>Ga0197143_1001401_pt1 | contig 20336 bp, 16 predicted proteins | sample GBS70_MetaG_FD_148603 | JGI IMG/M metagenome (GOLD analysis project Ga0197143, IMG submission 148603) | Sediment microbial communities from Great Boiling Springs, Gerlach, Nevada, United States - GBS 70_MetaG | ecosystem: Environmental > Aquatic > Thermal springs > Hot (42-90C) > Sediment...
AGGCGGTAGGCGGTGGTCGCAATCCCCTTACGGGGCTAAACCTTCTGCAACTGATGAGGTGCAAGATCAGTTTACACCATCAAGCCTAAGGCGGGTCGCAATCCCTTTACGGGGCTAAACCTTCTGCAACTCGGGAACCAGGAGCTACTATGGGGGGTTGCCCTCCCAAAGTCGCAATCCCCTTACGGGGCTAAACCTTCTGCAACTCTGACCCCACTTTTTCTCCGTCCAGGACGGGGCTCGGAAAGGGGGTTTATGAGAAACATGAAGTTTGGAATATGCATAAGACGAATAACGGGGGTTTTTGGGGGTTTGTGCCCATGAAACCACACAGGAGGAAGGGGCGATGAGAAGGTGAAAACGCATATTGCCCATCCCCAAGAGAAGAACTGGCTTTCAAGCTCCCCACCCGGCGGTCCGGGTTAGGGGAAGTATAGCACGCGTAGCAACCTTAGACGGGGTCAAAATATGGGCGAAAAAGCGGCCTGCCAAGCGGGCTTTGTTTTTCAAAGCGCGAGAAAGGCCAGTTGCACCGCAATTTTGCTGATAGGTGTAGTAAAGGCCCCGCTACCGCCAGAGGTAGAAGGGGGTGTACGGCCTCCGCCCCAGGAGGGCCGCCTTCAGGCGGTGGGCCTGGAGTTCCACATAGGTCTTGCGGAAACCCAGGGAGTGAACCTCCCCACTCCCTGGGATACCCCGCCCTTACCCGGCGAAAGGCGGATCAGGAGGCGCTAGAGGAGCGCTTTTGCAGGAAGTAAACCACCCCGTAGCCGATGGCGGCCACGATCAGGACGGGAATGGCGTAGGTGAGGAGGGTCCAGATGAGGCCGGAAAGGGCCAGGAGGACCTTGCCCAAGAAGGTGAAGACCCAGCCCCCCACCCAGAGAGCGAGGAGGACCCCCACCACCACCAGAAGGCCCAGGACCACCCACTCCAGGATGTCGCGCAAGGTGCGTTCCATGGCCTCAGCATACACTAGGGAAAGTGGAAAGGTACCGGGTTGAGGAGGGCATTGTGGTGGGGCGCAGGGCGATGCCTCAAGGGGACCTCCTCCTCCGCTTCCTCACGCCCAGGGGGAGCCTCGAGGCGGTGGCCAAAAAGGGCCAGAGGCCCACGGGGCGGGCAGGGCGGCTTTCCCTCTTCCACCACGTGCGCTTCCAGCTCTACGCCAAGGGGGAGGGCCTCCCCACCCTGACCCAGGCGGAGCTCATAGGCCGGCTCCACGGCCTGGAAGAGCCCAGGCGCTTCCTCCTGGCCTCCTTCCTGGCGGAACTCAGCTACCGCCTGGCCTCCCCCGAGGCCGCCCCCAGGATCTACCCCGTCTTCGTCTCGGGCCTTAGGGGCATCGCCAAGCACGAAAACCCCCTCCTCCCCCTGGTCTGGGCGGGCTGGCGGGTGGTGAAGGCGGGGGGGCTTTCCCCAAGCCTCCTGGGGCCAGGCCTGCGCCTCGAGGGCGGCAGGCTGGGGGAGGAAGGGGTCTACCTGGGGGAAAAGGGCGTGGAGGCCCTGAGGGCCATCCTCCACCTTCCCGGCGGCGAAGCCCTCCCCTACCTGGAGGAAGCCCCCCTGGAGCGGCTTCTTCAGGCACTCAAGGCCCACGCCGAGGAGCACCTGGGGCCCTTGCGCTCCGCGGAGGCTATAGGGGTTTGATCTCCAGGATGGTGTAGACCTGGGCTCCCCTCTTGCCCCTTATCTCCACCACGTCCCCCACCTTCTTGCCCATGAGGGCCTGGCCCAGGGGGGACTCGTCGGAGATCCTGCCGCTGAAGATGTCCGCCTCGTGGCTCCCCACGATGGCCAGGGAAAGCCTCTCCCCGCTCTCCGTCTCCAGCTCCACCTGGCACCCCAGGGCCACCTGGTCGTAGGAGCCGTTCCCCTCCACCACCACCGCCCGGGCCAGGAGGTCCTCCAGCTGGGCGATGCGGGCCTCGTTCTGCCACATGGCCCGCCTAGCCTCGTCGTAGCCGGCGTTCTCCCGGAGGTCCCCTTCCTCCAGGGCCTGCTCAAAGTCGGCGGAGATCTCCTGCCTCTTGGTGGTCTTGAGGTGGTTTAGCTCCTCCTGAAGGCGGCGAAAACCTTCGGGGGTGAGGTAGACCGGCTTCTTCATGCTTCCTCCCGTGCAAAAAGGGCTACCAGCCCAAAGCCCTCGGGCTGGCGGTACCGCTACTTAGTATAGCAGGCGGGGAGGAAGCGCTCTATGAGGGGAAGAAGGGCCTCCGGCGGCCTGCCCACGGGGAGGAGGCCCACCCCGCTCCCCGCCAGGAGAAGCGTCCCCTCCAGCTCCTCCGGGCGCAGGAAGGCCCGCTCCACCTTTAGGCCAAGCCCTAAGGCCGCCTGGGCCACCTTTTCCCGGGTAATGCCCTCGAGGCCCCCCTCCAGGAGGTAAAGCGTCCCCTCCCGGAAGAGGAGGGGGCTGGTGCGGCTCCCGTCCACCACGTGCCCCTCCTGGTCCAAAAGAAGACCCTCAAAGGCCCCCTTCTTCTCCGCCTCCCTGAGGGCCAGGCGGTAGGGGAGGTAGTTCCCCGTCTTGTAGCGGAAGAGGTCCGGGTGGACCCGGTAAGGGGTCAGGTGAACCCGCGCCCCCTCCCGGTAGAGGGATTGGGGCGGGGGGGTGTAGGGCCGGGCCTCGGAGAGCCACACCCCCTCCCCCACGGTGAGGCGGAGGCGGAGGCAGGAGGCCTCGGGAAAAGCGGCGAGGAGGGCCTTCAGGTCCTGGAGGAAGGCCTCGTCCCCGGGGTAGGAAAGGCCCAGGGCCTCGGCGTGGCGGCGAAGGCGGGCCAGGTGGTCCGGTAGCCAAAGGGGCCTCCCACCTTCCGCCCTCAAGGTGGTGAAGACGCTATGCCCGTGGTAGAGGAAGCCCTCGGGGAGGGGCTCAGGGAAGGGCTTGCCCGAGAGGAGCACCCGCTTCATCCCACCTCCAGAAACCGCGCCAGGAGCTCCATGCCCCAGGGGGAGAGGATGCTCTCCGGGTGGAACTGGACCCCAAAGGCCCGCCTCCCGTCCCAGATGGCCATGGGCACCCCGTCCCCCGTCCAGGCCAGGAGGCGGAGGCCCGGGGGAAGCCGCCTCAGGGCCAGGGAGTGGTAGCGGGCGAAGGGCAGGGGGTTAGGAAGGCCAAGGAAGAGCGCCTCCCCGCCATGGTAGATGAGGTGGGCCTCCCCGTGCACCGGGGCCTCCCGGTAGAGCTCCGCCCCCAGGGCCACCCCCAGGGCCTGGTGGCCCAGGCAGACCCCCAGGAAGGGGATGCCCTCCGCTAGGGCCTTCTCCGTCCACTCCAAGACCCTGCCCGCGGCGAAGGGGTCCTTGGGCCCGGGGCCCACCAGGAGGTGGGTGAAGCCCCGGAACCCAGGGGCCTCCTCCTGGTCCACCACCGCCACCTCCGCCCCCAGGCTCCTCAGGTAGTCCACCAGGTTGTGGCTGAAGGAGTCCCGGTTTTCCAGGAAGAGGACCCGGGCCCTAAGCCGCCTGGGCGGTGGCGGCGGGACCCAGAAGGCGGTGGCCTTGGGCGGCGAGGGGGGGCTTCCCGGGCGTCCCCCCTTCAGGGCCCGGAGGAGGGCCTCGGCCTTGTGGAGGGTCTCGTGGTACTCCGCCTCGGGGGAGGAGGCGATGACCACCCCGGCCCCGGCGGAGAAGTGGAGGGTCTCCCCCACCTGATAAAAGGAGCGGATGAGGATGTTGAAGTCCGCCCCCCTGCCCGAGACGTACCCCAGGCTCCCGGTGTAGGCCCCCCGGGGCACGGGCTCCAGGTCCCGGATGGCCTCCATCACCGTCCCCTTGGGGGCCCCGGTGATGGTCCCCCCGGGGAAGAGGGCGGCGAAGACCTCCCCCAAGGGGGCCCGGGTATACCCCTCCACCTCGGAGACCAGGTGCATCACGTGGGCGTAGCGCTCCACGGTGAAAAGCTCCCTCACCCGCACCGTCCCCGGGAGGGCCACCTTGGCTAGGTCGTTCCGCAGGAGGTCCACCAGCATGGCGTGCTCCGCCCGCTCCTTGGGGGAGGAGAGAAGCTCCCTCTCCAGGTCCAGGTCCTCGGCCGCACCCCGCCCCCGGGGCCGGGTGCCGGCGATGGGCCGGGCGGACACCTTAGCCCCCATCTTCTTGAAAAGCCGCTCCGGGCTCCCCGAGACCACCGCCCACCCCTCCCCCTCCAGAAGCCCCATGAAGGGGGAGGGGTTCCCCTCCCGGAGGCGGGCGTAGAGGGCCAGGGGGTCCAGGGGGGCCCGGACCCGGAAGCGGTGGGAGAGGTTCACCTGGTAGACCACCCCGGCCCGGATCCGCTCCTGCACCTCCCTCACCCCTTCCAGGAAGCGGGCCTCAGGGTAGTCGCTCTCCAGGCTCAGGGGGGGAAAGGGGGGCGGGAGGTAGGAGGCGGGCCTGAGGGGGAGGGAGGGCCTTTCCACGAGCCGCCCCTCCAGGAGGGCGAAGCCCTCGGGGTAGTAGAAGAAGGCCGCCTCGGGGAGGCCGGGCACGGGCGGGTGGGTGGGAAGACCCAGGTGGCGGGCGAACTCGTAGGCGAAAAAGCCCATCCAGGCGGGGAAATAGCCCCGGCCCAGGCCCTTTTCCAGGTGGCGGAAGAGGTCCAAGGCCTCCCCCACCCTCCGCCCGTCCAGGTAGAGCTTGCCCTCCAGGACCTCGAGGCGGTGCGAAGGCCTCAAGCCCAGGAGGGAGAGCCGGGAAAAGGGGGTCTTTGGCCCCAGGGACTCCAGGAGAGCGGGGCGGAGGCCCTGGAGGCGGGCGGCCTGGTAGAGGCCCAGCACGGCCAGAAGTATACTCAGGGGAGATGGTCAAGCACCGCTTCACGGTGGAGGCCTACCACAAGGCCTACCAGGCGGGGGCCCTCCCCGAACGGGTGGAGCTATTGGAGGGGGAGGTGTACGCCGTGTCGCCCATGGGGAAAAACCACATCCGCTACCTTATCCACCTCACCAAGGCCTTCAGCGAAGCCTTCGGGGACCAGGCCCTGGTGGTCTCGCAGGTTCCCATCCTCCTTTCCGAGTCCTCCGAGCCGGAGCCGGACCTGGTCCTCCTGGCCCTCCCGGAGAGCCGCTACGACCAGAGGCCCCCTAAGGCCGAGGACGTTCTGCTTCTGGTGGAGATCGCGGACACCACCCTGGTCCAGGACCGCGCCCTGAAGCTCCCCCTCTACCAGAAGGCGGGCATCCCCGAGGTCTGGCTGGTGAACCTGGTGGAGGAGGTCCTCGAGGTCTACGCCTTCCCCCACTACGCCATGGAGCGCCACCCCAAGGGGGAGGCCGTGGCCCCTAAAGCCTTTCCCACCCGGCCCGTGGCCTGGTGGGTCTAGTCCACGCTGAAGTAGCGGGCCTCGGGGTGGTGGACCACCAGGGCGCTGGTGGCGTGCTCCGGCTCCAGCTGGTAGTTCTCCGTGAGGCGCACCCCCACCCTGGCGAAGCCCATGAGGCGGTCCAGCTTGGCCTGGTCGGCGAGGTCCGGGCAGGCGGGGTAGCCGAAGGAGTAGCGGGCCCCCTGGTAGCCCTGCTGGAAGAGCTTCTGGATCTCGGTGGCGTCCTTCCCCGCGATGCCCCACATCTGCCGCATCCTTTTGTGCCAGTACTCCGCCAGGGCCTCGGTCATCTCCACGCTGAAGCCGTGGACGAAGAGGTAGTCCTGGTAGGCCCCGCTCTCAAAGAGGGCCCTGGCCTTCCGGGAAGGCTCCTCCCCCATGGTGACCAGCTGGACCCCCAAAACGTCCCGCGCCCCCTCCCGGAAGGCGGCCTCGGGCATCCACTCCGCCTCCTCCCCCAAAGGCGGGGCGAAGCGGGGGCGGAAGTAGTCCACCAGGGATAGCCCCCCGCCCCTTTGCCGGGGGAAGCGGAAGCGCTCCAGGACCTCCCCGGTCTCGGGGCTGAATACCAGAAGCTCCTCCCCCTCCCGGGCCACGGGGAAGAAGCCGTAGAGGACCTTGGGGACCAGCCACCCCTCCTCCATGGCTTCCTTGAGGAGCCTCCGGAAGACGGGCTCCGCCTCCCTTTCCACCAGGGCCCGCCACGCCTCCCGGGAAAGCCCCTTGCGGCTGTAGCCCCACTGCCCCCGGTAGAGGGCCAGCTTGTTCACGTAGTGGGCGATGGTGGGAAGGTCCAGCCCCTCCTCCACCCGAACCCCGAAAAAGGGGGGACGGGGGATGAAGGGGGCCTCGCCCACGGGCTTGGCCTTGGCCTCCACCTGGGGAAGGCTTCTCTTGGGCTTCGGGGCCTCCCGCCGGGTGAGGCTTGGGGGAGCGTGGCCCGTGAGCTCCTCCATGAGCCTCAGGCCCTCAAAGGCGTCCTCGGCGTAGTGGACGTTGGGGTAGATGGCCTTGAGCTCCTCCACGTAGGCCCGGGTGAGGGCGGCCCCGCCCAGGATCACGGGGAGGGTGTAGCCCCTTTCCGCCATGTACTCCAGGTTCTCCTTCATCACCTGGGTGCTCTTCACCAAGAGGCCCGACATGCCCAGGGCGTGGGGCTTGTGCGCCTCCACCGCCTTCAGCATCTCCTCAATGGGGACCTTGATGCCCAGGTTCACCACCTGGTAGCCGTTGTTGGTGAGGATGATGTCCACCAGGTTCTTGCCGATGTCGTGCACGTCCCCCTTCACCGTGGCCAGGACCATCTTGCCCTTGCCCTCGCCCCGCTTCTCCATGTGGGGCTCCAAAAAGGCCACGGCCCGCTTCATGACCTCGGCCGCCTGGAGGACGAAGGGAAGCTGCATCTTCCCCGCCCCGAAGAGCTCCCCCACCTCCTTCATCCCCTCGAGGAGGGGCCCGTTGATGAGGTCCAGGGGCCTATGCCCCGCCTTCAGGGCCTCCTCCAGGTCGGCCTCGAGGCCCGCCTTCCGCCCCTCCACCACGCGCCGCTTTAGCCTTTCCAGAAGGGGCAGGGCTTGAAAGGCGTCCTCCTTGGCCCCCACCTCCTCCTTGTGGGCCTCAAAGTAGGCCATGAAGGCGAAGAGGGGGTCGTACCCATCCCGCCTGCGGTCATAGATCAGGTCCAGGGCCAGAGCGTAGGCCTCCTCGGGGATCTGGCTGATGGGCAGGATCTTGCCCGCGTCCACGATGGCGGCGGTGAGGCCCCGCTTCCGGGCCTCGTCCAGGAAGACCGAGTTCAGGACCCGCCTGGCCCGGGGCTTCAGGCCGAAGGAGACGTTGGAGACCCCCAGGATGAACCCCACCCCGGGAAGCCTCTCCCTCAGCTCCTCCATGGCGAGGAGGGTTTCCCGGGCCAGGGGGCGGCTCTCCTCGTCCCCTTGGGTGATGGGGAAGGTGAGGAGGTCAAAGAGGAGGTCCTCGGGGCGGAAGCCGTGGTGCTCCGTCAGGCGCTCGTGCATCCTGAGGGCCACCTGGACCTTCTCCTCCCGGGTCTTGGCCATGCCCCTTTCGTCAATGGTGAGGGCCACCAGGGCCGCCCCGTGGGCCTTGGCCAAGGAGGCCACGCGGTCAAACTTCTCCAGGCCGTCCTCCAGGTTCACGGAGTTGAGGAGGACCCGGCCCGGGAGGTGCTTGAGGGCCAGCTCCATGGCCTCGGGGCTGGTGGAGTCCACCATGAAGGGCACGGTGACCGCCGTGGCCAGGTGGGGAAGGAGCCAGCTGAGGTCCTCTAGCTCGTCCCGCCCCGTCCAGGCCACGCTGAGGTCCAGGGCGTGGGCCCCCTCCTCCACCTGCTCCCTCGCCAGGGCCAGGATGCCCTCGAGGTCCCTCTTGAAGAGCATCTCCCGAAAGCGCTTGCTCCCCGTGGCGTTCAGCCTCTCCCCCACCAGGAAGACGCTCGCCTCCTGCCTGAGGGGCACCGCCAGGTACAAGGAGGCCACCTGCGGGGGAAAGGCCTCGGGGCGCCTTGGGGCGGGAAGGCCCTTCACCGCCTCCGCCACCTTGCGGATGTGCTCCGGCCCCGTGCCGCAACACCCCCCCACGGCGTTCACCCCGTACTCGGCCACGAACTTGCGGTGCCACTGGGCGAGCTCCTCCGGGCTTAGGTCGTAGACCACCCGGCCCCCCTCGTTCCGGGGCAGGCCGGCGTTGGGCAGGCAGGAGACGAAGCGGGTGCTGTGCTTGGCGAAGTAGCGGATCTTGCTGTCCATGAGGTCGGGGCCGGTGGCGCAGTTCATCCCCACCACGTCTATGGGTAGGCTCTCCAGGGCGGCCAAGGCCGCCTGCTCGTCCGTGCCCACCAGCATGGTGCCCGTGGCCTCCATGGTCACCTGGACCTGGAGGGGCACCTCCCGCCCCACCTCCGCCATGGCCTCCCGCACCGCCAGCACGGCGCAGCGCACCTGGAGGATGTCCTGGGCGGTCTCCAGGAGGATCAGATCCACCCCGCCCCGAAGAAGCCCCCGCGCCGCCTCCTTGTAGGCCGCAAAAAGCTCCTCCCAGGTGATCTGGCCCAAAGAGATGAGCTTGGTGCCCGGCCCCAAGGCCCCGGCCACGAAGGCCCCATAGGCTTGGGCGGCCTCCTTGGCGATCCTGGCCCCCAGGTAAGCGAGCTCCTCGGCCCTCTCCTCCAGGCCGTACTCCGCCAGGACGTGGCGGAGGGCCCCGAAGGTGTTGGTCTCTAGGACCTCCGCCCCCGCCTCCAAGTAGGCCAGGTGGATCTCCCGGATGACCTCGGGCCGGGTAGCGTTCAGGACCTCCGGGCAGCCGTAGTAGGCCTCCCCCCCGTAGTCCTCCGGGGAGAGGTCCCGCTTCTGGAGCTCGGTGCCCATGGCCCCGTCAAAGACCAGGGGCCTTTGCATTAGGGCCCTCAGGTAGGGGAACTTCCTGGCCCGGGCCTCCTTGTTGTACCCCAGGCGCACCAGGGGAGCCTCGCCCCAGCCCGCCCCCCCCAGGTGGTGGCGGCAGCCGGGGCTGCAGGTGTGGACCTCCACCATATCCCGCTAGTGTAGCCGGAAAAGAGGGGCTATGCTACCCCCATGGACCCCTTCGGCATCCTCTACACCGACCTCTACCAGCTCACCATGGGGCAGGTCTACTTCCGCCTGGGCCTCCACGAGCGCCCGGCCCTCTTTGAGGCCTTCTACCGGAAAAACCCCGACTACGGGGCCCACCAGGCGGGCTACGCCGTCTTCGCAGGGCTAGACCCCCTCCTCTCCTGGATGGAGGAGGCCCGCTTCGGCGAGGAGGAGATAGAGGCCCTCCGGGCCCTAAAAAGCCGCTCCGGGAAGCCCCTTTTCGCCGAGGACTACCTGGCCTACCTGCGGGCGATGGGGGGCTTCTCGGGCCTCACCCTGAGGGCCCTCCCCGAGGGCCGGGTGGCCCACCCCCAGGTGCCCCTCATCAGCGTGGAAGGCCCCCTCCTCCAGGCCCAGCTCCTGGAGACCGCCCTCCTCAACCGCATCAACCACGAGACCCTGATCGCCACCAAGGCCAGCCGGGTGCGGGAGGCGGCGGGGGAGGCGGTGGTGCTGGAGTTCGGCCTGCGCCGGGCCCCGGGCAAGGGGGGGGAAGGCGCCACCCGGGCGAGCCTCATCGGGGGGGCGAACCGCTCCAGCGCCGTCTCCCTCTCCCACCTCCTGGGCCTCCCCTCCTCCGGCACCCACGCCCACAGCCTGGTCCAGGCCTTTTTGGCCCTGGGCCACACGGAGGAGGAGGCCTTTCTGGCCTTCGCCGAGGTCTTCCCCGACGACACCATCCTCCTCCTGGACACCGTGGACACCCTCCACTCCGGCCTGCCCCACGCCATCAAGGTCTTTGAAACCTTGCGCAAGAAGGGCCACCGGCCCGTGGGGGTCAGGATAGACTCCGGGGACCTGGCCTACCTGGCCATCCAGGTGGCCAAGGAGCTTAACAAGGCGGGCTTCCCCGAAACCCTGATCGTCCTCTCCGGGGACCTGGACGAGCTCGTGATCTGGCAGATCAAGAGCCAGATCCTCGAGGAGGCCCCCCGTTACGGGGTGGACCCGGAGGCCCTCCTGAAGCGCCTGGTCTACGGGGTGGGCACCCGGATGGTGGCCTCCTGGGGCTACCCCGCCCTGGGTGGGGTGTACAAGCTGGTGGCCATCCGGGAACACGGCGCCTGGGCCCCCGCCATCAAGATCTCGGACTCCCTGGAGAAGATCCTGAACCCCGGGCACAAGCGGGTCTACCGGGTCTACGACGAACGGGGCCTGGCCACCGCCGACCTCCTGGCCCTGGCGGAGGAGGAGGTGCGGGAGGACAGGCCCCTCTGCCTCCGCCACCCCACGGACCCCACCAAGAGGCGCACCCTAAGCCCCGGAAGCTTCACCCTGGAGCCCCTTTTGGTGGAGGCCTTCCGAGGGGGCAGGCGCCTCTTCCCGCCCCTCCCCATAGAGGCCCTGAGAAAGAGGCGGGACGAGGACGTGGCCCGGCTGGACCCGGGGGTCCGGCGCCTGGTGAACCCCCACATCTACCACGTCTCCCTCACGGAGAGGCTCTTCGCCCTCAAGGAGGAGCTGGTGCGGAGGCTGGAGGGCTAAGCACCCCACTGCGGCTTTCGCCGCAGTGGGGGCCCCGAAAAGTCTGCCCACAACCCTAGCTCGGGCATCCCATGTTGCGAAACCAAAGCGCGGGCACTTAGGAGGCCTGCCTGAGCCTGGCCTCCTCGAGGGCCTTCAGGGGCTGGTCCAGGTGGGGAAGGTCTATGACGAGCTCCCGCACCCCGCTCCCCGGGGCCTCAAACATGAGGTCCACCATGGTCTTCTCCAGGATGGCCCTGAGGCCCCGGGCCCCCGTGCCCCGCTTGAGGGCCCGGCGGGCCACCTCCCGGAGGGCCGCCTGGGTGAAGCGGAGCTCAATCCCCTCCATGCGCAAAAGCTCCTGGTACTGCTTGACCAGGGCGTTTTTGGGCTCGGTGAGGATGCGCACCAGGTCCTCCTCGGTGAGGGGGTGGAGCTGGACGATGAGGGGGGCCCGGCCCACGAACTCGGGGATGAGGCCAAACTTCACCAGGTCCTCGGGGATGACCTCCAGGGGCTCCTCCTTGGCCTTGGGGCGGGTGAAGCCAATGGTGGTGCGCTCGGTGCGGGCCTTGACGATGTTCTCCAGGCCCTCAAAGGCCCCCCCCAGGATGAAGAGGATGTTCTTGGTGTTCACGGGGATGAACTCCTGGTGGGGGTGCTTCCTGCCCCCCTGGGGGGGGACGTTGGCGATGGTGCCCTCAATGATCTTGAGGAGGGCCTGCTGCACCCCCTCCCCGGAGACGTCCCGGGTCAGGGAGGGGTTTTCCGACTTGCGGGCGATCTTGTCTATCTCGTCAATGTAGACGATGCCCATCTCCGCCCGGGCCACGTCAAAGTCGGCGTTCTGGAGGAGGCGCAGAATCACGTTCTCCACGTCCTCCCCCACGTACCCCGCCTCGGTGAGGGTGGTGGCGTCGGCGATGGCGAAGGGGACCTCCAGGAAGCGGGCCAGGGTCTCCGCCAGAAGGGTCTTGCCGGTACCCGTGGGACCGATGAGGAGGATGTTGGCCTTGCCGATCTCCGCCTCGGGGTGGAGGAGGCGCTTGTAGTGGTTGTAGACGGCCACGCTTAGGGCCCTTTTGGCCGCCTCCTGCCCCACCACGTACTGGTCCAGGTGGGCCTTGATCTCCTGGGGCTTGGGCAGGCGCGTGGGGCCTTTGGGCCTCTCCCCCTGGCGGAGGAGCTCCTGGGCCCTTTCCACGCAGTCCTCGCAGATGTAGACCTCGTCTATGGGGCTTTCCAGGAGGCGACCCACCTCCGGGGGGCGGAGGCCGCAGAAGCTGCAGAAGGGCCTAGGCTTCCTCACGGGTCACCACCTGGTCAATGAGGCCGTACTCCAGGGCCTCCTGGGCGGAGAGGTAGTAGTCCCGGTCCGTGTCCCTTTCCACCTTCTCCAAAGGCTGGCCCGTGTGCTGGGCCAGGATCTCGTTGAGAAGCTTTTTGGCCTTGAGGATCTCCTGGGCCTGGATGGCGATGTCGCTGGCCGTGCCCCGAACCCCCCCCCAGGGCTGGTGGATCATGACCTTGGAGTGGGGCAGGGCGTAGCGCCGCCCCTTCTCCCCCGCCGCCAGGATCACCGCCGCCATGCTGGCCGCCATGCCGATGACGATGGTGGACACGGGGGCCCTGACGAACTGCATGGTGTCGTAGATGGCCAGGCCGGCGTCCACCTCCCCCCCAGGGGAGTTGATGTAGAGGCGGATCTCCTGGTTGGGGTTCTGGGCGTCCAGGAAGAGGAGCTGGGCCACGATGGTGTTGGCCACCTGGGCATCTATGGGGGTGCCCAGGAAGATGATGCGGTCCTTGAGGAGGCGGGAGTAGATGTCGTAGACCCGCTCCCCGCGGGCGGTCTGCTCAATGACGTAGGGGATCACCATACCGCCTCCCATTGTAGCGGCAAACCCAGGGGGAAAACCCCCCTGGGCCACCTTGCGCTTAGAGCTGGGCCAGGGCCTCGCGGACCGCCTTGTCCTGGAGGTAGGCCGCCCGCAGGCGGGCTAAGCCCCGCTCCCCGAACTCCCGCCTGAGCTCGGCCGGGCTCAGGCCGTAGGAGCGGGCCACCGCCTGGAGGTAGGCCTGCCACTCCTCCTCAGAAACCTCGGGCCTAAGCTCCTCGGCCAGCTTCTCCTTGGCCAGGGAGCGCCTGACCCGCTTCAGGGCCTCCTGGCGGAGCTCCTCCTTGAACTTCTCCAGCTCCCCCTTCTCCTCCAGGGCCTTCAGGTAGGCCTCCAGGCCGATCCCCCGGTGGTAGAGGTCCTCCGCCAGGTGCTCCAGGAGGTGGCGCTCCTCCTCCGCCACCATGGAGGGGGGGATTTCGGCCTCGAGGCCCTCCGCCAGCTTCTCCAAAAAGGCCCGCTCCCGGGCCTCCTCATGGGCCCTCTGGGCCTGCTGTTCCAGGCTCTGGCGCACCTTGGCCCTCAGGTCCTCCAGGCTCTCAGCCTCGAGGGTCTTGGCGAACTCCTCGTCCAGCTCGGGAAGCTCCAGGGTCTTGACCTCCAGGACCTCGGTGCGCACCTCCCGCACCTTCTCCCCCTTCTCGTTCAGGACGGGGACCATGACCACCTCCCCCGCCCGCTTGCCCAAAAGGGCCTCCCGCACGTGGGGGAGGGCCTTGGCGAGGTCAATGGGGAACTCCGCTCCCTCCTCGGTGCGCACGAAGACGTGGTCCCCCTCCCCGGCCTCCCGGTCCACGGGGACAAGCTCGGCGTAGCGGTGGCGGAGCTCCTCCAGGGCCTTTTCCACCATCTCCTCGGTGACCTCGGGAGGCGACACCTCCAGGGAGAAGCTCCGCCAGTCGGGAAGCCTCACCTCGGGGTAGTTTTCCACCTCAGCCACGTAGCGGAAGCCCTCGCCCTCCTTGAGCTCCTCCTCCACCACCCGGGCGGCCACGGGCATAAGGCCCAGCTCCCGCACGGCCTCGGGGTAGGTCTCCTCCACCAGGCGCTCCTTGAGGTCCTTAAGAAGCCCTTCCCGCCCCAAGCGGGCCTCCACCACCTTGAGGGGCGCCTTGCCAGGACGGAAGCCCGGGATCCTGACCCGCCGGGCCAGGTCCTTCAGCATGGCCTGATAGCTGGCCTCCACCTTCTCCGCCGGAACCTCAACCCGGACCTTCACCAGATAGCCGGAACGCTCCAGGATCTCCGCCACACCTCACCTCGCAAAAAACGGGGCCCCGCCCTTTTGGTGCGAGGAGCGGGACTTGAACCCGCACGGGTTGCCCCACCGGATCCTAAGTCCGGCGCGTCTACCGGTTCCGCCATCCTCGCAAGGAGGGCGGGGCCCTCCTTTAAAATACCACCCCTTTCGGGGTGGCGGGATTGGGGTGAGCGATGGGACTTGAACCCACGACCCCCGGATCCACAGTCCGGTGCTCTGACCAGCTGAGCTACGCTCACCACGCTCAGCATCCGCCATTCTAAGGGGCTATCTCCCCCCCGTCAAGGCCTTCAGGCCGCCCTCCAGGCTCATGGCCTCGTACCCCTCCGCCTCCAGGTAAAGGGCGGCCACCTGGCTCAGAAGCCCCCTCTCGCACACCAGGAGGAGGGGCGCCCTGGGAAGCCCGTGCTCCCCCTTCTGGATCTTCTCCAGGGGCACCCATTCCGCAGGGAAGGGTAAGGGGGTTTCTCTCTTATCGGGGGGGCGGACGTCCACCACCTTCACCCCCGCCTCTAGAAGGGCGGGGAGCTCCTCGGGGCGCACCTTCCGCATGGGGCCAGTATACCAGGCCTCCCCGGGGCTTTTTTGCAAGTCTATGCGGTCTATCCCGGGGTTATCCGCATAACTTCACCAAACCCCCTTGGCCCGGGCGGCCCCCTGTGCTAAGCTTGTCCCCCGGGTACGCGATGCCGCCGAGAAGAGATCTCAGGAAAATCCTCATCATCGGTTCTGGGCCCATCACCATCGGCCAGGCGGCCGAGTTTGATTACTCGGGCACCCAGGCGGTGAAGGCCCTAAGGGGGGCGGGGTACGAGACCATCCTGGTGAACTCCAACCCCGCCACCATCATGACCGACCCGGAGCTTTCGGAAAGGACCTACGTGGAGCCCCTCACCCTCGAGGCCCTGGAGAAGATCCTCGCCAAGGAGGCCCCGGACGCCCTCCTCCCCACCCTGGGGGGGCAGACGGCCCTGAACCTCTCCATGGCCCTCCACGAGGAGGGGATCCTTGAGCGCTACGGGGTGGAGCTCATCGGGGCCAAGGCCGAGGCCATCAAGAAGGGGGAGGATCGGGAGGAGTTCCAGAAGGCTATGCGGAGGATCGGCCTCGAGGTGCCCCGGGGGAAGATGGTGGGGAGCCTGGAGGAGGGGCTCCACTTCGCCCGGGAGGTGGGCTACCCGGTGGTGGTCCGCCCCTCCTTCACCCTGGGAGGAACCGGAGGGGGCATCGCCCGGAACGAGGCCGAGCTCAAGGAGGTCCTTGCCCGCGGCCTCGCCCTCTCCCCCGTGCACACCGCCTTGGTGGAGGAGTCGGTGCTGGGCTGGAAGGAGTTTGAGCTGGAGGTGATGCGGGACCACGCGGACACCGTGGTCATCATCACCAGCATTGAGAACCTGGACCCCATGGGGGTCCACACCGGGGACTCCATCACCGTAGCCCCCGCCCAGACCCTTTCCGACGTGGAGTACCAAAGGATGCGGGACGCCGCCAAGGCGGTGATCCGGGAGATCGGGGTGGACACCGGCGGCTCCAACATCCAGTTCGCCGTGGACCCCAAGACGGGCCGGCAGGTGGTCATTGAGATGAACCCCCGGGTCTCCCGCTCCTCGGCTCTGGCCTCCAAGGCCACGGGCTTCCCCATCGCCAAGATCGCCGCCCTTTTGGCGGTGGGCTACCGCCTGGACGAGCTTCCCAACGACATCACCCGCAAGACCCCCGCCTCCTTTGAGCCCACCATTGACTACGTGGTGGTGAAGATCCCCCGCTTCGCCTTTGAGAAGTTCATGGACCTCCCCAACACCTTAGGGGAGCTCAAGGACGAGCTCGGCACCCAGATGAAGTCCGTGGGGGAGGTGATGGCCATGGGCCGCACCTTCAAGGAGGCCCTCCTGAAGGCCCTGAGGGGCCTGGAGCGGGATGTGCGGGCCCTGGCGGGGGTGAAGACCGAGGCCCTGGAAAGGAAGCTCTACCCCAACCCTGACCGCATCTACGCCGTCTTGGAGCTCCTGAGGCGGGGGATGGAGGTGGAGGAGCTCCACCGGGCCACCCAGATAGACCCCTGGTTCCTCCACCAGATGAAGGAGATCGTGGAGGCCGAGGCCTGGCTGAAGGACCACCCCCCCAGGGACCGGGAGGCCTGGCGGTTTTACAAGGGCCTGGGGCTTCCCGATGCCCGGATAGGGGAGATCCTGGGCCAAAGCGAGATGGAGGTGCGCCGGGAGCGAAAGGCCCTGGGGGTGGTTCCCGTCTACAAGACCGTGGACACCTGCGCCGCCGAGTTTGAGGCCTACACCCCCTACCACTACTCCACCTACGAGCTGGAGGACGAGGTCTGGCCCTCGGAAAAGCCCAAGGTGGTGATCCTGGGCTCGGGGCCCATAAGGATCGGCCAGGGGGTGGAGTTTGACTACGCCACCGTCCACGCCGTCTGGGCCCTGAAGGAGGCGGGCTTTGAGACCATCATGGTGAACTCCAACCCCGAGACCGTCTCCACCGACTACGACACCGCCGACCGCCTCTACTTTGAGCCCCTCACGCTGGAGGACGTCCTCAACCTGGTGGAGCACGAGAAGCCCCTGGGGGTGATCGCCACTTTGGGCGGGCAGACCCCCCTGAAGCTGGCGAAAGGGCTGGAGGAGGCCGGGGTGCGGCTTCTCGGCACCCCCTTCCAGGCCATCCACCAGGCGGAGGACCGGGAGGCTTTCGGTCGCCTCTGCCAAAGCCTCGGCATCCCCCAGCCCGAGGGAAGGGTGGCCAAGGACCCGGAGGAGGCCCTGAGGCTCGCCCAGGAGGTGGGCTTTCCCCTCCTGGCGAGGCCCAGCTACGTCCTGGGGGGGCGGGCCATGCGGGTCCTGAGGAGCCAGGAGGAGCTAGAGCGCTACCTGGAGGAAGTCTACGAGCCCCTCCAGGAGAAGCCCTCTATCCTTCTGGATCGCTACCTGGAAGGGGCCCTGGAGCTGGACGTGGACGCGCTTTCCGACGGGGAGGAGGTCCTGATCGCCGGGGTCATGGAGCACGTGGAGCGGGCCGGGGTCCACTCGGGGGACTCGGCCACCATCCTGCCCCCGGTGCACCTCTCCCGGGAGGCCCTGGAAAAGGTCAAGGCCTACACCCGAAGCCTGGCCCTGGCCCTAGGGGTCAAGGGGCTTCTCAACGTGCAGTACGCCGTGCTGGGGGAGGAGGTCTACATCCTCGAGGCCAACCCAAGGGCCTCCCGCACCGTCCCCTTCGTCTCCAAGGCCATCGGCGTGCCTCTCGCCAAGCTGGCGGCCCTCATCGCCGTGGGCAAGACCCTGAAGGAGCTCGGGGTGCGGGACCTGGACCCCGTCCCCCCCTACTACGCGGCGAAGGAGGTGGTCATCCCCTGGCTCAAGTTCCCCGGGGTCATCCCCGTGCTGGGGCCGGAGATGCGCTCCACCGGGGAGAGCATGGGGATAGACGAGGACCCCTACCTGGCCTATTACAAAGCCCAGCTCGGGGCGGGGCAGAGGCTTCCCCTCTTTGGCCGGGTGCGCTTCCTCGGCGAGGGGGAGGCGCTGGAAGAGGTGAAGCGGGCCTACCTGGAGGCCGGCTTCACCCTGAGCGAGGGGGAGTACGACCTCCTCATCAGCCTCCTCCCCCACCCCGAGCTGAGGCGGGCGGTGGAGAAGGGGCTTCCCTTCATCACCACAAAGGAAGGCGCCCTCTGGAGCCTGAAGGCCATCCTCCGGGCCCGGGAGAAGCCCCTAGAGGTGCAAAGCCTCCAGGCGTGGCACGGGGTGTACAATAAGGCCCAATGAAGCTCATCGTGGCCATCGTCCAGGACACGGACGCCCCCGGGCTCACCAAGGCCCTTTTGGAGCGGGGCCTCCAGTCCACCAAGCTGGCCTCCACCGGGGGCTTCCTCAGGGAGGGGAACACCACGCTCCTCATCGGCCTCGAGGATGACCGGGTGGAGGAGGCCCTGGAGCTCATCCGGGAGAAGTGCCGCACCCGCACCCGCCTGGTGACCCGGGGCCTCCCCCTCTCCGAGGCCCCCGACCCCTTCCTGCAAACCCCCGTGGAGGTCCAGGTGGGGGGGGCCGTGGTCTTCGTCCTCCCCGTGGAGACCTTCTTCAAGGTATGAGGAGGCTCCTGGCCCTGACCCTCCTCCTTGGCCTAGGCCTGGCCCAGATAGGCCGCCCGGTGGAGGCCTTCCAGAAGGCCCTGGGCCCCTTGCCCCCCGGGGCCAGGGTGGAGGTGGAAAGCAAGAACGGCCGCCTCCTGGCCGCCACCTACCTGGGCCCGGAAAACGCCTCCTTCCTGGCCCGCTTTTTGGAGAGAGGCACCGGCTTGGCCTTTGGCCCCGGCTTCCTGGACTGGTACGGCAAAAACCGGGATGCCCTGAAGGGAAAGGCCCTCACCCTGAACCTGGGGGAGGACTTCCTCCTGGAGCTTCGCCTGCAGGACCCCTTCCGGGCCCGCCTCCTGCCAAGGAGCGTCCCGGAAAGCGCCTTGGGCCAGGACCGCCTGGTCCTGGGAGGGAAGGGGCCCTTCCTGCGGGTCTTCTCCGACTTCCAGTGCCCCTACTGCCAGCGCCTGGCCCGGGAAGTCTTACCCGCCCTCAAGGCCAGGGCCCTCAAAGGAGAGGTTCGCCTCAGCTACCGCCATTTCCCCTTGAGCGAGATCCACCCCGAGGCCCTCCCCGCCGCCCAGGCCAGCGAGTGCGCCCACGAGCAGGGGGCCTTCTGGCCCTACCACGACCTCCTCATGGCGGGCAGGCTCGGGGACTACCTGGGCCTGGCCCGGGCCCTGGGCCTGGAGGAGGAGGCCTTCGCCCGTTGCCTGCAAAGCCCGGAGGTGCGGAAGCGGGTGGAAGAGGAGCGGGCCCTGGCCCTGCGCCTGGGCCTCCGGGGAACCCCCACGGTCTTCGCCGGGCCCTACAAGGTGCCCAACCCCTTTGACCTCACCCAGGTGCTGGACTACCTGGAGCTCGCCCGCTAAAGTGGGCGGGGTGGAAGGCGGGCTCGTTCTTCTCAAAGACCAAAAGGGGCGGGCCTTCCTGGTGCGCCTCAAGCCCGGTGGGGTCTTTCACCACCACCGGGGGACGGTGTCCCACGAGGCCATCCTCGAGGCGGGCCCCGGGGGGCGGGTCACTACCCACCTGGGGGAGCCCCTTTCCGTCCACCGCCCCACCCTGGAGGAGTACGTCCTCCACATGCGAAGGAGCGCCACCCCCACCTACCCCAAGGACGCCAGCGCCATCCTCACCCTCCTGGACCTGGCCCCGGGGATGCGGGTCCTGGAGGCGGGGACGGGCTCCGGGGGGCTCACCCTCTTCCTGGCCCGGGCGGTGGGGCCCGAGGGGAGGGTGGACACCTTTGAAAAGCGCCCCCAGCACCTGAAGCAGGCGGTGGAGAACGTCAAGGCCTTCTGGCAGGTGGAAAACGTCCGCTTCCACGAGGGGGGCCTCGAGGAGGCGGAGCTGGAAGACGAGGCCTACCACGGCGTGGCCCTGGACCTGATGGAGCCCTGGAAGGTTCTGCAAAAGGCGGTGGCGGCCCTGAAAAAGGACCGCTTCCTGGTGGCCTACCTGCCCAACATCACCCAGGCCCTGGAGCTCATCGCCAAAGCGGAGGGCCTCCCCCTCTCCCTGGAGAGGGTCCTGGAGGTGGGCTGGCGGGAGTGGGAGGTGCGCCTGCCCGTGGCCCATCCCCGCTTCCAGCAGGTGGGGCACACCGCCTTCCTGGTGGTCTTCAGGAAATGGAAGGTCTCCTGATCCACGCCGTCCTCCGGGAGCTTGCCCCTGAGCTCCCCGCCCTGAACCTGGGCCTGGCCTTCCCCGAGGAGGGCACGGCGGCCATCCTCCTCAAGGGGCGGTCGGGGCGGATCTTCAACCTGGTCCTCCGCTACCGCCCCCCCTCCCCCAGCCTGGTCCTGGAGGAGGGGACCCTCCTGGGTGAGCCCAAGACCCCCTTCCAGCGCCAGCTCTCCGCCCGGGTCAAGGGCCCTCTGGTGGAGGCCCAGCAGCTCAAGCTGGACCGGGTGGTCTTCCTCCACTTCGCTGGGGAGAAGGGCTTCGTGGACACCCCGCCCTCGGTCCTGGTCCTGGAGGCCACGGGCCGGAACGCCAACCTCCTCCTCCTGGACGAAGAGGGCACCATCCTGGGGGTAGACCGGGTCATCACCAAGGAGGTGAACCGCTACCGGGAGCTCCGCCCGGGCCTCCCCTACACCCCCCCGCCCCCCTACGCCAAGCTGGACCCGAGAACCTTGAAGGAGGAGGACCTCCGCATCCTTCTGGGGAAGCCCCTCAAGGAGGTCGTCCGGCACGTGGACGGGGTGGGGCTTGAGCTCATGCGGGAGCTGGCCCGCCGGGCGGGCCTCACCCCGGAAACCCCCCTGGACGAGGAGGGGCTAAAGCGGGTCTACCGGGCCCTGAGGAGCCTGGTGGAGGACCCCGCCTTGCGCACCGCCCTTTCCGAGGAGCTGAGGAAACGGTGGGCCGAGGAGGAGAAGGAGGCCCTGCGGAAGCCCCTCCTCGAGGCCCTAGAGAGGGAGAAAAGGACCCTCCTGGCCCGGCTCGCCGACTACCATAGGGCCCTGGAGCGCCTGGAGGAAGCGGAAAAGCATAGGGCCATGGCCGACCTCCTCCTGGCCCGCCTCAAGGAGGTGCCGAGGGGAGCAGATCGGGTCTGCCTCACAGGGTTTGAAGGGGAAGCTGTGGAAATCCCCCTAGACCCCGCCCTCTCTCCCCCGGAAAACGCCAGAAAGCTCTACGAAAGGGCAAGGCGCCTGGAGGAGCTTTCGGCAAGGGC
>Ga0197143_1001402_pt1 | contig 20334 bp, 22 predicted proteins | sample GBS70_MetaG_FD_148603 | JGI IMG/M metagenome (GOLD analysis project Ga0197143, IMG submission 148603) | Sediment microbial communities from Great Boiling Springs, Gerlach, Nevada, United States - GBS 70_MetaG | ecosystem: Environmental > Aquatic > Thermal springs > Hot (42-90C) > Sediment...
GGATGCCGCCGTTGGCGTTGATCTCCTCCTTGGCCGGCTCCAGCCCCATGTTGATCTGCCGGCCGTAGTCGGCGTGGGCCCCCGAAAGGGCCCCCATGGCCCCGATCTTGATGGTGTCCACCCCCAGCGGCCTGGCCTGGGTTGCCGGCTGGGCTGGGGCCTGGGTGGGGGCGCAGGCGGCCAGAACCCCGGCGGCACCGACGGCAACCGCCCCGCTCAGAAACCCCCGACGGCTGAACCGGCGCATTCCTTTGCCCTCCTTTTACGGCCCGGAAATGACACCTAAAAATAACACCGCAACCGTCCGGGTGTCAAAAAAAATTTTGACCCCAGGCGGCGGGCCCGCCTAAACTAGTAGTGAGCAGCCCGAGGCCAAGGAGGCTCACCATGGTGGAGTCCAAAAAGACCTTCCCCCTCGAAGAGTTCGTTGCGGTCTCCTACCAGGACGTTTTTATCGACCTTTTAACCCCCCTCCGGTTTCTCGAAAGGGCCGCCAATTTCCTTGGGGGCAAGCCGGCCGTTTATTACCGGGACCAGGCCTGGACCTACGCCGAGTTTAACCGGCGGGTGCATGCCCTGGCGGCCGCCTGCCGGTCGGCGGGCATCGAAAAGGGCGACCGGGTGGCGATTCTGGCCCCGAACACCCCGCCGATGCTGGAGGCCCACTACGGGGTGCCCCTGGCCGGGGGGATTCTCGTGCCCATCAACATCCGGCTCTCGCCGGGAGAGGTCGAGTACATTCTCGGCCACTCCGGGGCGAAGGTTTTTATCATCGACGGGCAGTTTCTCCACCTGCTGCCCAAGTCTTTGCCCGACGGCCTCGGCAAGGTGGTGGTCATCCGGGATGAGGGTTCCCCGGCGGAGCTGCTGGGCGAAGATTACGAAAGCTTTATCGGGTCCCACCTGGGGGCGGAGGTCGGGCCCCTGGTCGAAGACGAGCGGGAACCCATCACCTTAAACTACACGTCGGGCACCACCGGCCGGCCCAAGGGGGTGGTATACACCCACCGCGGGGCCTATCTTAACGCCCTGGGCGACTGCCTCTCCGTCGGCCTCAACGTCAACAGCGTGTACCTTTGGGTGGTACCCATGTTCCACTGCAACGGCTGGTGCTACACCTGGGCCGTCACCGCCGTGGGGGCGACCCACGTCTGCCTGCGGCGGGCCGACCCGGCCCAGATCTTCGATGAGGTGGAGCGGCGGGGGGTGACCCACCTCTGCGCCGCCCCGACGGTCCTTATCGCCCTGACCAACTACGGCGTCCAGGCCGGGCGGCGCTTTCCCCACCCGGTGGTGGTCGCCACCGGCGGGGCCCCGCCGGCCCCCCAGGTAATCGCCGACGTCGAAGACCGGCTCGGCGGCCGGCTTATCCACCTTTACGGCCTTACGGAAACCTACGGGCCCAACACCCTCTGCGAGTGGCTGGGGGACTGGGACCGGCTACCGCCCGAGGAGCGGGCCCGGCTTAAGGCCCGGCAGGGCATCCCCCACCCAACGGCCACCCACCTCCGGGTGGTGGACGAGCAGATGGGGGATGTGCCCCGGGACGGGCGGACCCTGGGGGAGGTGGTGATGCGGGGCAACACGGTGATGGCCGGCTACTTCAAGGACCCGGAGGCTACGGCCGAGGCCTTTAAGGGCGGCTGGTTCCACAGCGGCGACCTGGCCGTCTGGCACCCCGACGGCTACATCGAGCTCCGGGACCGCAAAAAGGACATCATCATCTCCGGCGGGGAGAATATCTCCTCCGTCGAGGTTGAAGCCGTCCTCTACTCCCACCCGGCCGTCCTGGAGGTGGCCGTGGTCGGGGTGCCCGACCCCTACTGGGGGGAGGTCCCGAAGGCCTACGTGGTGCTCAAGCCGGGAATGTCGGCCACGGCCGAGGAGCTTATTCGGTGGGTTCGGGACCGGCTGGCCCACTTTAAGGCCCCCAAGAAGGTCGAATTCGTCCCCGAGCTTCCGAAGACCTCCACCGGCAAGATCCAGAAGTTCGTCCTGCGCCAGCTCGCCCAGCAGGAGGCGGCAAAAGGCGATAAAATTTAAAGTGGGGGCCGAGCCGGTCGGGTGGCCGCGGGCCCAGACCTTCCGGGTCTGGGCCCGAGGAAAGTCCGGGCTCCCACGGGCAGGGTGCTGGGTAACACCCAGGCGGGGCGACCCGCGGAAAGTGGCACAGAAACCAAACCGCCGGGCGGCCGTCTTAGCCGTCCGGTAAGGGTGAAAAGGTGCGGTAAGAGCGCACCAGCAGCCGGGTGACCGGCTGGCTGGCCAAACCCCACCCGGAGCAAGGCCAAGCAGGGGGCGTTGAGGCGTGCCCGTCCGAGCCCCCGGGTAGGCCGCTAGAGGTGGCGGGTAACCGTCACCCCAGATGGATGGCCACCGCGGCCGGGGAATCCCGGCCGTACAGAACCCGGCTTACAGACCGACTCGGCCCCCTTTCCCCGCCTTGCACCTCCGGCCCGGGCCTGCTATCATCAACCAGAGAACCCTGGTGGGAGGAACCCGATGTCCGAAGCCGGAACCCTTCCCGACGAGATTCGGGCCCTTATCGGCCGGGAGTCGCCCCCGGTGACGGTGGTGGTGGACACCGAGCAGATCCGGCGGTTTGCCGACGCCATCGGCGACCCCAATCCCCTCTACTACGACGAAGACTACGCCCGTTCCAAGGGTTTTCGGAGCATCATTGCGCCCCCGACTTTTCTTACCACCATCGGCCGCTGGCCCTGGCAGCGGCGGGATGAGACCCTGTTTCGGATCCCCTACGGCCGGGTGGCCATCCACGGGGAGCAGGAGTATGAGTGGTTCCGGCCGGTTCAGGCCGGGGACGTCATCACGATGACCAGCCGCATCGTCGACATCTACGAGAAGGCCGGGCGCACCGGCCGGATGCTCTTCGTGGTCACCGAAAGCCGCTACGTTAACCATTTCGGCGAGCTTGTGGCCATCGCCCGCAGCACCGGAATCCGGAGGTAGCAAGCCGTGGTCGAGCCGAAGCTTTTAGAAATCAAACCCGGTTACGAGATCCCGGCCCTGACCAAGGGCCCCATCACCCGGGTTCAGCTGGCCAAGTATGCCGGGGCCTCCGGCGACTTTAACCCCATCCACCTGGACGACGAAATCGCCACCCAGTCCGGGGTTGGGCCGACGGTCATCGCCCACGGGATGCTCAGCATGGCCTTCGTGGCCCAGATGCTCACCGACTGGGTCGGGCCCACGAACCTGCGCCGCCTGGGCGTGCGCTTCACGGCGATGGTCCGGCCCGGGGATGTCCTGACCTGCCGGGGTAGGGTGGAGCAGGTGAGGACCGAGGGGGGCAAGACCCAGGCCGATTGCGAGGTCTGGATTGATAACCAGCGGGGCGAGCGGGTCTTAACCGGCCGGGCCGTGGTGGACCTGCCCCGGCATTAGGGGGCCGGCGGGGCTGCTCCCGGAGGGCGGCCCCTGGACCTCCGGAGCGACTGCGAAGCGGAGATGCCCGAAGGCCGGGTCAGGTGTCATTTTATCTGTTATCTGCGGCCTGGGGGCCCGGCCCGGTCCCACGGCCCCGGGCCGGCCGCCCGGTTCGGAGCGGAGCTTAAGGCCCTTCTTCCGGACATCCGCCTGGCGGCCGCGGGCCCCCACGAGGTTGAGCTGACCTGGGAGCCCTGGAATATCCAGGCCGCCCCTTCGGTTTTGAGGCTTGGCCACGACGGCCTGGGGGTCGACTGGGGGGAGTTTCAGGGCCTGGCCGGGGCCGTCCTGGAGGCCTACCTGGGGGCTTTCGAGCCCGGACAGGTGGAGGCGGCAACCCTCGGCTGCACCGTCAGTCTGGGGCTTCCGCCGGAGGCCCGGGCTCTGGGGCAGTTCTTCCGGGTCTACCCGGTCCTGGCCCACCCCCTGGCCGACCGGGTCGAGGGGTTCCGGCTGGCGGCCACCTTCCACGGCCCCCATCCGGAGGAGCTTTTCGGGTCTACCTGGCCGGTCACGGGGGCGCGGGGCAGATGGGGGTGACCTTTGAGCTGGACTACACCCGACACTTCCGAAGGCCGGCGGTGGCGGAGGTGGTCGACTGGTTGGGGCTGGCGCCCCTGGTTTTAAGAGAGCTACTTTTAGGGAGCGTGGTTGAGCCGGGCGGGCTGGGCCTTTAAAAGGGGGCGGCCCCGACTGACCACGGCCTTGGGCGGGCGAAGCCGCCCACCTTGGTCCGCATGTCGCCACGCGGACCCTGCCAATGGCCCTTGTCGGGGCCGCCCCCGGTGCCGAAGGCGGGATTTGAACCCGCACGGGCTTGCGCCCACTGCGCCCTGAACGCAGCGCGTCTGCCAGGTTCCGCCACTTCGGCCCGGTGGAGATAGGGGGACTCGAACCCCCGACCTCGGCGATGCGAGCGCCGCGCTCTCCCAGCTGAGCTATATCCCCGCGGCTGAGCCGTCCACTTCGGAATTATATGAGCCCGGACCCGCCCTGTCAAGCGCGGCCGTTGGGCGTTTCGGGGCGGCCGGCGGCAACCTCTTTGCGCCGCACCTGTTCGGTAACCTCGGCCTGACGGGCCGCCAGCTTCGGGCTAAGCTCCACCGGGTAAAGCTCGGGGTCGTAGATGGCCTTGTGTCGGTCGTTCAGGGCGGCAAAGTCGGCTAAAAACGTTTCCCGGACTTTTTCTAAGGGGATGGGGTCGACCAGGGGCTCGCCCCCGGCCATCATGGGCACCAGCAGCGGCTCGGCCGAAGCCTCCGGGGGGTCCTCGTCCCGCAACGCAATTATGTCTTTGACAAACTTGCCGTCCTTATCCCGGAGGCGAAAAACCTGCTTTTCGTCGGCCAGGGTCTGTTTGCCCGGGCTAAGCTTAAGGACCGGTTTGCCGTCGTATTTAACCAGCTTATAAACGATATCCACCCAGGGGGCGTCGGCCGACACCCCCAGCTTCGTCCCCACCCCAAAGCCGTCGATGGGGGCCCCGGCCCGCAAAAGCTCGTCGATGCGGTACTCGTCCATCGCCCCGCTGGCGAAGACCCGGACGTAGTCCAGGCCGGCCTCATCCAGAATCCGCCGCACCTCCTTGGCCAGCGTCCCGATGTCGCCGCTGTCCAACCTCACCGCCCGCAGCCGGTGCCCCCGGGCCTCCAGCTCCCTGGCCACCACCACCGCCTTCCGGGTCCCGGCAATGGTGTCGTAGGTGTCCACCAGCAGGGTGGTGTTGTCGGGGAAGAGGGCGGCAAAGGCCCGGAAGGCGTCCAGCTCGCTGGGGAAACTTTCAACGTAGGAATGGGCCATGGTGCCCACCACCGGGATGCCGAAGGCCTTTCCGGCCAGCATGTTGGAGGTTGCGGCGAACCCGGCGATGTAGCAGGCCCGGGCCACCTTCATCCCGGCGTCGAAGCCCTGGGTCCGGCGGAAGGAGAAGTCCACGCAGACCCGACCCCGGGCGGCGTAGAAGCAACGGGAAGCTTTGGTTGCCAGCAGGGTTTCGAAGCCGACGGCGTTTAATATAAAGGTTTCAAAGAGCTGGGCCTGGATGATGGGGGCCGTGACCTCCATAATGGGCTCGTTGACGAAGAAGATCCGGCCCTCGGGGACGGCCCGAACCTCCCCGGTGAAACGAAACTCCCGCAAAAAGTCGAGAAAGTCGGCCTTAAAAAGCCCCAGGCCGGCCAGGTAGCGGAGGTCGTCGTCGGTGAACCGGATGTGATAAAGATACTTTATGACTTCCTGGATGCCGGCGGCCACAAAGTAGGCCCGGTTGGGCGGGTACTCCCGGATGTAGAGGCTGAAGGTGGCCGGGGCAAACATCCGGTTCTCAAAATAGCTGGCCGCCATCGTCAGCTCGTAGAGGTCCGTAAAGAGGGCAAACTCCCCAGGGTCGGTGTAATAAAGCGGCTTACCCCAGTCTCGGCCCAAAGTCGCAACCTCGGCGCTCAGGTTTCGGGGCTGGCGGGGGCCTTTTAAGGCCCGTCACCCTGATTTTATAATACCGACGGAGGTCGGCGATGCTGAAGGCAGGCGGGCTGGTAGACTGTGACGTCCACCCGAACATAAAGTCGATAAAGGACCTTTATCCTTACCTTCCCAGGCGCTGGGTGGACTACATCGAGGAGACGGGCTTCAGCCAGATTCCCCAGAACCCCTACCCCAAGGGGGCCAACCGGGGCGTAAGGCTCGATGCCGTCCCTGCGGGCGGGGTTGCCGGCTCCGACCTGGGCCTTATGCGCGCCCAGCTTTTAGACGCCTACGGGGTCGAGTTTGCCGTTTTAAACCCCGAACACAGCTATCGGCTTAACTTTCTGCCCAACGCCGATTTTGCGGCGGCCTTAGCTTCGGCCTTCAACGACTGGCTTATCTACGAGTGGCTCGAAAAGGACCAAAGGCTTTTAGGCTCGGCGGTCGTTGCCACCCAGGACCCGGAGCAGGCCGTAAAGGAGGTCCGGCGGGTCGGAAAGCACCCCCGCATCGTCCAGATCCTCCTTCCGGCCGGGGCCCAGCGGCCCTACGGCCAGCGCTATTACTGGCCCATCTATGGGGCGGCCGAAGAATTGGGCCTTAAAATCGGGATTCACTTTGGGGGCACGGGGGTATCCACGGGCCATCCGCCCACCCCGGTGGGCTGGCCCAGCTACTACATTGAGTGGCACACCTTGATGCCCCAGGCCTTTCAGGCCCACCTGGTAAGCTTTATCTGCGAGGGGGTCTTTGAGCGGTTTAAAGGCTTAAAGGTCACCCTCATCGAGGGCGGTTTTAGCTGGCTTTTGCACCTTATCTGGCGGCTGGATAAAAACTTCCGGTCGTTAAGGTCCGAGGTTCCCTGGCTTAAGCGGTTTCCCTCGGAGTATGTGCCCGAGCACTTCAGATTTACGACCCAGCCGATGGAGGAGCCGGAAAACGAGGCCGACCTTTTAGAAGTCATGCGGATAATGGGGGCCGAAGGCCTTTTGATGTTTGCCAGCGACTATCCCCACTGGGATTTCGACGACCCGGTTTATGCCCTGCCCCGGGGGCTTTCGGAGGGCGCCCGGGCCAGGATTTTGCGGGAGAACGCCCTGGCCTGGTACGGGTTAAATGGGCAAGTATCCGGTCTGCCGGGTAGGTGAGCTTCCGCCCGGTTCGCGGAAGATTTTCGAGGCGGCGGGGCGGTCCATTGGGGTCTTTAACGTTGGGGGCAGGTTTTACGCCTTGAGGAACCGGTGTCCCCATCAGGGCGGGCCCCTGTGTCTGGGCAGGCTTTCGGGGCTGGTTTTTGCCGGGGTTCCCGGGGAGCACGGCTACCGGGACGAAGGTTTTATTTTGCGCTGCCCGTGGCACGGCTGGGAGTTTGACATCCGGACGGGGGAGGCCGTCGTCGACCCCGAAAAGACCCGGGTCCGGGCCTACCGGGTAAGCGTTGAGCCCCCGCCCCGGGCCGAAACCTACCCCGTCTCCGTCGAGGACCAGGTCGTCTACGTCCACATTTAGGCCGCCTCGATAACCACCGGCCCGTCGGAGCCCTGGGCCCCTTTAAGGGCCGCCCCGAGTTCGGCGGCCGGCACCCGGCAAAACTCGACCCCGAAGGCCCCAACGAGGGCCTTAAGGTCCGGCGCCGGCTCGTCCAGGCCGCCCAGCTCGGCTTCGTCCAGCTCCGGGATTTCCCGCCGAAGGGCGGCCAGCCCGCCGTAGGCCCGCCGGTTCCGGACCACGACCCGGACGGGGAGCCGAAGCCTGGCGGCGACCCAGAGGCCCCCGAGCCCCCTGATAAGGCCGGCGTCGTCCATGAGGGCGGCGTGGGGGCGGGTGGGCAGGCCGAGCCAGGCGCCGGCGGCGGCCGCCGTGCCCCACCCCCTGACCCCCGGGGGACCCGGCCAGATGGTTGCCGGGTCGGGCCGGCGAACGGCGGCCGCGTCCACGGCCGGGTCCTCCACCAGCAAGATGCCCTCCGCCCCCAGGTAGTCGACGGCGGCCCCCACCACCGGGTCTTCGGCGGCCGGGGCCGAAGGGGATAGGGTTAAACGCCGCCCTTCCGCCCGTCGGGCCTCGACGGTGGTGAGCCAGGCCTGGGCCCGCTCCCGAAGGGCCCGCAGTCCCGACCTGGGGTCGGCGATGAGCTCCAGGCCCCGGCCGTGGGCCGTAACCCACTCCGGACCCCAGGGGGAGACGGCCAGAATCTGGGCCCCGGGCGGCAGGCTTGCGAGGAGGGGGTCTGGGGGCGGGGTGGGACGGAGCCGGCCGGCCACCACCACCAGGTCGGCTTCGGCCCAGGGGGACTTCTCGGGCCCGGGGTGGCCGAGGCAGGCCGGGTGGCCGGTGGGGAACCCGAAGTACGGGCCGGGGACAGGGTCTAAAAAGACCGGCAGGCCCAGCAGTTCGGCCAGGGCAACCGCGTCTTCTACGGCCTCGTACCGGACCAGCTCCGGCCCGGCGACGAGAACGGGCCGCTCGGCGGCCAGGAGAAGGTCGGCCGCCTCCCGAACGGCGTCGGGGTCGGGGGGCTGGGCAAGGGGCAGATGCTGGCGCCGGAGGTAAGGAATGTCGGCCGGCCCCTGGGCGGTGAGCACTTCCGGCCCAAAGGCCACCTGAACGGGCCCGGCCGGGGGCAGGATGGCCGTCCGGGCCCCCACCCGCACCCCTTCCACCAGCCCGGCCGGGTCGGCCGGTTCCAGGCGGGCCTTGGCCGGCAGCCGGACGTCCCGGTCGGTAAGAAGGACGGCCGGCAGGCCGAGGGCTACCCAGGGACCGGGGTCGAACGGGGGGGCGTGTCGGAGGTTAGCCACCACCGGCCCGCCGGTGGCCCGGGCCAGGCCGTCGGCAACGGCCAGGGCGGTCTGGGGGTCGGGGGCGGGGATGTAGACGACCTCGGGGTGACGCAGGGAAGCTTTAAAGAGTTCGGCAAAGGCGTCCCCGGCCAGGCCGACCAGGTACCGCAGGCCGTCCCGGCCGAGGGTGAGCAGAAGCAGGTCGTCGCCGCGCCGGCCGGTCACCGTCTAATTTTACCGCCGGCCCGGGCTTTTGACTTAGCCGGTTCGGGAGTTGGGCAGGCCCGGGACGATGCCGGTGCGGAGGGCGTAGATGGCCGCCTGGGTTCGGTCCGAGACCATCAGCTTGCTGAAGAGGGCCGAGAGGCTGTTTTTGACGGTGCTTTCGGCCAGGCCGAGGCGGCGGGCGATCTCCTTGTTGGAGAGGCCGGCGGCGATGAGCCGCAGGTAGAGCCGCTCCCGCTCGGTGAGGAATACCGGGGCGGCGGCCAGGTCGTCGGCCTCGGCCACCTGGGCGCAGAGGCCGGCGAGCTGGACGGCCAGGCGGCGGTCGAAGGCGGCCACCCCCCGGGCGGCGGCCCGGACGGCGGCGGTGAGCTCATCAGGCGGGGTCGAAAGGTAAACGGCCCCGCGGACACCGGCCTTGAGGGCTTTTATAAGGCCGATCAGGGCGGCGGGTTGGTTTTCGTCGGCCAGGGCCACAATGGGTGCAGAAAAACCGTTCAGTCCGGCATCCAGCTCTTTAAGCAGGCTAAGGTCGATAACCCCGACATCGGGAGAGCACGACAGAATAAGCCGCTGAAAGCGCAGGACATGGCTTGCTTCCCCGATAACCTGGATATTGGGTTCCCGGCCGAGGAGGTGTTTAAGCTGGCGTCTAACGAAATCGTGGGGGTGACCGATAACTACTCGCATTGTCCGCTCCACTTCGCCTAAGGTCTGAGTGTTCGGTCATTGATACCATAATCAGGTTAATCTGTCAAGGCGCCGGGGCCTCGGCTCAGGGGTTCCCAGCAGACCTTGGGGGGGCGGTTGACCGGGGTTTATCGGCGACGGCTGCCTGTGTTAGAATCTAGGTGAAAGCTGGAGCCGGTCCTGATAGGCGGATCGGGAATGGTTGACGTACCGGTCCTTGTTCTCAACCAGAATTACGAGCCCCTCAACGTCTGCAACGTTCGCCGGGCTTTTGTCCTGATCGACCGGGGCAAGGCCGAGGTCCTCGAGCACGCCGACGGGGTGTTGCGGACCCCGACCCGGATGTTCCGCCTGCCTTCGGTTATCCGCCTGGTCTACATGATCAAGCGGCCCCGGCCGGAGGTTAAGCTCACCCGCCGGGAGATTTTCCTGCGGGATAACTACACCTGCCAGTACTGCGGCACCCGCACCCGGGACCTGACGGTGGACCACGTTATCCCCCGCCACCGGGGCGGCAAGCACGTGTGGGAGAACGTGGTCAGCGCCTGCAAAGTCTGCAACCACCGCAAGGCCAACCGGACCCCCGAAGAGGCCGGGATGAAGCTTATTCGCCCGCCCCGGCGGCCCAGGGCCAACGCCCGCTACCTGGTGGCCCAGTACCAGCCCCAGTCCGAGTGGCTCAAGTTCATACCCGAGTGGGAGCTTTCGGACGACTGAAGGGGCGTTGGGCCGTAGCCCTTCTGGCCGCCGTTTCGGTGGCCTTTTTTCTTTTCTGCGTTTGCCCCCGCCTCGGTCGGCCCCTGGCCTACGACGAGGTTAACTTCGCCCTGGGTGGGGAGGCGGTGGCCGCCACCGGCCGGCCCTTCGCCCGGGCCGGCTTTATGGAAGACCGGGGCGCCCTGGACCGGGAGTTTCAGTACGCCCTCTGGCATCCGCCCCTCTACATCTACACCCTGGGCCTGGCCTATGCCTTATTCGGGGTCGGGGAGGCCCAGGGCCGCCTGGTCGGGGTGGCCGGAACCCTGGCAGCCGGCCTCCTTCTGTTCAACCTTGTTCGCCGCCTCACCGGGGATTCCCGCCCGGCCGCCGCGGCCCTCGGCCTCTTCTTAGTTCACCCCCTCACCGTCCAGAGCAGCCTGCTTTTAGACATCGACGGGTCGGTACTGCTCCCCCTCTTCCTGGCCGCCGTCCTGGCCGCCTCCGACCTGATTGCCCGGCCGTCCGCGGGGGGAGTTGTGCGGGCCGGGCTGGGCTTCGGGCTGGCCCTTGCGGCCAAGCTCACCACCCCCCTGGCCATCCCCCCGGCCCTCGGGCTCATCCTGGCCGGACGGGGCCTTAAGGGCCGGGCCTGGGCCCTGGCGGCCGCCGTGGCCCTTCTCGGGGCGGCTTTCTTTCTCGGCGTCTGGGGGGCCGTAAGCTTACGTTTCGGCCTGCCTTTCACCATGCCCTTTGAGGTAACCTTTGTGGAGTTTCTCCTGGCCCTGGGCGGCGGCCTGGCCGGGGTCGAGACCGGCTGGTGGCTCTCCCCGCCCCTGCTCGTCCTTTTCGGCTGGGCCCTCGGCCGCCGGGTTCGGTCTTGGGCCGGCGGCCGCAAGCCCGGCCCGGCCGATTTCGTCGCCCTGCTGGGGGCCGCAACCCTGGGGGCTTATCTTCCCAGAACGGCCGGCTACTTTCCCAGGTACCAGATTGCGGCCCTGCCCCTGGTCGTTGCAACCGTTGCGGCCGAATTGGCCGGCACCTCGGGCGGCCCGGGCCGCCGGGCCCTTTTTGGGGCCGGCCTCGGGGCGGCCGCCGGCCTTACCGCCGGCTTTGCCCTCGGGGACGGGCCCTTCTTCTGGACGGCGGGGTCGTACGGGAGTCCGCCCGTCGTTGGGACGGCGAGCCTCCTGGGGGGCCTGGCCCTGGCCGCCCTTCCAGGGCGGCAGACCCCGGCCGGATTTGTCCTCGGCCTGGCGGCGGTTTTTGTCGGCTGGGCGGTGGCCACCGACCTGGTCCAGCGCCCGGCCCCGTACTCCACGGCGTATTTTTACGGGTCCGCGGGCAACGTCGAGGCCGCCCGGCTGCTGGACGGCCTGCTCGGGCCGGGGGAGTACTACGTGGGGGCCAAGGAGGTGGCCTACTACGCCCCCAACCGAAACTACATTGACATGCACACCGCCTACGCCCTGCTGGCGGGGCAGGCGGCCTTCGAAGGCCGCCTGCTCGGACGGGAGGTTCGGGTCTGGGCCCTTTTTACCCGGGACCCGGGCCTCAGGGCCTTCTTTGAGGCTAAGCTGGGACCGGCCTACCGGCCGGCGGCCCGGGCCGGGGACTACGTCATCTACGTCCGGGCCGGCGGGCCGCCCGACTAGGCTTTTGCCGCCCGGTCGGCGATTTCCAGGACCTCGTCCAGAATGGAAACCCCGAGTTTCAGCTCCTCCTCGCTGATGGTGAGGGGCGGGGCGATGATAAGGATGTTCCAGCGCCCGTAAACGTAGAGGCCCCGGTCCAGGGCGGCGTTGCGGATATCGTTAAGGACCCCCTGGGACGGGGCGTTCCAGGGCACCAGGGGCTCCCGACTTTCCCGGTCCTTGACCAGCTCCACGGCCCAGAAGAGCCCAAGGCCCCGCACCTCCCCCACCGAGGGGTGCCGGTCGTACAGGCCCCCGAGCAGGGCCCCCAGGGTCTGGCCCATGGCCGCCGCCCGCTCGATTAAATTCTCCTCCCGGTAGACCTGCATGTTGGCGATGCCGGCGGCGCAGGCCAGGGGGTGTCCGGCGTAGGTGAGGCCCGAGGGGAAAGGCCGGTCGTCCAGAAAGCGGGCGATCTTCTCCGAGATGGTCACGCCGCCGAGGGGGACGTAGCCGCTGGTGACCCCCTTGGCGAAGGTGAGAATATCCGGGGCCACATCCCAGTGCTGGACGGCAAACCACTTGCCGGTCCGCCCAAAGCCGCTCATCACCTCGTCGGAGATGAGCAGGATACCGTACCTGTCGCAGAGGCGGCGAACCTCCGGCCAGTACTGGGGCGGGGGAACGATCACCCCGTTGCTTCCCGTTACCCCTTCCAGCATGATGGCGGCGACCTGGTCGGGGCCCTCGTACCAGATCACCTCCTCAATATGGGCGACGCACTGGAGGGTGCAGGCCTCGGTCCGGCTGCAGAAGGGGCACCGGTAGCGGTAGGGGTCGAAGACCCGCACCACCCCGGGGATGCCGGGCTCCCAGGGCCAGCGGCGGCTGTCGCCCCCCACCGTCATCGAGCCGTAGGTACCGCCGTGGTAGGAGCGGTAGCGGCTGATGACCTTCTGGCGGCCGGTATAAAGGCGGGCGATCTTGATGGCGTTTTCGTTGGCCTCGGTGCCGCCGGTGGTGAACATCGTCTTTTTAAGGCCGGGCGGGGCCACCTCGGCAATCATCCGGGCCAGGGTGCTCCGGGTCTCGTGGTCGAAGGTGGGGCCGATGTAGCAGAGGCGCTCGGCCTGCTCCTTGATGGCGGCCACCACCTTCGGATGCTGGTAACCGATGTTGACGTTGATAAGCTGGGCCGAAAAATCCAGGTAGGCTTTGCCGTTGGCGTCGTAAAACCAGCAGCCCTGGGCGTGGGTGACCGGAATGTGACGGACCTGCGACTGGGTCGACCAGGGAATGAGGACGTATTCCCGGGTCTCCCGCTCGACGGTGGCCGCATCCAGCATCGGTCTGACCTCCTTTAGCTTATCGTCCCCGGAAGACGGGCGGGCGCTTCTCGATAAAGGCCCGGGTGCCCTCCAAGGCATCCTCGGTCCGGGCGACCCGGTCGAAAAGCTCGGCTTCAAGCTTAAGGGCTTCGGCCAGGGGAAGGTCGATGCCCCGGTAGGCGGCCTCCTTAGCCGCCTGAACGGCCAGGGGTGCGTTGGCGGCGACCTTTTCGGCCAGGCCCAGGGCGGCGGGCATCAGGGCCTCGGGCTCCACCACGTGGTTGACCAGGCCGAGGGCCAGGGCCTCCCGGGCGTCGATGAGGTCCCCGGTAAAGAGCAGTTCTAAAGCCTTACCGAAAGGGATGAGGCGGGGGAGCCGCTGGGTCTGGCCCCCGGCCGGGAGGATCCCCCGCCGAACCCCCATCGTCCCGAAGACGGCGTTGGTGGCCGCAATCCGGATGTCGCAGGCCAGAGCCAGGGCCAGGCCCCCGGCCAGGCAGTAGCCGGCGATGGCGGCGATGACCGGCTTCCAGGTGTTGGGGTAGGGGCTTGGGCCCTCTTGGGCGTAGCCCCGCTCGAGGAGGCCGGGGACCCGGGTGCGCAGGTCGGCCCCGGCCGAGAAGGCCCGGCCGCCGGCCCCGGTAATGACGGCCACCCGAAGCTCCGGGTCCCGGTCGAACTGGGCCCAGGCGTCGGCCAGGGCGGCGACGGTGGGGGTATCCAAGGCGTTGTGGACTTCGGGACGGTTGATGGTGATGAGGGCGATGGGGCCCCGGCGCTCGAAGACGACCGTCATTACTCTTTCCGGCCGATTGTAGAGGACCTGTCGGGAATCGTCAAGGGGATGGGCCTGCCGGGGCGGCCGAAAAGGCCTCGATCTTCTTGACCCGGGCGATGACCTCCTTGGCCAGCTCCCGGTCTTCGGCCGTATCCAGGGGCAGGTTAAGGGTCACCGAGCTTACGAGGCCCCCGTACCGTTCCCGCAGGCGGTCGGCAATCTCCTCGTAGGTGCCGATGGTGGCGTAGGTTTCGAGCATCTCGTCGGTGATGAGGCCGGCCATCTCGTCCCAGCGGCCCTGCAGGGAAAGCCGGTGGAGGCGGTCGACGGTCTCCCCCCAGCCGTGGACCTCCATCACCGGCCGGTAGGTGCGGGTGGAGGCGTAAAAGGCCAGCTGGCGCCGGACCGCCTCCCGCTGGGCGGCCAACTCCGCCTCGGTCCGGCCGGTAATGACAAAGCCGGCCCCGGCCAGCCCAAAGCCCTCGAGGCTGCGGCCGGCCCGGGCGGCCCCGGCCCGCACCGCCGGAATTATCACCTCCCGGAGGTACTTGGGGCTCAGAAACGGGTGGAGGCGGATGCCGTCGCAGATTTCACCCGCAAGCCGGGCCATAAAGGCATTAACGGCCGCCGTGTAAATGGGGATCCGGGGGTGCTCGATGGGGCCCGGGTTGAAAAACGGGGTCATCAGGGTGAAGGTGTAGCGCTTTCCCCGGAAGTTGAGGGGCGTGCCGTTCTGCCAGCAGTCCCAGATGGCCCGCAGGGCCCCGATGTATTCCCGGAGGCGGGGACCGGGGGCCGTCCAGGGCACGCTGAACCGCCGCTCGATGTGGCCTTTGACCTGGGTCCCCAGCCCCAGGACGAACCGACCCCCCGAGAATTTCTGCAAATCCCAGGCCAGGTAAGCCACCACCATGGGGCTTCGGGGAAAGGCGATGGCCACCGAGGTGCCCAGAAGCAGCCGTTTTGAGTGTTCGGCGGCCAGGACCAGGGGCAAGAAGGGGTCGTGGTTGGTCTCACTGCTGGTTACGGCGTCGTAGCCGACCTCTTCGGCCCGGCGGACCAGTTCGGGGACCGCCCGCAGGTCCCGCCCCTGAATGTGGTATTCGACGCGCATTTCTAAGTCACCTCACCCGTCGGCCTGTGGTCCGCCTGATATTAGCACACCGAGCCCCTTTCTGTTTACAGCGGCCGGCCGGGGAGCTTATCATTCAGGTGTGAGGCCCCAAGCCGGTTCGGGTCGACGGCCGCCGTCCCGGCGACCGGCCCGGGGCTGGCTTTTACTGCCGGTCCTGGCGCTGATGGTCGGGCTGGGGGCGGCCCTCTGGCCCCACTGGGGCCCCGGGGGCGTGGCCGAGACCCCGGTGCCGGCCGGCCCCGAAGCCTCCCCGAGTCCGGCGGCCGCCCCAGGCCCGGAAGTCGCGGCTCCGCTCCCCACCCCGCCCCGGGATGACGAGGGCCTGCTCCTGTGGGTCAACCGGGAGCGGGGCCTTCCCCCCGACTACGTGCCCCCCGACCTGGTGCCCATCACCGGGGTGCCCGTCACTACCCAGGGGATGCTCCTCCGCCGGGTGGCCCTCGGCCCCCTCCGGGAGCTGGTGGAGGCGGCCCGGGCGGAGGGCTTAGAAATCGTCGTAAGTTCGGCCTACCGGTCGTATCAGACCCAGGTGGCCGTCCACAGCTACTGGGTGCGGGTGCTCGGGGAGGCCCGGGCGGTCCGGGTGAGCGCCCGCCCCGGCCACAGCGAGCACCAGCTGGGAACCACCGTGGACCTTACCAGTCCCCGGGTAAACTACCAGCTCACCGAAGGCTTTGGGGATACCCCCGAGGGCCGCTGGCTTGAGGCCAACGCCCACCGGTTCGGATTCGTGCTGAGCTACCCGGCCGGCAAGGAGGATATAACGGGGTACGACTACGAGCCCTGGCACTTCCGCTTCGTGGGGGTCGAGGTGGCCGCCCAGGTCCACCGGGCCGGAATCTCCCTGGAGGAGTACTTTCGGAGCCTCTACCGGCCGTGAAACGCCGGCCAGCCCCTTTACCCCGGCGGTGGGCCTTGATGCTGGCGGTCGGCCTCATCGCCGGGACCGCCCTGGGCCTGCCCCTCTGGGGCCACAGCCGCCAGCCCACTGCGCCGGCGGCCTCGGCCGGCCCGACCCGGCCCCGGCCGAAGGCGTGGGGCCTTTTCCGGGCGCGCCCCGGGGCCGAACTGCAGGCCCGGGTCGACCAGTTCGTGGCCGGCCTGCCGGACGACTTCGGGACCATAGGAATTGCCGTCAAAAACCTGCGCACCGGGGAGACGGCCGCCCACAATTCGGACCAGGTCTTCGAGGCCGCCAGCCTTTACAAGCTCGGGGTAATGCTTGCCCTCTTTGAAGCCGTGGAGGCCGGGGAGCTGGATTTAGACGACCTTATTACCATCCCCGAATGGGCCGTAACCGCCAGCGAGTGGGGGGTTTACTATGCCGGGGAGGTGGTAAGCGGGTGGGAGGCCCTGGAGGCGATGATTGCCTTGAGCGACAACCCCACCGCCCTGGTCTTTATGGAACTTCTGGGCGTCGACCGGGTTAACCGGGTCCTCAAACGCTACGGTTTGAAAGATACCCGGGTGGACTGGTCCGGGGCAACTACGACCCCGGCCGACGTGCTTAAAATCTTCGAGCTTATCGAGACCGGCCGGGCGGTAAGCCCCGGGGCCAGCCGGAAGATGCGGGAAGTGCTCCTCCGGCAGCGGGACAACCGGCGAATTCCGGCCGGCCTGCCGCCGGGTACCCCGACGGCCCACAAGACCGGGAGCCTGCCCGGCATCGCCCACGATGCCGGGATAATCTACCTGCCGGCGGGCCCGGTGATTGTGGCGGTGCTGACCGGGGAGCTGACCGACTACGGGGCCGGGGAAAAGGCCATCGCCGAAGTGGCCCGGGTGGTGGCGGATTACTTTGGCGGCCGGGATTGATTTAAAATCTTACTAGAAAGCTCAGGTGGAGGTGAGGTTCGATGGCCGAGGCTCTGCTGATTGTGGACCCCCAGCTCGATTTCATGCCCGGCGGCGCCCTTCCCGTCCCCGAGGGGGATAAGATCGTCCCGGTGGTTAATAAATACATCGAGCGGTTCCGGGAAGCCGGCCGGCCGATATTCGTCTCCCGCGACTGGCACCCCGAGGTTACCAAGCACTTCCAGCAGTACGGCGGGGTCTGGCCGCCCCACTGCATCCAGGGCAGCCGGGGGGCTGAGTTTCACCCCGACCTGAAGCTGGATGGGGCCATCGTGATTTCCAAGGGGATGGACCCGGAGCGGGATAGCTACTCGGCCTTCGACGGCTTTGAGGCCGACGGCACCCCCCTGGAGGAAGGTTTGAGGCGGCGGGGCGTCGACCACCTTTACATCGGGGGCCTGGCGACCGACTACTGCGTCCGCTGGACCGTCCTCGAAGCCCTCAAGGGGGGCTTTAAGGTCACCGTCCTTCTGGATGCCATCCGGGGCGTCAACTTAAAGCCCCACGATTCCGAAGAGGCCATCGAGGAGATGGTCCGGAACGGGGCGGACGTGGCCACCCTGGAGCGCCTCCCGGCCCTGAGCCGGGCTTAAGGCCCGACCCCGCCGGCCGTCAAACGGCCAGGCCCAGCCGGTGGCCGTTGGCGCAGATATGGTCGTAAAGGGTAAACCAGTGCTCTTCTAGCCAGCGGCTGTAATCGGCAAGCTTTTCGCCAAAACCCCGCTGGCGAAGCTCCCGCTCAACAACCCCGCCCCGGTGGGGATACCGGTACTTGCGGGGCAGGGGCGAGCCGAAGCCGTGGGCGTAGTGGACCAGCTCGTGGGCGATGGTCACTTCGACGATCAGGGGCGGAACCGCGGGCAACCGCAGCAGGCTGTTTATTCCGATGAGGGTGTGCCGCTGGCATTCGGAAAGCTTGATAACCCCGAGCCGCGTCTTCCAGTTGCCCATAAATCGGATGACCACGTCGTTGACCCGCGGAACGTCCGCAAAATGGGTCTGCCAGATCCGGTCGAGTTCTCTGGTAAGCCACAAATCCGAGCGCAACGGACCGCTTCTCCTTAAACCCGGTTTTTAGGTTCAGGACCCAGGGATTTTAAGCAACCGCCGGGTGAGTGTCAAGGGTAGGCGGCCCCCGCCGAATAAAATCCGTCGAAAAAATGGGAAAAATGTGGATAAAAAACCTTCGGCCCCGGAAATTTCCGGGGCCGAAGGCCGGGCTTTGGGGTGTACGGTGGGCGGGTCTTTTTCAGTAGCCGGCCGCCCCCTCGACCAGCACCCTGCCTTTCATGTTCTGGGGGTGGAAGGTGCACCCGTATTCATACTCGCCCGGCAGGGTAAAGGTGAACGAGGCCTTCTCCCCGGGCCGCAGGGGCGGGCTGTGAAACTGGGCCGGCCCCCGGGTGAACCTGACGTCGTGGGTGAAATTGTCGTCGTTAAACCAGGTGACCGTCGTCCCGACCTTGACCTTGATTGCCGCCGGTTCGAACCGGTACGATTTGGCCATTTTGACCTGGCTGGTCTCCACCGGGGCGGCGGTGGTGCCGGCCGGGGCGCAGGCCGCCCCCAGAACCCCCAGCAGGCCGATCAGGATGAGCAGCCGGATAAGCCTCAAAACCGAGCCCCTGACCTAGGTTGCCGCCGGTCGCCCGGCCAGAACCCGCTGGACCCCGGCGACGAAGACCAGGTGGTAGGTCATGTAGACGATTTCGGCCAGGGCGTAGAGGGTGAAGGCCCAGCCGAAGGTGTTCAGGCCGGCCCCGAAGGCCCGGTAGGCGAAGTAGGCGCCGATGAGAAAGCCTACCAGGTGGACCAGCAAGAACACGGCCGGCGGAAAGACGTTGATAAACGCGCCGATGGGCATGGTTTACACCCCCTTTGGAATTTTCAGGGTAAGCCCGGGGTTAGAAATTTTTTGGGGGCCGCGCTTCCACCTCCTCCCGGTCAGGACTCCCAGCATAATGACGACCATGCCGACGAGGGTGATAAGGTGGGCCCAGAAGGCCGCCAAAGCCGGAACGCCCCCTTGGGCCAGGACCCCGGCGTGGTAGGCGACGTCGGCCGACCCGCCCACGGCAAATACCCCCAGCCCAACCCGCATCAAGGGGGGCCAGCCCCCGAGCTCCCTTCCCAGCGCCCGCAGGGCCCTGCGGGCCGGACCCGCCGCAACGGGGACCATCCTCAACCTCCCTCGGCCGACCTCACGGCCGGCCCGAGCCTGAGCAGGCTCCGCAGGTGGTTAAGCCAGTCGACCGGCCGCCCCTTCGGACCCAGGGCCTTAAAAACGGCCCTGGTCTCGGGCTTCAAAAGGCCTTCGAGGCGGGCATCCAGGTCGGCCAGAACCGCCGCCAGGGCGATGCTGTTTCGGAGATACCAGCCGGCCAGGTCCACCAGCAGCCGCTGGCGGGTGCGCACGGCCATGGCCTCCTGGTCGTCGGCTATCTCCCCGGCCAGGACCTCGGTCTGGTCGGGGATGACGATGAGCCAGCGGGCCGAGCCTTCGGGGACGAGCCGGTAGCGGTAAACCCGGCCCCGACAGGCCCCGCACTCCTGGGGACAGCCGGCAAGGCAGACCGTGGTGACCCCCACGCCCCGCCCCTCGACCCGGCCCAATTCGGGCCCGAGGGCCTGGGCCTCCGGGGGGTAAAGCCCCACCAGCAGCTCCTCCCGGGCCGAGGCCGCCAGGCTCCGGGCGTGGTCGACGAGGGCGGGATAGCCCCGAATGTTCCAGACGTATTCGTATCCGGCGGGGGCGCTGAGGTCGGCGAGGGCCTGGCGGGCATCCTCCAGGAGGCCGTGGTAGCGGCGCTGAAGCCGGCTGATGAGCTCCTCGGGAGGGATGGGGGCATAGCGGACGCCGCCCTCGGCGTCAACCCGGACCACCGCCCCCCGCTCCTCAAGCCGCTGGAGGACGGCGTAAATATCGGCCCGGGGGACGCCGGAGAGCCTGGCCAGCTCGTAGCCGGTCAGGGGACTGCGCCTGAGGAGGGCGGTATAGGCCCGGGCCTCGTATTCGGCGAAGCCCAGCTGCCGGAGGGTCGAAACCGGGTCGGCCATCGGTCCGCTCCTTAATAGTAGTTGGTATACCAACTACTATTAAGGATAGTCGATACCGCCCCGCCTGTCAAGGCCGGACCCCTTATCGCCAGGGGTTTTAGTTACTGGAGCTTGAGGCCGGCGTAGAAGCTCAGGGCGTTCTTAAAGAAAATCTTTTCGAGGGTTTCCCGGTCGAAGCCGAGCCCTTTTACGGCCTCGGCATTCTTGCGGATGCCCGGCGCCCCGGGCCAGTCGGTCCCGAAGA
>Ga0197143_1001403_pt1 | contig 20331 bp, 33 predicted proteins | sample GBS70_MetaG_FD_148603 | JGI IMG/M metagenome (GOLD analysis project Ga0197143, IMG submission 148603) | Sediment microbial communities from Great Boiling Springs, Gerlach, Nevada, United States - GBS 70_MetaG | ecosystem: Environmental > Aquatic > Thermal springs > Hot (42-90C) > Sediment...
AAAGATTGAAGGCAACAGGGGAGTTTTAAGAGATGGCAGACCAGTGAGGAAAGATAAAAGGGGACAATGGATTTATGAACCAAAGTAAAAAGGAAAAATAAAAAGGAAATTTAAAAGGTCAAAAAAATAAAAAAGGAAAAATAAAAACCTATGTTCAATTCTTTCTTCATTCTCAAAAACTTTCTGGAAGATTATGAAAGAATAAAGCAGGTTTTAAGCGTTGATGATTGGGAAAAATTAGAAAAAATTGCCAATAGATGGGGATTAAGTATCAAAATAGTGAATTTTTACGAAAAAGGAAAAACAAAAAAAATTTATTTATACCCAATAGAATGGAATTATAATGAAGCAGGTTATCCTTTGAGGGAGGCATATTTAATTGAGTAAAAAGGTCGTAAAAATAAAAAATAAACAGATAAAAAAATGGAAACAAATAAAAAAAACAACAAAACAGAAGAGGAGGAACTTAAAGAAAGGATAAGAGATTTAAAATTAAGAATAGAAGCAGAAGAAGAGGATTTAAAATACTGGAGAAAAGATAAATTTGCCAGATTTTTAGGGTTAGATGAGGAGTGTAAAGAAAGACTAAAGAAATTAAGAGAAGAATATATTGAACTTTTAGAACGTTTAAAAGGTCTAAAAAATAAAGAAATCAAATAAAACTATGGACAAAATAGAACAAACACTAAAAGAAATGGGATTAGATACAAAAGGATTAAAAAAAGAACTGGAGGGAAAGAGCACAAAAAATAAGAGAACCTATTTAATTTACATTAAAAGCCACACTAAGGCACCAGATTTTGAAATGGCTATTGATGCAGAAAATGTAGTTAAAGCATTGAAAGAATTGAAGTATTGGTTATCAGATTGGGAAGATATAGAAATTTTAGAATACATTTCATTCCCAGAAAAAGATTTAGCAGAGGAAGATAAAGTAATCATTAAATTGTTTGATAGAATAAAAGAGTTAGAAACAGAAAATATAGAATTAAAATCAGAACAATCTCACATAAGGAAAAAGTTAGAAGAGATTATAAAAACAATTCCTTATAGATAAATTTCTTAAAGGTCAAAAAAATAAAAAACTATGGACAACTATTATCAACCAGAATATGAAAAATTAAAGAAATATGAAAAGATTGCTGAAAGTTTAAAAGATGAACTTCAAATTCTTGAAAATTGGCTTAAAGAAGCAAAGGAAAGAAAAGACAGAATAGATATTGAAATCTCTTCAAAATCAATAGAAAAGACGAAATTATTACTGGAAGCAGTAGAATTGGCTATTCACGATATCAATAAATTTTTGAAAGAAAGAGTAGCAGAAGAAGAATATAACTAATAAAAAGCATATTCAAAAGGTCGGAAAAAAATAAAAAAAGGTCAAAAAAATAAAACTATGAGTAGTAAAAATAAAAAAATTGCTTTCTTTCTTCTTACTTGGTCAATTTTAGTAGCAATAGGAAGTAGTTATCTTACTTGGAAAGCATATGAAAAATTTAGAGGAACGAAAGTAATTGAGGTTGAAAAGCCAGTAAAAGTATTGGTTGATTATGATGATCCAGAATACCTTCAGGCTTGTCTTGAAAGAGCAGAAAAGGATTTTGGAATAAACCCAGCAGTTTTAAAAGCAATTATTGAGTGTGAGAAGGGAAGTGCTTGGGCAATGTCCAGAACAAATGATTTTGGATACTGGCAAATAAACATTAACACTGGAAGGGACTTTGGAGCAAAAGATTTAAAAGATTATGTAGATTGCTATAAAACGGTGGAAATAGTGGCAAAGATTTTAAAGCAGAGAAGAATAGATGCTTGGACAACGAAAAAGTGTATTCAGGAAAAATTAATCTTTAATTCATTGTCTCAATAAGTTTAAAAGATGTAGTTTAGCATTAGAAAGAAAAGAGATTTGAGAGGGAAATTTAACCCCTCTCTTTTCTTTAAACATTTTTTCAAGGTATTCTATCCATTTCTTACCTCTCTTTGAAGCAATTTTTAGAATAACAAAAGGGTTTTGCTTTTTATGAAGTTCAAAGTGGCATTTCTTACATAAAACCACAAAATTTAAGAGTTCATAAATTAGCCCTTTACAAAGTTTTCTTGGAATAAAATGATGAACTATTAAATCTTTTCTGGCATTACATATTTCACACCTTTTACCATAGAACTTAAAAGCCACATTATACATTAAATCTTCGCATTCTTTTTGGAGTTTCTTCAATTTAGAGGGTTTTCTTGACATATCTTAACACTTTTTCGTGATAATCGTAAATTCTCTTTTCAATATCTTCCCAGATTTCTTCTTTAAATTCAATATCAAATCTTTTTCTACACAACTGCCAACCAATAACATACAATCTTATTCTTTCTTTTTTTAGCATTTTCATATAAGCAGTGCATTGATAAAGCCACCTTGGAGGTATTTCTTCAAACAATTCTGGATTTTCATTAGTTTTTATTTCAACAATTTCTCCACTTTCTAATTGTAAATCAATTCTACCAACCAGTTTAATTCCATGTTTTAGTTGATATTCTATCCTTTTTTCTTCATAACCAAAGAGTTTTTGAATTCCTTCATGGACCAAAACTCCCCAGAATAATCTTTTTAATTCATCGCCAGTTGGTAATTTAATCTCCAAAAACTTTTCTGGAGGAATTTTGTTGGTAAAATAATCATACAATTCAGAAGCATAATAAACTCCCACCTTTCTTTCTTTTGCTTTTTCAATGGTTTTTTCCATTAGTTTTTCTTCTAATTCTTCAAAGTTATCAAAGATATTTCCCAATTCCCAAGATTTTTCACACAATTCAATTGCCTTTGCGAATAATTCATCTGGTAAAGGAGGAGTACTTGATTTGGAGTGAAGATTACACAAAGAACCAAAAGCCATTAAAACTCTATCACGAAGATATTCTTTCTTTTCAATTATGTTTTTCTTTTTTAAGAACATTTTTATTTAATTTATTTAATTATTTTTTTGACCTTTTTATTATTTCTTCTATTATTTTTTGGTATTTTAAAACGTGCTTACAATGTTGATGAACCATAAAACCCATACAATCGCACTTTAATTTACCATTCCTAAGATTAAGTTTAATTTCATAATACCAGTAATCTGGCAATCCCAATTCTTTTTTTGTTCTTTCAGATGGTTTTTCTATTCCAATAATCACCCATCTGGAAACCTTTTTAGTTGGTTGAAGTTGCATATTAAAAGGGGACAAAAAACCCCCAAAAAAATTTATGGTAAAGGTAATTTGTGGGCATTTTTCAACCAGTCGTATACAAATCTTACAATCGCTCCTATTGTGATCTCATCTAAAATTCCCTCATAAAATTTAAGCAATCCTCCTATCAAAATTCCTAATAGCATAAAAACTGCAAACTTAACTGACTTGACAATCGTTCTGGAATAAGAATAAGTAGGTTGAGTTATAAGCATAATAACTTTTTTATTTTTTTCGACCTTTAAATTTATTTTGTTATAAGGGAGATTCCCTCCCCCAGGCATTTTTTATCTTTTCTTTCTCTTTCTTTTTGCCATATCTACCAAAAAGATTTTTTTATTGCGACCTTTGGGGAATTTCCCGTTCTCTCAAATATTCCACAAATTCTTCTGTTATTCTTATGTTCTCCAATAACTCTTCTTTTTCCTGTTTCATTTTTTCTATTTCATCTTGAACTATTTTCCTTTTCTTTTGATGTTCTTCTAATTGTTTTTGCCATCTATCGCCACTCAATATTGGTGGATTTTCTAATTCTTTCAATTTTTCTTCTAACTTTGGTATCTTGAAATCAATCTCAAAAATTCTAACTTTTGCATAGTTTATTTTCTTTTCCAGTGTTGGAATTATCTCTTTGTTTATGAATTGTTGAAGTTTTTTATTCATAGTTTTTTATTATTTTTTACAACCTTTTTAACTCTTTCTTCTAACCCACATTCTCTTTTTAACTGCTCCAAAAATGTCTTAATCGTCATTGAAACTTCGTGTCCAGTTGGTGAAGAAACAGAAATAATATCATCTTCGTGCCAAATTCCACAATAACCCAAAATTTTTTCTAAAATCTTGACCATTTCTTCGTATTCCCATTTTTCAAGTTTGATTAGTTTTCGCATATTCATCCAAAAATCTCATTCAATTTTGTTAATGTTTTCACATATTTGTTATTCATCATGTTTCAATTATTGGATTATATTCTTCTGGTGTTTTACCAAATGTCCAAGCAATTGCTTCTTTAACTGTTCTAACTTGTGGAGGAACTCTTAATAAATACTTTCTATCAGTTGAAGCATCTTTTACTAATACAAAAACCAAATCTTGAATCTTTAATAGTTCATTTTCTCCTTCTTTATCTATAATCTCTGGATTTGTTTCTTGAACAAATCTTTCATAACCAAATTTTTTAAGGGCTTTTTGCTTTAATTCTTGATTAGAACACTTCAAAATATCTTCTATCGTTATTTCTAAATTCTCTAATAGTTTTACACTAACGATTGTATCATTTGAAATTAACTCCAAATCCTCATCTTTTATAACAAAACTTCTTATATTATAAGGAAAAACTTCTATAAGTGTTCTATTTTCAACAAGTCTTATCATTTTTTCTCGTGGTATTACTAAAAATGGTTTATATTCATATTCTTCTACAAAATCTTTTGCTTTTTCTTTTGTTGTATCTTCATTCCCCCCAAAAAAAGCCTTGAAATCATCACACCTCCCACAACTTCCGAAATAATCCTTGTAGATGTAATAATTTTCTTTATCTTTTGAAATTAAAATCCACTCACCCTGATAAGCACCAAACTCACCATAATAAACAACTTCTTGATCATTAGCCCAAGCAACTATTTCATATCTGTTTCCATTAAAAAATTCTTCTTTTTTTTCTGTTTCCATATTTTAATCTTCAATGGTTCTTATTTCTTTTTCATCATATTCTCTTTGTCTAATAACCCTGTATTTTCCAGGAGGAAGAACAATTGGTTTATGCTCTTCGTGTAATAATGTTTGTTCTTGAGCAAGATTTAAAAACAGATTTCCTTCTATATCAACCAAAACCTGTCCCCCATCTAATCTGTGAACGTGTCCAGTTGTTTCCCCTCTGGCAATTATTAAATCTTCTTTGGGTTTTAGATTATAAGGCAGTTTATTTATTTTTTCTATTAAAATATCACCTTGTCTATATTGTTTTTTCATTTTATTTTTTTATTTTTTACGACCTTTTACCCAAAAATCTCATTTAATTTCGCCAATGTTTTTCCATTAAACCAACTTATCTAACAACCTTTTTATTTCCTCAATAATTTTTTTTCTATCTATTTCTGGTTCGCTTCTATAAGATAAAAGCCAAGACATCAAATTATCGCCAGGACACAGAGTTGCTCTCACTTCTCTATGACCTTTAATGTTTTCTTTTGGAATGTTCCATCCTTCAGAAAGCACTTCTATCAAATCCCTTAAGGTATTCAGTTGTGCTTCGCTTGGTTTTTCTTCCATAAAATTACCAGTTAAACAAATTCCTATTGCCTTATCGTTCCAACCCTTTGTATGAATTCCTTCATCAGTATCTGCCCTACCCTGTCTGTATTGTCCATTACCCAAAATTAAGTAATGATAGCCAATGTAATAACCAAAAGAACTCTTTAAATTCCATTTCTGGCGATGATATTCGTTAATGGCTTCAAAGGTTGTATTGTCTCTGGAGGTAGCGGTATGATGAATGATGATATATTTTGGGGTCATAATTTTCTATTTAGTAATAATCCTGATACAAATTTTGGTTTTTTGAAGAAAAGCATAAGTTTATAAACCAAACATTTTATTGATTTTTTCTTGTTGTATTTCTTTCTTAAGAAATTCTATATCAATCTCTAAATCTTTTTCACCATACGGATTATTAAGTAAAGTTAGTAAAGCCCTTGCCCTTTTCATTATTAATTTATTTTTCTCGATTTTATGTTCTGCTCTATCTAAATCTACAAAAAATCCTTTAACAGAACTTAATTCTTCGTTCTGTTTTTTTAATTTCTTTATTAATTCTCTTAAATTCTTTTTGTCTTCTTCGTCAAATTCCTCTAATGCCTCCCAAACTCTGTATAATTTAGAAGCGGTTCTTTCTTTGCTTTTTTGTTCTTCTCCTTTTTCAAAAAGATTTTTATTTTCTTCTTTTTCCATAGTTTTATTTAATTTTTTGACCTTTTTGTTTCACTTGTGATACTTTTTTCATTTATAGTATCACTTTTTGGTTTTTTGAAGAAAAGCATAATTTTATTCAATTTTGACCTTTTATTTAAAAATTGCTTCAATTGGTTCTACACCCAATTCTTTATCTATTAACATTGCCAACTCTTCTAACTTATCAAAAATTTCATTAAAATCTTTAAGGGTTGCTTCTTTATCTCTGTTTCTCAATTCAAAACATCTCTGTTGAAGCCATTTTGCTAATTTTCCTATTTTTTTTCTTTTGAACTTTGGTGGTATTTCTAAACCAAATAAATGGTCTGAGGCACCCGATATCCACATAAAAACAGCATAATGTTCTGGAAATTTTACACAAGGGTCTTTGCAAAAATCCAACAACCTATCAATATCTTTCCAGTGTTTAGCAAATAAAATCAAATTATAAACAAAACCTTTACCAAAATCTTCTTCTGTTTTTATTTTATTTCTTTCTTCTTTTTCCATAATTTTATTTATTTTTTTGACCTTTTATTAAAACTATTTTAGTTATTGTTCCTAATGGAATTGCCTTCCAGTTTCCCCACGGGTTAAAACCCAATGAATTTTCTTTTGATTGAGAAATTACAATAAAGTTTTTGTATTTCATTACGAAAAACCCTGTCGTTTCAATATCTTTTATTTCTTGCCTGATTGTATTCTTAATTTCTTCTTCGCCCCACCAACCAGAATAAGAAAAAACATCTCTCCAATGAATTTCTATTAAATCACCTTTTTTTATCTGACTTATTCTCATTTTTGGTATCGCTTGTGATACTTTTTTCATTTATAGTATCACTTTTTGGTTTTTCTGTTCCTTTTTGTTTTATAAGGTTGTAATTTCAAAAGTTGGCGTAAGTCCTCTAAATGATATTTTGTTGCCTCTAATGCTCCATTTATTTCGGTAGTTTCTTTTTTTATAATCCCATATTCTTTTAAAACATCAGCCCACGCTCTTAAAAAATCTTCTGCCATAAAGGAAGAAATTTCTATAGTTGGTTCTACCACGTATCCATCTTTTACTTCTTCAAATATTAGGTTTAATGGTTTTGCAATATATCTTCTTCCGATTTTTTCATCATAAGAAATAATGAAAATTTCAAGCGTATCCTTGTAAATATTTTTATGAAACTTAATTTGAAACATAAACTATCTTTTTATTCTTCAATTCTGATCTTGAAACTGAAATGTTTTTGACCTTTTTGTTTTTTTTGATTTTTTTCATATTAGTGGTTATGGTAAATTCACTTTATAAAAATTTTTTTAATCTGAAGTTCTAAATTAGTAATCATCTCTACTAACTTTGCATATTTTAATTGAATTCTTGTTAGTGCTTCTTGAATTTCTGGGGGAACAGTTTTACCAAATAACATTCTTTCTATTTCTTTTATTCTGGCATAGGGATTATTAATCAAAATTCCTTTTAATCTTTCAATTTCATTTTGACTTTTTCTATACAATCTTTTGCATTTAAAGAATGCTTTAATAATTTCTTCTTTACTCAATCCTTGAAGACTTGGACGATTTATGAATAAAATATCTGAACTACTTAATTTAGGCAACGATTTCTTTTTATTTAATTTTTTAATTATGCGTTTTTTTCTCATTATTTATTTTTAATCTTTCTCATCGGGGTTGGCTGGAATTGCACCAGCGTCTTCGGTTTTGGAAACCGACGATTTCTCATAATCTACAACCCCATAAAGAAAGAAAAGAGAAGAAAAAAATTATTCACTGCTATCACCTCCCTTTTCTAATTCATTTACAATATCAACTAAAACCCTGCTTAATACGTTAATTGCATTCTCCTCTGCTTCATAGAATAGTTTCTTTTCTTTGTCAGTTATCCTCTCTTGTATATACTTCAATTTATCCCTGATAATACCTAATACTACGTGTAGTAATTCGTGGCAAATTACAGTATCAAAGTCATCATATTTTAATTCTTTTGAAACTCTCATATATGCCTGCAAATACTCATAATCTGGTATTATATCTGCGATATATCCTTTCTCTATCTCAGATTGATGAACTATCTGCACCACTATCAGCCAATGGTCCAGCCTTAAAATATCTATCCATTTATTTATTGTTTTTGAAAGTGCTTTGATGTACTTCTTATCTACTGGTTCTGCGTCTTTTGAAACTAAAACCTTAATACTGTTCTTTCTACTCATTACTCATCATCTCCTACTTTCAATTTTAATACAATTTCTTAAAATTCAAATAAACTTATAAAATTAACTGTGAAAAAATCTCTGGCTTTTTCAAATCTGGACTTTTATATCTTTCCCACTCATAATCCACTAAAGAATAAACCTTGTTGTCAATTTTGCTGTGGAATTTTTGTTCATTCTTTATTCCTTCTTCCAGTTTCTCATAGGGAACTAAAATGCTATCATTTAGTTTCTCACAGAGAATAACTAAATTTTTCTTTTCTTTCTTTGCTTTCTCAACTAAATAATCTCTTATTGATGCATAGAATTTTACTTTGTCCCCAACTCTTTTAATAAATAACCTCTCAATTTTTATTGTAATACTTTTTCTCATTGTTCTACAGTTGGAATATCATATCCTTTTTCTTCTTCTTCTTTCGGTTGGAATTTGTTGTTTTTGAAAATCCAATCTGGGTGAGCCAAATAAACAATATTTCTAAATTCTCCACCAACTGGTGAAGTGAAGATCCAAACTCTTGCTTGTTTTCCTATCCAGTTCTTAGTTTCATTTCCATAAACATCAATGAGATTGTTAATAGTTTTTTGATTAAAAGTTAAATTGAGTTCCTCTCTTGCAGAATTTTGAATTTTGAAAACTACTCTTTTGCCATATTTTCCCTCCACAAATTCTCCTTCGTTCAAAATAGTAATGATCTCTCCGTTTTGAATATTCTCGTTTGGTCTTGCCCATTTACCCGATATATTTACAATTTTCTCAAGTTTCATTTTTTTATTCTTGATTTATTTTATTTTCTACGACCTTTTGATTTTCTTGTTGTCTTTTTCTATAAGCAATGATGTATAAAGCAAAAGTAGAAAGAGGAATTTTCAAAGATTTTGTTATCTCCTCCATTGTGTATCTTCCTTTGTATGTTTCCCAAATCCAATTGTAGATTTCTTGCTTAAGTAGTTTCCTTTCTTTTGCTTTCATAATTTTTTTATTGTTTTGCGTTTTTGTTTTTGTTTAACCTTTATTACCTCTTTATTTCATATTATAAAAGTCAAAAATCCTTGTCAAGAGAGAGTTTTCCACAAATCAATAAACTCCTCCCTGACAACCACATTCTTCTCCCTTTGGGTGCCATCTACCACAATGCTCGCATTGCCAATCTCCTCTTTTTATTCTATCTTCTCTTTCTACTTCAGAAGTAGGTAAGATGAAACTGATATTATTGGCATTGAAAAAATACTCATCTACTTTAACGAATTTTTTACCTGACAAAAGAGCAGTTTCAAGAGCCTCTTTTTGTTCTTTGTTAATCCAGCAACGATATCCTCCCCGAAGCATTACTACAAATAGTTTATCCGTAATCTCTCTTCTCATTTTGTCTTAATTATTGCTATTTTGTTTAAACGACCTTTAAATGACTGAATTATTTTTTGAGCGTTGTAATAGAGGTATTTGAAGTTTGTGAGGTTTTTACTATGGAATTCATCTTGTAATCCCATCTGTATTAGCAATTTTATGTTTTCTACTGGATCTTTGTCTGGATAATCTTTTTTGAATTTATTGATTAGCAGGTAAGCGAAGCGTCTATTTTGTTTAACGCTTCCATCTAATGAACCACCTAATTGATTTTCAAAAAATTCAATCAATTCATTTATTTCTTTATTCCCATAAGAGGACTGAGATTTTCTCCCTTCTTCTTTAGAAGAAGTATTATTTATATTTAGTTTTGTTATATAAGTATTGTTATATAAGTATTGTTCGTGTATCTCTTTTTTACTGGGCAGTATCTCTTTTTTACTGGTTATATCTTCTTTTTTACTGGTTATATCTTCTTTTTTACTGGTTAAAATTTTTAACTGGTTAATTTTAAGCAAGTAATAAACGGAAATTCTCCCCGCACTTCTTTCAACTTTAATATACCCCCTATTCTCTAAATTCTTAATAGCGTTAATAATGGTAGGGCGAGTTAATCCTGTTAATTGTATCAATTGAGAAATAGAAGGATAACACATTTGGTTTGTGTTTCCAGCAAAATAAGCCAAAGCAGAATAAACCAGTTTATCTGATGCTTTTAAATCGGTATCTTCTAAAATTTGTTTATTAATCCAAAACCAATCTCCATTTCTTAAATCTCTGACTTCTGGTTTGTGGTTTTCTTCTACCATAGTTGTAGTATTTTTTACTTCAAATAAAACAGGGCGGGAGTGAAGAGGTGGATTTTGGTTTTGGTCGCCCGCCCTGTACCACCTCTTCACCTATTGCCGTATTGCCGACCTTTAAGTTTTAGAGAACTTTAATTTCATTTTAGCAAACCAAGAATGCTTGTCAAGAGGTTACCTGATATACTTCACTGATGCTTTTACTTTTTCAAAAACTTCTTTTAGAACTTTCACATCGTTTTCACAATGTTTTACAATGTAATCCATTGCTTTTTTTGAGGTCAAAGCTCTCACCCACATCATTCCATCAACAATTGTCTTGTTTGCCTTTGTTTGCCAGAAATAAGAAGCAGTAGCTAATTTATAATCTGATAAACGATAATGCCATCTGATAATAGCACATAAATCAATATGCTTTGGAGGACGAATTGTATCAATTCCCCAAAAAGCCAATCTTGTGTTAATAAAGGGAATATCAAATTTCTTGCCATTATAAGAAATCAAAATATCTGCTTCTTCAATTCTCTTTTTAATATCCAACACTAATTCTTTATCATTAGCTGGATCTTTTTTAAATCCTTTGTAGTTATCAATTCTGTATGTTTTCACTTTCTTTTCTCCTTCTACTAAAAAGCAGGCACACAAAACCACTCCATAGTTTGCATTAAGATTACTGGTTTCAATGTCAAAATAGACAATAAGCATTGTAGTTTTTAACAATAGCAAAAAGCATTCTCTTTAATTTTTTAATGAAATCTGTAGTGGGCTTAATAATTTTTCTCAAGGATTTCAAAAATTTAATGATTTGTTTTTTTGCAATTTTCATTTCCCCCTTTTCATTCTGTAATGGACAATTTTAGCAACCCAACCTATTAGAGCACCAATTCCAGCAATGGCAGTAGTAAACATTGAGCCATCAATTCCTTTCATTAGGGCTATAAACTCCAGAATGAAAATGGCTATTAACCCAACCAAAATAATTGCCATTTCTTCTGTGAGGTTCATAGTTTTACTCTTTATATGGTTCAATAAATAAGAAAATGTGAATTCTGTTCCAAATCCCCCATTTTTTGAAACATTCTCTGAATAACTTAATTGTTGAAGCATTCTTACCCATAAGTTTCTGGGTGGTGGCAAGATTATCCGCCTTCAAAACGATATTCACTCCCTGAAATTCTTCGCATTTAATGTCTGCTTCCACCTCGTCTAAATCAATGTCAAAAAATTTTAATAGCAATTCTAATTTTTCAGAAACTTTTTTAATAATTTTTTCTTTTTCTTCTTTTTCCACGATTGTTTAATGGGTAATGTTTATACGACCTTTGAGTAATAACTACTATCTTTTTAAAATTAACCACATTTCCCGCTTAACTTGTGGCGTTAAAATTTTTCTTCTTTCTGCTTCATTTAGAAATTCTATCAATTCTTCTTTGCTTGCCCCCATTTCCTTTAATTCCTGCAATCTTTTTGCTAGATAAACAGCCCTTACTTCTACTAAATCTGTTTCATCTAATTCTTCAAATGTTCTTTGTCTTCTTAATCTTTTAAGTAATTCTTGCCTTATTTCTGGAGTTAATTCGTCTGAAATGCTGTTTAAGTATCTCAATCTTTCTTCGTTTGTTTTTCTTTTCTTTAATTCTTGCTCTATTGCTTTTACTTTATCCAGAATAATTGTTTTGGCTGTTTTTACATCTCTTGTTATTTCTTCTTTCATTTTCCTTCTTTCTACTCTTTCTGCACTCCAATAATCAGTAATTTCTCTGAAAAATCTTCTCAAAATTGGAATTTTTCTCATTTTAGCATACAAAGTTTCATCAATTGGTTCTCCCCCAATTTTATTTTCTCTCACAATTCCATAAGCAATATCCAATCCATTCATCATATCTTGGGTCATCCCTCCAAAAGCATTAAGAACAAATTCAATCTTGGCTGGAGAAACATTTAATATCTTAGCAACATCTTTAATCAATTGGGGAGTAGTTCTTCTGTATTGCAAATATGGAGCAACATTTAATCTTTCTGGGGGAACAATGTATTTTCCAGTGAATGGTTCTACATTTGATAGAAGACCAACTGCAATATTCGGAATAGGTCCTAATTGACTAATAGCCTTCCCAAATCCTCTACCGCTATCGTAATTGTAAAATTCAATTGGGCTTACATCGCTTACTAAATCAGCAAGTAGTTGGATTACTTTTCTTTTGTCTATTTTTTCTAATCTATCTAAAGTAAATTGCACTGGAGCAGATAATAGAATTTGGATTTCTGATTTTGGAATAGAAATGAATTGTGGTATCCAAATTGGTTCTCCTGTAATTGGGTCAGTTCCTTCATATTCTCCAGTCATAATCACGAAATAGTTGTCTTTGAAATATTCAGATATATTTTTATAACTTTTAAATCTTCTATTGTGGGCGTGCAATAAAAGAGTAGGTAGGGTAGCATAAGTTTGAGCTACTCTCATAAAGTTTTCTGGGTCTTTAAAGTAAGCGTCGCCAAGAGTAATTATTCCTTGAACTCTTGCATTTAAAAATGGAATTGCCCTATTTAACCAAGCCATCCAGGTTCCCATTTTTCCAAAATCAACTGTTACATTTCTGGCATAGAAAGCAGCAGCTTTTGGGTCCAAACCTGCAGCTAATGCTGTTTTGAAAGCATTGAGACGAGTTGATAATTCTATCTCTTCGTTGATTTTCCCTATTAAAGCGAGGGGGTTTTTCTCATCAACAATTTGGGCTATTCCAGCTTTAACAAGCTTTTTGGCAATCTTTGTTTCTCCTTCTTTAAAGATTGATGCCCCAAAACCACCGCTCAATTTATACAATTCTTTTATTTTTTCTGGGTCAGCCAATAATTTTATCTCATTGTTAGTAATTCCATATCTTTCTATCATTTCTTGTAAGAGAGGAGCACTGGTAAAAGCAACTCTATTAATATCTTTAATTTTATTTGGCAAGGCAAAGCTCAAGTTATATTGAGTAGCACTTTTCTTTAGTAATTGGCTTGGTTTTGCCAAAAATTCAAACCAATTGGGCAAAACTAAACTATCTGTATTTTTGATTGCTATTTCAATATCTTTTGGAACCATCCAGGTTTCTTTTACCCCATTTCTAAATAAACTTATAGTTCCAAAACCCTCTGGAACGATTGCTCCACTTTTTACTCTTGTCATTCCAGTTACTATTCCATATTGCTCTTGAATGCTAACTAAATCATTAAGAAGTTTGTTTTTTGCAATTAGTCTTTCGGCATTAGTAATTTTTTGAACGATTGAAATCCAGGGATGTTGGATTTCTTTAGCGGAACCAACTGCTCTTACAATATCACTTCGGGGAACATTATAACTACTTCCAATAGTCTTGGCTATCATTTCGTCCATTTCTATCAAAACTCTATGAGGGATATAGTTGGGATGGGTTTTTAAAAGCAATTCTTTGGTTTTGGGAGTAATAATTCCTGCCTCTATTCTTTTGTCTAAATATTCAATAAAGAAATTTTGGAGATTTCTTCTAAAAACCGCAATCTGTTTTAAATCTTCAACCCCTATTTCTTTTGCCAATTGTTTTGTTTCTGCAATAAGTGTTTCTAAACTTTTGTTTCCTGGAACTTTTAATCCCAATTTTGCTCTTTCAATATAATCTAATTGAGTAATCCAATTCCAGGCTTTCCTTGAAAGTTCTGGGTTAAGCATCACATTCTTGTTTTGTTCTATAAATTTTGTAAGAGAGGTTTCTGCTCTGGCATTAGCAATATCTGGTAAAAGACGAGCATCCATCCAAATTCTTTCTTTTTCCTTCAATGGTCTCCCAAGAGTCTTCAATAATTCATTTTCTATTCTTTTAAAAGGAGAAAATCTATCAACAAATCTTTGTTCTAATCTATGAATTTGTTGAGTAAATTGAAATGCTTTTTGGGCTAATCTTTGAGTAAATGGTTGTTCGCCATAAGTAGCCGCAACCGCATCACTAACTGTTTTGTATTTTGGTTGATAACCAATTTCATATAGTTTCTTTTCTATCTGTGTAAATAAATTTCCTAATTTATTAGAAGCCAATTTTATTGTTTCTGCTGCTGTAATACCAGCCAATGTTGTTCCTCCAAAAAATACTGCTCCAGTTTCCATTGATCTAATAATGTCATCAATAGTAGCATCTCTTTCTCTTGCTTCTGAAATGCCAAAAAATGATGCCCCACGAGTAGCAGCCTTTAATGTTGGTTTAGCAAATTTTTCCAATAATTTAGGTGCTGTTGGTAATTCTTCAATGGCTTTCCTTCTTATTGCTCTTTCTAATATGGAAGCGGCTCTGGCTTCTGCTAAAGCAGTAGGAGATGCTATTTTAAATGATAATCCTGATGGTAAGTATTTGTTATAACCCATTAAGGACCAAAGCATAGAATAAGCAGCATCAGCTACAACTTCTCTTGGGGTTGGCGTTTCTCTTAAAACTTCTCCTAAAGCATCAGTAAATTTGAATTCAGCAAGTAATTTTTTATATTTTTCCATTTTTTCTGTATCACCAGATGTTTTTGCTTCTCTGTATGCCTTTAATAATTTATCTTGCATTTCCATCTCTCTTTGTAATATTTCCTCACTCCTTCTTTTAATTGATGGAAGAGCCATAGAAATGCCTAATCCTTCTGCTACTTTAGTTAATGGAACAATTGATGTTTTTCTTGCCCATTCAGTAACTCCTTTTAAGGGTTCTCCAATTGTTCTTTGAATCCATTCTCCTGCTGTTTCTTCTTCTTTTGGGGGAAGTTCTTTTGCCCACCCATAAATTCCTCTCGTCACTTTCCCTACCCCTCTTACTATTCCTTTTCCTATACCTGTAATCACATCGGCAGCAATTCCTAAAAGACCACTTTTTTGTTCAGAGGGCGATTGTTCTTGGAGTTCTTTTATTCTTTCGTATAAAACTAATCTTTGAGAACTTGATAAATTTAAACTTTCAAGATATTTTAATCTCTCTTCTCTGGTTTTTAACCTATAAAGATTTTTGATTATTTCATCGTAATTCATATCTTTCCAGATTATTCAATAACTGATGCTGTTGATGTTTTGGCTTCAATTTCATTAACAATCTGTTCATTAGTAGGAATACCAATTGTATTAGTTGTTGTTTCCACCATTATATTTCTTTCATAACCATCGGGGAATAAATGTTTGTAGATAATCTCTCCTAATTTGTCATCTGTAATATTTGGATATTGAAGTTTCAATTGAAGCAATGCTTTTTCTCTTGCAAATTCTACTCCGTATCTGCCCCTTAAATACACATCTTCTATCAACTGAGCGATATCTTTTGCGAATGTTATGCTTTCATTTTTGCTCAAACCAAGTTTCAACCCATAATTAACCCAATAACTGCTTACTCCTGTTGGCGTTTCTGCTTCCTCTATTAGTGTTCTTGTTCTAATTTCCTTTGCTGCATAATCTGCCACTTGTTCCAAATCCATTGTTTTTAAAGTCTCAAAAGAAAGTGGAACTCCTCCTGCTCTGGCAATTTCTATGTTTAAATTTACTTTCCTCATCAATTCTTCCCTTTTTGTGGCTAATTCCTGTTGTGTTAAATCAACTATTTGATTAAAAAGATTTCTATATTCTCTTCCCAATTCATTGATTTCGTTTCTATAAATTTCTTCCATTTGAGATAAAACCCTATATTCAAATTCCAAATCATAGGTTGCCGCATTCACAATATCGCTTATCCACCGTCTGGCGTCATCTATTTCACCAGATTTTGCTTGATAAAGAGAAATCTGATATCCCAATTGAGCATTTAGGTTTGCTATTCTCACCTCATACCTTTTTTGAATTTCTGCCTGTTCTCCTCTAATAAAAGCCATTGGTGCTTTTCTTGCCTCTGATTTTGCCAATGCTTCTTCTTGTTCTGCTCTAACTGCCGCAATTTGATTTTGTATAGCCATAATTTCGTTATAAAGGCTTTCTCTTTCTTCGAGTAATTTTTCCCACCCCACTTCTTTTTTTGCTTCTTCTAATAACTCTGTTTTTGTGGATCTCGCTAATAAACTTTCCATTTTTGCCGCGTATTTTTCCTGTCTTTTTCTGGCTTCTTCTAATGCAGCCTCCGTTTCCTTAAATTCTTTAATATAAGCACCCAAAATACCAGCAAAAATCTTGCTTCTATCTTCTAAATTAAAAATAGAAGAAAGTGCTTCTAAACCAGAAGGATATTCTGGTGGAACAATTTCTTTTGGGGGGACAGAGCCAGAAAGTAAATCTTGTCCCTCAACCGTTTTAGCCAACTGTCCTGCTACTTGAGGAACAGATTTTGTTTCTAATAATTTTTTAAGTAGGGCAGTATTTTGTTCTGCTGTCCCCCTATATTCTGATGCAGAACCTAATCCAAACTGCTCATAGAGTTTTGCTCTCTCTGAAATTGATGGCAATGACAATCCCTGTTGGGTATAATATTCATATAAAGTTGTTGGTTGGTTGGGCATATCATTTTTCCTTTTCTTTTGCCCCTCCTTCTTCTATATATTTTATCACACCCTGAATTTCTATCAATCTCATTAAAATTTCATTTCTCCTCTGGTCTAATTTTTGAAGTTCATTTAATAATTCTTGCCTTTCTTTGATAAATTTTTCTTTATCTGTTTCCATTGATTTTTGATTCTAAATTTTCGACCTTTTCTATTAACTGTTTTAAAACTCCTATTAAAAATCCGTTCAAGGCATTAAGGTTAATTAAACCATTTTCTGCTTTAATTCTTTCTATATGGGATACATCAAAATAAACTTTATCTCCTTCTTTTTTTTCTTTTATGCTTTTTAGTAAAACAATGTCATCTTCGTGTTGGAAACTTTGAATTGTTGTGTTTTTTCCATAATAAGTATTGGCATAAACTGAAGCCCAATAAGCCCATGCCTCTCCACAACTTCCAGTATTAGCAGATGGTGGTTTAACAATATCAATTATTGCCCACATTATATGAGCAGTTCGCCACCTTCTTGTAATAGATGAGTTGTCATAACCAGCTCTTAATCCTAAATGTCCAGACAAATCATTAGCAGGATATAAGGCGCATTTTTTTACTTCTCCAATTCCGTAACAATAATCAACCCCTATAGAATAAAAATCAGAAACAGCAGTAGTGTCCCAATAAATTTGTCCATAAGCAGAATTAAGTCTTATAAAATCTACATAGAGATTATACCAATAAGCAGAAGAAGAACCCAAATTATAAGCATTATTGCTTTGGGGCGTAATACTATAAGTGTAGGTTGAACCCAAATAACAACTACCAGTTGTTGAAATTCCTCCAGAATAAACCGTTCCATCTGCATAAATATTCCCAGAAAGATAGAGGTGTCGCCACTTTTCACTTGAAGAACCTAAATTATAATTTCCAGCAGGTATCCAGTGGCATTCAATCTTTGCATCTGTAACAAGTCTTACATCATCTGGATTGTTTTCTGTCCAATATAAATAAAGAGATTTATTACCAGTTCCCAACTCAATTGTTCCCATATTGCTTTTACCAGAACCGCTAATATAAGAACCCCCTCCACCATATAAATCAAAACCTGTAAAATAGTTTAATGGATTATAGATAACCTCTAATGCTCCTATAAACTCTCCATCCACCAAAAATTCCATTAGGTGAGTATCTGTAGAAGACAATCTAATTACTTTCTCTTGCTGGTTGGGATCACCAGTTTGAATCGTTATTCCAGTTAAGGTTCCAGTAGTAATGTTATTTGCATTAAGATTTATAACATTAACAATAGAAGCATCTAATGTTCCAGTAGTAATTTTACTCGCTGAAAGCCCTGAAGCAATTTTTGCATTTGTTACTGCCAAATCTTTAATCTGGGCGGTATCAACTAAAACATTTTTGATATAAGACCAATCTATTTCTGAACCAGCTCCAGCAATTATTTTCCCCGATATCTCAACATTAGTAGCATAGACTTTACCGTCCATTGTTACTCTAAATGGTGCTGAATTGAAATCTTGTGCCCCAAGCCAAATTCCTTTATCTGGTTCAAATTTGAAAGTTTTATTAGCAGAACCAATATTTATTTTTCCTCCTCTTAAATATGGAGATGCTAAAACTGGACTCCAAAGTGGGTCTGTTTTGTTAAATAAATCGCTCAAATAAATCTCTGGAATTTCTTTTTCTGCTTCTTGTTCAATTGGATAAAAATCTGGAAGCATTTATTTCAAAGTATGTCCCAAAATATTGATTGATTTGACCTTTAATGGAACACTTGGTGAATTTTGTGACCAATCAAGTTCTATTCTAAAATTCTCTGTTTTTATTGCCATTGAAAAGAATTTTGATGTTATTTCACCATCAGTGCTGTAATCAATTGTTCCAGTCCATAATTCTTCTCCTTTATTGTTTATCAATCTAACAATCAATTTGTTTCCTGATTGTAATGGTTCAAAATCTACTCTGACCTCATCTATCATTCCATTTCTTCCATTTCCCATAATATTGACCAATAGTGATTTCCAGAAAGCATTTGTTTCATATTGATGAGATTTTTGATTTTTGTAGTTGTCTCCTGAATTTTCATTGAAAATTGGGAAACCAAATGGGCAAGCAACTGAATTTATTGTGTGATTTCCAGAAGCAACCATTATTGGAAAGAATGCTGTTGGAACTCTATTATCTGAAGTTCCAAAAGCATAAATATTTGAACCCCCAACCCAGATAACAAAACCCTTATAGTTTGAAATTTGATACCATTTTGGTACTCTCTCTGGAAAGTAAAATAATGGTTCAATTCTTCTTCCACTCAATTGTCCTATAAAAGACCTATCTGAATGTTCTCCAAAAACATATAAAATCCCATTTAAGAAGTAAAAAGCAGTTAGTTTTTCTTCAAAATGCCATTCTTCTGTCCAAGATGGAGAATTAGTGTCCCAAACAAAAACTGAAGAGGATATTTTTTGGTCTCTCCTTGTTGTTCCTCTTGGATAGTTAGTGAGAATATACAACCAATTATCAAGCCAAATTAAATCAACAATTTCGTGATTATTTGGCAAATCTAAATCATCTCTTGTAAAAATATCATTGTCGCCATCATAAGAAGCAACTAAATTGCCATTGGCAATGTATAGAAAATCATTTCCGCCTCTTATCATTCTATGGCAAACTCCTGCTTCTAAATTAGTTTGAAAAGTATCGTTAAAACTTGTTCCCAAATCATATACTCCAAGACAACCCGCACTTGATGTATTGTAAGAGTAATAGAGTTTGTTTTGGTATAAACAAACATCTTCTCCAGAAGCACCAGAAATTGTTCTTGGGAAAGTATCATTTGAAACTATTGTTGTTTCTCCAGTTGAATAGTTGTGGGTAATTTGAAATAGTTTATCTCCTCCAATTCCATAAGTTTTTGATAATTCTCCAGCCTCTACTGTTTTGTCCAAAAATCTAATTGGAATAGCAAAAGAAGTTCCATTAGTTAATAGAGTTTTTCCCATTCCCTGACAAATTCCAGAAGGATCTGTTAAATCAATGGCTTGTGCCTTACCAGCCATATTCTTTCTCCCATAAGAAGGATAATCAGTAGTCCAAAAAGATGGACATAATCCCCCCAAGAAATCTTCAATTGTTATTACCCATTGAGCCATAGTTTTTAAAATCTAATTAGGAATTTCCAATCTTTTTGCGACCTTTCTTGAAATTTCCAGGCGATATTTTTGATTTTTGGATTTTTTAAAAGAAGGGATAGATTGAGAGATGATAAATCAATAATCGGGTTTTTAGTTGCTATTATTTGGGGCAAAAGTTGATTTGTTTCTAAATT
>Ga0197143_1001404_pt1 | contig 20315 bp, 18 predicted proteins | sample GBS70_MetaG_FD_148603 | JGI IMG/M metagenome (GOLD analysis project Ga0197143, IMG submission 148603) | Sediment microbial communities from Great Boiling Springs, Gerlach, Nevada, United States - GBS 70_MetaG | ecosystem: Environmental > Aquatic > Thermal springs > Hot (42-90C) > Sediment...
GACGGCATACCCCTCAAAGGGCGGCTCATCAATGGGCACCGCATAGTTGCTCTTGGGCGGGTAAATCCCCTCCGTCCGCTTCCCGTCAGGCCTAAAGGGGTTCGGGTTGTAGTTTCCGGGCTGGCAGGCCGCATTGAAGGTTCTCACCGTCTCAACGAAGTTTTTGACGTTTATGCCGAGCCTTTCGGCCAGCTCCTCCAGGGTATTTGCCCGCTCGCCCGTGGCCTTGTCATAAGTCGGGGGCAGAAGGCCCCGGCGTCTCACCTTGGCGTCAAAAATCTGAAAAGCGATACCCCCGGGCTGGGCCAGTATCGCCCGGCCCATCTTGGCGTAAGTGAGGGCCCGGATGGCATCGGCCTCATCGACGAAGCGGCGGCCGTCGAGATTCACCATGATGCTGAAAGGGTAGGCGTACCGGTTCCACTCGTTGCCCCCGATGGTCATGGACGACGGCAGGCTGAACGGCGGCCGGTTGTAGTCCTGGGGTGAGGCGTGACAGCTCGACCAGCTCCCATACGGCATCGCCCCAATCTCTAAGGCCATCCTGAGCCCGTCTCCCGTGTTGTAAGGCACACCCCGCATCTTGACCGTATCCCACCTCGGACCCAGGTACCTGGCCCGCATCTCCGGGTTGCCCTCAAACCCGCCGCAGGCCAGGACCACCGCCTTCGCCCGGAAAACCACGTACCCTTCCTGGTCCAGGGCCCTTACCCCAACGACCCGACCCCGATTATCCAGGATGAGCCCGGTGGCGGCCGTCTCGTAGTGGATGGGAGCCCCGTGCCGCTCCAGGTAGGCAAAGTTGCGCTCCTGGAGGCCGTAGCCGCCCCCGTTCATCGAGACGATGTTGCCGGTGGTGGGGTTGGCGTAGCTGGGAACCCAGCTGTGGCCCTTTTCCCGGAGCCACCGGACCGTCCGGTAGGACTCCCGGACGTGAATCTCTAAAAGTTCGGGGTCGGCCTGGCCCTCGGTCACGTGCATGATCTCATCCCAGAGGTCGGCCTCGGTCCGCCTGGGCAGAAGGTCCGCCATCATCCGGATGTCGTGCTCGGAAGGGTCGTCGATGAGGGCAACGAGGTCCTCGACGCTGTTGTAGGCAAAGCGCATGTGGCCGGTCAGGGTGCTGTTTCCGCCCCGCTCGGCCTTCGGCGCCTTTTCGAGCACCCCGACCCGCACCCCCTGCTCCAGGGCGGCCATGGCCGCCGAAAGGGCGGCGTTGCCGGCCCCAACCACCACCACATCATAGTAAAGCTCACGCTCCGTCACCGTGAAACCTCCTCAGCGTCAGGTTTTGCTGTGGCTATTCCCAGAAGGGCCGTAAGCTCCGCCGAATCGGTCAGGGTTTCCAGGCGGTCGCAGGCCGCAATCAGCCGGTCTTGGCCGACGGCGTCGAGAACCCCGTGCGTCAGCTTGCGGAACTTTGCCTCGACGTCGGCCCGGGTTATGGGGTTCTCCGGGCCGCCCCTGACCTCCCCTACGGCCATGAGGACGGTCCCGTCCCGGAGCCGGACCTGAACCCGGGCCTGCCGGCCCAGCCCGGGCCCGCCGTCCAGGCCCGGGTCGTGGACAGCCTTGACCCTGGCGGCCAAGTCAAGGAACCGGGGGTCGGCCAGCTTCTCTTCCCGAAACTGGTCGATGAAAACGTCGTTTTCCAGCAAAAAGACGGCGCAGCAGTAGGCCAGATTGAGCTGGGCCGAGGTTATCGTCGTGGGCGTCCAGGGGAAGCCCACGGCTTTTACGGCTCCCTCGTCCAGCCAGACGGTCACCTGCTCCACCTCGTCCGGGGGCAGCGGGTGTTGCCGGCGCAGGCTACGCAGGGCCTCCAGGGTCGGGTGAATGGGCACCCGGCAGGCCCACATTTTAAAGAGCACCCGGGGCGTAAACCACTCCTGACCCAGCCCCTTAACCAGCTTGCCCAGGTCGTAGTCGCCTTCGCCCCCGCAGAAGGCCGAACAGAAACCCCCGTACTCGGCCTCGAAGATGTTCGGCACGTTGGTAAAGCTCCGGGCCGCCAGCAGAGCGGCCAGCACCCCGCTGTGGGCCGCCTTCCCGGCCAGCAGGCGTTTGCCCATCCCACCGTGCTGGACGGCCATGAGACCGGCGGCCTGCTGGCCGGCGTGGCCCAGGGCGTGGACCACCTGCTCCCGGTTAAGGCCCAGGGTTTTCGCGGCCGCGGCCGCCGCCCCAAAGGTTCCCAGCAGGCCGGGCCCGTGGAACCCGAACCGGACCTGGGGCTTCCGGCCGACGCACTCCTGGACCCGGGCCGCCACCTCGATGCCGGCTACCATTGCCGTAATCAGGTCTTTGCCCGATACCCCCCCGAAATGGTCGGCCAGCGCCAGGGCCGAAGTGAGCGCCACCGACCCGTTGTGACCCCCCGGGCCGACGTCGTCCAGCTCAAAGCTGTGCACCGCCGTGCCGTTGACCAGGGCGGCGGTGGGCGCCGAGAGCCGCACGCCCGTCCCCCAGACCAGGGAATCCCCGGGGCCCTCCACCTCCCGCAGGGTCTCCAGCAGGATGCGGCCCCAGGGCGTCCGGCTGCCCAGCAGGCCGCAGCCGAAGGTATCCAGGGCCAGGAGCCTGGCGTGGTCCACAACCCCGGACGGCAGGGCCTCGAACCTGAGGTCGGCCACGAAGGCCGCCAGTTCGGCGGTGTAGTGGTGGGTCATCGCGGCGAATCCTCCTTCGGGGCGTTTTCGGGGGTTCGGCCGACGGCCCGGGCGAGCCGGGCTACGTCGGGAACCTCCTCCAGCCGGGCCACCAGCCCGACCAGCTCCTCGCAGGCCGCCCGGCCGATAACGGGCCCGGCGTAGCGGTAAAGCTTTTCGGCCGCCCCGGCCAAATCCAGGGGCCGGCCCGGCCCGCCGGGAAAACCGGCCGCCGTAAGCTCATGCCGTCCCCCGGCCGTTTCGATGACCACCCGGTGCCCCTGGTGGGGGGTCCAGCCGTGGGCGGAGTCGGGGTCGGGCCGAATCTCAACCCGGCGGGCAACCTCCCCAACCAACGGGTCGGCGAGGAGGTCCTCGTTAAAGACCAAGGGGTCCGAAAGGTCGCGGCAGATGGCCGTCGCCACGGTGAAGGGGATGCTGTACTGGGCCCCCAGGACCGTTCGGGGTTGGGGGTCCAGGTGCCTTTCCAGCCCGGCGTGGAAGGGGCCGGCGACTACCACCCGGCGGACCTCCCGGGGGTCAAGGGGGATTCGGACCTTAAACTCCACGATGGCGTGGACCAGCCCCTGGCTGAGCATGTGGCAGGGGTAGGCCTTGACGATCAGGTCGGCGGCCAGCCACTCCCGGCCCAGGCCGGCAGTGAGCCTTTCCGGCCGGGGGCTGGGCGAATAGGCGTTAAGGTAGCCGTACCTGCCCTCGAGAACGGTAGTCGGCCCGGTGAAGCCCCGGGCGGCCAGCAGGGCCGATTCCAGGCCGAGCTGGGCTGCCCGTCCCGGATGCATCCGCTTGGTCATCGCCCCTTCCCAGGCGAATTCGGCCAGGCCGCAGGCGTGGGACCCGGCAATCCCTAGGGCCCAGGCAAGCCGCCTGGCATCCAGCCCCAAAAGCCTGCCCACGGCTGCCGCCGCCCCGAAGGCGCCGTTGACCCCAGGGTTGTGAAAGCCCCGCTCCCGCTCGGTGGCCGCCGTCTGGGCCTCCCCAACCCGGCAGACCACCTCGTAGCCCAAAAGCATCGCCGTCAGGAAGGAGCGGCCGTCGGCGTGGTAGCGTTCGGCCGCGGCCAGGGCCGCCGGGAAGACGGTGGCGCTGGGGTGGGCGACGTGGCCCACGTGCTCCGCCTCGAAGGCACCCATCATAACCCCGTTGACCAGGGTTGCCCGGGACGGGTCAGTCCGCCAGGGCTGGTTAAAGACGGAGCAGACTTCGGCCCCGCCCAGCTCCCGAACCAGCCCGGCCACCAGCAAAGACCACGGCTGGACCGACCCGATGAAACCGGCGGCCAGGTTGTCCAGGATGTAAACCTTGGCCCGCCCGATCAGGTCGGCCGGTAGCCGGTCAAAATCGGTTTCGGCCACGAATTCGGCCAGCTCCACGGTGGCACCCATTTTCACCCCCAAGGTTTAAGTTTCAGCGGCCCCTCAGACGGGGGTCCAGCAGGTCCCGGACGGCATCCCCAAACATGTTGAACGAAAAGACGGCCAGGGTAACGGCCAGTCCCGGAAAGAGCATTAGATTCGGGTGGTAAACCATCTGGGTTCGGGCTTCGGAGAGCATCCGACCCCAGCTGGGGAAGGGGGGCGGGGGCCCGAACCCGAGGAAAGAAAGGGACGACTCCAGCAAAATGATACTGCCGAGTTGGGCCGAGGCATTCACGATGATCACGGCCAGCACGTTGGGCAGGATGTGCCGGAGAAGAATCCGGCCGTGGCGGGCGCCCAGGGCCCGGGCCGCCTCCACGTAAAGGCTGTCCCGGATGACCATCACCGCACCCCGGACGACCCGGGACGAGCCGGCCGAGTAAAGCAGCCCGATGGTCAGGATAAGAACCGGGAAGCTGTTGGAAAGGACCCCCACCAGGAAGATGACGAAGATGAGGCCCGGAAAGGCGAGCCAGACGTCGATGAGCCGCTGGGTCATCAGGTCCGCGGTTCCCCCAAAATAGCCTGAGAGGGTGCCGATGACCGAACCGACCAGGGTGGCCACCACGGCCGAGCCCACGGCCACCACCATGGAAACCCGGGCCCCGTAGACGACCCGGCTCAGGACATCCCGGCCCTGCTCATCGGTGCCGAAGGGGTGGGCCGCCGTCGGGGGTCGGAGCCGGCGAGCGGGGTCGAAATCGTCGTAACTGTAGGGGGCCAGCAGGTCGGCCAGCAGACCCACGGCCAGGAGGCCGGCTACCACCAGCCCCCCGAAGGTCCCGAGGGGCTTGGCCCGGATCAGCCGAATAAGCTGAACCCAACCCGGGGCCGGGGCCCGGCGGGCCGGGCGGAGGACCGGGGTTTGCTCAGCCATAACGAACCCGCGGGTCCAGGACCGAATAGAGCAGGTCCACGACCAGGTTGCTTAAAACCACGACCACCCCGGTTAGGAGGACGATGGCCTGAACCACCGGGTAGTCCCGCTGCTGGATGGACGTCAGCAGGTAATTGCCCATCCCCGGGATGGAAAAGATGCGCTCCAGCACCACCGTCCCCCCGATGAGGAGGCGCACCTGCAGGCCGAATTCGGTCACCACCGGTATGAGGGCGTTGGGCAGGGCGTGGCCGAGGATGACGGCCCGCTCCCGCAGGCCCTTGGCCCGGGCCGTCCGGACGTAATCCTCCCCGAGGACCTCCAGGACGGTGGTCCGGGTGAGGCGCATCAGCCGCCCGGAAACGTGGGCGCCCAGAATCAGGGCCGGAATCCACATCGTATTAAGGTTGGCCCCCGGGTTTTCCCAGAGCTCGTGGTAGCGCAGGGGCGGCGTCCAGCGGAAGAGAATAAACCCGTAGGTAATGGCCAGGAGCCCGAGCCAGAAGCTGGGGGTGGCCAGGAGCAGGATGGCCAGGCTCCGGCCCAGGTAATCTACGGGGCGGTCCCGGTAAACGGCCGACAGGATGCCCACCGGCAGGGCGATGGCCAGGGCGAAGGCCAGGCCCATTGTCCCCAGCTGGACGGTGGCGGGAATCCGACCCGCCAGCTCCGAGGCAATGGGCCGGCCGCTGATCAGGGACCGGCCTAGGTCGCCCCGGGCGAGGTCGATAACCCAGTTAGCGTACTGCTCGAATATACTGCGGTCCAGGGCGAACCGGCGCTCCAGGGCCGCCCGGGTTTCGGGGTTGACGTAAACCGCATCGGGTCCGAGAATCTGGTCGATGACGTCCCCGGGCAAGAGCCGGACGGCCACCGTAACCACCAGGGTTACTCCCAGCAGGGTCGGCACCACCAGGCCGACCCTGGTAAGCAGGTAGCGAGTCACCTTTATGTCCGACCTATCTATCGAGCCAGTAATAAGGCAGGCATTCCGAAGGCCACCCCTGGCCGAAGGTCTGATATTCGACGGCATTCCGGACCCAGGGCTGGTAGGCCGTAAAAGTAAGGCCGGCCCCATACGGCATCGGGACCACATACATTTTCTTGAGCAGCTCGTTCTGAATCCCCCGGATCTCCCGGCGCAGACGGTCGGGGTCGACCATGGTCTGGATCTGCCGAACCCGGTCCCGGAGCTGGGCGTCGTTCCAGCGGCCGTAGATTTTATTGGTCGTTATCAGATACTGGGTTTCCAGGTAGGCGAAGGGATCGACCCGGGTCTGGGGAATCCACATCAGGCCGTTGAACTCGCCCCGGGCCGTCTGGGGGATAAACACCGAGTTGTAATCCTCCTCGGTGGCCCGCACGTTTATGCCGACCCGGCTCAGGTACTGGACGATAAGCTCCGACATGACCCGGTAAGGCTCCCCGTAGCGGGAGTTGGCCGCCGCAAAGTGCAGCTCCGTGCCGAAGCTTCCCCCGGCCTCCTGAACCAGCCGGCGGGCCTCCTCGGGGTTGTATTTAAGATAGCGGGCGGCCTCGGGGTCCATTTCGGGCCCTTTCGGGTCGACCCAGTACTCGGAGAAGGCCGCCGGAATGTGGGTGTGCCAGTAGCGGTTGACCTTAAAGCCCTGGTTCTCCAGCTCTTTAAGACCATAGGCGGCGTCCAGCATGGCATCCCGGTCCAGGGCCATGGAAACCGCCCACCGGAGCCGCTGGTCCTCCCAGCGGGCCTCCCGGGGCGAGAAGTTAAGGACGCTCAAAGGGTAGGGCGGCCGCTCGTAGATCTGGGCGCCCCGGACGGTGTCGACCACCCGCTTTAAATCGGGGCCCTGGACCACCACCCACTCCAGGTTTCCGCCGAGGAACTGGCTGAGCTGGGTGGCATACTCGGGGACGACGTTTACGACCACCTCGTCCATGTAAGGGATTTCGGGACCCAGGTGCCAGTTGGGGTGGCGCTTGAAGCGGGCCAGCTTGCCCGGAACAAACTCCTGCAGGACCCACGGCCCTGAGCCGACGACCTTTTCGGCCGGGTTGAAGGCCGTGCCCGTCTCTTTGGGCATGATGAAGAAGACCTTAGGGTCGGCCAGCTTCTGCAGGAAAAACGGGTACGGGTTCTTGAGCCGAAAGACCACTGTGTACTGGTCGGCGGCCGCAACGGCCTCCACCATCTGGATATCCTCGGCCCGGACGCTCGGGGTCGAGCCGGGGAGCCGACCCGTAAGGCGGTTCCAGCTGAAGACCACGTCCTCGGCCGTCATCGCCCGGTCCAGGGGCGGGTGAAAAGCCACGTTCTTGCGGAGACGAACGGTGTAGGTCAGGCCGTCCGGGGAGACCTGGACGGATTCGGCGGCGTCGGGCACCACTTCCAGGGAGCCCCGGGCCACGTTGGGCCCCGCCTTAAGCATAAAGAGGCGGCTGTACGAGTAGGCCGAAAACTCGGCCTGGCCCTGACTGCCGCTCACGTAGGGGTCCAAACTGGGCGGGTCCGCGGCGGCAAGACCTGAGAAGGTCCCGCCCCGCCTGGGGCCGGCGGACGGTGGGGTCTGGGTCCGACCCGCGCCCGGCTCGACCCGGCACCCGGCTGCGGCCAGACCGGCGGCCGCCAGACCCAAGGCTAAAGCCCCCCGGAGAAACTGCCGGCGGCTCGGAAGCCCCGTTGGGGCCCCTGGGTCCGAACTGTTCATCGGCGTCCCCTCTTATTAGGCCTCTGCGGCCCAGAATTTGACACCCAAGGTTAACCCAAAGTCGCCCCAGCCTTCAAGGGCCCCGTTCGGCGATGGCGAACGGCCTGGTTGACTTTGGGGGTCGGATGGGTCAGAATTGGTTAGACTTTCGAACTGGGGCACCCGGATGCTGGGAACGATTCGCCGAGTCGGCCAGCTTTTGGACCTCTTCGACGGGGACCACCCCGAGTGGGGTGTGACCGAGGTGGCCCGGGCCTTGCAGGTCTCTAAGTCGACGGCCCATGCCCTGCTGCGGTCGCTGACGGTTATCGGCCTCTTGGAGCAGGTGCCCGGCGGCAGATACCGCCTGGGGTGGCGGACGTTGACCCTGGGCAACGTCCTGCTGACCAGCAGCGGCATCGCCAGGGTCGCCAAGCCGGTGATGGAGGACCTGGCCCGAAGGTCCGGGGAGACGGTGAACCTGGCCGTGCTGGCGCGGGGCCACGTGATCTTCGTGGAACGGGTCCCGGGGACGGGGGGCCGGTTTGCCTCGGCGGTCCCCATCGGCACCCCCCTCCCCTTCCACTGCAATGCCGTGGGCAAGGTGCTCCTGGCCTACCGGACGCCCCTTGAGGTGCGGGAGCTGACCAGGGCCGTGTCCGACTTTGACGCCTTTACCCGAAACACCATAACCGACAAACCGAGGTTCGAGGCCGAGCTCGACCGGGTGCGCCGTCAGGGCTACGCCTTCAACCTGATGGAGGCCTTCAACGACGTCTGCTGTCTGGCCGCCCCGGTCCGGAACGGCATCGGCCTGGTGGTGGCGGCCCTGGGCCTTTCGATGCCGGCCCACCGGTTCGAGGGGCACCGCGACTACTATGTAGGCGCTTTGCTGGCGGCAACCCGCAAGGTCTCCGCCGAGCTCGGCTGGGTCGCCGAGTCCGGCCGGGTTGACTAAAATGAGCAGGAGGGTGACGATGCTGGTGCGCGGAAGAGAGTTTTCCCGACGGCGGTTCCTCGGCGGCCTGGCCCTGGCGGGGGCCGGAGCCCTGGCCTGGGCCTGTGCCCCCCAGGCCGCCCAGCAGGGTCCGGCCCAGGCGCCGGCCGGGGACCAGCCCCGGCGGGGCGGGGTTATCAACATGTGGCTCGGGGGCGACCCCCCAAGCTTCGACGCCCACCGGGAATCCACTTATATGACCCTTCACCCCGTGTCCCCGTGCTACAACCTGCTGATCCAGTACGACCCGAAGGACCACACGAAGTTAATACCCGACCTGGCCGAGCGCTGGGAGGTAAGCCCCGACGGCAAAGTCTACACCTTTTACCTAAAGCGCGGGGTTAAATTCCACCACGGCAAGCCCTTTAAGGCCGAGGACGTAAAGGCCAGCTTCGAAAGGATCATCTGGCCCCCCGGCAACGTCGTGAGCCCCCGCAAGGGGGTCTTCGAGTCCGTAAGCGGTATCGAAACCACCGACGACTACACCGTCAGGTTCGTTCTCAAGCGGCCCAACGCCTCGTTCTTGGCCAACGTCGCCCAGGGCTGGAACGTAATCTACCCGAAGGATCTTCTCGACCGGGGCGACCCCAAGAAAGAGGTCTCGGGAACCGGACCCTTTAAGCTCAAAAACTACACCCGGGGCGTCAGCATCGAGCTGGAGCGCAACCCGGAGTACCACGTCTCCGGCCTCCCTTATCTGGACGGGATCAGGTTTTTTATCGTCCCGGACCCCAACACCGCCATTGCGGCCTTCCTTTCCGGCCAGCTGGACGTTTACCGGACGGAGAACAAGGCCGAGGCCGACGAGGTCACCCAGCGCTTCGCCAACAAGGCCACCGTCAAGAAATTCACCATCATGAGCAACTACGCCATGGAGATGAACGCCCGCCGGAAGCCCTGGGACGACCCGAGGGTGCGGCTGGCGGCTTCCCTCGCCATCGACCGGGCCGCCGGGGTGAAGGTCCTCACCCAGGGGGAGGGGGAGGTCGGGGGCATTCTCCGGCCGGACAGCCAGTGGGCCCTGCCCCGGGAGGAGCTGGCCAAAATCCCCGGCTACGGGGCGGACAAGGCCCGGGAGCTGGAGCAGGCCCGCCGCCTCCTGGCCGAGGCCGGGGTCGGCCCAGGGTTTAAGGCCACGATGCTCACCCGAAAGGGGGCCGGGTTCGAGGCCCCGGCCGTCTTCCTCAAGGACCAGCTCGCCAAAATCGGCATCGAAGTCACCCTGGATGTCCAGGAATCGGCCGCCTTTTACGACCGCCTCAACCGGGGCGAGTTCGAGCTTTTCGGGGGCAGTTATTCGGCGGCGGTGGACGACCCCGACGCCGTCTTTGGCCAGTCCTACCTTTGCGATTCGGAGCGCAACTACTCCAAGTTCTGCCTGCCCCAGCTGGAAGACCTTTTCGTAAAGCAGTCCCAGACCACGGACGTCAACGAGCGCCGGCGCCTCGTCTGGGAGATGGAGCGGCTGGCCCTTACGAACGTGGTCAAGGCGGTCATCGCCTACCGGGTCAACTGGTGGCTCTGGTCGAATAAGGTCCGCAACTTCTACCGGCAGCCCAGCTTCTACCTGACGGAGCGGCACGAGGACGTCTGGCTCGCCGAAAGCTAAAAACCCGTTTAATCGGAGCAACTACCGATGACGCCGACGACGGTCTACGACTTCAAGGACAAGGTCTGCTTTGTGGGGGTTGGGGACACCGATTACGGGGCCCTTTACCGGACCAGAGACCCGAAGCGAAACCAGTACACCCTGGGGGTCGAGGCCTTTAAGGCGGCCCTGGCAGATGCCGGCCTGTCTAAGGACGAGGTCGACGGCCTGGTCCTGGTCCGGATCCCCAGCTACCAGCTCTTCGCCGACATGGTGGGCCTGCGGTATCTGCGGACGGCTAACACCTTCCGGGGCGAAGGCCGGATGTCGGCCCTGGCCGTCCAGTACGCCGCGATGCTCATCTACAGCGGCCTCTGCTCTACGGTGGCCGTGGTCTACGGCAACGACGGGCGGTCGGTGGGGGCCACCTACGGGGGCGAGGGGGAAGGGAGCTCCCCTTACGATGTCATCTACGGGATGACCTCGCCCGGGGCGGCCGTGGCCCACATGTGGCGCCGGTACATGCACCAGTACGGCGCCCGGGAGGAGCACCTGGCAGCGGTGGCCATCTCTAACCGCCGCCACGCCGCCCTAAACCCAAGGGCCGTCTTTAGGGAGCCCCTCACCCTGGAAACTTACCTGAGTTCCCGGTATATCGCCGCCCCCCTCCGGCTTTACGACTACTGCCTCATCAACGACGGGGCGGTGGCCCTCATCCTCACCGGCGCCGAGCGGGCCCGGGACCTCAAAAAGCCCCCCGTCTACCTGACGGCCACGGCGGCCTGCGCCGACCTGACCTTTTTCTACACCGTCGACGACTTTTTCCGGGACGCGGTCAGGACCTGCGCCGAGGCGGTCTTTAAGGCCTCGGGCCTCGGCCACCGGGATATCCAGGTCTGCCAGATTTACGACAACTTCACCCCGACGGTGATCTTCGGCCTGGAGGGGGCCGGCTTCTGCAAGTACGGGGAGGGCTTCCAGTTCGTCCAGGACGGCCGGATCTCCCTGGGCGGGGAGCTGCCCGTCAACACCAGCGGCGGCCACACCTCCGAAAGCTACATGCAGGGTTTCGGCCTCCACGCCGAGAACATCCGCCAGCTCCGGGGCGAGGCCGGGGACCGGCAGGTTCGCGACTGCCGGGTCGCCATGTACATCTGCCCCGCCCCCATCTGCGCCGCCCACATCATGACCCGGAGGTAGGTTCCTCACCATGACCTACGAAAAACCCCTGCCCCAGCCCACCGCCATCGACGCCCCCTACTGGGAGTCCCTGCGAAAGCACGAGCTCCGGCTGCCCAGGTGCCGGGATTGCGGCCACGTCTTCTTCCCGCCCAACAAGGTTCACTGCCCCCGGTGCCTTTCCGACCGGCTGGAATGGGCCCGCATGAGCGGCCGGGGCAGGGTCTGGTCCTGGGTGGTCTTCCACCAGCGGTATTTTTCGTCCTTCGCCAACGATATCCCCTATGTGGTGGCGTTTATCGAGCTGGATGAGGGCCCCCGGCTGATGTCGACCCTGGTGGAATGCTCCCGGGACGAGATCCGGTGCGACATGCCCGTCGAGGTCGTCTTCGACGACATAACCCCCGAGTTTACCATCCCGAAGTTCCGGCCCATCCGCTGACCGACCCATGAAGGTCGTCTGCGTTCTTTCTCGGGAGCCCATCTCGACGGTTCCGGAGCTGGCCCGCCGGGCCGAGCGGCTGGGCTACGACGCCATCCGCTTCAGCGAGATCACCCACGACCCGATGGTTTGCGCGGCGGTGGCCACCGTCGCCACCCGGCAGATTCGGGTGGGGACCTTCACCCTGGCCTTTCCCCGGAGTCCGACGGTGGTAGCCTACCAGTCCTGGGACCTGCAGCAGCTCTCCGCCGGCCGCTTCTTCCTGGGCCTGGGAAGCCAGGTAAAGGGCCACATCGAGCGGCGGTTCGGGGCCGCCTGGACGGCCCCGGGCCCCCGGATGCGGGACTACATCCTGGCCCTGCGGGCCGTCTGGGAGTGCTGGCAGAACGGCCGGCCCCTGAACTTCCAGGGCGAGCACTACCGGCTCACCCTGATGACGCCGGAGTTCAACCCCGGGCCCATCGAACACTACCCGATTCCGGTTTACATCGGCGGGGTGAACAGGTTCATGTGCCGGCTGGCCGGGGAGGTGGCCGACGGCCTGATGCTCCACAGTCTCACCTCCCCCCGCTACCTGCGGCAGGTGGTCCTGCCCAGCCTCCGGGCCGGGGCCCGGCGGGCCGGCCGGGATCCGGCAGACGTGGAGATTATCGGCGGGGGCTTCATCGCCACGGGACCCCGGCCCGACGACGTCCGCCGGGCCCGGGAGGCCTACCGGCACCGGGTGGCCTTTTACGCCTCGACCCGGACCTACGCCCCGGTGCTGGAACTGCACGGCCTGGGGGAGCTGGGGGCCCGGCTTCACCAGCTTTCGGTGGCGGGCCGCTGGGACGAGATGGCCCGGCAGGTGAGCGACGAGGTGCTGGACGAGTTCGTGACGGCCGGCACCTGGGACGAGCTGGTTCCCCTCATTAAGGACCGGTTCGGGGGCCTGGTTACCGCCCTGACCCTTCCCATGCCCGAAGGACTGGGGCCGGCCGCGGAAAAGCAACTGGCCAGGGTTATCGCCGACCTGAAGGGGCTGTGATGGGGGAATTCGAACCGACGGCGGTCTTTGCCCGCCCCCTGGGCGGGCTCAGGGTCCTGGAAGTGGGCGGGGGGATCGCCCCGGCCTTCTGTGGCAAGCTTCTGGCCGCCCTGGGGGCCGACGTCATTAAAATCGAACCCCCGACGGGGGACCGCTGTCGCCGGCTCGGACCCTTCGCCCGGGACCGGGTGGACCCGGAATCGAGCCTGCTCTTTCTCTACCTGAATACCTCCAAGCGGGGCATCACCCTGGACCCGACAACCCCGACGGGGGCCCATCTCTTCCGCCGGCTGGCGGCGGCCGCCGACATCGTCGTCGAAGGCCTGGGGCCCGGCCGGCTGGGGGAACTCGGCCTGGGCTACGGGGTCCTGGCCCGGGACAACCCCGGACTTATCCTCACCTCGATTTCCCCCTTCGGGGACGAAGGCCCCTACCGGGACTACCTGGACGGCGAACTGGTCCTGCTGGCCCTGGGCGGCCTCCTGAATATGGTCGGCGCCCCGGACCGGGAACCCATCCCCTTCGGCGGCTACCAGGCCCAGTATGCCGCCGGCCTGGCCGCCTTCACCGGGACGATGGTGGCCCTTACGGCCCGGGAGGTCACCGGGCATGGCCAGGAGGTGACCATCTCGGCCCAGGAGACGGTGGCCTACCTGGAATGGAAGACCCCCATCTACTACCAGAGCGACGGCCGGGTCCGGCGGCGGGGGGGCGAGCAGTCCCAGTGGATGGTCCTGCCGTGCTCGGACGGGTTTGTGGCCTTCGTCTTCCAGGACGAGCACTGGCCGCAGGTTAAGAAGTTGGTGGGCGACCCCCGCCTGGAAGACCCCCGCTTTGCCGACCGTCCCGGCCGGGTGGCCCACCGGGGGGAGCTCCGGGAGATCCTGGTCGGGTGGACCCGGGCCCGCACCAAGGCCGAGGTCTACCACGGGGCCCAGGCCCTGGGGATACCGGTGGGGATGGTGGCCGACGCCGCCGACCTGGTGGCATCCCCCCAGTACCGGGCCCGGGGCTTCCTTGCCCGGGTGGACCATCCCCGGACGGGCCCGGCCCTCTACCCGGGCATCCCCTTCGTTCTGGGTGGGGACCGGCCCCCGGTGGGCCGGGCGCCCCTGCTGGGGGAGCACAACCTGGAAGTTTACACCTCCCTGCTGGGCCTTTCGGCGGCGGAAGTCGCCGGCCTGCGGGAGCGGGGCGTAATCTGAGGAGAAGGGAGGGACGGCTATGAAGGCAGTTTCCCGGCGGGAATTTCTCATCGGGGCCGCCGGCCTCGGTTTGGCCGCCTGCCGGCCGGCGGGCGCCCCCCAGGGCCGGGGGGAGCAGGCCCCAGCGGCCCGCCCGAAGCGGGGCGGCACCCTTTACTGGTACCTTCCGGACGATCCCCCTGACCTGGACCCCCACATGCAGACGACCAGCTCCCTGCAGTGGATTTGCGGGCTGCTGTACAACGGCCTGCTCAAGTACGACATCCGGCCGGGAAATCCGCCCGGGAGCCCCGGGGCGAATACTCCGGTTCCCGACCTGGCCGAAAGCTGGGAGCAGACCGACCCGTTGACCTATGTCTTTAAACTGCGCCGGGGCGTCAGGTTTCACGACGGCACCGAGCTTACGGCCGAAGATGCCGCCTTCAGCCTGAACCGGATTCGGACCCGGGACCCCCAGTTCCAGCGGGCCTACGCCTTCGAGCCCGTGGAAAGCGCCGAGGCGGTGGACCGCTACACCCTTCGGGTCAGGATGCGGGAGCCCTATGCCGCCTTTATCAACCAGGTGGCCGCCGCCTACACCCGAATCGCCCCCAAGCACGTCATCGAAGAGCGGGGGGACATGAAACAGGTTATGGTGGGGACCGGGCCCTTCAAGCTTAAAGAATACCGGCGGGGCGTCCGCTTCGTCTTCGAGCGCAACCCCGACTATTTCGGCGCCCCCCTGCCCTACGTGGAGGCCATCGAGATGGCTCGGCCCAGCTGGCGGCCTTCACCGCCGGGCAGGTGGACATTTACAACCCGGCCAACGTGGACGAATTCGAGAACCTGCGTCGGACGGTTCCCGGCCTGCAGAGCCTGGTTTTCAGCCGGGCCGAAATGAACGGCATCGGCCTCAACGTCGGGCGCCGGCCCTTCAGCGACATCCGGGTCCGGCAGGCCCTCTGGTACGCCATCGACCAGGACGAAATCATCAAGGTGGTCTGGCGGGGCCAGGGCTACAAGCACCGGGCGGTGCCCCCGGCCCTGGGTGACTGGGCCGTTCCCTACGAGCAGTTACCCCTGAGCGATTCGCCCAACTACAATAAGGCCCGCCAGCTCCTTAAAGAGGCCGGCTATCCGGATGGGTTTGAGTTCGAGTGCAAGACGGTTTACCGCTACACCCAGAAGGAGGCCCAGGTGGTGGCCGAACAGCTCAAGCGCATCGGCGTTCGGATGAACATCGTCGACATGGAGTACGGGGCGTTTCTCAATGCCCGGAACCGGGGGGATTTCGAGGCAATTGCCTTCGCCCTCGCACCCTTCGGGGACGTGGAAGACTTCACCTACGCCCTCTTTCACACCAGGGCCTCCCGCAACTTCGGCGGCTGGGGGAGTCCCGACCTGGATCGGCTCTTCGAGGCCGCCCGGCGGGAGATGGACGTAACCAAACGCAAGGAGCTTTACGGGCAGATCCAGCGGGAGCTGGCAACCCGGTGTTACGTCCTGGACCTGCCCCGGAGCAACGGCTTCGAGGTCTGGCGGCCCTACGTCAAGGACTGGGTCCCGGCCGAGAACCCGGAGCGGGGACTGGCTTTCCACTACGTCTGGCTGGATAAATAAAACTTCCGAGGAGGGCAGTTATGAGCGGCTACGGCAACCTGGTCCTGATGGAGAAAAAGGACGGCTACGCCGTCGTAACCCTCAACCGCCCCGAAAAGCGCAACGCCATGAACCGGGCCGCCCAGCAGGAGCTGTGGGCCGCCCTGGAGGATGCCAAGCCCGACTGCAAGGTGGTCATCATCACCGGCAACGGACCGGCGTTCTGCTCGGGCATCGACCTCTCCGAACAGCGGCAGTTGCGGGAGGCCGGGGTAAGGGAGCGCCAGTACGCCTGGGGCAGCAACACGTGGTTCGAGACCCAGGAGATAATCCGCCGCCACCCGGCCGTCTTCATCGCCGCCGTCAACGGCTACGCCCTCGGGGGCGGCCTCACCCTGGTCCACAACTGCGAGCTGGCTGTCGCCTCCGAGCGGGCCGAGTTCGGCATGCCCGAGGTCGGGTTCGGCACCTTCCCCGGCCTGGCCGGCCCGGCCACCATCCACCGGATCCTGCCCAAACACTATAACTATCTTATTTTGACGGCCAAGCGCATCGACGCCTACACCGCCGAGCGCTGGGGCATCGTCAACGAGGTGGTTCCCCACGACCGGCTTTTGCCCCGGGCCGAGGAGCTGGCCCGCCACATCTGCCAGTTCGACCCGGTCGTCCTCGACTACTCCAAGCGGGCCATCCGGGAGATACCCTATCTGGACTGGTCCCGGGGAATCGAATACGGCATCTGGACCGGAATTGTCATCCGCTCCCAGACGGCGGCCGCGGCCGAAGGCATCCAGCGGTTTCTAAGCGGCCGGCCCAATCCCGGCCAGGGAACGGGCAGTTCCGACCGGAGGTGAGGGTGTGGCCGGGGCGCTCTCGGGGATCCGGATCGCCGACCTGACCATCATCACCGCCGGGGCGGCCGCCACCCAGATTCTCGCCGACTTCGGGGCCGAGGTTGTCAAGGTCGAGGCCGGCCGCTACCCGGACCCCTTCCGCAACTGGGGCAGCGGCCTCACCCCGCCGGCCCACGTGGAAAGGCCCTGGGACGCCAGCCCCCCCTTTAACGTGGTCAACCGCAACAAGCTGGGGATAAGCCTCGACCTCAAGCACCCCCGGGGGCGGGAGGTCTTTCTGCGGCTGGTGGCCATAAGCGACGTGGTGACGGAGAACTTCCGCCGCGGTGTTATGGAGCGGCTCGGCCTGGGCTACCAAGAGCTCCGGAAGGTGAAGCCCGACCTGGTAATGGTCTCCTTCTCCAGCCAGGGAAACGACGGCCCGGAGGCCGGGTATGCGTCCTACGGTTCCACCCTGGATGCGCTTTCGGGGCTGATGTCGGTCACCGGCTACGACGAAAATTCCCCGGTCTGGTCGGGCAACGACGTCAACTACCCGGACCAGGTGGTATCCCTGCTTGGGGCCGGGATTATCCTGGCCGGCCTCCGGTACCGGCGTGTCACCGGCCGGGGAATTTACATCGACCTCTCCCAGCGGGAGCTGGTAACGGCCATGCTGGGGGAAATCGTCCTTGACTTTACCGTTAACGGCCGCCGGCACCGGCCGGCGGGGGGCCGACACCCGTCTATGGTCCCCCACGGGTGCTATCCCTGCCGGGGGGAGGACGCCTGGGTGGCCATCGCCATTGAAAATGACCGTCAGTGGGCCGCCCTTTGCCGGCTGATGGGCTGGCCCGAGCTGGCCGCCGACCCCAGGTTTGCGACCTTGCCGGCCCGCTGGGTCCGGGCGGCCGAGGTGGACGAACTGGTCCGGAGCTGGACGTCCGGCCGGGACAAAGCCGAGGCGATGCGCCTGCTCCAGGAGGCCGGGGTTCCGGCCGGGGCCGTCCTTAACGGCCGGGACCTGCTGGAAGACCCCCACCTTAAGGCCCGGGGATTTTACGTCCGGGTCGACCACCCGGTGGGCGGACCGCAGCTCCAGCGGACCTGGCCCTTCCGGCTGAGCCGGACGCCGGGAGGGGTTCGGCGTCCGGCCCCCTGCCTGGGCGAGCACACCCGGCAGGTGCTCAGCGGACTTCTGGGCTATTCCGACGGGGAGGTAGCCGAGCTGGAGGCGGCGGGGGTAATATCCTACACCCCGGCGAAGGTCCGGGCCTGAAGTCACGGCATGGTTTACTACGTCCTGAGGCGGCTCGCTCTGGCCGTCCCCGTCCTGCTCCTGGCCAGCCTGCTGGTCTTTGCCGTAATCAGGCTCATCCCCGGGGATGTGGTGACCATGCGGCTGGGGGAGTCGGGGGAAACCCCGGAGGCGGCCGAGATGCGCCGGGTCCTGGGCCTGGATAAGCCCCTCTGGGCCCAGTAGTTTATCTGGCTGGCCAACGTGGTCCGGGGCGACCTGGGCCTCTCCCTCTGGACCGGCAACCCGGTAATCCACGAGGTCCTGCTCGCCCTGCCCATCACCGCCGAACTCGCCTTGCTCGCCATGGGGATCGCCCTGGTGGTGGCCGTCCCCACGGGCCTCCTTTCGGCCGTGGCCCGGGAGAGCCCGGTGGACTACCTGGTAAGACTGGTGAGCGTGGCCGGCCTGGCCATCCCGCCCTTCTGGCTCGGGACGATGTTTCTGATGCTGCCGGCTGTCCTGGCCGGATGGGCCCCCAGCTCCCGGTATGTTAGCCCGACGGAAGACCTGGGGGAGAACCTCAAGCAGTTTCTTTTGCCGGCCCTGGCCCTGGGCTATTATTACGCGGCCTTCTTAATGCGGATGGTTCGGTCCCAGACCCTGGAGGTACTGGGCCAGGACTACGTCCGGGTGGCCCGGGCCAAGGGCCTGAGCCAGACGCAGGTGGTGGTCCGGCACGTGCTGCGCAACGCCCTCATTCCCACCATCACCCTGGCCGGAGCCCAGCTGGGGGTCCTGGTGGGCGGGGTGGTGGTCATTGAGCAGATATTCTCCTTGCCGGGCCTGGGCCGCCTCACCCTCTGGGCCATCTCCGTCCGGGATTACCCCCAGCTCCAGGCAAATGTGCTCCTTACGGCCGGCTTTGTCATCGTCATCAACCTGGCGGTAGACATCGCCTACGCCTGGCTCGACCCCAGAATCCGGCTGGGAAGCGGCCCATGGCGGTAGTGGGGCTAGGAACCGGCCTTTCCGGGGCCCGCCGGCGGGTGCCAGGCGGCCTGGCCGGCCAGCTCCTCCGGCGGCCCCTGGGGGCGGCGGCCCTGTTGGTCACCGTCCTGGTTTTCTCGGCCGCGGCCCTGGCCCCGATTGTGGCCCCTTTTGACCCGGAGGCCATCCATTCCGACCACGTGCTTTCACCCCCCGGTTGGCCCTTCATCATGGGCACCGACGATTTCGGCCGGGACATCTTCAGCCGGGTGGTGTACGGCGGCCGGGTCTCCCTGGTGGTCGGGATTGCGGCCGTGGGGCTGGGGGTAAGCCTCGGGGCGGCCGTCGGCCTGGTTTCGGGCTACCTGGGGGGCTGGTTTGACCTGCTGGTCCAGCGGGCCATCGACGCCCTGATGTCCCTGCCCACCCTCATCCTGGCCCTGGCCATCGTGGCGATGCTGGGAACCAGCGTCCGCAACGTGATCCTGGCGGTGGGCATCGCCCTGCTTCCCGGGACGGCCCGGGTCGTGCGCTCCGTGGCGTTGGGGATTAAAGAGGAGCCGTTCATTGAGGCGGCCCGGGTGGTGGGCTGCACCCACCGGCGGATCATCCTCCGCCACCTCCTGCCCAACGCCTTCGGGCCCCTGATGGTGGTCGCCACGGCCAGCCTCGGGTCGGCCGTCGTCGCCGAAGCGGCCCTCAGTTTCCTGGGGCTGGGCACGCCGCCCCCCACCCCATCGTGGGGGCAGATGATGACCGGGAGCGCCCGGACCTACATCGTGACGGCCCCCTGGCTGGCCTTTTTCCCGGGGCTGGTCCTGAGCCTGCTGGTGCTGGCCATAAATCTGCTGGGGGACACCCTCCGGGACATTCTGGACCCCCGGCTTAGAAGCCGCTAAAGGGAGGAAAAAGATGGGCAAAGTTGAAGAGGCCATTGCCGAGTTTATCGTGGGCACGAACCCCGAAGCCATCCCCGAGGACTGCTACCGGGTCGTCCGGGACGCCTGTTTCGACTGCGTTGGGGTGATGCTGGCCGGGGCGGCCGAACCCCACGGCCGCATCATCGCCGATTTCGTCCGGCGGGAGGGCGCCCCGGGCCCCTGCACCGTGGTGGGCACCGACATCCGGACCGCCCCCGCCACGGCCGCCCTGGCCAACGGCACTCTGGCCCACGCCCTCGATTACGACGACATGGGCGGCTTCGGCCACCCGTCGGCCGTCCTCTTCCCGGCCGCCCTGGCGGCGGCCGAGCTTACGGGGGCCTCGGGCCGCGACCTGGTGGCCGCCTACGTCGTCGGCTTTGAGGTGGCCTGCCACCTTTCCCGGGGGGCCAACTACGTCCAGGGGGAGCGGGGCTTCCACTCGACGGCCGTCTTCGGGACCCTGGGGGCCACCGCCGCGGCCTGCCGGCTGCTGGGCCTTGACCGCCGGCGCACGGTGATGGCCCTGGGCATCGCGGCCTCGACGCCTTCGGGGGTGCTTCAGAATTTTGGGACCCACACCAAACCCCTGCATGCCGGGCTGGCGGCCCGCCATGGGATTATGGCCGCCCTCCTGGCCCGGGATGGATTCCTTTCCAGCCCCGACGCCCTGGCCGGGCCCATCGGCT
>Ga0197143_1001406_pt1 | contig 20314 bp, 21 predicted proteins | sample GBS70_MetaG_FD_148603 | JGI IMG/M metagenome (GOLD analysis project Ga0197143, IMG submission 148603) | Sediment microbial communities from Great Boiling Springs, Gerlach, Nevada, United States - GBS 70_MetaG | ecosystem: Environmental > Aquatic > Thermal springs > Hot (42-90C) > Sediment...
TCGCAATCGACTTCAGGGTACTGAGCGAGGGCTTCTAGAATCTCGGTGCTGGGGGTGCCAGGATAGCCGCAGCCGACGCGCACCCCCGCCTCCCAGGCCCCGCGGGCGATCGCCTCGTTGCCCGACAGTAACACCGCACGAGCAGTCTCCGTCATGACGACTCTCTTACTCGTTGGAGCAGCCGCTGCCAGCGCTTCTCGATGATCTCTTGAATCGCTTCGATATCCCTCTCCGTGAGATGGCCGAACCGCCCCTGAAGCTTGAGATACTCGCTCACGGGGAGGGCTGGTTCTTCTTTAGGCGCGTTGAGGGTATATCGTTCGCCATACTCGACTTCATAGAGCGGGAAGACTCGCGTTTGCACGGCCAGCCGCGAGAGCTTGATTGCCCACTCCGATGGGGCCTTCCAGCCCGGCGGGCACGGCGCCAGCACTTGCAGGAACTTCGTGCCGTAGATGCTCTTTGCTCTTTGAACTTTGCGGATGAAATCATCGGGGTAAGCGATCGTCGCCGTGGCCGCGTAGGGGATGCCGTGGGCGACCATGATCGCCATGATGTCTTTCTTCGGTTCGGCTTTGGGGGTCTTCTCCGGGGTCGTCGTCGTCCACGCGAGGTAGGGCGTAGCGCCACTGCGCTGAATCCCCGTGTTCATGTACGCTTCGTTATCGTAACAAATATAGAGAATATTCTCGTTGCGCTCGGCAGCCCCGGAGAGCGATTGCAGCCCGATATCGAACGTCCCGCCGTCGCCGGCCCACGCTACGACGGTCGTCTCGGTGTCGCCCTGAATGTCTAAAGCCGCACGCACTCCCGAAGCAGCAACGGCTGCTGTCTCGAACGCCGTGTGCAGCACCGGGACTTTGAGTGACGTATACGGGAACGGCCCAGCGATGATCGTCCAGCAGCACGCAGGGATGACCACGATCGTCTTCTCCCCTAAAGCTTTGAGGGCGTAGCGCATGGCGAGTGCACCGCCACACCCTTGGCACCCCAAGTGCCCTGAGCCCATCAGCTCCTCAGACGGCAGCGTAAAATTTCTCATCGCTTCACCCCCACCCAGATGAGATCCTCAGGCTCGTCGTGGCTCTCCGTGTACTCGATGATCTCTCTGATAACTTTCGGGGTGATGTCCCGTCCGCCCAGGCCCGCGACAAACCCGAAGATCGGCGGGCGCTCGTGTCTGTTATAGAGCGCCGACTTGATCTCTTGCGCAAAAATCCCGCCCATGCCAAAACTGATATTTCTGTCTATGACAGCGACTTTCTCAACACCTTGCAGTGTTTCGCGCACGAGTTGCGCAGGGAATGGCCTGAACACCCGAATCTTGAGCAATCCCACCCGGCGGCCCTCCGACTGTAGCTCGTCAATGACTTCACGAGCGGTGCTCGTGACCGTCCCCGACGTGACTAAGAGTATCTTCGCGTCGTCGGCGCGATAGGGCTCGATCAGCCCATAGCGTCGCCCGAAGAGCTCAGAGAATTCTTCGTCGGCCCGCGCCCATTCCGTGAGAGCGTCTTCCATAGCGCGGTGCATCTTGTAGCGCAACTCCATATAGACATCGGGTGGGGCGAGCCCTCCAAACGAGCGCGGGTCGTTGGGATCGAGCTTATAGATGGGTCGGTACGGCGGGAGATACTCGTCTACTACGCTCTGATCGGGGATTTCGATCTGCTCAGCCGTATGCGAGAGCACGAACGCGTCTAACACCAACATCGCGGGCATGAAGACCTTCTCGGCAACTCTGTACGCTTGAATGACGGTATCGAGGACCTCTTGGTTGCTCTCGCAGTAGATCTGCATCCAGCCGGTGTCGCGCTGCGATAAGCTATCGTTCTGGTCGGTCCAGACGGACCAGGGTGGGCCCATCGCGCGGTTGACGTTGGCCATGACGATGGGGAGCCGTGCCCCAGCGGCCCAGTGGAGCATCTCGTGCATGAGTGCCAAGCCGTGGGCGCTCGTGGCTGTGAACGTTCGCGCCCCGGCGCTCGCCGCGCCGATGAGCGCGGCCATCGCTGAGTGCTCCGATTCGACCTTGATGAACTTGGCGCGCAGCGTCCCGTTGGCGCAGAATTCACTCAAGAGTTCGACGACTTGGGTCTGGGGCGTAATTGGGTACGCCGAGATGACTTGGACGCGTGAGAGCATCGCCCCGTAGGAGACTGCGTGGTTGCCTGTGACGACTTTCTTCGTTCCGGTGAGCGTAGGGGTCATAGCTCCTCCTCGACGAGCGAGATCACGCTGCGGGGGCACTCTTCAGCGCAGACCCCGCAGCCCTTACAGAAGTCATAATTCACTTTGTAGGTGCCGTCTATGCGCGTGATCGCGGCATCGGGGCAGAAGACCCAGCAGTTATCGCAATTGTTACATACCCCACACGAGAAGCAGCGTTGGGCTTCCAAACGCGCTTGGTCTGCGGAGAGAGCGCGCTTCGTCTCGGCAAAGCCCAAGATTCTCTCTGAGACCGGAAGCTGGGGTGTTTTGACTCTGGGCTTATGAGCAAAATAACTGAAGTTCACTCGCAGGGCTTCGTCGAGCTGAGGGGCTTTGGGCTTGCGCTCGCCGCGCAGGAATCTCATAATAGCGAATGCTGCCTCCCTGCCGGAGCGCATCGCCTGGGCGACGGTGCTTGGGCCGGTCTGGGCGTCGCCGCCGACGAAGATCCCCGCGCGCTCCAGAAGCCCCTGAGCCCGCTCCATCACGATCCCTTCGCTCGTCTCAAGGCGCTCAGATAAGAACGACAGATCGGGCTCTTCGCCCACGGCCTTGAGCACGGAATCGGCCCGCATAACAAAGTCCGAGCCGGGGATGGGGACGGGGCGACGTCGCCCACTTTTATCGGGCTCCCCAAGCTGCATACGGATGCAGTGCACCTCGAGCCTGCCGTCGCGCTGATAGATCGCCGTCGGCGCGGCGAGGAACTCAAACCGCGTCCCTTCGTGCTCAGCTTCTTCGATCTCTTCAGCGATGGCAGGCATCTCTTCGCGCGTGCGCCGATAGACGACGATGGGCTGAGCCCCCAGTCTGAGCGCCGTGCGGGCGCAGTCCATTGCGGTGTTGCCTCCCCCTATGATGAGGGTTCTCTTCCCAATATTGACAGTCTGCCCGGCGTTGACCGCCTTGAGAAACTCTAATCCCGTCAGGGCGAGCTCTTCGCCAGGGATGTTCAACGCTCGGCTGTGGTGCGCCCCGGTAGCAACAAAGAGCGCGTCGTACTGCTCCCAGAGCTTTTCGATATCTATATCTTGTCCAATCTTGGTATTAGTGCGAAATTCCACACCCCAGCGGGCGATCAGCTCGATCTCGCGATCTAAGACTTCGCGTGGGAGCCGATAGGCGGGAATCCCCAGGCGGAGCATTCCCCCAGGTTGGCTGGCGGCCTCAAAGACCGTGACGGCGTAGCCGTCTTTGGCTAAAAAATACGCGCACGTCAGCCCTGCCGGGCCAGAGCCCACGATCGCGATCTTCTCAGAGCGCCGCGGGCGCTCGGGGATTTCGTCTTCGAGATCGAAGCACGCATCGGCGACGAAGCGTTCAATAGAAGCTATCGAGAGCGCTTCGTCGAAATCTTTGCGGTTGCATCTGGTCTCGCAGGGGTGATAGCAGACTCGCCCGCAGACGCCGGGCAACGGGGACGTCTGGCGGAAGAGCCGCCAGGCCTCTTCGTAGCGCCCTTCAGAAACGAAAGAGAGAATTCTGGGGATATCGTTGCCCAGGGGGCAGGCGTTCTTGCACGGCGCGATCTTTTCGCTATAGATCGGGCGCATATAGCGCCAGCTGCCGGTGCGGTTGTGGCTCATATCAGCAAGCGAGACGGCCATAGGGGGCATCTCGCGCTCGCTGGTGAAGACGATCGGCTTTCTCATAGAGTGCTCCTTTCGAGGGCCGCGGCGATCTTGACGGCATCGTAGGCTGCGCGGGCGGCAGCTTGATTGCGCTCGCGCTGGCGCTCCGGGAGCTTTTCGGCGATCGCTTCTGTGAGGGTCTCTAGGCTGACAAACCCCGTGAGCCGCGCAAATGCCCCTAAGATCGCCGTATTGACGATGGGATTGGTGCGAGTGCCCAAGCCATGCGCCACGGCGATCTCCCCCGCGGGCACCGTCGCGACAACGAATCTATTGAGTGCGGGGAAGCTCTCCGGAGGGGCTTCGCTATTGATGAGAATAGACCCGTGGGGCTTGAGCCCCGCCGTGACATCTACAGCTAATAGCAGCGTCGGGTCGAGGACGACGACGTGATCGGGCTCGTAGATCTGAGATCGTCGGCGGATGGGGGCGTCATCGAATCGCAAGAAAGCCATCACGGGGGCGCCGCGGCGCTCCACGCCGAACGCGGGAAACGCTTGGACGAATTTGCCCTCTTTGAAGAGGGCTGTGGCTAAGATCTCCGAAGCGACGACCGCTCCCTGCCCGCCCCGCCCGTGGAACCGCACTTCGATCATGGGTATCAACTCCCGTCGGCTCCATCCTAGCGCGGCTAGGGCCGAAGGCTCAATGATTTGCAACAACTGAAAAACTGCTCTTCGTCACATCGGGGAATTTTGATCTAAAGCAGATATAAGCATGACGGACGACATTGTTCTTAAGGGAGAGCCCAGCTACAGTGAAACGAGAAAGGAGGCGACGATGGCAGGCTTTCGGTTGCGCGACGGAGTCGGGATCGAGCTCTTTTTGCAGCGCTTGACCGAGGCGGCGCTTGGGGAGATCGAGCGGCAGTATGGGCCGACGACGCCGGAGTTCAAGAAGCATCTGGAGCGTGCGCTCAAGCGCGTGCTCCACTACGAGATGGAGGTCTCTCCCCTCTGCGGGCTTTCGACAACGTGCAATCCCGCCGAGGGGGTACGCGCCCGGCCGTGGTCGCGCCAAGCGGCGGCGTGGGGAGTGGTCTCCCAAGCCGACCCCGAGCTGGGATAGACTTTACTGCCCAAGCTCGAAGGTGATGATCGCTTGGTCGAGGACCTGCCCGGCTTGGTCTTTGAGAACTGCCAGAAATTGCGTGGGCCCTGGAGGGAAGCGCTTGGCGGTAAAGCCCACGGGCAGGCGTAGCGTCTGAGCGCGCCCCAGCTGGATCGCCCGCGGGCCGAAGAGCTTCTCAGTGATCCCATCACTTTTGATGACGTAGAGCTCGCCGATGACGCGCCAGGTGTCCGTCTGAATATTAACTAAGGTGGCGACGAACTCGATCCGCCCCGACAGCGAGACGGTGAGCGAGCCCTTCGGTTCTAAACGAATAGCGCGTCCGGGGATGACCGGCGAAGCTGTACGAGCTGCTGAAGCTTCCGTCTCTGAACTCTGCACTTGGAACTTCGAACTTGGAGCTGTTCTGTTGGCCGGGGGTCGAGCGGGAAAGCGCAGCGGGTCAATGAAATCTGAGCCATCCTCTGGCTCATCGGAGCTGGAGAGCTGCGGAGAGAGTTGTGCGAGCGCGATCCCTGGCGGCAAGGCAGGGAGAGGGCGGGGCATGGGGCGGGAGACGGACCACCCCATGAGCACCGTCATCGCCATGATGAGCACAAGGACGCCCCAGCGTTGTGCCCGCTTCGTCTTCTTCATAGTGGGCTTATCGTAAGTGAAGCCGCGCCGAATCTGAAGAGAGCCTGCCCCTGGGCGGGACGAAGTCCGGCACTTTTCACCCGCACCCCCGTCCCTGACCCCTCCCCCAGCCCCTCCCCGACGCGGAGAGGGGAGCCCCCCCACCCTCACCCCCATCCCCTCTCCCCTCCGAGGGAGAGGGGAGCAGAGGGGTGAGGGGGCTGCTAGAGGGCCGGGGGTTAGGTCAAGGAGGGGGCTTAGGGGATGAGAGTGAGGGCCTACAAAGAGCGACCCCCCGGCCGTGCGTGAGCCGGGGGGCTGCTGATCGGAGGTTTCCGCCAATGTTTAGAAGATCGTCCCAAGTATACGGGGCTTGCCAAGGGCATGGGAGGAGCCCTGTCCGCTCCTATCGTGCGAACCCAAGACGTTTTCCGGGGACACCGGCGTGTGATGGAGATCACCCTGCGCGAGCTAAGAGCGACTGGAAGAGCGCTCGCGCGCGCTCGAGAGTCTCTTCAATAGTCCCAGAGGTGTCGAGCACGAAGTCGGCTTTGGGGGCGAGCAGCTCTGGTGGGGTTTGGGCTTCGACGCGGCGGCGGGCCTCTTCGGGAGAGAGTTTGCTGCGCGTTATGAGTCTGTGAATCTGCGCGTCGCGCGGCGCGCTCACTAAAATAATATAGTCGAAGAAATCGCGCCGCACGTGGGGCGATTCCAAAAGAAGCGCCGCTTCTATAATTAAGAGTTTCGTGCCGCGGGCGCGTTCCCTCTCTGCGATTCTCTCTAAGAACTCTTGCACCGCAGGGTGGACAGTCGCGTTGACGAACTCCCGCGCGTGCGGGTCAGAGAAGACGAGCGCGCCCAGTTTCTTTCTGTCAATCTCGCCGTCTTCAGAAAGAATCTCTTGGCCGAAGCGCGCGAGGAGCTTCTTATAGATCTCGGTGCTCTTCTTATACGTCTCCCATGCGACTCTGTCGGCGTCAACGACGACAACGCCGGGGAGCTTGGCGATCTCTTGGGCGATGAGGCTCTTGCCCGTGGCGATGCCCCCGGCGAGACCAACGATCAGCATCTTTGGTTCATTCTTCAAAGCTTAAAAGCTCGCGCCAGCGCCGATAGAGCTCGGCCGTCGCCCGCACGTCGTCCGCGCAGTATTGCGCGATCTCGCGGTATTTCCCCTCAGCAAAGAGTTGGTTGATCTGCGGGCCGGAGAGGCGCCCCTTGGGGCTCTCTATCCCAAACGCTCGACAATAGAAGTCGAGGCTGAACCGCCGGATCGTGCCGTGGAACGTCAATTGCTCCAAGAGATCTATATGCTCTGTGTCGAATCGCGATGGCATTAAATTTCGGGTGGGCTTGATCCCCAAGACGGCCGAGCGCAGGAGCAAAAACGGGCCATCGAAGCTCCGGCCGTTGAAGGTGATGAGCTGCTTATAGGGCCGCACGTCCTCCCAAAATCTCCTCAGAATCTCGATCTCACTGCCCGACTCGTATTCGATCAAGCCGTCTTCGGAGCGCCAGGACTCTTTCGTTGGGGCTTGGTAGTAGACGCGGCCTTTGTGGCTCTCGACGTTGAGCATCCCGATGGCGACGATTTGAGCCGTGAACGGATAGAGATTGAATTGACTGATGATCTCTTCACGCTTGCGTTGTTGCAGTTCAGGGGTCTCTTCGCGCTCGGCCCACTTCAGAAGATATTGCTGTTGGGCTTCGTCGAAGGATTCGAGGGGCATCCCCACGGTCTCGATGTCGAAGACGAGCTGGGCCATGAAGCTATTATAATTCTTTGTGGGCGTGTTCGACCAGTCGTGCCCAGTCTATAGCTGCGCTCTGTGAGGGTTCGTTTCGGATGTGCATAAAAAATTCGATATTTCCTGCGGGGCCCCTGATAGGGGAGTGCGTCGCGTTGATGACCGAGAGCCCAAGCTGAGTCTGTACAAAGCTTGCAAGATCTTCCAGAACGCGCTGGTGCACTGAAGGATCTTTGACGACGCCGCCGCGCGTGACGTGCTCTCGGCCCGCTTCAAACTGGGGCTTGACGAGACAGATCAGATCGCCCTTGGGCCTGACGATCTCTTTGAGCGGGGGCAAGATCAGTTTCAGCGAGATGAACGAGACGTCTACGGTGGCGATATCTATGGACTCGCCGATCTGTTCGGGTCTTAAGTACCGCGCGTTGATCTCTTCGAGGGCAACAACCCTGGGGTCGGTGCGCAGCTTCCAATCTAGCTGTCCCTTGCCCACGTCCACAGCGTAGACTCTTCTCGCTCCATGCTGCAGAAGACAGTCTGTAAAACCCCCGGTCGAAGCGCCCACGTCGAGACAGATTTTGTCTGCGACATCTATCTGAAAGACGTACAGGGCTCTTTCGAGCTTGAGGCCGCCCTGGCTGACGTAGCGTGGCTTCTCTTTGAGTTCGATGTGGGCGTCGCTGGGGACTTGGGCGCTGGGTTTGTCTAGGATCTGTCCGTTGACGCGCACGAGCCCAGCAGAGATGGCGCGTTGGGCTTGCGCGCGCGACTGAAAGAGCCCGCGCTCGACGAGCAGAAGATCAAGACGCTGCTTCGCCATGCTCTTGTATTTTAGCATCTAAAGGGTTGACATGCTGATGGGAGCAGGCTAGACTTTAGCTATCTGGAAAGGAGCCGTATGAGTGAGCTGGCCAAGTTCTTCCGTAAGAAGAGAGAAGCAGTAGCACAATCGGCGTTGCCTAGAGAGAAGATCCTCGAGGAGTGGCTTGAGGCATTGAACAGTCTAATACGCCAACTGGAGCAATGGCTGGAACCTGCTCTCGCTGAGGGCTTGAAGATCGAGCCCTATCAGAAAGAGATCGCTGAGTATGATCTTGGCACTTATTCAGCCCCTGCCCTTAAGATATCCTTTGGTTCTAGGACGGTGCATGTTGAACCCGTGGCGCGCTTTATCGTAGGGGGAACCGGACGAGTGGATATTGATTCATCGCGTGGCATTTTCAAGCTTATACGCGATCCAGCTACAGGGAGATGGTTCTTAGTGCGCAGAACCTTAGCCGAGGCTGAGCCTTTAACAGAAACCTCCTTTTCCCGCTTGATGCAAGAGATCTTCGCATAAGAATCGTTCGTAGTCTGTTGGAGACTCAACCTGATGTAATCCCTCCGAGCCTCGCTGCAGGCACGGTCTTTGAGACGCAACCCCGCTTGGAAGTTTTGCAAAGACTGCGTCAAGCTGAACAAGAGCTCGATGATCTCACCATAGTTGCTCTGTGGGCTTCTATTGAGTCACTCTATAAAAAGATTCCTAAGGCTGTTAGGGAGGAGCACCAGCTCGAAGCGATTCGTCGGTATCGGAATTGGGTGGCTCACGGTCGTACGAAGAAGAGGCCTCCCCCAGTCACGCCTGATGTGGCTTACGAGCGTCTCCGAGATTCTTTAAGAGATCTGAGTCACTAAGGGAACGCATCTCACCGTGTCTTCGTGTATGCCTGCAGCCCCTCTCTTAAGATTCTCATCGCTCTTTTGAGCGCATCTGTGTTGAGCACGTAGGCGATGCGCACTTCGTCGCGGCCCTTGCCCGGTGTCGCGTAGAACTCTGCCGCCGGCGCGAGCATCACCGTCTCGTTGTCCAGCGAGAAGTCTGTGAGTAACCATCGGACAAAGTGCTCGGCGTCTTCGAGGGGCAGCTTCGCCGTGACATAGAACGCCCCTTGGGGCTTGGCGCAAATAACTCCGGGCATCTTCTGCAGCTCAGCGTAGACCACATCGCGACGCTGCGCAAACTCCGCGATCATCTCGCGCACGAAGTTTTTGTATTCAGAAGACTTTAGCAGATGAATCAGCCCGTACTGTTCGAGGGTCGGCGGCGACAGCCGCGCCTGGGCAAATTTCAAAGCTGCCTCCATGACCGAAGGGTTCTTGCTGGCGATCACCCCCACTCGTGCCCCGCACGCCGAAAATCTCTTGGAGATGCTGTCCACTAAGATCGCGTGATCTTCTATCCCTCGAAGCTGCAGCACGCTGATCGCTTGCGCGCCATCGTACGTAAACTCGCGATAGACCTCGTCGGCGATCAGATAGAGATTATATTTCCGCGCGATCTCCGCGAGCATCTCCAGCTCAGCCTTGGTGTAGACGACGCCGGTGGGGTTGCCGGGGTTGCAGAACAAGATCGCTTTTGTTTTGGGAGTGATCTTGCTCTCGATGGAGGTTCTGTCTGGGAGGCGGAAGCCATCCTCGGCGCGCGTCTCGATGGGCACAATCCGAATCCCTGTGATCTGGGCGTAGGAGTTATAGTTGGTGTAGTACGGCTCTGGGATTAAAATCTGATCGCCCACGTCGGTGACGGCGAGCATGGCGAACGTGATCGCTTCGCTGCCGCCGGTCGTGATGATAAGCTGATCTCGACTGAGCGGGATCTCGAAGGTTTGATAGTATTGGGCAAGCGCATCGAGGGCTTCGTCGAGCCCTTGGGAGGGGCTGTAGGCGAGGACGCCCTGGGCGGCCTGACGGATACCGTCAAAGTATTCTTTGGGTGTGGGGATGTCGGGTTGCCCAATATTTAAGTGATAGACTCTCTTTCCGGCGCGTTTGGCTTGGTCGGCGAGGGGTTTGAGTTTGCGGATGGGCGAGGCTTGGACAGAGCGAGCTCGCCAACTGATGGACGGCATAGGTCCTCCTTTTGAGGGTAAGCTTGGATCGGCCCGCTCCAGATACGACGCCCGCAGGGATCGTCTTACCGTTGCTCCCTTCCGGGCCTGGCGGGGTTCGACGGCCTGCGCCGCCGCTCCGCAGCGGGCCGACCAGGCTTCGCCTGGACCGTGCGCCTTCGCCAGCCTCCGGCTGGCGCCAGACTTCGTCTGGACTGTTCGTCTTGCCCAGCCGGAGGCTGGGCAAGGTGCACGTCAAGCGAAGCTTGCGGAGAGGGTGGGATTCGAACCCACGACCGACTTTCGCCGGTACGTGCTCTCCAGGCACGCCCCTTAGTCCGCTCGGACACCTCTCCGAAGCTATCTATAGTGTAGCTCAAACAGCAAAACTTTTCAATGGCTGCCGCTGGCAAAATCGCCCCGAACTCTATAAACTTTCGGACGATGAAGATCATCTGGCATCCCAAGTGCACGGAGTACGGGGCCCCAGGACACCCTGAAAGCCCCGAACGGCTCAAACGAGCTTACGAGTTCCTGAGCGCCCAGGGCTATGAATTTATCTTAGCTGAGCCCGCTATCGAAGCAGATCTCTTGCGTGTGCATTCCGAGCGTCATCTTGAAGATGTGAAGAAGCTGCGCTTCTATGATCCCGATTCCCCTCGATATCCCAATATCTTCGAGTACGCGGCGCTCTCGGCGGGCGCGGCGATCCAAGCCATGAGACTGAGCGGCTTTGCGCTCATGCGCCCACCGGGGCATCACGCGGCGCGCGAGCGCGTCGCCGGGTTCTGCTACTTCAATAATATCGCTATTGCTGTGCGAGCCTCGGGCAAGAAGACGCTCATCGTCGACATAGACGGCCATCACGGCGACGGCACGCAGGCGATCTTTCTCGGCGATCCTCAAGTGATTTATCTCTCGCTGCACAGCTTCCCCAACTATCCGGGGACGGGCTTGAGATCCGAACAGAATTGCTATAACTATCCGTTGCCCTTCGATTGTGGGGACGAAGTCTATCTCCAGACGCTCGACGAGGCGCTCAAGGAGATAGATCTAAACGGAGTAGAGCAACTTGCTATCTCTGCGGGTTTCGATACGTACTATAAAGACCCGTTGGCGTCGCTGGGGCTGACGACGGAGGGGTATTTTAGAATTGGGGAGTGTCTGAAGAAGCTTGGGCTTCCGGCGTTTGGGGTGCTGGAGGGCGGCTACTGCGTCGAAGATTTGGGGAAGAACATCCACGCGTTGCTGAGGGGGCTTGGCTCTTAAAGCTTCAGCAACCTATACTCATATTGGCACGGCGGCCCGCTGGCGATAGCAAGAGTCTTCTCTGTGAGATCCATCACGACCGAGACGACGCTTGCGTAGCGCTCTTCGGGCGGGAAATTCTCATCAGGGTGCCGACAGATCGAGTAGGGGTAGTCATCGTGGTCGCGCAAGATCTCCAAAGCTTTTTCTAAGCTGATCTTAGAGTGTGTGCGAAGCAAGTGCTGGGCGCGGGCCAGCCGCTGCTCGGTGCTGGGGCGCTTGGAAGTATGAATATTTCGGTTCAGCCCCGCAGAGCGCAAATCTATAAAGTGATTCGTATGCGCCAGCCAGCCGTCGTGCGGGCGCAGTCTGCTCACCCCCGTGGGGGCGGTTTCGAGATCGAGAGCCCTATCGGGCGCTTGGGCGATGAGAAAATTCGCGGAGACGCTGCGCTCGCCTTCGGTGACGACCCGAAGAGCTTGCTCAAAATCTGTGCAGCGCAAGATCTCCCAGCACCGCACGTGGAAGGGCTTGGCAAGCAGCGCCCAATTGTCGTGCTCGGAGTTCAGCCCGTTAATAGCGAGCCCCAAGCCCGCGGCGTTGAGCCCGATCTTGCCCCCCACGATCCCTGCTTCCGTGAAGCACAGAATTTCGGGCACTCCTGGCTCGCGGATCTTTAAGACTAAACCCTGAACCTCAGGGATCCAGTCCCAGTTCTCCGCTAAGAGCAAGTGCCCATTACTAGATTTCTGGGGGAGCACGACGAAGCTCGTGCAGCCGTCGGAGTGCTCTAGAGCCTTGCGGGTCTCTTCGCTGTAGATCAGCTCGTAGCGCGCGTTGAGGGCCGCGATCTCCAAGAGTTCTCTATTAGAACCTTCGGCGACGCCGCGCATCGCCTCGGCGTACTGTGGGGCAAACTTCTCAATCACACTCAAATAGAGCCCGGCACGGCGCAAGACTTCGGCTTTGGGGAGCTTGGTCTCGCGCTCGAAGCGATAAAAATAAATCTCTAAGTTCTGGGCGATCAGCTCGCGAGCAACGCGGCCGTGCGCCAGCCCCTGCTCGTAGGGCGAGCCCTCCAGCTCCAGCACCGGCAGCGTTGTTTCATTAAGCTTCATGAGAACTCCTTGGCGAACGTCACCCACGCGGGCTGGCGCACAAAGCCCAGCTTCTCATTGATCGCGAGCATTGCTATATTACTGCTCTCGTTCCACGTTTTGATGACTTCGTAGCCGTGGCGCTGGGCGTACTCGATCGTCTTGAGCTTGAGCGCCATCGCCACGCCCTTCCCGCGATACTCGCGGCGCACCCCCGTCAGCCCCTGATATAAGTCTTTGGGCTCGTCTTTGCTTTTGCGCAAGTTGCTCAGCCCGATATAGTGTTCGCCGTCCTTAGCGATGAAGTACCCCTCGGCGATGGCGTCGGGATGCTCGATGCTATAGCGCAAGAAGTGTTCAAAGTCCACGGGCGTGTGCTGATCGGGATGGGGAACGTCCTCCATGATGAGCTCATAGAGCTCGTAGAGCTTCTTCAGGCAGTTGGGGTCGCGCTGGCGCTCCTCGGCGAGCGTCGTTATAGTCAAGCCGTGGGCGGAGAATCTTTCGAGATAGTGCGAAAATTTTCTGAAGTCGAACGTCGCCACGGGCAGGCGCGACTCCCAGGTGCGCATCGTCTCGACGAAGCCGTTCTTCTGCAAGAATGCTATGCTGCGAGCGTAATCTTCGCGGGCGCTGGTGAGGGCGCGCACGGCGTTGAGGGCGCGTAGGTCGCTGATGATCTTCTCATAGAGTGCTCGCCCGATGCCCTGCTTTTGGAACTCGGGGTGCACGCCGACCCAGATCCAAAACTTTTGGGGATGGAACATGTTGGGCATGTGATGATATTCGGCGTAGCCCACGACACGGTTGTTCACTTCGGCGACGTAGCGCTTGAAGAGATATTTTGTTCTATCGAAGTGCTCGTCGTCGTAGCGGATCTCTTCGGGGCTGGAGCGATAATCGGGATAGATCGCATTGCTGATCTGGGCGAGGGCGACGTAATCATGAGGAGCAAACTCGCGAATGTGAAGACTCATGGGAGTTGGTACGCCCGGGAGGACTTGAACCTCCGACCTCTGGCTCCGCAGGCCAGCGCTCTGATCCCCTGAGCTACGGGCGCATGCTGCGCGTGGACTTCGCCTTCGCCAGCCGCAGGCTGGCGCCAGACTCCGTCTGGACTGTACACCTTGCCGCCGCAGGCGGCAAGAGGAATGGTCCAGGCGAAGCCTAGCTACGGTATTGTAGCAACACTGTGAACCGTCGTCAACATTGCTCTCTCGACCCCCTGTGGGTTAATATAACACTATGCAAGAGACCAGAACCGTAACGGTGCCATCAGTAAGCCCAGCCCCGCTGTCGCTGCGCCGGATCTTTCGCGCGTGGTGGCCGCTGGCCGCAAGCTGGATGCTCATGGGATTAGAGCTTCCTGCGGTGAGCGCCGTCGTCTCTCGGCTCGCTGAGCCCCAGATTAACTTGGCCGCCTATGGCGTGGTCTTCGCGCTCTCGATGATCATCGAGTCGCCCATTATTATGCTCTTAGCGGCTTCGACGGCGCTCAGCAGAGATTGGGACTCGTATCTCAAAGTGCGGCGCTTCATGATGCAGGCCGGGGCTTTGCTCACAGCCCTGCACGTCATGATCGCGTTTACGCCGTTCTATTATTTTGTCATGACCACGCTCATCGGTGCCCCCAAGGAGATCATCGAGCCAGCGCGCTGGGGCTTGATGATTATGACCCCCTGGACGTGGTCTATCGCCTATAGAAGATTCAATCAAGGGGTCTTGATTCGCTTCGGGCACTCTAACGCCGTGGGCGTGGGGACAGTTGTGCGACTGAGTGCGAATATCGTTGTGCTCACGATTGGGTATCTCATGGGGACGGTGCCGGGGATCATCGTCGCGGCAAGTGCCGTCTCGATGGGCGTGATGAGCGAAGCGTTATTCGTCGGGCTGCGGGTGCGCCCGCTCCTAGAGAAACTTCGGCAGATCGCCCCTGACGGGGATCCTCTCACACTGCGGGACTTCTTGCGTTTTTACGTGCCCTTGGCGATGACGCCCCTTCTGATGTTGCTGGTACAACCCATCGGGAGCGCGGCCCTCAGTCGGATGCCTGGGGCGTTGGAGTCTTTGGCCGTCTGGCCGGTGGTGTCGGGGCTGCTCTTCCTGCTGCGCAGCACGGGGATCGCGTACAACGAAGTCGTCGTGGCGCTGTTGGGTGAGCTAAAAGCCGAAGAGAGTCTGAAGCGCTTCGCAAGGATTCTCTCGTTCACTCTGACAGCGATGCTCCTGCTCATCGCCGCGACGCCCCTCGCAAGGCTTTGGTTTGAGGGGCTGTCAGGACTGTCTGGAGAATTGGCGTCCCTCGCACAATCGAGCTTATGGTTGGCATTGTTTTTGCCGGCGTTCAGCGTCTGGCAGAGCTGGTATCAGGGATCGTTAGTCTACTTTCGCAAGACGCGCGGGGTCACCGAAGCGATGGCGCTCTTCTTGATCGTAACGAGCGCGATCTTGTGGGCAGGAGTTTTGTGGGGACAAGTCACAGGGCTATATGTCGCGCAGGCGGCGTTTGCGCTTGGGGGATTCGTGCAGATGCTCTGGTTAGGATATCGCGGTCGCAGGAGAGAGCAGCCCTGAAGGTCTTTTTTCGTCGCTCGTACGCTATACTTACTCACTGGGGAGAGAATATGAATCAACGGCAGCGCACGTATCTCGCCGGCGGCGTGCTCCTGATGCTCATGGGCATAGTGATGCTTGTCTTTCAGAAGGTACCGGAGCTACAGAGGTTGCTTGCTCTTAGGGATACTTGGCCGTTGGTCGTTATTGGCATTGGCGTGGGGTTGCTCGTCTTTGGGGTATTGATCGGCGCTCCAAGGATGGCCGTCCCGGCGATAGTTTTTGTGGGTATTGGAGGAATCTTGCTTGGGCGGAGCTTGACTGCTCATGAAGAGATTTGGAACTACGCAATATGGGCGCTCACCCCTCTCTTTGTGTGGGTGGGGATCATGATCGCCCGTATGATCAGTAAAGTGGGGCCTTTAGAGATATTAGCTAGCCATCTGAGGTTACTCAAGCTCCTGATGATGGTGCTTCTGGGGAATATCTTGCTTTTAGTGAGCTTTAGGGTGTTCTTGAGGGCCTTCGACTTTATATCCTATTGGCCTTGGGTGCTGATCGTGTTGGGAATGGGGCTGATTGTAATCTCGTGGTGGCGTTCGGCTTCGCCGAAGCCCGAATAGCTCATGCTTTGCAAGCTTCGCTGACCAGACTTCGTCTGGACTCTACACCTTTGCCAGCCAATGGCTGGCGAAGATGCACGTCAAGCGAAGCTTGTCCAGATGAAGTCTGGCGGAGGGAGGGGGACTCGAACCCCCAGGGCCTTGTGGGCCGTACCGGTTTTCGAGACCGGCTCCTTAGCCAATTCGGTCATCCCTCCGAGGATTGGTACGCCCGGCTGGATTTGAACCAGCGACCTCTGGCTCCGGAGGCCAGCGCTCTCATCCACTGAGCTACGGGCGCACGCAAGCTCCGCTTGACCTTCACCTTGCCCAGCCGCAGGCTGGGCAAGATATACAGTCCAGACGGAGTCTGGTAAGAAAATTTTATGGCGTAGCCAGCGAACTTGCAAGTGCCCTAGCGGGCCTGAACCCGTACTGGCGATTCCAACACCAAGGGCTCTTGCGTCCCCTCACCCGTAGCTACAATAGCGTTGCCCGTGATCGTGAATGACCCCGCCGTAGTGCTGGCTCTCACGGTGTAGCTATGCTCAAGTGTCGCCCCAGCAGCAAGGCCCAGTTGTGCCGCTCGGAGCTGCGACCCCTCAACCAGCTCAAACCCTTCAGGAAGGCTCTCGCTGATCAGAACGACTCTCAGATCGACTTTCGCTGTGACGGTAACGGAGATCGTGAGCTCTTGGCCGGGCCGAAGGGGCGTGAGCACCGTGCGGCTGAACACTATCAGATCGTTCTCGACCGTGTCGGTGCGCGGCTTGGGCTGCACCGGCGGCGGTGTCAGCAACCCACAGCTTGGGAGCACCAGAGCGCTTAGAGCAACAAGCCCTATGAACACAACTATGCGAATGCTCGGCTGCAAATCTCTCACCCTCAATATCTTCGCCGGCCAATGGCCGGCGAAGGCGAACAGTCCAGACGAAGTCTGGCGGAGGGGGTGGGATTCGAACCCACGGTAGAGGTTTTAGCCCCTACAACGGATTAGCAATCCGTCCTCTTCGACCACTTGAGTACCCCTCCGGGTACTGCAAAAAATCTTAGCAAAAACTCTCTCCGTGCGCAAGCCCTTGACAGGTCTTGCCAAGATCCTTATAATCTGCGCGTGGCTCTCCGAGCTGCTACCCCTACCGGGAGTCCCTATGGGATAGCAGCCGTACCGTGGATAGACCACGGAACACCTAAAAATTTTTAGGTGTTGTGGGTCGGGTGTGGAAACGCCCCGGCCTCCTCGTGCTTGGAAAGGAGGAGCTCATGAGCCCACCCTATGCAATACCCCGGTTCGGCCCCAAAGTTCTTCTCGTGTTGTCGCTCATCGTCGCTCTCGCTGCCGTTGGTCTCTCTCAGGGGTCTGTGGAGATCACCGATGCCCTCGGGCGTGTGGTGCGCTTTGAGAAACCCCCGGAGCGTCTCACTTTAGCGGGCAAGGGCTCGTTCATGCTCACCGACGCTGCGTATCTCTTCTCTGCCGAGGCACGTCAGAAAGTGACAGCCATTGCGGGCGGAGCACAGTTTAGCTTGGATTGGCTTGCTCTGATCGATCCCACGTTCCGCCAGACTAAAACTCTTCTTGAATCTCAGGTGGGCCCGGAGCAGATTGCCGCGACCAAGCCCGATGCAGTTTTGCTGAGAGCTGTCGAAGCGGCGAAGCTCGGCCCATCTGTGGAACGTTTAGGCATCCCCGTGGTCTACGTCGAGCTAGAGACGATGGAGCGATACTCAAACGATCTCCGCATCCTCGGGCAGATCTTTAGCAATCCCGCGCGCGTCACGGAGCTGCAAGCGTTCTACGCGGAGCGCCTGGAGCGCATTGCCCGGCGTATCCAAGGGGTGGCAGAGCCTGAGCGACCAAGAGTGCTTATGCTCCAATACAGCGAGAAGGGTGGGACGATCGCCTTCGCGGTAGCGCCTGCGAGTTGGATTCAGACCCAGCTGGTCGAGCGTGCTGGCGGGACCCCCGTGTGGAAGGCCGCTGCCCAGCCGGGTGGGTGGACGGTTGTCACCTTCGAGCAGATCGCGGCGTGGAACCCCGATATCATCTTTATTATCAATTACGCTGGGGATTCGCGAGCTACCGCAGCTAGACTGCGCCAAGATCCCTTGTGGGCCTCCCTCAAAGCAGTCAAAGCCAATCAGATCTTTGGATTTCCTGGGGACTTCTATAGCTGGGATCAGCCCGATCCCCGCTGGGTATTGGGGCTGAGCTGGCTCGCTACGAAGATTCACCCTCGGCTCTTTGCCGATCTTGATATGATCCGAGAGCTACAGGCGTTCTTCGCGCTATACACCTTGAGCGCAGAGACGGTCCAGACGCAGATCCTGCCCAGGATCACAGGGGATTTTCCGTAAGAGTATGGCACCGGCAGCGCGGTGGGGGAGGAGCTTTTGGGTCTCGTTGGGGATAGCTGTAGTGGTCGGGATGACCCTAGCGCTCTTTATCGGGCGGTATCCGCGGCCGTACTTTCTCTCCCCAGCGTTGCTGTATGAGGATGATCTGGCGCGGCAGGTGCTGTTTGGGTTGCGCCTGCCGCGCGTGCTGATGGGGGCGGCCTTGGGGATGGCCTTGGCTGGAGCGGGCTTGGTCCTCCAGATGATCTTTCGCAACCCGCTTGTTGAGCCAGGGTTTTTGGGGATCTCGCAGGGGGCGGCCTTTGGAGCGGCCTTCAGCATTCTCTTTCTGTCGGGCTTCCCGCTGGTCATCGAAGCGCTGGCCACGGTCTTTGCCTTGGTTGGTCTGGGGTGCTCGTTTCTGCTAGCGCGTCATGTGCGCTATGGGGAGTGGCATCTGCGGCTGATTCTCTCTGGGATCGCCGTGTCCGCGTTCTTTGCCGCTGGGGTGGGGCTGCTCAAGTATCTGGCTGATCCATTGCGCCAGCTCCCGGAGATCACCTTCTGGCTGTTGGGGGGGCTGTGGGGGATCAGTTGGGATGATTTACTGTATGTGATGCCGTTTGTTGTGCCCGCTCTGGTGATCTGTCTGCTGATGCGCTGGCGCCTGAACGTGCTCTCTCTGGAGGACGATACGGCGTTCTCGTTGGGAGCGGCTCCTGCTCGGGAGCGGGCCCTGCTGCTCACCGTAGCGGTCGCTGCCGTCGCCGCGGTGATCTCGGCGGCGGGGCTTGTGGGATGGATCGGTCTGATCACCCCCCATGTGGCGCGGCGCCTGACGGGCGCAGAAGCTCATAGGGCGTTGCCAGCGTCGCTCTTGCTTGGGGCGCTCTTCACGGTGGGCTGCGATACCGTAGCCCGGTCGCTCATCGCCGGGGAGATCCCCTTGGGTATTCTCACTTCGTTCTTTGGGGCTGCGGGCTTTGCCCTCTTGATGATGCGCAAGCTATGATCGCTCTCTCGAATATCTCTTTTGGCTATGATGGGGCACGGGTTCTTGACGGGGTCAGCGTCGAGATCCCCCAAGGGGTGACGGCGCTCCTTGGCCCCAACGGCACGGGAAAGACGACCCTGCTCCGTATTATTCTGGGGGCGTTGCGCCCTCAGGCAGGGACCGTGCGGATTGCCGGGCGTCCTCAGAGGGAATATTCGCGGCGCGAGCTGAGCCAACTGATCGGCTTTGTCCCGCAGCACGAGAGCATCCCCTTTGAGCTTTCGGTCAAAGAGTACGTGTTGTTAGGGCGAGCACCGCATCTGCATCCGTTGGGGCTTCCTGGGGCCCAAGATCACAAGATCGCCTCAGATGTCTTGGCGATGCTGGGGATGCTCGGTTTTGCAGAGCGAGCAGTCTCTTCTCTCAGTGGCGGAGAGCGTCAGTTGGTGATCATCGCTCGGGCGCTGGCCCAGTGCCCGAAGATCCTTCTGTTGGACGAGCCGACGGCTCATCTGGACTTGAGTAATCAAGCGCGCGTTATCAAAGTGATTCGGGAGTTAGCTGGCCGAGGGATCACGGTGCTCTTGACGACGCACGATCCCAATCTCGCTGCCGCTGTAAGTGACTATACGGTGCTCTTGCCCAAGGGGCGGCCACCTTTGGCGGGCCCGACGGCAGCGATGCTGACGGCAGAGCATCTGTCGGCGGTCTATGGAGTGCCTGTCGAGGTCGTTGCTCTCGATGGGAGGGCGCTCATTCTCATGCGATGAATGGACACATTCTGCTCATCACGGGGCCGCGCGAGGCCGGCAAGACGACGCTCTGTCAGCGCTGTGTGGAGGCTGCTCGTCAGAGGGGATGGCGAGTCACGGGGATAGTGACTCTTGGGGAGTATATGAACGGGGAGAGGGTGTCGCTTCAAGCACAGTGTGCACACACGGGGGAGGTGCGCACGCTTGCCCATCGTCAGCGCGGTGGGGGACGGCACTGGGCTTTTGTAGAAGAGACGCTGGAGTGGGGGAACAGGGTATTGGCCTCAGCGGTGCCCACGGACTTGCTCGTCATTGATGAGCTTGGGCCATTGGAGTGGGTTGAGGGGCGTGGCTGGACAGCGGGGTTGAGCGCTGTTGATTCGGGGCTCTATCGCTATGCGTTAGTAGTAGTGCGCCCAGAGTTAGTGGAGCACGCGCGGCGGCGCTGGCCCCACGCCACCAGGCTTCGCCTGGACCGTACACCTTCGCCAGCCTCCGGCTGGCGAAGCCAGGCTCCGCCTGGACCATTCATCGTGCCGCCGCAGGCGGCACGGTGAACAGTCCAGACGAAGTCTGGCGGAGGGA
>Ga0197143_1001408_pt1 | contig 20293 bp, 14 predicted proteins | sample GBS70_MetaG_FD_148603 | JGI IMG/M metagenome (GOLD analysis project Ga0197143, IMG submission 148603) | Sediment microbial communities from Great Boiling Springs, Gerlach, Nevada, United States - GBS 70_MetaG | ecosystem: Environmental > Aquatic > Thermal springs > Hot (42-90C) > Sediment...
CGGGTATCGGGGTCGGTTGTTGGCGCGTGTGGAGCAGGTTGGGTGGCTGCCTGTGGCGCGTGTGGAAGCGGGGGTGCGTCAGGGGGTTCGGGACAAAGCGCGTGTGCGGGTGTTGGAGCGTTTGGGGGCGTATGGGTGGGCGTTGGGGGAGCGGTATCGGATAGAGCAGGTGTTTGGGAGTGTGAAGGGGGTGTATGGGAGTTATGTGGGGTGTCGTTGTTGGGGGTATGCGCGGGTGTGGGTGTGGGGGATGTTGGTGTTGTGGAACTTGGTGCAGTGGTTGCGTGTGGGGGGTGATGGAGGTGATTGTTTGTGTGTGGTTTTCGTTGTGTGGGGCGGCTAAGTGTCAAGAAGGGTATTTTCGAACACCCTCGGTAGGACTTGACTTTTTCGGCGTCGGGAAGGTATAGTTTTAGGCTGGGCGAATTTACGCCTGCGGAGGGTACTGTATGCGGATTGTTCAACATAGCCGAAAGCGCATTCGCGAAGTCTTGGAGCCGCCGAACCTCATCGAGATTCAGTACAACTCCTACCGTTGGTTTTTAGAAGAAGGTCTCAAAGAGCTGTTTCAGACCTTTTCGCCCATCTACGACATGACGGGCAACTACTTTTTGGAGTTTGGCGACTACTGCTTGGGCGAGCCAAAGTACTCGGTCGAGGAGTGCCGTGAGCGCGAGATAACCTTTGACATTCCGCTGCGCGTGAAAGTGCGCTTTGGCAAGGTGGATGGCGAGGTTCAGGAGAGCGAGATTTACTTAGGCGACCTACCGCTGATGACGGACGAGGGCACATTTATCATCAACGGGCGCGAGCGGGTAATCATCAATCAGCTGAACCGTACGGCGGGCATTCATTTCCCGTCGCCGTATCTCTCCAGCACAGGGCGCGAGATGATGTCGCGTACCCTCGGCAAGGTGCTGCAGATGCAGATAATTCCTGTTGAGGGGCCATGGTTGGACGGCGGCACCGACCCTCAGAATGTCATTCGCTTGAAGGTGCATCAGTCGAAGCAGCTGCCGATCACGCAGATTATCAAGGCATTTGCTTATTACGAGCAGGCGCGCGTGCCTGCCGAGTTGGAGCTGGAGCGCGCCGTTGGGTGGCGGATGCTGGAGCCTGTGGTATTTGAGGGGCGCACACTGCTGGAGCCTGGCGATGTGCTCACCTTTGACCTGCTGGAGGCGCTGCCTGCCGAGGCACGCGCGTTGCGTGTCAAGTGCGAGCCGCCCTATGACCCTGAGCGCGGTCTGACTAACGACGCCATCGTTGCGATGTTTGGTCGTCCACGCGAGCGACGCGAAATTCTGCGCGAACTGACTTTGCGCACTCCACGTGCTGCCGAACTGGTAGGCAAGATCGCCACGGAGACTCTCAAAGACTCGCGTGGCAAGGTCATTGTCGAGGCGGGTGCGACCATCGACGAGAAAGCCGCCAAAGCCATAGAGAAACGCAAGCTTCCCGAGGTGCGCGTGCGCTTTGTGGAGGTGCAAGGCGGCGATTTGGAGTTGCCACCCCTACTCAAGACAACTCTCGACGCTGACCCGACGAGCGACTCGCGCGAGGCGGTACTGGACTTCTTCCGTCGGATGCGCCCTGGCGACCCAGCCACCGAAGAGAGCGTGCGCAACCTGTTTTATAGCCTTGTGCTGGATCCACGCCGATACGACTTGGGGCGCGTCGGACGCTATCAGATCAGCCGCAAGCTGCGCCATGGCATTCCCAACAATGTGCGCCACCTAACCGTGCCTGATCTGCTGCTCGCGCTACGCCACTTGCTGGAGATGGCAGAAGACAAGCACGAATACGAAGACACTGACCATCTCGCCAACAAGCGCGTGCGTTCTGTCGGCGAGCTTTTGCAAGCACACCTGCGCGCGGCATTCCTCAAGCTGGAGAAGACGGCTCGCGAAAAGATGAGCGCCGCCGAAGATGTGAGCCAAATCCTACCAAATGTGGTGCTCAGCGTCAAGCCAGTTGCCACCGCGCTGCAAACCTTTTTCTCGCAAAACCCGCTTAGCACCTTTATGGATCAAACGAACCCGCTCTCAGAATTGGCGAACAAGCGACGCCTATCGGTGCTGGGTCCAGGGGGGCTGAACCGTCAAAGCATTCCACCACAAGTACGCAACATTACGCCCTCTCAGTACGGGCGCATCTGCCCCATCGAGACGCCCGAAGGACAAAACATCGGGCTGGTCACTCAGATGACGCTGCATGCCCGTGTCGATGAGTTCGGCTTCTTGCGCACACCCTACCGCAAGGTTGTCAATGGCAAAGTAACAGACGAGGTGATCTACCTGGCTGCTGATGAAGACGAAAGCGCGTACATTGCACCCGCCGACACGCCAGTCAGCGAGGACGGCACGCTTCCAGAGATGGTGCAGGTGCGCTGGCGCGACGAGTATCCCATCGTGCCGCGTGAGCAGGTGCAATACATGGATGTTGCCCCAGCGCAGGTGTTCTCTGTCTCAGCAACGATGATTGCCTTCCTGGAACACGACGATGCAGGGCGCGCGTTGATGGGCTCCAATATGCAGCGTCAAGGCGTGCCGTTAATCAACCCCGAAGCACCGCTGGTGCACACAGGAATCGAACGGTACGCTGCCAAGTACGCGAAGAGCTTGATTACCGCACGCGCCACTGGGCGAGTAAAGTATGTTTCAGCGACCGAAATCCGCATCGAACGCGAGGACAACGGTCAACTCGACATCTACAAGCTACCGCATTTGGTGCAGTCGAATAAGGGCACCTGCTTCACCTTCCTGCCGAAGGTGAAATTGGGGCAGCGCGTGCGTGAAGGGGATGTGATAGCCGACGGTCCTTCCACCGAGAATGGCGAGCTCGCGTTAGGACGCAACATCTTGGTGGCGTTCCTGCCCGCAGGTGGCTACAACTACGAGGATGCTGTGTTCGTCTCGCAGCGACTACTGTACGACGACACCTACACCAGTATCCACCTCGAAAGCTACCAGACCGATGCCACCGAGACCAAGCTGGGTCCGGAGGAGATCACCAACGACATTCCGAATGTGGGCGAAGAGGCACGACGCGACCTCGATGAGAACGGCATTATCCGGCTCGGCGCGGAAGTCAAGGCAGACGACATTCTGGTAGGCAAGATTCAGCCGAAAGGGCAGACTGAAGCATCCACCGAGCAGAAGCTGGTGCGCATTATCTTCGGTGGCAAGGCAGAAGAGATGCGCGATGTCTCGCTGCGCCTGCCGCACGGCGAACGCGGCTATGTGGTGCGCGTAACGCAGTTCGCCCGCTTCAAGTACGAGTGCGAAAGCTGTAAGAGCCTGTTTTACCGCTCCAAACCGATAGAGACCAAATTCTGTCCGCGCTGTAACGGAACGCTCAAGCAGCTGGAGGAGGACGAGCTGCCGCCTGGTGTGAACCACCGTGTGCGTGTCACGGTCGCCACGCGCCGACCGCTTACCGAAGGCGACAAGATGGCAGGGCGACACGGAAACAAGGGTGTTATCTCCAAAATTCAGCCTGTGGAGGATATGCCCTTCCTGATGGACGGCACACCTATCGATATCGTGCTGAACCCGCTGGGTGTGCCCTCCCGCATGAATATTGGGCAGATTTTGGAGTTCCACTTGGGGCTCGTTGCCAAGGAGCTGGGCATTCGATTCCGCACGCCTGTGTTCCAAGGCTCAACGCCCGAAGAGATCAAGCAAGAGATGCGCCACCTTGCCGATCGTTTGCGGCGCAAAGCGCTGCGCACCCTGATAGACCACGAGCTGAATCTGCGCGATGAGGCGGGCAACCCCATCGAGTGGGGCTACCGCGCGACCTTCGAGGAGGCCCTGGAAGCGGTGCGCCGCGCCATAGAGGTGGCGCCAGAGGAGGTGCGTGCGCAACTTGCTCGGCGACTCGCGCTGGCTAACAAGGAAACGCCCAGCGTGGACACGCTTATGGAAGCGATCCGCCAGCGTGCCATTGATCGCGCTGGCTTCGACCCCGAAACTGGCAAGGTCATCCTGCGCGATGGGCGCACTGGCGAACCCTTTGGTAATCCCGTCGCCGTTGGCTACCTCTACATCCTCAAACTGGAACACTTGGCTGAGGAGAAGATTCACGCCCGCTCCATCGGTCCTTACTCGCTGGTGACGCAGCAGCCGCTGGGCGGCAAGGCGCAGTTCGGCGGACAGCGGCTGGGCGAGATGGAGGTCTGGGCGCTGGAAGCCTACGGCGCAGCGCACACCCTGCAAGAGATGCTAACTATCAAATCGGACGATGTGAACGGGCGCATTCACACCTTCGAAGCTATCATCAAAGGCGCGCCCGTGATTCAGCCCTCCGTGCCCGAATCGTTCAAGATTTTGGTCAACGAGCTACGCGCTCTCGCACTCAAGGTGCAAATCATCGACGAAAACGGTGTTGTGCACGATTTGCGCAGCACTGAAGACCTCGACGCCCTTGACGAACCAAAGCCCAAGCCTGTGCTGGGCGATTTGCAGCCCAGCGTTGCGAGGGAGAGCACTCTGTGAGGTGAAAACCGTATGGCAGACATCTCGCGCATCAAGGCGCTCAAAATCGGTCTCGCCTCGCCCGACGATATTCGGGCGTGGTCGTATGGCGAAGTCAAAAAGCCTGAAACCATCAACTACCGCACGTTCAAGCCTGAACGGGACGGGTTGTTCTGCGAGCGCATCTTCGGTCCCACGCGCGACTGGGAATGCGCCTGCGGACGCTACAAGCGCGTGAAAAACAAGGGCATCCGCTGCGAACGATGCGGGGTGGAGGTCACCCGCGCACGTGTGCGTCGCGAACGGATGGGACACATCGAACTCGCCGCACCCGTGTGCCACCTGTGGTACCTCAAGGGACAGCCGCCCAGCCCGCTTGGGCTGCTGCTCGACATCTCGCCCCGCCAACTCGAAAAAGTTATCTACTTCACTAACTACATGGTTATTGACATCGACCGTGCGGGCATCGAACAGAACCTTGGTGACCTGCAGCGAATGGTCGAGGAAGCAAAGCGCAACTTCGACGAGGAGATCGAGCGGGTGTTTCAGGAGCTGGACGCGCGACTGGAACGCGAGCTGCAGGAGGGTCGCGACACGCTCACTGAGCAGCAAATTGCCGAACGCGTGCGCATGTATGAGAGCCGCAAAGAGAGTGAGCGTCGCGAACGCGCTCGCCTGCTGGAAGAGATGGAGAAAGCCGTCGAGCGGCTTGCCAAACTGCAGAAGTACGAGCTTTTGGACGAGAGCAGCTGGCAGGCGATTGAGCATCTACTGATTACAGGCTCGCGGCGGCTGCAACGCGACCTGCGCCCGCTGGTGCGCGTCGGACAAGGCGCAGAAGCTATCCGCGAACTGCTCAAGCAGATCGACCTCGAAAAGCTGGATCGCGAGCTACGCGAGGAAATCGCAAAGACCCAAGGTACCCGCCGTGCCCGCGCCATCAAGCGGCTCGAAATCGTCGAGGCGTTCAAAAACAGCAAGACGCGCCCTGAGTGGATGATTCTGGAAGTGGTGCCCGTGCTACCGCCCGAACTGCGCCCGATGGTGCAACTGGATGGCGGGCGGTTCGCCACCAGCGACCTCAACGACCTCTATAGGCGCATCGTGAACCGCAATAACCGCCTCCGCAAAATCATGGAGATCCGTGCTCCCAAGAGCATTCTCAACTCCGAGAAGCGACTGCTTCAAGAGGCGGTGGACGCGCTGATCGATAACAGCAGGCGCTCTAAGCCCGTCACAGGTACCGGCGGGCGCCCACTCAAATCGCTATCCGATTTGCTCAAGGGCAAGGAAGGACGATTTCGCAAGAACCTGCTCGGCAAGCGCGTGGACTATTCGGGACGCTCCGTCATTGTGGTTGGTCCAACGCTCCAACTGCACCAGTGCGGGCTGCCCAAAGAGATGGCACTGGAGCTGTTCAAGCCCTTTGTGATGCATCGGCTGATTCGCGACCAACTGGCTAACAATGTCAAAAATGCCAAGAACGCCATCGACCGCCAGTTGCCCGAAGTGTGGAAGGCGCTGGAGGCGGTCATCAAGGAGCATCCTGTGCTGCTGAACCGCGCGCCGACGCTACACCGCTTGGGCATTCAGGCATTCGAGCCCGTCTTGGTGGAGGGTAAGGCGATTCAGCTGCACCCGCTGGTGTGCCACGCCTACAACGCCGACTTCGACGGCGACCAGATGGCGGTACACGTGCCGCTGTCGTTTCCCGCACAGGCAGAAGCGCGCACACTGATGCTCTCCACGCACAACCTGTTCAAGCCTGCAGACGGCTCGCCCGTAGTTTCGCCGCTGCAGGACATCGTGCTGGGCGCGTACTACCTCACAATGAACGACCCGCAGCGCCAAGAGGAGATTCGCTACCGCTTCGCTAACCCCGAAGAGGCGCGGCTGGCGTTCGAACGCGGCGAAGCGCGTCTGCACGAACCTATCGAAGTGCGAGTTGTGCGCCCAAATGCCCAAGAACCCGAATTCGTACAGACCACCATCGGGCGACTCATCTTTCAGGAGATCATGCCCGATGAGCTGCGCTATCACCCTGAATGGCTGAACAGGGTCTATAACAAGAAGACGCTCTCAGAAGTCATCCGCGCGGTGTATCAGACCTGCGGGCACACGCGCACCGTGCGCTTCTTGGACGACTTGAAGGCACTAGGCTTTGAGTGGGGCTTGCGTGGCGGCATTACCTTCGCGCTGACTGATATGGCAATCCCCGCCCAGCGCGACGCCATTCTGCAAAAAGCCGCAGAAGAAGCCCGCAAAATCGACGAACTTTACGATCGTGGCGAGCTGACACAAGACGAGAAGCGCCAGCGCAAGATCCAGCTCTGGCAGCGTGTTTACGAAGAGGTATCCCAAGTAATGATGCAGGAGCTGGGTGCCAACAACCCGCTGTTTATCATCACCGATTCGGGCGCGCGCGGCTCTACCAAGCAGTTGGCGCAGCTGGTCGGCATGCGGGGGTTGATGATGGGCGGCTTCGACTTCCGTTCAGGCGGTGAGCGGCTGGTCGAGGAGCTGCCCGTGCAGCACAACTTCCAAGAAGGACTGACCACGCTGGAATACTTCGTATCGGGTTACGGCGCACGGCGTGGGCTGGCAAGTACCGCGCTGCTAACTGCAAACGCGGGCTACCTCACCCGACGCATGTGTGATGTGGCGCAGGATGTCGTTATCCGCGAGCACGACTGCGGTACGCCCGAAGGAATCGTCGTAACCCGTATCGAACGCGAAGGCGAGCTCGTTGAGCCGCTGTTTCAACGCATTCGCGGGCGCACTGCCCGACGCGACCTGCGCCACCCCCTCACAGGCGAGCCGCTGGTCGCCGAGAACGAAATCATCTCCGAAGCGGTTGCTACGGAGATCGACGCGCTGGCACAAAAAACCGAGCAGTTCACCCAAACCCTACGCGAGCTGTCGGGCAAAGACGAAGGCGAACTGTTTATCCCTGCCGACGATCAACCGCTGCGCGACCCCATCACGGACGAAACACTGCTGGAGCCTTACGACATGCTCACGCAGGAAGTGCTGGATCGGCTGCACGCACGGCGTGACGAGATCCGCGCGCTATGGCTCCAAGCAGGCTACGAGTGGGTCGAGCACGACCGTGTCGGCGTGCCTATCCGCTCGCCGCTAACCTGTAATACGCGCCAAGGCGTGTGCGCCAAGTGCTACGGGCTGGACATGGGCACGCTGCGCCCTGTGGAGCTGGGTACGGCAGTCGGTATCATCGCCGCCGAGTCCATTGGCGAGCCTGGCACGCAGCTGACGATGCGCGTGTTCCACACGGGCGGTGTTGCTGGCGCAGGGCAGCAAATCGCAGGCTTCAAGGTCGGTGGCGGGCGCATCCTCGCTGCTACTGAACTGGAACTGGAAGAGCGCGGCGCCACCCAAGAAGCGATCGACCTCAGCAAAGACCAAAAGAATGTGCTGCTCAAAGTTGCGGCGAACCTGCTGGGCAAACCTGTGCCTATAATGCCTACTGAAGAGCCCAGCGAGGGCGAAGAGAAGCTCGAAAAGCGCACGCGCGACTCGTTGCGCCGGCTTGCCAAACTGCAGGAGCCCGTGAACACTGGTATCAACCGTGTGGAAGAGCTGTTCGAGGCGCGCAAGCCTAAAGGTGAAGCCATCACCGTCGACTACGAAGGCGAAGTGGTGGACATCGTGCGCTCGTTCGGGCGATGGGTGGTCATCAAAGCCACGCTGCCCGTCGGCGAAATGCTCGTTGGCAAGATGAGTCTGCAGACCATCGAGGACCCCAAATCGGGCGCAGTTATCCTCAACGAAATGGACGAAATCCGCGCTTCGCATGTAGCGCGCCTAACGGAAGCAGGCGTAAAATCGGTCACCGTGCTGGACGCAGTGTTGGTACCAACATTAGGGTCGCTGGAGGTGGTAAAGGGCGACAAGGTGCTGCCTGGCGATCGCCTCACGCCCGGACCGCTGAATCCGCACGAGTTGCTGCGCTTGCGCGGCGTGCGCGGCGTGCAAGAGTACCTCATCCAAGAGATTCAAGCGGTCTACAAGGCGCAAGGCGTCGATATCGACGATAAGCACCTGGAGATTATCATCCGCCAGATGCTGCGCAAGCGGCGTATAATTGACCCAGGCGACACCTACTTCCTGCCCGGACAGACGGTTGACCGTTTCGTGTTCGAGGACGCAAACCGCAAAGTCATTGCCGAGGGTGGGCGTCCTGCTACCGCCGAATGGGTGCTACTGGGTGTTTCGGAAGCAGCGCAGCAGACCGAGTCGTTCCTATCAGCGGCGTCATTCCAGCGCACAGTTAAGGCTCTCACAGATGCCGCTGTGCGCGGTAAAGTGGACGAACTGGTCGGCTTGAAGGAGAATGTGATTATCGGGCGGCTAATCCCTGCAGGTACAGGGTATGTCAAGCCGCGCTTCGAGCCGAAGTTCGTGTGGAGCGCACGCGCTGAAGAGGCGACAGCAGTCGTCGAAACGCGCGAGCCTACACTGGAAACACTCTTCAAAGAGGAGCTGGCAAAAGACGACGGCGGATCAGCCCAAGCTCTTAGCGGCGTGTCAGGGACTGAAGAGGTAACCTTACGCCCTGTCGAGGGAGAGCCCGATACGCCTAACTTGACCAACAGCGGCGACACACCCGCAGTAGAGGCAGCAACGGAAACACCAGAGCCGAGCGACAGCGACGATACGCCTAAACCCAAACGCACGCGCAAGCGACAGGCTGAGGAGTAAACCTCAGACCCAACTGCTAACCACGCTTCACAATCGTGCCCCCCTCTTCATCAAGGAGGGGGGCGAAATCTGCTTTCCCAGCCCCTTAATCAGGTAAAATACCCTTCGGAGGCTGGCTATGAATACGCCGAATGAACTACGCTATACCCGAAGCGATGAATGGGTGCGTATCGAGGGCGATATCGCAATCATCGGCATCACTGATTACGCTCAATCTGAGCTGGGCGATATCGTGTTTCTGGAACTGCCTGAGCCCGGACGCTACTTGCAGGTGGACGAGAGCTTCGGCGTCATCGAGTCGGTCAAAGCGGCATCCGACCTGTACGCCCCGCTGGAAGGCGAAGTGGTAGAGGTCAACACTGCTCTACAGTCCGCGCTGGAGACCATCAACCAAGACCCCTATGGCAAGGGCTGGATGATCAAACTCCGCCTGAAAGACCCCAGCCAAGCCGAGAACCTGATGACCGCCGACGAGTACCGTGCCTACCGCCAAATCTGAGAACGCCTATGCGCTACATCCCACACACTGAGCAGGACATCCAGCAGATGCTGGAGGTGATAGGCGTTTCGTCCATTCGCGAGCTGTTTCAGGACATCCCCGACGATCTCTACATTCAGGGCGAGCTGCCCATCCCGCCCGCGCTGGACGAACACGCGCTGTTTCGGCGGCTAAGCTATCTGGCGTCGCTGAATGCCGACACGACGCGCTGGGTGAGTTTCCTCGGCGCAGGCGCGTACGACCACTTCATTCCCGCTGTCGTGGGCGCGATCGTTAGCCGCGGCGAGTTCCTGAGCGCGTACACCCCCTACCAGCCTGAAGCGAGCCAAGGGCTGCTGCAGAGCATCTTCGAGTTCCAGACGATGGTGTGCGAGCTAACGGGCATGGAGGTCGCCAACGCCTCGATGTACGATGCGTCCACCGCGCTGGCGGAGTCTGCGCTGATGGCGTGCCAGATTACGGGGCGTTCGAAGGTGGTGGTGTCGCAGGCGGTGCACCCGCACTATCGGCAGGTGTTGCGTACCTACCTGTGGACGAACAGCCGCCAGTTGGTGGAGGTTCCCGCCTGCGAGGGGATTACCGACTTGGACGCGCTGACCGCCGCGCTCGACGATACGACCGCTTGCGCAATGGTGCAGTATCCGAACTTCTTTGGCGCGATTGAGTCGCTGCAGCCTGTGTCGGACGCGGCGCATCGGGTGGGCGCGCTGGCGATTGCGTGCGTCGACCCGATAGCGCTGGGCGTGCTGAAACCGCCGGGCGAGTACGACTTCGACATCGTGGTCGGCGAGGGGCAGGGGCTGGGCAACGCGATGGGCTTCGGCGGACCGATGCTGGGGCTGTTCGCGTGCAAGCAGGCGCACCTGCGACGCATCCCAGGACGCATCGTCGGGCAGACAACCGACGCGGAGGGCAGGCGCGGGTTCGTGATGACGCTGCGCACGCGCGAGCAGGACATCCGCCGCGAAAAGGCGACCTCCAACATCTGCACGAACGAAGCGCTGTGCGCGTTAGCCAGCACGGTGTTTCTGGCGTCGCTGGGCAAGAGCGGCTTCCGCGAACTCGCCGAGACCTGCACCCAGAAGGCACACTACGCTGCGCGGCAACTCACCCAAATCGATGGCGTGCGCCTGAAGTACCCCAACGCGCCGTTTTTCAAGGAGTTCGTGCTGACGCTGCCGCGCCCTGCTGACGAGGTGTGCGACGCATTGCTCCAACACAACATCATCGCTGGGCTGCCGCTGGGCGACTACGACGCCTCGATGCGCCACGACCTGCTGGTGTGCGTCACGGAGACCCGCACCCGCGAAGAGATTGACGCCTTCGCGAACGCTCTGCGCCAAGCGCTGTAGAGCCTGTCGGGGCGCCTCAGCACGCGCGTTGATCCGTCAGGCATAGGCAGGTGCTTGGAGCGACGCGCGCCGCCCCAAGCGTTCACTCGGTCTCTGCAGTTTCAGGCGCAGTGGTGAGAGCCGCCTCCAACGCGCGGGTGAACTCCTCGAGGGAGGTCGCCTCAAGCGCGACAAAGTGCAGCTCCTCCAGAGCCTCCAGCGACGGGACTTGGGCGAGCTTCTCCTCCAGTGGGAGCGCGGCGTCACCGAAACGCGACTTGAGTACGCGCATTGTGAGGCGAACCTGCGCCTTCCGTTCGCCCTGCTGCAGTCCTTGCTGCAGTCCCTGCTGCAGTCCCTGCTGCAGTCCCTGCTGCAGTCCCTTGCCGTAGCCGTCGGTATAGCCCTCTTCAAGGGCGAGACGCTCCAGGCTGGTGAGCGGCCACTCGGACTGCTCCTCGATCTGGCGCACGAACTCCTGAACCCGCTTCTCTAACTCGGCTGGTAGTGCCATGATGTAATCCACCACCTTATATAGCTCGATGACCTGCTCTGGAGTATACCCTCTGGCTTGCATTGCGCGGATAAGCGCGAGCTTCTCCCTGAACATGAGGTTGGGGCGTCCGCGCGTCTTGAGGGCGCGCAGGTGCGCCAACACCACCAGCGCGAACGGGTTTTCGAACTGCTCCAGTTCCGCTTCGTCGAAGTCAAGCAACTTGACTGTGGGAAACTCGAAGCGGAGGTTGCAGCCTTCCAAGCGGCGCTCGAACACGCTCGGACGCCAGTTTGGGTCGTCGTCCGCCAGAATCGCCAAGCTGATGAGTTCAGGATAGTCGTTCGCGTCGAAGATACGGTAGTGGTAGACGAACATACGCAGCGGGAAGTTGGGGTCGTGCTGCGCCTGTATCTCAATATGGAGCAACACGACGCGCGGGACGCCATCCCGAAAGTAGACCCGTACCAGCACATCGACGCTCCGCACGCCCTTGCGCAACTGAGCAGGGGCGAGACGGTGCAGCTCCGTGCTGAGAAACTCCACAGGGCGCGTCCAGTCGATGCGTGCGTGCAGCGATGGGAACAACAACTGAAGGCATTCGGGCAAGAAAGCGCGTATCGCGTATTTCCAGCCCTCGTCGAAGCCGCGTCGGACTCGTCTGCGTGGGCGCATGGCGCGTCGGAGATTCGCAACGCCCTGCGAGGCTCCTGCCCATGTCGTGGGCGGGGTATAATTTAGCCACGCTAAACACAGGAGGTATCCTAACGCGCTATGAGTTATCCGTGCTATATGCGCTTGCCGCACGAGCTGCAGCAGGCGACCGAGATTGTAGACCTTATCGGCTACACACCGCTGATACGGCTGCGTCGCATCACGCACCACCTGCCCGAAAGCATCGAGATTTACGGCAAGGCGGAGTGGTTCAACCCCGGCGGTTCTGTCAAAGACCGCCCCGCGTGGAACATTGTGCGCACAGCCATAGAGCGTGGCGAACTGCGCGGAGGCAAACGCCTGCTGGACGCCACTTCGGGCAACACGGGCATCGCCTTCGCGATGATTGGCGCAGCGCTCGGTTTCGGCGTCACGCTCTGTGTGCCCGCGAATGTTAGCACCGAGCGCAAGCGCATCCTCAAAGCCTACGGCGCGGAGGTGATTTACACCGACCCACTGGAGGGTTCTGACGGCGCAATTCGCAAGGCACGCGAACTCTACGCCCGATACCCCGACCGCTACTACTACGCCGATCAATACAACAACCCTGCGAACTGGCAGGCGCACTACGAGACCACTGGCGTCGAGATTTGGCAGCAGACGGAGGGGCGCATCACGCACTTTGTGGCGGGGCTGGGCACGACGGGTACTTTCGTTGGCGTGGGGCGACGCCTGCGCGAGTACCGGCGCGACATCCAACTCATCGCGCTGCAGCCCGACTCGCCCTTCCACGGGCTGGAGGGACTGAAGCATCTGGAGACGGCGATTGTACCTGGCATCTACGACCCGACACTGGCGGACGCGAACTTAGCGATTAGCACAGAGGACGCCTACGCGATGGCGCGGCGGCTCGCCCGCGAGGAGGGCTTGCTGGTGGGGGTCTCGGCAGCGGCGGCGGTCGTCGGCTCGCTGCGCGTCGCCGAAGCCATCCTGCGCGACGCCGAGCAGCGCGGCGAGGAGCCCCACGCCGTCATCGTCACCATCCTGTGCGACAGCGCGGACAAGTACCTCTCCGAACGGTTCTGGGACGACGAGACCCCATGAGGCTGTTGCTGACTCCCGAAGTGGAAGCGTCCATCCGTGCGCATGCCCGCGAGGAGTACCCCTACGAGTGCTGCGGCGCGCTGCTGGGTACCGAAGACGGCGACACGCGCGTGATTACACAAGTCATCCGCCTCGCAAACGAACGCACCGACCAACGCGAACGACGCTTCTATGTCAGCCCGCAGCAGGTGCTGATGGCGGAGCGTCAGGCGCGCGCGGCAGGACTGCTGCTGCTCGGCTTCTATCACTCGCACCCCGACCACCCTGCGGTGCCCTCTGAGTACGACCGCGAACACGCACTGCCGTACTACTCGTACCCCATCGTTTCTGTCGTGCAGGGCGAGCCGACCGACCTGCGCTCGTGGCGACTGAAGGAAGACAGGTCGGGGTTTGACGAGGAGAGGGTGTACCGTTAAAGTTGCGCATCCCTTAGGTATACTCTCCCCCGTTATGGCAATTGCGGTCGTCTTTCCAGGGCAAGGCTCGCAGCGTCCAGGGATGGGACGCGAACTCTACGAGCGCAGTGCCGCGGCACGCCGGGTGTTCGAGATTGCCACCGAGTTTTCAGGACGCTCCTTTACGCAGCTGTGCTTCGAGACCGACGAGGAGACGCTCAAGCGCACCGAGAATGCCCAACCTGCACTACTGGTTGTCTGCTACGCGGCGTGGGAAGCGCTGCGCGAAGCGGTTCCCGACTTCGCGCCCGATTTTGTGGCAGGGCACAGCGTCGGCGAGTACCCCGCGCTCGCTGCGTCGGGTGTGTGGACTTTCGAAGAGTCGCTCCGTTGGGTGGAGCAGCGTGCGAAGGCGATGCATGCGCTGGCGCATCAGGTGCCAGGAACGATGGCGGCAGTGCTGGGGCTGACGGCTGAGCAGGTAGAAGCTGTGTGCCAGCAGGTGCAGCAGGAGACGGGCGAGGTGGTCGTGCCCACGAACTACAATGCGCCGCACCAAATCGTGATTTCAGGAACGGTGAACGCCGTGCAGGTCGCCGCGCAGCGCCTGCAGGAGGCAGGCGCACGGCGGATTGTGCCGCTGATGGTCGCAGGCGCGTTCCATTCGCCCCTGATGCAACCCGCCGCTGACCTAATGACCGAAGCGTATCGCGAGGCGAACTTCCAGAAACCCGTGTACCCGTTCTTCTCCACCATCGAGGTGCGTGTTCTAACCGACCCCGACGAAATCCGCCAAGTGATGGGTCAGCAAATCGCGCGCCCCGTGCGCTGGCAACAGAGCGTGGAGGCGATGCACGCGCAGGGCGTGGACACCTTCATCGAACTCGGTGTCGGCGATGTGCTGTCGGGGCTGATTAAGCGCATCGTGCCTACCGCGCGCACGCTCCGTGTGGTAGACTCTAAGACCTTAGACGAAACGGTTGCGTTTCTGCGAGGTGCCGTATGACAATTTCGCTGGACGGGCGAGTCGCGCTTGTCACGGGCGCGGGCAGAGGGATTGGCAAAGCGGTCGCGCAGACACTTGCGGCAGCGGGCGCGCGAGTCGCGCTACTGAGCCGCACAGAAGCGAACGCGCAGGCGGTCGCTCACGCGATTGAAGCGGCAGGTGGGCACGCCCTCGCCTTCGGCGGCGATGTCGCCGACCCCAGCACGGTGGACACCGTCATCGAGCAGACCCTCAAGCACTGGGAACGCTTAGACATCGTGGTCAACAACGCAGGCATCACGCGCGACACGCTGCTGCTGCGTATGAAAGACGAGGACTGGGATGCGGTGCTGCAAACAAACCTGAAAGGCGCATTCCTCTGCAGCCGCGCCGCACTCAAACCCATGATGCGCCAGCGGTGGGGTAGAATCGTCAACATCAGTTCGGTGGTTGGGCTGACAGGCAACGCGGGTCAAGCGAACTACGCGGCGTCCAAAGCCGCGCTGATTGCGTTTACCAAAAGCATTGCGCTGGAAATGGGCAGCCGCGGAATCACCTGCAACGCCATCGCCCCCGGACTGATTGAGACCGATATGACGCAGGCGATGCCCCAGCAGGCGCGCGAGTATGCCCTGCAACGCATCCCCGTCGGGCGATTCGGTACACCCGAAGACATCGCCTATGGGGTACTCTTTCTGTGCAGCGATTACGCTGCGTACATCACGGGGCAAGTTTTTGTCATCGACGGCGGACTAACCGTCGGAATCTGAAACTCTAAATCAGAGGAGGTTGACACACATGAATCAGGAAATCTTTGAGCGAGTGCAGAAGGTTATCGTGGAGCAGTTGGGCGTGGACGAGAGCGCGGTCACACCCGAAGCGAGCTTCGTCGACGACTTCAACGCCGACTCGCTGGATCTGGTCGAACTGGTAATGGCTTTTGAGCAGGAGTTCGATGTCTCCATCTCGGAAGAGGAGGCGGAGCGCGTGCGCACGGTGGCGGATGCGGTGCGCCTCCTGAGCGAGAAGGTGCAGGCGGAAGAGTGAGATGCGCCGTCGGGTCGTCATCACGGGGCTTGGGCTGATCACCCCGCTGGGGCAGGGCAAAGATGCCCTATGGGAAGGGCTGACTCTGCCTCGACGCGTGATTGGTCCCATCACGCGCTTCGACGCCTCAGGCTACAGCACGCGCATCGCGGCGGAGGTCAAGGACTTTGACCCGACGCAGTTTATGGATCGGAAGGACGCCCGCCGCGCCTCGCGCTTCATTCAGTTCGCCATCGCTGCCACACACCTTGCCCTTCAGGACGCCCAACTTACCATCACCGACGCCAACCGCGAACGGATTGGTGTGCTGATTGGCTCAGGCATCGGCGGCATCGACTACATGGATAGCCAAGTGCGCCTGCTGGATCGCCATGGACCTGACCGCATCAGCCCGTTCCTGCCTGCGATGATGATTAGCGACATGGCGTCGGGGATGGTCTCCATCCACTTTGGGATTAAGGGACCGAACCTGTGCGCCGTGACGGCGTGTTCGACAGGTTCAGATGCGATTGGGTTGGCAACGCGCCTGATTCAGTACGGCGACGCGGAGGTGATGCTGGCGGGCGGCAGCGAAGCGGCGATCGAACCCATCGGCATTGCGGGCTTCTGCGCAGCGCGAGCCATGTCCACCCGCAACGACGACCCCGAACACGCCAGTCGCCCCTTCGATGCCGAGCGCGACGGGTTCGTGATGGGCGAGGGCGCGGGCGTGCTGGTACTGGAATCGCTGGAGCATGCGCAGGCGCGCGGCGCACGCATCTACGCCGAAGTGCTGGGCTACGGCATGACCGCCGATGCCTACCACATCACGCAGCCCGACCCCGAAGGCGACGGCGCCCTGCGCGCTATGCGCAAAGCCATCCAAGACGCAGGACTACAGCCCACCGACATCGACTACATCAACGCACACGGTACCTCCACCCGCTACAACGACGCCAAAGAGACGCTTGCCATCAAGCGGTTGCTGGGTGAGCATGCCTACCGCGTGCCCGTTAGCTCCACTAAGTCCGTCACGGGGCACCTGTTGGGCGCAGCAGGCGCAGTGGAGGCGGCAATCTGCGTGCTGGCACTCCAGCACCAGACCATCCCGCCCACCATCAACTACGAACATCCTGACCCCGAATGCGACCTCGATTATGTGCCCAACACGGCGCGCCCTGCGACTTTGCGCTATGTGATGACCAACTCGTTCGGCTTTGGCGGGCACAACAGCGTGCTGGTGCTTGGGCGGGTATAAGGGTGCCCCACCCATTCGACGCAGCGGGATTAGCCCATCCCCATATTGCCTTCGAGGTCGCCCATCATGCGCGGGGGCGGGCTGCCGTCGCGGCTCGGCTCATACAGGTGAACCTCCGTGCCGAACTTCGGCTTGGCATATGGCAGGTGCGTGCTGCCCCGCGCCAAGATGTGCAGGTAGTTCGCGCTGTCGCCCTCGTACGGCGCGCCGTGGTTCCACGGCACCCACGACCGCGCGTTGCAGTAGTGGCACACGAACGCCCGACGCCAGCGATCCGTCGTGCGGTTCGGATACGAACGGTGCAGAAGGTGCCCATCAAAGAACAGCACATCGCCCGGCGCCATCCGCACGGGAATCGGCGGCGGATACTTGCGCACAATCTGCGTCAGCGTGTTCACCTCATCGTCCAAGTGGCTCACATTCTGCACCTCGTGCAGGTCTTCAAAAGCGTTCACTGCCTGCACATGGGCGTAAGGAATCGCGTCGGGCGGGTATATCGGCTCGAAGTGCGAGCCTGGCACGACCCACAGGCAGCCGTTCTCCTCGTCGGCGGGGTCAAGCGCAAGCCACGCGCCAATCAGCGTGTCGGGATAGGTCGTGATGTAGCACGCATCTTGGTGCCAGCCCTGTCCGCCTGTGCCTGGCGGGTTGTGGAACAGCATCGTCTGCAGCGCCAGCACATCGGGACCAATCAACGCCTCCAGCACATCAAGGATGCGCGGGTGCAGCAGCCCCCACTCCGCAACAGGGTCGACACGGTGCAGCTGATGCACACGCGACGGGTTCGGCGACCAGACGCCTGGGCTTTGCGGCTTGTCTTCCCACCGCTCAATCGCCCACTGGTACAGCTTGGCGACATCCTCTGGAGGTACCAGCCCTTCCACCTTGAGGTAGCCTTCGCGACGATAGTGGATATATTCGTCCACTTTGACCTTGTAGCGGTCAGCGCGCTCCACAGCTCTCGGTAAGTACGCCATAGTAGCCAAATTATAGCCCATTTTTCAAAACAACGGGTACACTTGGTGGCGGTGATTACGCTTTCCAACGGCGAACAGGTGGAGTTTCTGACGGGCAGCGGCGCGTTGGGTTTTGATGGGCGCGGCTGGTGGTGGGAGTATCCGCTGCGCTGGGTGGGGTTGCTAAACCCGCACGAGTTCACGATTGTGGTCAAGACGCTCACACTGCGCCCGCGCGTGGGCAACTTGCGCTGGTACGCCCCGTGGCGATGCGTGCGCCTAATCCGCGGCGGCACAGTGAACGCCGTCGGGCTGACCAACCCTGGCATCGACTGGTGGATTCGCACATGCTACCCCCGCATGCGACGGATGCGGCTGCAGACGATTGTGTCGGTCTACCCCGAAAGCGTCGAGGAGGCGCAGGCGTTCGCCGACAAGCTGCGCGGGCTACAGATTGCAGGCATCGAGCTGAACGCCTCGTGCCCGAATGTGGCGCACTGTGAGGCAGACACGGTTCAGCATGTGCAGGCGATTGCCAACGCGCTGCGCGAGGCGGGGCATCCGCTGATTGTCAAGGTCGGCTACGACCAGCCCTATGTGGCGATTGCGCAGGCAGTGGAGAGCATCGCCGACGCGGTGCATGCGATTAACGCCGTGCCGTGGCGACTGGTTTTTGGCGAGCGACCGTCGCCGCTGGCGCGGCTGGGTGGGGGCGGGGTGTCGGGCGAGCCGATACGCCCCTTCGTGCGCGAGGCGGTGCAGCAGCTCTGCGCTCACACGCGGCTGCCCATCATCGCGGGCGGCGGCATTTACACCCTGCAGGATCTGGAGGAGCTGTGGGCGCTGGGCGCGCGGGCGTTCAGCATCGGCACGCTCTTTCTGCGCGCGCCCTTGCAACCCAACCGCCTTGTGCGGGCGTGGCGGGCACGGCATGGAGCGCACGCGGAGCAGACACCTGCGGGGCGGTGAATTTTACAGGAGTTTAACAGGGGGGGCGGCAGGAATCTCGTACACGCTGCCATACTTACACACTGCCGACACTACGGCGAGGAGGCAACCGTGATGAAGCTTATCACTGCTCTGGGCGCTAGGAAATACGAACCCGTAACCTACCGATGGAACGACCACACCTACGAGACCCCGTTCGTTCAAGAGGCGTTTGTCCACTGGCTCAAGCCAGAAGTGACCTGTGTGCTGCTTACAGAGGGAGCGCGGAAAGCAAACTGGGACGACAAACTGCACCCACGATTACAGGGGCATACCCAGACGATAGAAATCGACATCCCTGACGGCAAGAACGAAGCGGAGCTGTGGCAGATTTTCACTGCCATTAGCGATGCTGTACACGAGGGTGATGAGATCGCCTTCGATATTACGCATAGTTTTCGCTCGCTGCCAATGATTGCCCTGCTCACGATTGCCTACCTCAAGCAGGTCAAAGGCGTGAAAGTGCAGTATGTCCTCTACGGGGCATACGAGGCGCGAGATGATCGGGGTGCACCTGTGTTTGACCTCACGCCCTTTGCTAACCTGCTTGACTGGCTTGCGGCGACGAAGATGTTCACGGCAACAGGCGACTCCAGCGAGTTGGGACGGTTGATTCAGGAAGTTCAGAACGATGCCTATCGGAATCGCGGGGCGTATGGAGAGAACCTGCCTCGTGCGCTCAAGAATTTTGGCACGGCGTTAGAGGAAGTGTCTGACGACCTGCTCTTGGTGCGTGTACCGAGCCTGCCTGACTCGATTCGCAGACTCGCTCAACGGCAGAGTAAGGCAAACACGGAGGTGGGTCAGTGGACGCCGCCGCTGACTCTGCTTCTGGATAAGATTGCCGCTGCCTACGAGCCGTTCCAAGACGACAGTCTGTCCACGCAAGCCGCGCTCATCCGCTGGTATCTCGAGCACAACCACATCGTGCAAGCAGTGACTCTGGCGCGCGAGTGGGTCGTGAGTTATCATTTGCACAAGGAGGGGAGAGATTGGCGGAGCAGGAAAGAACGAGAACAGATGGAGAAATGGTTGGGAGAGTCCTTGCAACAGGATTCTCTCTGGAGTAAGATTGCTAAGATTCGCAACGACCTCGCCCACTGCGGGTTCGGTCGCGCAGCGGGGGAGGTGCTTTCTGCCAAGTCAATACGCCAGAACGCGGAAGAGGTCGTGCTGCAGATTGAGCAACTCGCGCAGCAAAGGGCTGTGGATTGCTGACGCAGGGCAGTTGGAGTGCGGAAGCAAAGCTGCCGCTTCCACACTCCACAGAATCGGTTCCCTTCGCGAAGCGGGGGGAACCTGCAGGAGCTGACAAGGGTACAACGGCTTGGCACGGAATCTCTGCAGCAGGGGCTGTTTTTCCCAGCGCAAGCGTGAACGGGCAGGCGCGCTGTATTGCCCTCACCCC
>Ga0197143_1001409_pt1 | contig 20290 bp, 16 predicted proteins | sample GBS70_MetaG_FD_148603 | JGI IMG/M metagenome (GOLD analysis project Ga0197143, IMG submission 148603) | Sediment microbial communities from Great Boiling Springs, Gerlach, Nevada, United States - GBS 70_MetaG | ecosystem: Environmental > Aquatic > Thermal springs > Hot (42-90C) > Sediment...
GGGATTTTCCGGAGCCGATTTGGCTAATATGGTAAACGAAGCTGCTCTTTTAGCTGCCCGCCGGGGGAGGGATAAAGTAACGATGCAAGATTTTGAAGACGCTAAAGATAAGGTATTAATGGGTGTTGAAAGAAGAAGTTTGTTAATTTCGGAACAAGAAAAAAAATGGATTGCCTATCACGAAGCTGGTCACGCTTTGGTCTCAAAATTAATTCCGGGAACTGACCCTATTCATAAAGTTACTATTATTCCTCGGGGAAGGGCTTTAGGAGTCACCCAACAGCTACCGATTGATGATCGAAGAATATATTCTAAAAGTTATTGTTTAAACCAACTCACAGTAATGCTTGGTGGCCGAGCTGCGGAAGAGATTGTCTTTGGCGATATTTCTACCGGTTCTCGAGATGATATTGATAAAGCAACTCAATTGGCGAGAATGATGGTTTGCGAGTGGGGAATGAGTGAAAGGCTTGGTCCTTTAACCTTAGGAAAAAGAGACGAAGAAATCTTTTTAGGAAGAGAATTTGGACTTCACCGCAATATTTCCGAAGAAACCGCCAGAATAATTGATGAAGAAATAAAAAATTTCGTTGAAAATGCCCATAAAAAAGCCTTAGAAATTATTAAGAAGAATGAAGATCTTCTTCATAAAATTGCTAATAAACTTTTAGAAAAAGAAATCCTTACTGGCGAAGAGATTGATGAAATCATAAAAGGAGTTTAAGATGTTTTTTGGTTCTATTGTTGCTTTAATTACTCCTTTTAAAAATGGTAAATTAGATATTGAGGGGCTTAAAAAAAATCTTGCTTTTCAATTAGAAAATGAAACTGACGGTTTTTTACCTTGCGGTACGACTGGTGAAACACCCTGTTTAGAAGAAGAAGAATGGCAAGAAGTAGTAAAAATCACCATTGATTTTGTTAATAAAAGAAAACCAGTAATTGTTGGCACCGGAACCAATAATACCAAAAAAACTATAAAATACACCGTTTTAGCCGAGAAACTTGGTGCTGATGCTTGTTTGGTAGTAGCCCCCTATTATAACAAACCCACCCAAGAAGGACTTTATTATCATTTTAAAGAAGTAGCCCAAAGTGTAAAAATTCCTATTATCCTTTATAATATTCCTTCGCGTACCGGCGTAAACCTCTTACCAAAAACTTTAGAAAAACTCGTGGCTGATTGCCCCAATATCGTTGGCATAAAAGAGGCTTCGGGAAATTTAGACCAAGTTTCCGAGATTATTTTTCGTTTAGGTAAAAATTTTTGTGTTCTTTCCGGCGATGATTCTTTAACTTTACCAATTTTAGCCCTTGGTGGTAAAGGTGTAGTTTCGGTTTTAGCAAATATCTTACCCAAAGAAACTCATTTGCTTGTGAAAAACTTTTTGAATGGTAATATTGCCGAAGCTCAGAGGATTCATTTAAAATATTTCAAATTAATGAAAGCTTTATTTATCGAAACTAATCCGATTCCTATTAAAACGGCAATGAATTTAATGGGGCTGCCCGCTGGTGATTTGCGATTACCGCTAACACCGATGGCTAAAGAAAATTTGGAATATCTAAAATCAGTAATGAAGGAACTAAATTTAATATGATTAAAGTTATTCTCATCGGCGCCTGTGGAAGAATGGGAAGAATTGTTGCCGAAGCTATTAACCAGGAAAAAGATATGAAAGTTGTTTTTGGGGTTGAAAAAACCGGACACCCCCATATTGGTTTGCCTTTTTACGATGGCTACCTAACCGACGATTTGGAAAAAGTTATAAATGAAGGCGATATTTGTGTGGATTTTACTAATCCCCTGGCTACTTTAGAAAACTTAGAAATCGCTCATAAAGCAAAGAAACCTTATTTAACCGGAACAACTGGTTTTACTGATGAGCAATTAGCAATTATTAAAGAAATAAGTAATGAAATTCCGATTTTATATTCACCAAATTTTTCTTTCGGAATAAATCTTTTATTTAAAATAATAAAAGAAATGATAAAATTTTTGCCGGATGATTATGATATCTCTCTTATCGAAACTCACCACAAAAAGAAATTAGATACCCCTTCGGGAACAGCTAAGAAATTTATGGAAATAATTAAAAACGAAAAAAGAGAGAAAGAAATAAAACCAATTTCTTTAAGACTGGGCGATATAATTGGCGAGCACATTTTAATTTTCTCTACTGAAGGTGAATATATTAAAATTATTCACAATGCGACTTCCCGTTTCGCTTTTGCTAAAGGAGTACTCTACGGAATAAGATTTTTAATTAATAAAGAACCTAATTTTTATACTTTTGAAGATGTTTTTAAATTATGGGCAAAATAAATCCTCAAATTTTCCGCGAATATGATATTCGCGGAATCGCCGATATTGACCTTACTGATGAGAATGTTTATAAAATTGCCTTGGGTTATGCTACCTATATCAACCAATTTGGTTATAAAGAAGTCTTGGTCGGCCGAGATGTTCGGTTATCTTCGGAAAGAATAAGAAATGCTTTAGTGGCTGGCCTTTTAGATGCGGGATGCCGAGTGATTGACTTGGGAATTGTTCCAACGCCGGTTTTTTATTTTTCTGCTTTTTATTATGATAAGAATGCTGGATTGATGATTACGGGCAGCCATAATCCGAAAGAATTTAATGGGTTTAAAATTGGTTTAAATAAAACCACTATTTACGGCAAAGAAATTCAAAAATTAAGAGAAATTATTGAAAAAGAAAGATTTGTTAAAGGAAAAGGAGAATTATCGTATTTAAATCCAATTCCTGATTATCTCATTTATTTAAAATCAAAAATAAAGTTCCAAAATAGTTTAAAAGTCGTCTTTGATCCCGGAAATGGAACCGGTGGTTATTTATTGGAAGAACTTTTTAAAGATTATCCAATAGAATCGGTTTTCATCAATTTAGAACCAGATGGCAACTTTCCTAATCATTTACCAGACCCAACAATTCCGGAATATATGAAAGATGTAATAAGTTTAGTTAATGAATTAGATGCTTCTTTAGGAATTGGTTACGACGGCGATTGCGATCGAATTGGTGCCGTTGATGATAGGGGGAAAATTGTGTTTGGCGACCAATTATTAGCTCTCTATGCTTCAGAGATTGTTTCAAAATATCCAAAGGCAAAAGTTGTCTTTGATGTAAAATGCTCCCAAGGGTTGGTAGAATATCTTAATAAAATCAATGCTACTCCTATCATGTGGAAAACTGGTCATTCCCTAATAAAAAATAAAATGAAAGAAGAAGGAGCGTTGCTGGCCGGCGAAATGTCCGGTCATATGTTTTTTGCTGACGATTATTTTGGCTATGATGATGCTATCTATGCTTCCTTAAGATTATTAAAAATAGTTGCTGACAGCGGAAAAAAATTATCGGAACTTTTAGCCGATATTCCTCAATATTATTGTACGCCGGAAATAAGAATTGACTGTCCTGATGAAGAAAAATTTAGGGTGGTAGAAGAGGTAAAAGAATATTTTAAAAAAAAATACGAAGTTATTGATATTGATGGCGTTCGGGTTATTTTCCTCGATGGTTGGGGACTTTTACGGGCCTCCAATACTCAGCCGGTTTTGGTTTTAAGGTTTGAAGGGAAAAGTATAGAAAGTTTTAAAAAGATAAAAGAAATTTTTTATTCGGTCCTTGCTAAATATCCTTTTATAAAACTTGATAATTTGCCACTATGAATTTTTGACGTAAGAAAAACAATTTTTTTGTTATATAAAATATATCTTTGTTAAATGGATAACAAAAATAATCTTTTTGAGATAATAAACTCCTGTTCTCCAATATTCTGAAGACAGTATAAAGGGTAGTTCATTTTATTTTTTTATTTTTTAATTTAATAAACTTTGCTCTTTAAAATAAAAGGTCATTTTATCTTCGTTAGAATTAACTTTAAACTTTCTACCCTTTTCCTCTAATTTTTAAACTTTTCTCTTGTGTGGCAATCTTTATTCGTTTTGATAAGAGAAATATCATGTCACTAACAAAAATGAATCATTATAAGATAATGTCAATAAATGTTTGATAATTTTCTAAAAAAAAGATATAATTTAAAATATGGAAGAGATAGAAAAAAAGGCTTTTATCCTTTTAAAAAAGGCAATTGTTAATTTCGGTCTTTTAAACAATAATGAGAGATTTATAGTTGGCGTCTCTGGCGGAAAAGATTCTTTATGTTTAATCCATCTTTTAAATCAATATAATTTAAAAGAAAGAAAAAAATGGGATTTTTTAGCAGTTTATATAAAACCAGATTTTTTTGATTTTAATATAAAAAGATTAGAAAATTTTTTTAAAAAATATAAGATTAATTATCAAATATTAGAAATGAAAATAAAAGATAAAATAGAAAGATTAAACAAAAATCCCTGCTTTCTTTGCTCACGGGAAAGGAAAAAAATGTTTTTCAATTTTGCTGAAGAATTAAAATTAAATAAGATTGCCCTTGCCCATCATATTGAAGATATAAATGAGACAGTCCTTTTAAATCTTTTTTATAATGGTGAAATATCAACCTTTTTACCAATTCAAGATTTTTTCAATGGTAAATTTTATATAATAAGACCTCTCTATTATTTTAATAATGATTTAATTAAAAATTATAATAAATTTCATAAAATAAAAGCAATAAAAAATCCTTGTCCTTATATAAAAGAAAACAAAAGAAATAAAATAAGAAATTTTTTGGAAAAACTATACCGGGAAGATAAAAGAATTAGAGAAAATATTTTTAAGGGAATAAAAAGAATTAAGGAAAAATTTTTGCCTTAATACTGTTTTATTTTTTATAATATTTGCCTTCGTAACCCCTATCAGTAGGAAAATAATATTTTTTCCCTTTTAATTTTGGTGGCAAATAATCTTGTTCTATCTTTCCTTCTGGATAATTGTGAGGATATTTATACTCTTCACCATAACCAATCTTTTCCATAAATTTTGTTACCGGATTTCGTAAATGGAGAGGAACGGGTTCGTTATAGGTATTTAAAGCATCTTTTTTTGCATTTTCATAAGCCAAATAGACTGAATTACTTTTTGGTGCCAAGGATAAATAAATACAAGCTTGCGCCAAAGCTAAAGCGCATTCAGGCATACCAACAAAATCACAAGCCTCTTTAGCCGCATTGGCAATGACTAATGCCATAGGATCAGCATTGCCGATATCTTCGGAAGCCAAAATTACTAGTCGCCGAGCAATATATAAAGGATCACAACCTGCTTCCAACATTCTTGCCAGCCAATATAAACTAGCATCAGGGTCACTTCCTCTAATAGATTTTATTAACGCTGATATCAAATTATAAAACTCTTCGCCTTTTTTATCAAAAACTAAAACTTTTCTTTCTAAAAGTGAAGAAATATCTTCAATAATTATTTTTACTTTGCCATTCTCATCTTTCTCTTTACTTAAAGTAGCTAATTCCAAAATGTTCAAAGCTGTCCGGGCATCACCATTGGAAATATTGGCGATATAATCTAAAACCTCTTCACTAATTTCTAAATTGTAATCTTTTAAACCATTGGGATGAGTTACTGCCCTTTTCAAAATTCTTTTTATCTCGTCAATTGTTAAAGGTTTTAAAATATAAACTTTCAAACGAGAAAGTAGTGGTGGAATGATTTCAAAAGAGGGATTTTCAGTGGTAGCGCCAATTAAAATTATCTTTCCCTTTTCCACATAAGGAAGTAAAGCATCCTGTTGGATTTTGTTAAAATGGTGAATTTCATCAATAAAAATTACAGTTCTTTTTTTATGATATTTTAAATCTCTTTCAGCCAATTTTATTGCTTTTTTGACTTCATTTATTGTCGTATTGACGGCGCTAAAATTGATAAAATTAGCATCAGCGATATCCGCAATAATTTTTGCCAAAGTAGTTTTACCAGTTCCTGGTGGTCCCCAAAAAATTGATGAATGAATCTCTTTTTTAGCTAATAATTTTCTTAATGGTTTATCTTTAGCTAACAAATGTTCTTGACCAACAAATTCCTCTAAATTCTTCGGTCTTACTCTTTCCGCTAACGGTGGCGAGAAATTTTGTTTTTCGAATAATCCCACAAAAAATTATAGGTTTCTTTTTTATAAATGTCAATATTTTATTTTTATATAAGTTATTTTATAATTTCCCCTAAATAAGGGAAGATTTTTTTAATTTCCTCTTCAGGAAGTTTTTCGTAATGGGAAAAATGCATGGAATAGGTTGCCCTACCCGAAGATAAGGAACGAATAGCAGTGGCGTACCCAAAAGTTTCTTTTAAAGGGACAATACCTAATAAGAGGCGATAATCTTTTATTACTTCGATTTTTAAAACTTTGCCCCTTCGAGCAATCAAATCATTGATAATTACCCCCATATATTCTTCTGGTGTTAAAATTTCAATATTCATTATTGGTTCTAAAATTGTTGGCATTCCATTTTTATAAGCTTCATTAAAAGCATTACTAACCGCCATTTGAAAAGCAAAGTCTGAAGGATTTTCTTTATTGTAATTACCATCAATTATCTCAACAAGGATATTGGTAACTGGATAGCCAATTAATAAACCGCTATTAGTAATCCCGAGAATAGTCTCTTCAATCTTCGGATAAAAATTTTCGGGAATTTTATCTTTATCTACATTGAAAACAATGTTCATCCCTCTTTCTTTGGGAGAAATTTTTACGGTAATTTCTGCCTGATATAACTTATTATCAATTATCCGAAAAAATTTACCGATTCCCACACTTTCCTTGGTTACGGTTTCCCGATAAGAAACCTGAGGCTTACCCACATGACAAGGAACACCGTAATCCCTTTGGAGTCGATCGGTAATTATTTCTAAATGTAATTCTCCCATTCCCATAATTATTCTTTGACCAGTTTCTTCATCATATTTTACTTTGAAAGTCGGGTCCTCAATCATTAAAAGTTCCAAACTTTCTATTAATTTCTTTTCATCTTTTTTTGTTTTTGGTTCAATCGTTGCAAAAATTACTGGCTCAGGAAAAGATAAAGGTTCAAAAGCAATAGGAGCATGCAAATCACAAAGAGTATAACCAGTTTTCACATTCTTTAAACCTACCAAAGCACCGATTTCACCAGCTTTTAATTCTTCCACTTCTTCTTGTTTATTAGCATGCATTAATAAAATCTTATTTACCCTTATTTTTTCCATTGTTGGCACTACTAATATTTGTTTTCCTGTTCGAATTTTCCCTGAATATATCCGAAAATAAGAAAGCAAACCACGATTAAAATCGTTTTGGATTTTAAAAATTAGAGCTGAAAGTGGTTGCGAGATGTCAGCTTTTCTTTCTTCTATTTGGTTACTTTTAGGATGAAATCCCACAACCGGTGGCAAGTCAATGGGCGAAGGTAAATAATCCACAATTGCATCCAAAAGGGGTTGAATTCCTTTATTTTTTAAAGCGCTACCGCATAAGACCGGATAAAACTTTAGATTTATTGTTCCTTTTCTTATTGTTTTTTTTATTAACTCTATATCAATTTTTTCACCTTTTAAATATTTTTCCAATATCTCTTCATTTTCTTCTGCTAAAATTTCTATCATTTTTTCTCTTTTTAATTTGACTATTTCTTGATACTCATCAGGAATAGGGAGTTTTTCATATTTTGCTCCTAAAGTTTCTTCATACCAGATATATAAAATTTCTTCTATCAAATCAATCACCCCTTGAAAATTTTCTTCTTTACCATAAGGAATTTGGATGGGTAAAGGTTTTAAAGAAAGCCTTTCTTCCATCATTTCAATTACTCTTTCAAAATCGGAACCAATTCTATCAAGTTTATTAACAAAAGCAATTCTGGGCACTTTATATCTGTCTGCTTGGTGCCAAACCGTTTCTGTTTGCGATTCTACACCACCAACACCACAAAATACAATAACTGCTCCGTCTAAAACTTTTAAACACCTTTCTACTTCAATAGTAAAGTCTACATGTCCCGGGGTATCAATAATATTTATTTGATGCTTTTTCCAAAAACAGGTGGTAGCGGCAGCAGTGATTGTTATTCCTCTTTCTTTTTCCTGAATCATCCAATCCATAGTAGCAGTCCCCTCATCAACTTCTCCCATTCGGTAAATTTTACCGGTATAATATAAAATTCTTTCGGTTGTGGTAGTTTTTCCAGCGTCAATATGAGCAGCAATACCGATGTTTCTTATCTTTTTAATATATTCCATATTTTATCAATTTTAACAAAATAGAACTATTAGTCAATTTTAATTGATTTTTTTTGAAAAATTTATTAAAATAATTTATGAAACTCCTAAAAGGAGGTCATTTATGAAGAAATATTTCCCTTTATTTTTAACTTTTTTATTTATTTCTTCTCTTTATTCAGCAGAAAGAATAATAGTTGCTGAAGAATTATATCAAGAAGGTTGAGGTTCTTGTAATCCGGCCAGCAGTGTGCTGGACCAAATAGTAGCTGCCTACCCAACAAGAATTGCGGCAATTGAAATGCACATTTCTTCTGCTTATCCTCTTTATTGTCCAGAAGCAAGAAGCCGAATGTATATGTATCCCCCTCCTTATTATTCCGGTGGTCAATGGTATTATGTGACTCCTTATCTTTGGTATGATGGAAAAAAAGGAACGCCAAGTTACTCCACCTGGCAATCCCGAATAGAACAAAGAATGAATGTACCTTCGAATTTGATTTTTGAGTTTTCTGGTTGGTATAACCAAAATACCAGAAACGGACAGATAGAATTAACCATTACTAATGAATCAGCTAATCCAATTACCGGGCGACTTATTTTTGTGATTACTGAAGATAGCATCTACTACGCAGCGCCTAACGGTGATGTTTGGCATAATCATGTGGCTCGTGATTATTTACCGGATAATAATGGTGAAATAATAACTGTTCCCGCACTTGGTTCTATCTCTCGAATTAGAGACTTTGCTATTTCAGCCAACTGGGATGCGAATCGCTGTAAGATAGTTGCTTTCCTTCAAGATGATAATCTTCAGGCAGATTCAACAAAAGAAATTTACCAAGGAGGAATGATTAAAATAAACGAATTAAGTACAATAAAAGAAGTTACTAACTATTCGCCACCAATTATTAAAATTATTAATCTGAAAACCCCAAAAATCGTCTTAGAAAGTAAAGAAAAAAGAGATTTCACCTTAACTATTTTTTCAGCAGACGGAAAAACTATTAAAACTATTAATGGACAACTTTTGGAAAAGAGAAAAGAAATTAACCTTAATCTAACAACAAAAGGAATATATTTTTACCAACTTAACTTTGAAGAAAAAATTTATAAAGGAAAGATTGTAATTCCTTAATAATAGATAATAGTAAACTTTTAAATATTTAAAACAGCAAAATAAAACATAATTGACAAAAATGTTTTTTTTGATTATCATTATTTTATGGAAGTAAAAACTTTGAAAGAAAGAAAAATAACAACTCCCACGGGTAAAGGTTTGTCTTGCAAAGGTTGGCATCAAGAAGCTGCTTTAAGAATGCTTTGTAATAATTTAGATCCTGATGTAGCTGAAAAGCCAGAAGAATTAATTGTTTACGGCGGTTGCGGAAAGGCAGCTAGAAATTGGGAATGTTTTTACGCAATTGTCGAAGCATTAAAAAATTTAGAAAACGATGAAACCCTTTTAATCCAATCGGGAAAACCGGTGGGTATCTTTAAAACTTTTCCCCGTGCTCCGAGAATATTAATTGCCAATTCTTTATTAGTTCCTGCTTGGGCAAATTGGGATTACTTTCGAAAATTGGAAGCTATGGGATTAATAATGTATGGCCAAATGACAGCTGGCAGTTGGATTTATATTGGTACCCAAGGAATTATTCAAGGTACTTATGAGACTTTTGCGAGTTGTGCCCAAAAACATTTTGGCGGTTCTTTAAAAGGGAAATGGGTGTTAACTGCTGGAATGGGTGGTATGTCTGGTGCCCAACCGTTAGCGGTGACAATGAATGAAGGTGTTATTTTGGATGTGGAAGTTGACCCAAGAAAAATTGAAAGAAGAATAAAACAAGGTTTTTGTGACTTAATGGTTTTTGATTTAGACGAAGCTTTAAAATTAGTAGATGAAGCGGTAAAGAAAAAAATACCCCGTTCAATCGGTTTGGTTGGTAATGCCAGTGATATTCATCCGGAATTGGTAAGAAGGGGAATTATTCCTGATGTGTTGACTGACCAAACTTCTGCCCATGATGAGTTAAATGGATATGTACCGGGAAGAATGAGTTTAGAAGAAGCGTTGGAATTAAGAAGAAAAAATCCAGAAGAATATATAAAAAGAAGTTACGAATCAATCGCTCGACAAATGGAAGCAATGTTGGCTATGCAAAAAGCTGGTGCTGTTGCTTTTGATTACGGAAATAATATTCGTGGTCAAGCATATAAAGCAGGAGTAAAAGATGCTTTTAATATTCCCGGCTTTGTTTTAGAATACATAAGACCTCTTTTCTGTGAAGGTCGCGGTCCTTTCCGTTGGGTAGCCTTGTCAGGAAATAAAGAAGATATCTATCTTACTGATAAACTTGTTTTAGAACTATTTAAAGATAACGAAGTCTTAGTCCGTTGGATTAAATTAGCGGAAGAAAAAATTCCTTTCCAAGGATTACCAGCAAGAATCTGTTGGCTTGGTTACGGTGAACGAGCCCAATTTGGGTTAGCAATTAATAAATTAGTAAGGGATGGTAAAATTGAAGCGCCAATTGTAATTGGCCGCGATCATTTAGATACCGGCTCAGTAGCCTCTCCTAACCGCGAAACCGAAAAAATGAAGGATGGTTCTGACGCAATTGCTGATTGGCCAATTTTAAATGCTTTATTAAATGCTGTCTCCGGCGCCTCTTGGGTAGCGGTACATCATGGTGGAGGAGTTGGTATTGGTTATTCAATCCATGCTGGTCAAGTTGTGGTTGCCGATGGTACCAAAGAAATGGATGAGAGATTAGAACGGGTCTTAACCAATGACCCAGGAATTGGTATCGTTCGGCATGCTGACGCCGGTTATGAAAAAGCTATTGAAGTTGCCCAAAAATATAAGATAAAAATCCCGATGCTAAACCTTCAAAAAGAAAAGAAAGAAGACAAGTAAAATTAAAACTAAGGTCTTTAGTTCTCCTAAACAATTTTTAAAAGAAGGAGAAGCTTTAATAATTTTAATTTTTTTATTTTCTTTAAAACTGATTTCTTCCTGATAAATAAAAAGGGAGTACTCAATAACAAAAAACAAAATAGTTATAAAATAAAGAAAGACCGGTAATTTCAAAAAAAGGAGGAAACCGAAAAGGATAAAAAAATTTCCCAGGTAGATTGGGTGTCTAAAATAACTATATATGCCGTTAACAACCAAAAATTGGTTCTGAAATTTTAAAGAATAACCAATATTACCTAAATAAAAATAACCGAGTAACCGAAAAATTAATCCTAAAAAAACGATTGCTAAACTCCGATAGAAATTTTTAATGTTTATTTGGGAAAAAATATAAAGAATTAAAAAACCAATAACTCCGATAATATCCCGATAATAATAAAGCGTTTCAATAAATTTTTTTATTTTCTTTGACCTTTTCCCAGATTTCATCCATCTCAGCTAAACTAGCGGTTTTTAAATCTTTATTAAGTCTTTGAAATTCCTTTTCTAATTTTTTGAATCTTTTAATAAAACGGTGGCAAGCCTTTTTCAAAACTTCTTCAGCAGAAAAATTCAAATGACGGGAGAGATTAACCAAAGAAAAAAGAATATCGCCTATTTCGTTTTCCATTTCGTTTTTTTTACTTTTTTTTATTGCTTCTTTTAATTCCAAAAATTCTTCTTCCACCTTGGCTAACACATCTTCTTTTTTTTGCCAATCAAACCCAACCCTTTTTACTCGGTCTTGAATAACTTCGGCATAATGTAAAGCCGGAAGAATCTTAGGAATACCGTCAATGATTGATTCTTTACCTTCTTTCTTTTTTAAATTTTCCCAATTTTTTAACACCTCATTCACATTTTTTACTTTTTTCCCTTTAAAAACATGGGGATGCCGATAGATAATTTTTTTCTTTAGTTTTTTCAATACCTTGTTAAAATTACTTCTCTTTTTTTCTTTTAAAAGTTGAGCAGCGAAAACAATTAAAAGCAAAAGATCACCAAGCTCTTCTTCAATTCCTTTAAAATCTTTTTTGTTTATTTTATCAACTAATTCATAAACTTCATTAATAAATAACGGTTTAATTTTGTTTAAAGTCTGCTTCCTATCCCAAGGGCATTTTTTTCTTAAAGTTTCTACAATTTTTAATAATTCTTTCATAGAAGATATTTTAACAAATCTTAAAAATAATTCAATTTATTTATGTTGACAAAAAGAAAGATTTTTATTATATTAAAGAAAGTTTAAAAAAGGAGGAAAAAATGTATTGTCGAAATTGTGGTAAAGAAATAAGTGAGGTTGCTGAAATTTGTATTCATTGTGGTGCCCGACCCCTAAAAGGAAGAAAATATTGCCAAAATTGTGGTAGCGAAGTAAATCCAGAAGCAGAAATTTGTATTAAATGTGGTGTTCGGCTTTTAACGGAAAAAAGAAAAATAAAAGAAGAAGGTCAAAAAGATTGGCTTGTGGCTCTGTTGCTTTCTATCTTTCTTGGTGGTTTAGGAATTGATCGTTTTTATCTTGGTTATATTGGCTTAGGAATTTTAAAATTACTTACTGCTGGTGGTTTTGGGATATGGTGGTTGATTGATTTAATTCTTATTGCTACCAATCGGATGAAAGACGCGGAAGGAAGAGAATTATACAAAAGTGTGTAAAAGTGGGGAAAGATGTTTGCCGATAGATTATTAAAAACTGATCTTGAAATATTTAAAGCAATTAAAGGAGAAACTGAAAGACAACATTCTACTTTAGAACTTATTGCTTCGGAAAATTTTTGTTCGGAAGCAGTACTGGCGGCTTTGGGCTCGGTTTTAACCAATAAATATGCGGAAGGTTTGCCAAAAAAGAGATATTACGGTGGTTGTGAATTTGTTGATATCGTTGAGAATTTGGCGATTGAACGGCTTAAAAAACTATTTAATGCGGAACACGCAAATGTCCAACCCCATTCGGGTACTCAAGCCAATATGATTGCTTATTTTGCTTTAGCTGAACCGGGTTCAATAATTTTTGGGCTGAATTTAACTCATGGTGGCCATCTTTCCCATGGCCACCCGGTTAATTTTTCGGGAAAATATTTCCAGATTATTCACTACGGTGTCGACCCTAAAAGTGAAATGATTGATTATGACAATTTATGGAAAATGGCAAAAGAATATAAACCAAAAATAATTGTTTCCGGAGCAAGTGCCTATCCCCGAACACTCTATTTTGATAAGTTTCAAGAAATTTGCGAAGATGTGGGAGCTTATCATGTTGCTGATATTGCTCATATTGCTGGTTTGGTGGTAGCTGGTCTCCATCCTTCACCAATTCCTTATGCCGATGTGGTTACTACCACTACTCATAAAACTTTAAGAGGTCCTCGAGGCGCGGTTATTATGTGTAAAGCTAAATATGCCGAACTCATTGATAAAGTTACTTTCCCCGGAATGCAAGGCGGTCCTTTAGAACACGTAATCGCTGCTAAAGCAGTAGCCTTTAAAGAAGCAATGAGTGAAGAATTTAAAGAATATCAAAAACAGATTGTTAAAAATGCTAAAGCTTTAGCAGAAGAGTTGAAAAGATTAGGCTACCGATTAGTCGCTGATGGCACTGATACCCATTTGATGCTTGTGGATTTAAGAAACAAAAATATTACTGGTCGTGATGCCGAAAGAGCCTTAGGCGAAGCTAATATCACTGTAAATCGAAATACTATCCCTTACGATCCCCAAAAACCTTTTATTGCTTCTGGTATTCGTTTGGGAACGCCGGCTTTAACTACCCGAGGAATGAAAGAAGAAGAAATGAAAAAGATCGCTCGACTTATTGATAAAGTACTTTCTAATATTGGAAACGAAAAGGTTTATCAAGAAGTGAGAATGGAAGTAAAAGAATTAACGGAAGCATTTCCGTTATATCCCGAAAGAAGAAAGATATACGAAAATTTATTAAAGGAAGTTGAAGATGAGCAAAATTAAAGACTTAAAAGCCCGAGAAATTTTAGATTCCCGGGGGCTACCAACAATTGAAGTAGAATGTCATTTGGTTACCGGTGAAGTTGGGCGGGCCTCAATACCGGCGGGTGCTTCTAAAGGAAAATATGAAGCTTTGGAAGTGAGGGATAATGAAAAAAGGTATTTTGGAAAAGGGGTTAAAAGGGCAATTCAAAATATTGAGGTGGTGATTAAAAAAGAATTGATTGGCTTAGATGTCCTTGAACAGAAAAAAATTGATAATCTTTTAAAGGAATTAGATGGCACTCCCAATAAATCCAATTTAGGAGCGAACACTATCTTAGGGGTTTCCTTAGCCTGTGCTAAAGCGGCTAGTGCTTTTTGTAAATTGCCTTTATATCGTTATTTAGGTGGTATTAACACTTTTACCATTCCTGTCCCCTATTTTAACATCATAAATGGCGGTCTCCATGCGGGTAATAATTTGGATATTCAAGAATACCTGATTGTACCTTTAGGAATTGAAACTTTCAAAGAGAAATTAAGAGCCGGCTCAGAAATTTTTCATACTTTAAAAAGAATACTTAAAGAAGAAGGAAAAACTATCGGTTTAGGTGATGAAGGTGGATTTGCCGGTAATTTCGAAAATAACGAAGAACCTTTAAAATACCTAACAAGGGCAATTGAAGAAGCTGGCTATGAGGCCGGAAAAGAGGTCTTTTTAGCCATTGATGCCGCAAGCAGCAATTTTTATGATGAAAAAATGAAATCTTATTATCTTAAATTAGAAAACAAAAAATTAACGAGTGAAGAACTTATTGAATATTATGAAAATTGGATTGCTAATTACCCAATTATTGCTATTGAAGATGGACTTTCCGAAGAAGATTGGGAAGGTTGGCAAAAACTTACTCAAAGATTAGCAGAAAAAATCCAGTTGATTGGCGATGATATTTTTGTTACTAATATTGAAAGGTTAAAAAGGGGAATTGAAAAAAAGGTGGCTAATGGAATTTTAATAAAACCAAACCAGATTGGCACTTTAACCGAGACAATTGAGTGTATCAATTTTGCTAAAGAAAATGGCTATAAAGTTATGCTTTCTCACCGTTCCGGAGAAACCGAAGATACCTTTATTGCTGATCTGGCAGTAGCTACCAATGCCGGACAAATAAAAGCCGGTGCTCCTCAAAGGGGGGAAAGAATTGCTAAATATAACCAACTTTTAAGAATTGAAGAAGAATTATTTTAAATATATTTTGCTCTTTTTATTTATCTTTTTATTTTCTCTGCTTTTGCCCGGTCCTAACGGTTTAATTCAATGTGTAAAAAGAGAAAAGGAAGTGAAAAGATTGGAAAAAGAAATTCTTGATTTAAAAATTGAAGGAGCAATCAAAAAATTAAAAATAAAAATTCTTAAAAATTCTCTTGTAAAATAGTAATATTTATCTCTTTTCTAAATTTTTTAACAATCTTTGAGCAACCGTATCGTTAGGATTTCTAAATAACCATTCTCGTAAAATGTTTATTGCTTTTTGACTATCATTCAAAGTATGAAGATAAAATTGATATAATGTCTGAACCGGCTCAGGTCTTAAAGGTGCCAATTCCTTTGCTTTTAAATAGGATTCTTCGGCTTTCTTTAACTCATTTAAAGATTGGTAAATAAGTCCCTTTTGAAGATAAATTTGCACATCCTTCACACCACTATTTTCAATTGAATCTAAATAAGCCAAAGCTTTTTGGTAATCTTGCGCATAGATATTAAAAAGGCTGAGATTATAGAATAAAACTGCCTTTTTATCCGGGTCTAATTCAAAGGCTCGGGCTTTATCTAAAACAAAAATGGCTTTTTGGATATCACCTCTTTTATAATATTCTTGGGCGAGTTGAACATAAAGGGCAACATAATTAAGTAAAAGTCCACGAGTATTTTCGTCTTTTTTCACTTTCGGGTCAAGCATACTTTTCATTTTATATTTACTAAATAGAAACTCTTCGGTTTTTGCTAAATCAATCTGGTTATCTCCCGAATCGGCAGTAACCTGCTGGACCAATCCCTTCAAAAGCAGGAAGGGCTCCACATCATATAAGTTGTCTTTAGAAACGGTGGTAGCAAAGTAAATTTCACAGCCAGTTAAATTCTTATAATTCTTTAATACTTTCTGTCGAAATTCGTGCGGCGACATAAGATAATCATCCGGATATTTTAATTTTATTCCGGAATTGGTTGCGAGCATATCACGGATAATAATGTCTTTTAGAAGATAAACCCGCCCATCTTTTCCGTACATTCCTTGCGGCAACTTATCAATCTCTTCCAAAGTGAAAGATATTGGTGCCCCCCACTTTTTAAGTTGTTTACAATACCAGTTGGTATTTAACAAAGAAAGGTTAGCAACCGCCACATTTCGCTTAAAAGGTACTTGATAATTATTCACTACCGATGGGGTTTCTTGGACAAACCATAAGGGAAAAGTATCGTTATCACCATTGGTAAATATAACGGCTTTTTCCCCTTCACAAGAAATGAGCATATTATAACCGTATTCTGCGGGAATCAAATTATATCTGCGGGTAACTTCTGGATAATTAAAAGCAATGGGTAAAAAGGCAACCAACGTCAGCGTGGCAGTCGTTGAATAAAAAGGTATTCTTTTTATTTTTATCTTGTTTAGCAAATAATTCAAGAAGTAATAAGTCCCCATACCGACAAAGATGGTGAAAAATACATAGGAGAAGGCAAAGAAATAATCTCTTTCTCTTACTTCTCTAAATTTTAAATGAGGTCTGGGGTCCGAAGGAGAATATTTTAAATTTAAATAGGTAACCAATCCCAAAGAAGCGATTAAGAAGGAAAGGAAGATTAATAAAAAGGATTTCTTTTCGTTCTTATAATGTTCTACCATTCCCCAAATTCCTAAAATGGGGAAAATAAGACCAATGAGTGCCGGCCATTTAATTCCTAAAAAGATATCAAAATTTTCTCTTCCGGCCCATTGCCAGAAAAAGTATCTTAGATAGAATTTAAGCTGTTCAAAATACGCGGGAATAACCCCCAAATAAGGGACCGAATTGGGATAGGCGCGCCATTCTTCTTCGGTTAAAAATTGGGTCTTTCTTGGTAAAAGTCTCATTGGATCGTATTGCTCTCTTTTTAAGACACTCACAAAATCCCGCCATTTTGCTGGTGCTACTTCGTTAATCGCTGGTTCCAAGCGAGCTCTCACCATTAAGAAAAATTGGATTGAAGAAGCCAAGGCAATTAAGAATAAGCCTAACATAACATATTCTGACTTTAATTTCTTTTTTTGCGAAAGATAATATAAATAAAAGCCATAAAGAATAATCAAAACAAAAAACCATATTCCCCTTTCTTTGTATAAATCAATTACCGCCACCAATGGCGAAGCCAGAAATAACACAAAATAATCAACCAAAACCAAACCGGATAAAAAGACAATTAAAAGGTAAAGAATAATAAACTCAATAAATCTTAATTCTAACAATGCCTTTCTATTGACAATTAATCCGTAGATAAGCAAAGGGATAAAAATCATTACCGGCGTAAAATGGATACCACTCGATAAAAAGAGAATAAATATTGCGGCTAAAACATAACGGTTATCTTCTTCTTGTCTTTCCAGTTTTTCTCGCCAGAGGATCGCTAAATAGATAACCGCTAAAGCAACCACTACACAAGGGGTATAAACTTCCGTCTCAACCGAATTATCCCAAAAAGAATAGGCAAATCCTAAAGAAAGCCCACCAATAATACCAGCAAAATGGATTAAAAAGGGATATTTTTCGTTGATATTTTTAAAAGCCGTTTGTAAAGAAAGTAATTTTACCACTAACAGATAAACAAAACCACAGGAAATCGCTCCTAATAAAGCGGTAAAGAAATTGGTCCGGTAGGCAACTTCCTTAGAAACGGGTATCATAGAAAAAATTCTGCCTAAATTTACATAAAGGGGTGTTCCTGGTGGGTGGGGAATTCCCAAAATATAAGAAACCGCAATCAACTCACTACAATCCCAAAAAGAAGCGGTTGGCGCAACGGAATATAAATAAACGGAAAAGATAATAAGGGTAACTAAAAAGAAAAATAATATTTTTATTTTCTTTTCTTTCATTTCTTTTCCTCCTTAATTAAAATATTATCTAACTCATTTCTTAATTCAGCTAAAGAAAGGTCATATTTAAGTTTACCTTTATAAGCAAAAGATATCTTACCGGTTGTCTCCGAAACGATAATTGCGCAGGCATCACTAATTTCTGTTATCCCCACACCTGCCCGGTGCCGCATACCAAAATAGGGCGAAAGATTCTCTTCACTTAAAGGCAAAGCCACACCGCAGGCAACGATATTATCACCAGAAATGATACAGGCACCATCATGTAATGGTGAAGTGGGAGAAAAAATAGAAACCAAAAGGGGGGTGGAAACTTTGGCTTCCAATTTTATCCCACTTTCAATATATTCTTTTAAGCCGACACTCCGCTCAAAAACTAAAAGACAACCCCATTTTCTCTTTTTAATCTCATCACAGGCGCGGATAATCTCTTCTATCAAAAATTTATTCTCCTCACTTTTTAACAAAAAAGAGAAAGGTTTCGTTTTGCCAAAGCGGGTCAAAACATTTCTGATTTCTGGTTGAAAAAGAATAACAAAAATAACCACCCAAACCGCCTTTAAAGAATTGATAATCAAACCAAAGGCTTTCAATTGAAGCACTTGGGCAATATAAGAGATAATAAAGATAAAAATTAAGGCATAGACCATTTTTAATGCCCTTGTTCCCGAAAGAAACTTTAAAAAATAATAAAAGAGAATCGCCACTAAAGTAATATCCAAGATATCAATAATTGATGGCTTAAAAATTGTTAGCATCTTTCATTATGGCACAAAAAATTTCTATTGCCTGCTTAGTTTCCTTCACATCGTGAACCCGTAAGATATGGGCACCATTAAAAAGCAAAATCACCGCCGCTGCCAAGGAACCAACCAACCTTTCTGCTGGTGGTAAAGAAAGAATCTGACCAATAAAACTTTTTCTTGAATGACCAACCAAAATTGGTAGATTTAAACTTCTAAATTCTCTTAAACGCCTAATAATCTCAATATTATGTTCTAATTTTTTTCCAAAACCAATACCCGGGTCAATAATAATCTTCTCCCTTTTAATTCCCATTTTTTGTGCATAATCTACTTTTTCTTTCAAATAATCATAAATCTCCTTAATCACATCTTTATAAAAAACCCTTTTCTGCATAGTCTTTGGTCTTCCCTTGATATGCATAATCACGCAATAGGCATTATAGCTACTTACAATTTCTGCCATTTTCTTATCAAAAGAAAGCCCAGAGATATCATTAACAATTTCGGCTCCTTCTTCCAAGGCTTCCTTTGCCACTTGACTTTTATAAGTATCAATAGAAATGGGAATTTTTATTCTCTTTTTAACTTCCTTCAAAACCGGCATCACCCTTTTCAACTCCTCTTTTAAACTTACCGGCTCACTTCCTGGTCGGGTTGATTCGCCACCAATATCAATAATATCCGCTCCTTCTTCTTCCATTTTCAAAGCCGCTTCTACTGCTTCTTCGACACTTTTAAATTTCCCCCCATCATAAAAAGAATCCGGAGTCAAATTCAAAATCCCCATTATCAATGGTCTCTCTTTCAAATTATAAGAAACATTTCTAAAATTCAAAACCAAATTATCATCTTTTTCTAAAAAACTCTTTAACTCTTCTCTTACTTTTTTCAAAAAGGGAGGTTGATAAGAAAGTTTTTCCACAATCATTTTTAACTGTCTTTTATTACTAAAAAGAATGGCATCAGAAATTTTCTTTCTTCCCGAAATTACCTTTTTATTAATAGCACAATCTTGACCACAAGCCAGGGCAACCTGCTTCAAGATATTACAGCTGGCTTGCGAAAGGTTTTCCAATTTTAAGGCAAAAAAACTTGCCTTTTCCAAAAAGATAGGAATTGCTTCTTCTTCAACGCCAATCTTCTTCAACTCCTTAACCAAATCTCCCGGTGTTAGCGACAAAAGCCTCATAGGTAAATTATAACGAAAAATTAATCTTTGTCAAAATTTTAAAAATTGACAAAAATAAAAAATTTTTCTATCTTGTAATAATAATCTTCTTATTTTTTAAATGGGCAAAATTTTCTCATAAAAATTTTCTTCTTTTGTAAG
>Ga0197143_1001410_pt1 | contig 20286 bp, 19 predicted proteins | sample GBS70_MetaG_FD_148603 | JGI IMG/M metagenome (GOLD analysis project Ga0197143, IMG submission 148603) | Sediment microbial communities from Great Boiling Springs, Gerlach, Nevada, United States - GBS 70_MetaG | ecosystem: Environmental > Aquatic > Thermal springs > Hot (42-90C) > Sediment...
CCCCTTGGCGGGGACCCCGACACGGGGCAAGCTCCAGGAGCGATTGTGTAGCATCATTTCTGTCCGTTTACGTAAGAAATTGGGGGGTGAGGAACGTGCAGGCGATCCGGGTGGTGGACGTAGGCGGGGTGTCCCCTGTAAGGTCCCAGGCAGTCTACCACGCAGTGGCCTATGCGATGGAGGAGGTGACCCCGGATACCATCCTCCTCGTGACCTCCTTCCAACCCTATGTTTCGGTTGGGTACCACCAGGACGCGACCAAGGAGGTGGACCTGGAGTATTGCGCCCAGGCGGGGCTCCCCGTCGTTCGCCGCGAGGTTGGTGGGGGAGCCGTCTACTTGGATCGGAACCAGGTCTTCTGTCAGTGGATCTTCCACAGGGAGCGCCTTCCGGCGAAGCTCGAGGAGCGGTTCTCCCTGTACATCCAGCCGCTCGTGGAGACCTACAACCAGCTGGGCATCCCTGCGTACCACCGCCCCATCAACGACATCCAGGTCTCCGGGAGGAAGATCGGGGGGACAGGAGCTGCCTCCATTGGCTTGAGCGAGGTCGTGGTCGGGAGCCTCATGTTTGACTTCAACCACGAGCTCATGGCCCGGGTATTGCGTGTGCCCTCGGAGAAGATGCGCGATAAGGTCTTCCAGAGCATCCAGGAATACATCACGACGATGAGGCGCGAGCTGGGGTATGTCCCGGATCGGGAGGAGGTCAAGGCGTTGTACCTCCAGCGGTGCGAACAGGCGCTGGGCCGGAGGGTCGAGCCTGGGATCCTGACCGAACGGGAATGGGAGGTCGTCAAGGAGCTGGAGGAGCGGTTCTCCTCCGAGGAGTGGCTCTACCAAAAGGGTGGCCTGCGCCACTCTCAGGTGGTGAAGATCCATGCAGATGTGCACGTGGCGGAGGTCACGCATAAGGCCCCCGGTGGCCTCATCAGGCTCACCGCGCGCATGCGGGAGGGGCGCATCGACGACCTGACCATCTCAGGGGATTTCACCATCCTCCCTGCATGGGCCGTTGGGGCGCTGGAACAGGCCCTCCGGGGCCTTCCGATGAAACCTGCGGCGATCTCCCAGCGCATCCGCGACGTCTACCGGGCTCTTGCGGTGCAGGCGCCGGGGATGTCGCCTGAAGACCTTACTCAAGCGGTGATGCTGCTGGAGGGAGCGGGATGAGGGGAGCGCGTCCCAACACCCCATCCCTGCAGGAAGGTCTGGCCGTGCGTGATTCCGCCCCTGTGCTGTGGGCGAAGGTCATCGACCACAGGAAGTGCATCGGGTGCCACGCCTGCACCCTGGCGTGCAAGGCGGAGCACCTCGTGCCCCTCGGGGTCAACAGGACCTATGTGAAGCAGGTCGAAGTCGGCGGGTTCCCCGCGGTCCAGCGCCACTTCCAGATCACCCGCTGCAACCAGTGCGACGACCCTCCCTGCGTGCACATCTGCCCCACCGGCGCGATGTTCCGGAGGAGGGACGGGATCGTGGACTTCGACCGCTCGATCTGCATCGGGTGCAAAGCGTGCATGGCCGCATGTCCCTACGACGCCATCTACATCGACCCCGTGAGCAAAAGCGCGGAGAAGTGCAACTTCTGCGCCCACCGCATCGACATGGGATTGGAACCGGCGTGCGTAGTGGTCTGCCCCGTCGAGGCTATCGTCGTTGGTCCCCTGAACGGGGACGGGAGTGAGGTCAGGGAGATCCTCACCCGGGAGCATGTGACTGTTCGGAAGCCGGAGAAGGGGACGCGCCCCAAGCTCTTCTACATCGATGGCCACGATGCCACGCTTGTACCTGGGGCCGCAGCGCACGCGCCGCTCTATGCCTTCGCAGAGAACCCCAACCGAGCGCACGCCTCCCTCTCCCTTAGGACGGCCCCTCAAAGCACGGTGGACCCGAACCTCCTCCAGGAAGTTGCGACGTACGAGGCGCCTGGGAAGCCACCGTGGGGGTGGATGGTCTCCGCCTACCTGTGGACGAAGTCGCTGGCCGCGGGGCTCTTCCTCCTGCCCGCGCTCCTTGCCTGGATTGGCGGCCCTCTAGGGAGGCCATGGGAACTTGCCTTGACGGCACTTGCAGCCTTTTGGCTTGCCGTCACGGGGATGTTGCTCGTGGGCGACCTCACCCACCCGGAGCGGTTCTACCTGATCCTCCTGCGCCCCCGCTGGCGTTCCTGGCTCGCCCGGGGGGCGGTGATCATCACCGCATATGGAGCCTTGCTTGGGGCGTCCCTCCTCGCCACCTTCTGGGAGTGGGAGGGGGTCATCCCCTTCCTCCGGGTGGGAGGGGTGGTCCTTGCATCGCTCACAGCGATCTACACCGCTTTCCTATTCGCCCAGGCCAGGGGGCGAGATCTCTGGCAGAACCCCTTCCTCCCCCTCCACCTGCTGGTCCAGGCGCTGCTTGCAGGGAGCGCAGTCATGGTCGTCCTCCTGGCGTCCTGGCCCGGGAGGGAGGAGGTTTTGCTTCCAGTTCGCCAGGTCCTCCTCGCCTCCCTCGTCCTGCACCTCTTCGCCGCCGCCGGAGACCTGTTCGTCCCCCACGCAACCGCCGACGCAGCCCTCGCCGCCCGTTCCCTGTACCGAGGCTCGTTCCGGTTGCCCTTCTGGGCAGGACTGCTGGGCGGCGGCTTGCTTCCCCTCGCCCTCCTGGCAGGCAACCCCTCGGAAGGACGGCTGGCTCTCGCGGCGGCAGGGGTCCTCGTAGGGCTCCTGCTTTACGACCACGCCTATGTCCAGGCGGGGCAATCGGTCCCGTTGAGGTGAACGCGCATGAGCGCACTCCTGCACCACCCCATCACCCTGGGAGCCCTCGGCGTGCTCGTGGGCGGGATCGGTACCCTCGTCGGCGCAGGAGGTGGGTTCCTGCTCGTGCCGCTCCTCCTGTTCCTCTTCCCCACCCTGGAGCCCGCCCAGGTCACGGCCACCTCCCTCGCGGTGGTCGCCCTCAACGGTACCTCTGGTTCCTTGGCCTACGCCCGGCTCGGCCGCGTCGACTTCGGGATGGGGTGGAGGCTGTCGATCGCCATGATCCCAGGCGTGGCCGCGGGGGTCTCCCTCGTCTCCTCCGTCCCCAGGGAGCTCTTCCAGAGCCTGTTCGGTCTTCTGCTCCTGGCTCTCGCAGCGTACCTTATCGTCAAGCCGGGTGGGAGCGTTCCCCCGCCGTCCTGGGACCAACTCCCCGGTCGGGAGGCGGAAGCTTCCTTCCCGCGGAACGTCCCCGTGGGGTTGGGGGTGAGCGCGGCGACGGGGTTCCTGGCGAGCCTCCTGGGGATCGGCGGCGGGCCGTTCCACGTCCCGCTCCTGATCTATATCCTGAGATACCCCGTCCCCGTCGCCACGGCCACCTCGCAGTTCTCCCTGACGATCATGGCCTGGGGGGCCGTTCTCCTCCACCTCTTGCGAGGGGAGTACGCAGGTGTGTGGTGGCTGCTCTCTACCGTTGGAGCGGGCGCCATCCTCGGAGCGCAGCTCGGGGCGCAGATCTCCGAGAGGGTCCGCGATGCCTTCGTCGTGCGGGCGTTGGGAGTAGTCTTGGGAACCGTGGCCTTGCGGCTCATCACGTGAAGGAATGATGGGGGAGGTAGACATGGGCGATAGGAACAGCTTCGTCCGCTTCGGGGGGCTCCAGTCCTTCCCCCCGCGGGATCGGTGGGACGACTGGGTGGAGCCCGACCCGCGCGATCCCCGCATGCGCAAGCGGCACTACCGACTGGTCCCTACCGTCTGCTTCAACTGCGAAGCGGCGTGCGGCCTCCTCGCCTACGTGGACAAGGAGACCGGGGAGATCCGCAAGCTCGAGGGGAACCCCCTGCACCCGGCGAGCCGCGGCAGGAACTGCGCCAAGGGCCCGGCCACCCTCGCCCAGGTGCTGAACCCGGACCGGATCCTCTACCCCCTTCGCCGCATCGGCCGTCGAGGCGAGGGGAGGTGGGAGAGGGTTACCTGGGAGGAAGCCCTCCAGGACATCGCCGCACGCATCCGGAGGGCCCTGGAGGAGGGCAGGAGGGATGCCGTTGTCTACCATGTGGGGCGACCGGGGGAGGACCTGTTCACGGAGCGGGTCCTGATGGCGTGGGGGGTGGACGGTCATAACTCCCACACCAACGTCTGCTCGGCGGCCGCCAGGGCTGGCTACGCGTTCTGGATGGGGATGGACCGTCCTGCCCCGGACCATGCCAACAGCCGGTTCATCCTCCTGCTCAGCGCGCATCTCGAGTCTGGACACTACTTCAACCCGCACGCCCAGCGGATCATCGAGGCCAAGATGCGCGGGGCCAGGATCGCCGTCGTCGATACCCGCCTCAGCAACACGGCGGTCCACGCTGATTACTGGCTCGCCCCCTGGCCTGGGACAGAGGCGGCCATCCTCCTTGCGATGGCCAGGCACCTCCTCGAACGGGACCTGGTCAACCACAGCTTCCTCCGCCGCTGGGTCAACTGGGAGGAGCTCCTCTCCAGAAGGGAGTACCTGGCGTTCCTTCAGGAGCGAGGGTGGGTCCAACGAATCCCGGAAGCGGTCACCTACGAGGCCTTCGTGGATCTCCTCCACGACCTCTACCGCGGCTACACCGCAGAGTGGGCGGCTGCCGAGAGCGGGGTGAGGGTCAGCGACATCCTCCGTGTGGCCGAGGAGATCGGGCGGGCAGGCACAGCGTTCGCCTCCCACATCTGGCGGAGCGCCGCGGCAGGGAACCGGGGAGGGTGGATGGTCGCGCGCTGCCTCTTCTTCCTGAACGTCCTCGTGGGCGCCGTGGGGACGCCGGGAGGGACGTTGCCCAACTACTGGTGCAAGTTCGTCCCCAAGCCTCCGACGGTGCCCGATCCCATCCGCGTCTGGAACACCCTGCACTTCCCTCCCGAGTACCCCCTCGCCCACTTCGAGATGAGCTTCCTCCTCCCGTACCTACTGCGGGACCAGGGCAAGCGCATCGATGTCTACTTCACCAGGGTCTACAACCCCGTCTGGACGAACCCCGATGGCTTCGCCTGGATCGAGGTGCTCACCGACGAGAAGCGCATTGGCCTGCACGTCTGCCTGACCCCTGTGTGGAGCGAGACGGCCCAGTACGCCGACTACGTCCTCCCCATGGGGATGGGGCCCGAGCGCCACGACCTGCACAGCTATGAGACGCACCCCGCCCAGTGGATCGGGTTCCGCCAGCCGGTGCGGCGGGTGGCCAAGGAAGCCGAGGGCACCCCCGTCCAGCTCACCTACGAGGCCAACCCCGGCGAGGTCTGGGAGGAGAACGAGTTTTGGATCGAGCTCTCCTGGCGCATCGACCCCGACGGGCGGCTCGGGATCCGCCGCCACTTCGAGAAGCCCGAGGATGGGGGGAAGATCACGGTCAGCGAATACTACCGATACATCTTCGAGCACTCCGTTCCGGGGCTTCCAGAGGCGGCGGCAAAGGAGGGCCTCTCTCCTCTGGAGTACATGCGGCGCCACGGCGCTTTCCAGATCACCGAGGACGTCTATCGAGAGCATGAGCGCCCCCTCGCCCGAGAGCTCCTGGAGGGAGCGGAGGTGGACGAGAAGGGATTCGTGTGGGTCTCCTCCCCGCCCCCGAAAGTGAATTACCGTCCGTACCCAGGTCCGTTCACCGATGGAAGGGGCCGTTACCGCATTGGGATCGTGGTGGACGGGAAGCCTGTCCAGGGGTTCCCTACGCCATCGGGGAAGCTGGAGTTCTTCTCCAGCACCCTGGCGGAGTGGGGGTGGCCGGAGTACGCCATCCCCATCTACCCACGGACGGAGGAGGAGCGGGAGCGCATGGTGCACATCACCAGCCAGGTCCACCCCGGCCAGGTCGACGGGGCAAAGCAGGAGTTCGTCCTTGTGCCTACCTTCCGGCTGCCGACCCTGATCCACACGCGGACCAACGGGGCCAAGTGGCTCTACGAGATCTCGCACATCAACCCGGTATGGATCCATCCCAGGGATGCCGCGCGCATCGGTGTCCAGACAGGGGATCTCGTGCGCGTGGAGACGGGGATCGGGTACTTCGTGGACAGGGTCTGGGTGACCGAGGCGATCCGCCCTGGGGTCGTGGCCTGCTCCCACCACCTGGGACGGTGGCGCCTCTTCGAGGATCACGGGAGCGACCTCTGGAACTCCGCGGTGGTGCGCGTGGAACGGCGGAACGGGAAATGGCAGATGCGCCAGGTCCACGGCGTGCGCCCCTTCCCTAGCTCCGACCCGGACTCCAGCCGGATCTGGTGGACAGAAGGCGGAGTGAACCAGAACCTCACCTTCCCCGTCCAGCCCGATCCCATCAGCGGGCAGCACTGCTGGCACCAAAAGGTGCGTGTGGTCCAGGCGGGGGCGGAGGACCGGTACGGGGACATCGTGGTCGATCCGTCCAAAGCGGAGGCTGTGTACCGGCGCTGGCTCGCCCTGACACGACCGGGGCCTGGTCCCGACGGACTCCGCCGACCGTACTGGCTGCTGCGACCCCTCAAACCCCACCCGGAGGCGTATAGCGTTCATCCTCGCCGTTTATAGCCCTCCGTTGTTTTGAGGCCCTCGGGATGCTGGGCATCCTCGAAAGACCCCTGGCGAGCCGATCCGCGGCGACGGCGCGGCTAAGCAAACGGGCAGAAATCCTGTCGCATCGCAGTATCTGAAACTTCTCCCTGTCGGGGCCCCCGCCAAAATCCGTTGCAGGATTTTGGCGGGGTGACTTAAGCAACCTTCTGTGCGTGACAGCCGTGACCGTCGCCTCGTTGTACGCTTCGGAGATTTTCACGGCGCGGAGACCACTACTTGACGATCCCCTGCGGTTTGTTTAAAATTCAATTGATACATTGAATAAGGAACTATCTCCTATGTCCGTGAAAAAAGCGCTCTACGCGCATCTCGCCCGCATCGGCAGGGCGCTTTCCAGCCCGCAGAGGCTAGAGATCCTTGAGCTCCTCTGTCAGGCGGAGAGGCCTGTGGAGGAGTTGGCCCGAGAGACTGGCCTCAGCATCGCCAACGCCTCGCAGCACCTCAGGGTCCTCGCCGAAGCGCGATTGGTGGAGGTCCGGCGGGAGGGCCGACACGCGTATTACCGACTCGCCGACCCTTCTGTATGTCAGTTCTGGCAGGTACTCCTCAGGCTGGGGCAGTTGCGCCTGGCGGAGATAGACCGCCTGATCCGTGACTACTTTGCCAGCCGGGACCGCCTCGAGCCTGTTGACGCGCGGACGCTCTGGAAACGCATGAGGGAAGGGGGGGTTGTCGTCCTCGATGTACGGCCGGCGGAGGAGTATGCAGCCGGGCATATCCCGGGGGCGCGTTCCGTGCCTGTATCTGAACTGGGCAGGCGCCTCTCGGAGCTCCCCCGGGATGCCGAGATCGTCGCTTATTGCCGCGGGCCATATTGTGTGCTCGCCGTGGAAGCGTTAGAGGTTCTTCGCCGGCGGGGTTTCCGCGCGCGCCGCTTGGAAGGTGGCTTTCCTGAGTGGTGGGGAGCTGGGCTTCCGGTGGAGACGGGACAAGGGCCATCAGTCCATGATCGCAGCTGATGGGAACGCTGTGGACAGAAAGTACCTCTTCATCTTGAACGACGCCCCCTACGGGAGCGAGCGCGTGTATAACGGGCTGAGGCTCGCAGTTTCCCTGGCCAAGCGCGAAGGCGTCGCTGTCCGGATCTTCCTACTGGGGGACGCTGTTCTCTGCGGGTTGTCTGGCCAGGTTACGCCGAACGGGTATTACAACATTGAGCGTATGCTGACGGCAGCGATCCGCCGTGGTGCCGAGGTGGGAGCCTGTGGTACCTGCTTGGAGGCACGCGGGGTGCACGACAAGCCACTTGTGCAGGGCGTCCGCAGGAGTTCGCTGGAAGAACTCACCCAGTGGACGTTGTGGGCGGACCATGTGATGGTTTTTTAAATCACCCCGCCAAAATCCTGAAATGGATTTTGGCGGGGACCCCGACACGGGGAAGCTCCAGTTGTTGCGGTGGAGCATGATTTCTGTCCGTTTACTTACAACAGGGTTGGGAGGAGGAGTTGCGTGCGAATTGCGGGGAAGACCCTCGTTGTCCTCGGTGGTGGTGTCGGTGGCCTCGTCGCGGCGAACGAGTTGAGGCGGCTGCTCCCGGAACCCCATCGCATTGCTCATCGACAAGGACCTTCGCCCCATGCCTTCGCGCCGTCGTTCCTCTGGGTGATGGTCGGGAGACGGCACCCTGAACGGATTGTGCGCGACTTGCGCACACTTGTCCACCGAGGTGTGGAGGTGATGCAGGCTGAAGTGATCGGCATTGATGTCAAAGCCGGCCGCATTGAGACAACCCACGGTCCGATCCACTACGATTCCTTGGTGGTCGCGTTGGGAGCTGAGTTGGCGCCAGAAGCTGTGCCCGGACTGGCCCAGGCCGCCTACACGTTCTACACCTGGGATGGCGCTGTCAAGCTCTATGAAGCACTTCGGGCCTTTCCGAATACTGGCGGCGTGGTGGCAATCCTCGTCTGTTCAACACCCTACAAATGCCCCGGGGCACCCCATGAGGGCGCCATGCTCATCGCCGACTACTTCCGCAGACGCGGACTGACCGACAGAGTTGAACTCCACCTGTTCACCCCCGAGTCACAGCCCATGCCCGTGGCCGGACCCATCCTGGGGAGAGCGGTTGAGGAGATGCTGCAGGCCCGGGGGATCGCCTTTCATCCCCTTCACAAGGTCACTACCGTGGATGGGGAGGCGCGCGAGCTGAAGTTCGAGGGGAAGGGATCTGCGCCGTTCGACCTCCTGGTCGCCATTCCGCCCCACCAGAGTCCCCGCGTCGTGCGCGAATCCGGATGGACCAACGAGACGGGCTACGTCCCAGTCGATCCAAAGAGCCTCAGGACGAGCTACGACCGTGTTTACGCCATCGGTGATATCACTGCAATCCCTCTCCCGGGTCGGTGGAAGCCGGAAGTTCCCCTGATGCTGCCGAAGGCTGGAGTATTTGCCCATGCCCAGGCGAAGGTCGTCGCCCAGAGAATCGCTGCCGAGGTCACCGGAACCTCTCCCGCAGATGAGTTCTGCGGGAATGGGTATTGCATGCTGGAAGCGGGCGAGGGTATGGCCGGGTTCGCCTTTGGAAATTTCTTCGCAGAACCCTCTCCCCAAGTAGAGCTCCGGCAGCTCGGGCGTGCGTGGCATTGGGGGAAAGTGCTCCTCGAACGGTGGTGGCTTGCACCGCCGGGAGTCGAGCGGGAGGCCTTGCGCGTGATTCTCTCTCTCGGAGTGAGATGGTTCGGCCTCCCTGCGGTCGTCTGATCCTCTCCCTGGGTCACTTACCAAAATCCTGGAACGGATTTTGGCGGGGCCGCTGACTTCATCTCTATCTCACAAATCCTTCACAAGCTCTTCACAAGATCCTGCTACGGTTGTCATTGAGGTTCGCTCCCACTCCACCTTAGACCATTCCTCTCCCCAGGGGAGGGTGAAGGGGAGCTATCCGGAAAGCAACGACCTCCCCGGCTACGGAAGGGAGAGGGTGAAGGAGGACCGGGGTGGCAAAGGTGCCATTCGCCAGTTTGCGAGTCCCCGCACTGGCTGGCCTGGGTGCGGGATCTCTCCTCGTCTTGTTCTATGTCGCTACCATCGGGCTTTCCTCTCGTTCCTGGTCTCACCTGGCAGAACAGTTCTCCCAGGACAAGTTCTTCATCGTTGCCTTGGCGATTGGATTCGGCACGCAAGCAGGGCTGTTTACCCACATCAAGAAGGGGATGCCACAGGTGAAGGGAGCGGGCTCTCCTACGGCCGTCGCTTCGACCGGGACGGCCATGTCCACGACATCCATGGTGGCATGCTGCCTCCACCACCTTTCCGACGTCCTCCCATTCCTGGGGCTATCAGGGGCCGCGGTCTTCCTCACCGAGTACAAGATCCCGTTGATCCTGGTGGGCATCGGGAGCAACTTGGTCGGGATCGCCCTCATGGTCCGCATCATCCGCCGGGCCAGGACCATGGCATGTCACGTAGCATGATCGGTCTTCAAGGAGGGAGAACCATGGGGCGACGCTGGAATCTCCTGGTCTTGCTATCTGCCACCTTCACCCTTGTCCTTGGCGCTTTCGCCCAAGGAGGGCAGAGCCCCGTGGACCTCACCGTGCTGGTGAAGCGGGCCTCCCAGGCCGGGGTGGGGGTCGAGGTGATCTTTGCCACCCCGGAGTACTTCAAGGCTCGGGGGGACGAGGCTGGTCTGAAGAAGTATCGCCCAGACGAGAACCTCGTCTTCTTCATCCGGATGGACACGCATTCTGGAGATTTGACCATCTTTGACATGCGCAAGATCTCCTTCCTCCGGACCGACCAGGGCCGGGAGATCGGAGCCGTGCGGTGGGAGGCGCTCAGCGACAGTGCTCACCATCGTTTAGGGGTCCTGTTCTTCCCTCAGGTAGACGCCCAGGGAAGACGGATCCTCACCGCCCAAACCAAGTTCGTTGAGCTGGTGATCCGCGGACTTGCCGGTGTAGAGTGGCGCTTCCGGTGGGAGCCACCCCCACCGTTCTCTTAGCAGGCGTTGCAGTTACGCAGCGAGCAACCTCTCTTGGATCTTCCTGTCGTGATTCCGAGAGAGGGAAGAACGCACTGAAGCCGAATGGAGGGATAACGATGTGGTGTATGTTGATGCACCTCATGGGACATCAAAGCCATGCAGGGCACAATGCCCCTCCCGCTTCCACGGGCTCGCCGTCTGATGCGGAGCTTCTGGGGATTCTCAAGCGCCGATACGCGCTTGGGGAAATCACCCGGGAGCAATTCGAGGAGATGAAGCGCGTCCTCGGTCTGGTAGGCGACCCATCGCCCGAGCCGTCGGCGACAGGCCATGAGCATCTTCCGGCCGATCCCTGAGGGGCTCTGGGGAGGGGTTTTACGGCCCCTTCTCCCACTGGGGGGAGAGGAAGGAGAACCTTTTGCCTAGAGGGCTGCCTCGCGCCCCGCTCCTGCCGGAGGTGTAAGGGCAAGCGTTCGCGCCTGTTCGAACTCCCCCTTGAGCTCGGGGAAGATCACCGAGAGGAGCGCCACGTGTTTCTTCGAGGGCCTGTAGCGACCGTGCTCCCACTGGGAGACGGCGGCGTGGGTGACCCCGAGGTACCGTGCGAGGGCAGAAACGGTCATGGCCCTGCGCCTGCGTGCATCGCGGATCTTCCCTCCGAGGATCTGCATGTCCATGCGCACACCTCCCTGCTCAGATTCTCCCTCAGGGAGCAGGGTACTGGAGCGGGGAAGGCTTGTCTATCGCGGATTCTGCTTACGGGGGGATGGTTCATTACAGGGGGCGTATCGGTAATTTTACCGACGGCAATGGAGTGCGGGTTCTCCTGGATTTCAGAGCAGTCCCTCCTGGATGGCCACAGCGACCGCTTGGCTCCGGGAGGCCACCTCGAGGCGGTCGAGGATGTTACGGACGTGGCTGTCTACAGTGCGCACGCTGCAGCGGAGCTGGAAGGCGATCTCCTTGTTCGTCAGCCCCTGGGCGACGAGGCGGAGGATCTCCCTCTCCCTCTCAGTGAGCCGCCCCTTACGGGGGACTGGTCCCTTCACCTCAACACCGTACCTCCCGGCCAGGGCGAGGAGGTTCACATACACCCGCGCGGCACCCAGCTCCTCGCAGGCCCGCAATGCCTCCAGGAGGAGGTTCTGTCCCATCCTGCTCCCGCGGCCCTCACGCTCGAACCACACGGTGGCGAGCTCCCCCTTGGCCCGTGCCAGGTCGATGACCCTGCCCGTCTCCCGCCACCCCTCGAGGCACCTCTGGAAACCTTCGATCGCTGCATCCCAGCGCCCTTCCCTGGCAGCGATCAACCCCTCGAGGCGATGGGCCTCGGCAAGGGCGGGGCGTATCTCCCGGATCATCCCGAGGTTCCTGGTCGCCTCCCAAAGCTCCTTTGCCCAATCCAGGTCTCCCTCCCGCAGGGAGATCTCCGCAAGGTCCAGCTGCAGGAAGGGATGCATCCAGTAGGAGGTGTTCTTCAAGAGCCCGAGTCCTAGCTCCAGGTGGGTCCTGGCTTCCCCGAGGAGGCCGAGGCGGAGGTACGCCCGGCCAAGCCCTGCATGACATCCGGCGATTGTATCCTGGGGGGACCCCATACCTTCCACGGACTCCAAGCCGCGCTGCAACCAACGGAGGATCTCCTCGTACTCCTCCCAGGGGAGATAGCCGAGGCTCAGGAAGATCAAGGAGTCTGGCTCACTCGCAAGCCCCCTCCTGCACAGGTCGAGGCTCTCGGTGAGGTCCTGCCATCCCTCCTGCTTCCGGCCGGAGACGAATTGGATCCAGCCTCGCCGGGCTAGGGCAATGGATTTGATGTCCATGGCGCCGCACCGGTCGGCGAGAGCAATCACCTGGGCGAACAAGGGGAGCGCTCCCGAATAGTCGCCGCGGATCGCCCCGATGTAGGCCAGGTTGTTGGCGAGAACGGTCTGCACATAGAGGTCTTCCGCACGCCGGGCGAGCTCCAGGCCCCGGTGGACGTAGGCTTCCTGCAGGGAGATGTCCCCCCTCTGGATCGCCAGGGTGACCCCGAGGTTGTTGAAGATCCGGGCGACCATGCCAAGGTCCCCTGCCTCTTCCGCGGCAGCGAGGGCGCGGATGTAGTGTTCTTTCGCCTCTTCCTGCTTCGCAGTGTTGGCGCACACGATCCCAAGCCCGTTGTAGATCTTGGCCAGCATGTGGCTCTCCTGCTTCCCCTTGATGGCTTGGAGGGCCTGTTCGTACCGCATCCTGGCCTCCCCGTAAGACCTCCGCGTTGCGGCGAGCATGCCGAGCTCGTAGTTCACCTTCGCGGTGAGGACCTCTTGCCTTTCTCCGGACATCTCCAGGGCTTTCCGATAAGCGATCCCGGCCTCGTCCCACTTGCCTTGGTGCTGCGCGGCGAGCCCGGACAGGTAGAGGAGGTGGGCATCCTCGGAGAGATCCTCAGCTCGGAGGCGATCCAGCCAGGAGGCAACGAGATCCCTGTGGCCTCGGGCGAGGAGGGGCTCGCTCATTTGCTTGATCAGATCCACAGCCTCCTCGACCTGCCCGGCTGCGAGGAAATGATCGATGGCGAGGACTTCTTCCCCCTGCTCGCGGAGGAGCTGTGCAGCCCTGGTGTGCAGCTCCCGGAGCGCCTCGGCCCCTTTTTCCTTCGCGAAGCGGGCGAGGAGGAAGTCGCGGAACAGGGGATGGTATCTGAAGGCATGGCTTCCCCCTGGCCATGCCTGTTGTGAAGAGGGAAGGGCGGAGAGGAAAACATGGCGTTCCTCCAGGGAGGAGAGGATCTCCCTCGATCGGGAGATCCCCAGAAACCGATCGCAGAAGTCCGCGTCCAGGTAGGGGAGGATGGCCGTCTGGAGGAGGAAGTCCTTCAGCTCTGGTTCGAGCCCCTCAGAGACCTCCTGGGTGAGGTACTCGTAGATGAACCGGGTGGTCCCGGAGATCCTGCGGACCTGGTTCCTGGCCTCCTCGGGGCTTTTTCCTCGCAGGCTCTCCAACGCCAGGGCCAGCCCCGCTGCCCACCCCTCTGTCTTCGCGTGCAGGGTGTCCCTCACCTCGTCCCCGAGGAGTCCCCCGGAGAAGTGATCACAGAGCGCTTGCACCTCTTCGATGGTAAACTGGAGGTCCTCAGAGGAAAGTTCTGCGACCCGGCCGGAGGTCCGCCATCGGGCTAGAGGGAGGGGCGGTTTGACCCGGGACAAGATCACCACGTGGACGGCCGGAGGGAGGTGGTCGAGGAGGTAGGCCAGGAGGTCCCTGAGACCACGGCTTCGCTGGACCTCGTGGAAGTCGTCCAGGATGAGGAAGAGCTCCCCGGTGACGGTCCTCCCCAGCTCGCTTGCGACGATGGCAGGGAGGAGGTCGGAGGTCGCCTCCCCCGACCGCCTGAGGAGGGCGGCCTCAATGGAGCGGCCGAACCCAGGGAAGTGGGCGCGAATCCCCCGGATGAGGTAGTGGAGGAAGAGCGCTACATCCTCATCTCGCTTGTCCAGGGTATACCAGACCGTCTTCACAGGGAGCACGGCGATCGCCTGCCGGAGCAGGGTGGTTTTGCCATAACCGGCCTCGGCGACCACGAGAACCAGGGGCTTCTTGAGGGCCTCGGCCAGACGGGCGAGGAGCCTCGGCCTTGGCACCATCAGCTCAGGGATGGCCGGGGGGACGAGCTTCGCTTCCACGATGGGGACACGGACTGCCATATGCCTGGGATGCTCCTATCCTGGGAGGCGCACGAGGTCCGCCTTCTCCATCCTTCCGCGGAGCTCCTGGAGGGAGACGGGGGTGAGCGCCAGGCGGTAGGTTTCCATGAAATGGCGAGTATAGCTTTGGGCGACCTCTTCCAATGGCACAGGGCGCCCGAGGACAGCGGCCATGGAGGTGACAGGCTTCCCCAGCCCGCAGGGGTTGATGACCTGGAAGTGGGAGAGCTCGGGATCGACGTTCAGGGCAAAGCCGTGCATGGTGACCTTCCGCTTTACCGCCACCCCTACCGCGGCGATCTTGGCCCCGTCCACCCACACGCCGGGATACCCGCGGACCCGCTCGCCGCGGATCTGGAAGTCAGCCAGGGTGCGGATGATGGTCTCCTCCAGGTTTCGCATGTACCGCACAATGTCCTCGTTGTACGCGCGGAGGTGGAGGATGGGATACCCCACGAGCTGCCCGGGTCCGTGGTAAGTGGCGCTCCCCCCACGCTCGATCTCGTAGTACGCAAACCCCTTTGCTTCCAGGAGGTGGGGAGGGAGCAGGAGGTGTTCCCTCTTCCCCGACCGGCCGACGGTGATCACGGGAGGATGGACGAGCAGGATGAGGACGTCGGGGACCAGATCCTGCTGGCGGGCGGCGACGAGGGCCTTCTGGAGCTCCCAGGCCTCCCGGTAAGGGGTGAGCGTTCCGGTGAGGTTCAATACCCAGCCACTCCGGAGTTCCATGGTTTCTCCCTTTCCTGCAATATTCTCCGGAGCGTCCAGGAGGTCCTACGTACCTGTTCAACTGGAGAGGAGGTAGCGCTTGCGGACCCATGTGCTGAGAAGGTCCATGGCCAGGACAAGGGCGAGGATCATCAGGAGGAGGGTGGCAAAGGCGCTGGTAGGCCAGGGTATTGAGGTAGGCCTGCATGTAGAACCCGATGCCCCCGGCGCCCACGAACCCCAGGATCGCGGAGGCCCGGATGTTGTACTCGAACATGAACAGGAGCTGGCTTAAGACGCTGTTCGCGCTTTCCGGCCAGATGACGAACCTGGCCAGGTGGAGGCGGTTCGCCCCTACGCCCCGGGCGGCCTCGATGATTTCGGGGTCTACCCCCTCGAAGAACTCGGCGTAGAGCTTGGCCAAATATCCCACGGTGTAGAACGCCAGGGCAAATGTCCCTGCGAGGGGCCCGAGCCCTACCACGATGACGAATAGGACCGCCCAGAGCAGAGATGGGATGGTGCGGATGATCCCGACGAGGAAACGAATCACAAGAACGAGGGGGGAGGGGAACAGGGTTCGCGTGCCCAGGATCCCAAGCGGCAGGGAGAGGAGGAAGCCAAGGGAGGTGCCGGCGAAGGCCATCTGCACCGTCTCCAGGAGGGCGCGCCCGGCGAGGGGGAGGATGCCGACGTCGGGTGGGACCAGATCCCTGGCGAAAGTGACCAAATTCTTCGCCCCTCGGGAGAGGCGCGTCAGGTCAAAGAACCCGAGTTGCCCCAAGGCCAGGACCAAGAGGAGGAGCAGGGCTCCGTTGACGATGAACTCCCGCTTCAAGGTTTTCATCGCGCAGCAACTCCTGGAAGAGGGACATTGTCAGGGATCGCGCTTCTCCGTGGTGGACGATGACCCCCTCTTTCAAAACCAAGACCTGGTCAGCGAACTCCTGCACGAGCTGGATCTCGTGCAGGTTGAGCAGAAACGTGATGCCGTCCCGTCGGACGAAGTCCCGCATCGTCTCGATGATCTGGGCCGCCCTGAGGAGATCCAGGTCCGAGACGAACTCGTCGGCGAAGATCACGTCGGGTCCCTGGAGGAGGGTGCGTGCGATGGCCACCCTCTGCCTCTCCCCGCCGCTCAGGCGGAACACCTTCTCGTGGGCCTTGTGGGCGATGCCCAGGAGCTCGAGGTACTCCATCGCCCGATCGACCTCAGCCCTTGGGAAGAGACCCAGCGCGGGGAGGAGGCCCTTGTTCCGGCCCAGGGACCCAAGGAGGACGTTCTCCAGCGCCGTGAGGCCGCGGACCAGCCCGAGTTGCTGGGGGATGTAGCCGATCCTCTGGCGGAGCTGCGGTGGGACCCTCCCATGGTCAATCCGGTGTCCCAAGACCTCCACATCGCCTCGATGGGGAGGGAGGAGCCCGGCCAGGATCTTGACCAGGGTGGTCTTCCCCGCTCCTGATGGTCCCAGGATTACCCAGAAGCTCCCCCGGGGGATCTCCAGGGAGATCCCCCGGAGCACCCAACCTGTACCGGGCGGCACGCCATAGGAAAACCAAAGGTCGCGCGCACGGACCGCCGCAGAGGATGTCGTCATCGCTTCCATATTTATAGCCGCTCGGTGAACCTGAGTCCCGTCAGCTCCAGGAACCGCTTCAGCGAGCCCAGGTGCGTGGCCGCGTCGCTCCTCTGGAAGCCTACAAAGATCCCCGAGATGAACGTGCGCATGAGATCGCGGTAGGCAGGCGTCCCAAGGGCCAGGATGGCGTTGACGACCTGGGTGCGGAGGGGCTCCTTGAGCTCCTTGCTTAGCAGCACCGCATGGGAGGGCAGCGGCCCCTGCTTCTCCAGGACCCGGGTGTTCGCCAGGACCTCGTTGTAGAGGTTCTCCGGCACATCCCCCGCGATGACCGTCACATCCACCTGGCCAGCCCTGAGGGCCTGCCAGCACTGGCCGTACCCGCCGGCGAACAGGACGTCCCCGAAGAACCGCCGTGGATCCACTTCCTCCCTCTCCGGCTTGACGAGGAGTTTCAGCTCTACGAGCCTTGCCATAGGGGCGACGAAGCCGGATGTAGAGACCGGACTAGGGAAGCAGGCCCGCTTTCCTCGAAGCTCCTCAAGGGAGCGGTAGGGACTGTCCTTGGGCACCACCCAGTAGGAGTAATAGTAGGTGGCTTGGGCCTTCTGCCCGTCGATGACCACTTCCCGCACCTCGGCCAGGGCAAGCTCAGCCCCGGCGCGCTCCACAGCCAGGAGGGCGGCCCAGGCTCCCATGAACGCGACGTGGGCCTGGCCGAACCGCAGGGCTTCGATAACCCCAGCCTGACTGATGGGGACGTAGATCTCAACGTCGACCCTGTTCCCAAGCCTCCTCTCCAGGAACTGTTCCAGAGGCTTTGCCTTCTCCAGCATCTCCGTGGCGGCGAAGGTAGGCTGAATGGCCACGACCAGGCGAGGTTTAGGAGCCGGTGTTGCTACTGAGGAGAGGAGGGTGAGGATGGCAAGAACCCCTCCGACAAGGAGGATCACGCGCGGGAAGCGTTGGGACATTGCGCACCCCCAGTAATTTATTACTTTGGAAGTCATGAATTAGGGTACCCTAATACTTAATTTTTGTCAATCCTTAGAAGACCCGATAGGGGATCCGGCAGAGAACCGATGGGGGAGGCGCGGCTGGAGGAAGATCGAGGGGGAAAGGGGAATTCATCAGCAGTTGAAAGCCAGGGAAACCAGCCCATGACCACCCATGACATTGGGAAATTCGAGCGCGTTGAGATGTACCTCAAGGCGGTGTACACGCTCCAGTACAGCTACCCGCCTGTTACTGTTACCAAAGTCGCGGAGTCGGTGGGCGTCTCCCCTCCTTCGGCGTCGGAGATGCTCAAGCGCCTGGAGCAGCAGGGCCTCATCGTCGCGGGCGAAGAAGGGATCCGCCTTACCCCCGCCGGCCGGCAGACTGCGGTCCAGGTCGTCCGCCGCCTCCGCCTGGCCGAGCATCTCCTGGCCGGGCTTCTGCACCTGGAGCTGGAGAAGGTCTACGACGAGGCCTGCAAGATGGAGCACGTCATCAGCGGCGAGGTGGAGATCCACCTCCGTGAGGTGCTGGGGAACCCCAAGACCTGCCCCCATGGACATCCCATTCCCTACGACGACAAGGATCTCCCCGTGCTGAGCCAGCCTTCTATTGGAGACCTCCGCCCAGGGCAACGGGCGCGCGTGACAGCGATCCCTGAGGAGGACGCCCAGATGGTCCAGTACCTCGTGCGCCTGGGCCTCACGCCTGGTGCGGAGATCCTCGTAGAGGATGTCGCGCCGTACGGTGGCCCCATCTTCATGCGCGTGGGGGACACCCGCCAGGCCATCGGCCCTGAGGTGGCCATGAAGGTGAAAGTGGAAGGGGTCGCTTCTTCCTAACGTCTTCCGCAGAGCTCCGCCGGTTCACATGCCATTCCCTGACCCATTTGACAATGAAACAATATCCTTGTAATCTTGTGATAAGAGGTGGTTGCCGTGGCACGGGTCGTAAAGCGGGAAGGGCCCCTGGTCGTGGCCCTCCGGACGGAGGGGGCCGTGATCATTCCCAAGCCCCTTCGAGACCGTATGGGCCTCCGGCCGGGCGATCTCCTGGAGGTGGAAGTGAAGGGAACGGATTTGATCCTGCGCCCGCGACCGGTCAGACGCATGAAACTTTCCGGGGTTCCGGCGGCTTCCCAGGATCAGCTCACTGGCTTGGTCAGCCTTGGAGGCGACGCGGTGAGGGATAAGAAACGGCTCTATGAGCCTTAAAGTCTTAGTGGATACAAGCTTTCTCGTTGCCCACCTGGATGACCAGGATACGCACCACCAGACGGCTAAGATCCTCCACCAACTGTTCAAGGATCGGGGAGCTGCCTACATCTACCTTGATTTCGTCGTAAACGAAACGCTCACCGTGCTGGTCCGTCGGGCGCGCGAGCGGAAGTCGGATCCTGTGCCGGTCATCCAGAGGGTGCGCAAGGCGATCCCGCTAGAGCTGCTGGATTGGACAGGGCCAGAGGTTCCCAGGCTATGGACGTCCATCCTCGATACGATGGAGGAGTACAAGGGTAGGCTCTCCTTCCATGACTGCCTGCTTGTCCTGATTGCCCGGGAAGGCGGCATTGAGTGGGTTGCAAGTTTTGACAGGAGTTTGGATCGGGTCGCGGGGATTCGCCGCATCGGGACGACCGCGGCGATTGCAGGAAGGAGCCGGGACCAGAACCTCACGGGAAGCTTCTAAATCTCTCGCGGTATCACCGTCTTGTCTTCGGCTGGCGTCGCTTGGGAAGGAACTGGGAAAGCTGGCCCACCCCCTCTCTCACGGCTGCTACGACAGCCTCCCGGAACTCCTCACTGTGAAGGATCTCATGGAAGGTGCGGGTGATCTCCTCATTCAGCTCGGCCACAGCTTCCCTGAGCAAGTCGTGCAGGAAGGTGTCAAGAGTCTCCCGGGCCTGGGGCGTGTGTGCTTCCTCCTCGTATCCCTCCACGAAATATGAAAGCGGCCGCTTGAGGACGGCCGCAAGCCGCACCAGGTCCTCAATATTGACACGTCTCGTCCCCTTCTCCCAGCCGAGGATCGCGTTCGCAGAGTACCCGAGCAGCCGTCCTAGCTCAGCCTGGGTGTAGCGGCTTTCTTTCCGTGCCTGTCGGATCCGCTGGCCGAGCACTCGGTAGAAATCCACCATAATTCCATCCCCGCCAGTTACGCTGCGCCTCGATTGTATCACCGGAGCGCGAGATTCTACTTGACAGGGACCACGCAATTTGATAGTTTAAAACTAGCAATTTGCGAGTTTTCTCTTTGGCCTACGCTTTCGGGAGGGTAAGAAGGCGACCAAGAAGCTTCATCCGCCGCTTGGGAACCGTATCCCAGGCACCGGAAAGGAGGTGGGGAGAGCAGTCCGCGGGTAACCGCGACGGAATGTGCCGCCGGGAAAGCGGTGGATGAGACCGAGCCGAGGCGGAGGGTTGAGGCAGTGAGGAAACGGGAACACTCGCGGCCGGAACCCACGTCAGAGGCTTAATCCTGACGAAAGGGGGACCAAGCAAGTGAAAAAGGCTGCGTTGTTCGTCACGGCAGCACTTCTCCTTGCCCTTGTAGCCCCGGTCTTCGCTCAGCCGTTCGCAGATGTCCCGACAGACCATTGGGCGTACGATGCGATCGCTGAGCTTGCTGCGAAGGGACTCGTCGAGGGGTACCCAGACGGGACCTTCAAGGGCGACCGGGCATTGACCCGGTACGAGATGGCCATGATCGTCGCCAGGCTGCTGGCGCGCATCGAGGCCGTTGCCGCGCAGATCCCCGGACCGCCGCCACCGCCACCTGCTCCTGAGGTGCGGAAGGCGGATGTCGATGCGTTGAGGCAGAGCATCGACACCATCAACCGGCTGGTC
>Ga0197143_1001412_pt1 | contig 20265 bp, 20 predicted proteins | sample GBS70_MetaG_FD_148603 | JGI IMG/M metagenome (GOLD analysis project Ga0197143, IMG submission 148603) | Sediment microbial communities from Great Boiling Springs, Gerlach, Nevada, United States - GBS 70_MetaG | ecosystem: Environmental > Aquatic > Thermal springs > Hot (42-90C) > Sediment...
CGCGCTCGCAGAAGCTCCATAAGATGCGCAAGCGTCTGTCCCGTGTCCACGATGTCTTCGACGAGCAAGACATGCCGCCCCGCGATGGGCTTCTCCAAGTCTTTGAGCAGTTTCATCTGTCCTGGGGTCGAGCCCATGCCATAGCTGGAGACCGCAATAAAGTCATACTCGACAGGGATGGTCATGGCGCGGGTCAGATCAGCTAAGAAGACTACGGCGCCGCGCAGCAGCCCCACAGCGATGGGCGGCTCATGGGAGAGCTTCTCTCCCAAAAGCTTTGTGTACTCGTGGGAGATCTGCTGGCCCAGCTCGCGCACCCGCTGGGCGATCTGAGCTTCTGTAAATAGAACGCGTTCGATCTCGTTATGCATTACTTTCGCACCGAACTCTTCGCATGGGTTCGTTGTGAAGCCTCTAAAACCGTGACTCCCACCAGACGATTCCCTCTATAATCTAAGATAACCCCATCATCGCGCAGCTCGCTATGCGTTGAGCTTGGTCTCTTTTCGAAATGAATGTATAGCACATCAGCCTCTTCGTCATAGTCAAGCCACATCTGAGTTTTGGGAAGCCGCACCAGGTGCGCTACTGCTTGCAAAAGGTGTGCAAGACTTCTTGGAGCTAAGACCTCTTTGGCCATACAACCGCCTTCCTGTTCACCTTGCGAGCTATAAACGCCGTGAGAATGAAGCCATCACTTGCACTGACCTCACGATAGACTACATGCAAATACTTACCTTTCCCTAGAGAGCGTACCGCTACGAGCGCTCCTCCATAGCCGCGCAAAATCCACGTAGGATGTTCGATAACCTCCAACACCAGCTCGCGATATGATAGCATATACGGCTTGTTGCGAGCAATATGTGCCCATCGCTCGTCCGTGAGACGAATCCGCACACCGTTGATCGAATATGCAATTGCCTTCATTCATGTGCGCACAGAGAACCTCTCTTCTAGCCTGTGCAATCTCTCGGCGATTCCCCCGTACTCCAGCTCTTCCATGCCCACCATCGCCGGCCCTGAGAAACCTTGACGGCGAATCTCGCTCATCTTCTGCGCAGCCTTCTCGCGCACCCAGTCCCAGTACGGATGATCAAAGATATCTACCGGGCCGATGAGCTTGCCCTCCTTCATAGAGAACCCCAAACATTGCACCATCGCCGGGCCGTCGAAATACCCAATCGCTGAATTCTTCTTGACAGGCATCAGCGGAACGTTGTGACTCCCCCGGCAGTCGCCCGCGACGTAGTGCGCGATCTCAAACGGCGCTAGGACTTCGCCAGTCGCGGGGAACTGCGACTGCACCCGCACGATCATCACCGGATCGTCTTTGCCCACATATTTGCCTGCGATGTTATGCAGCCTCGTCGTGCTGCAGACGACGGCGATCTCGCCCGTCTTGCGCGAGCGAATGCTCTCGATCACAAAGCGATGGTTGTCGCGCAACAGCGCCGCGATGTCGTAGAGATCTTCGGGAGCGTTCAGAGTGATGACTCTGTCGCCCTCGGTGTAGTTGACGTCCATGATCGTGAACGAGAACCCCGCTGCGAGGGTCGAGCTGAGCATGAGCCCCGGGCTGTACATGGGGTCAGCGAACGCTAGATATAACGGGAGATTAAACGCCCCCGGCTCGGTCTTGTCGGCAGCGAAGAACAAGAACGGCTCAGCAGGGCGCTCTTCGATCTCCATCTCGGCGACGCCGGGGCCCAGCCCGCGCACGTTCCCAGAGAAGCTGTCTTTTAAGAGATCTTGTCCGGCGCCGTAGAGCCCCTCGGCCTTGGCGACGGCCGTGCCCGCTTTAAATGCCTCCCACGCAAGACCGTGAATCTCTTTGTTCCCCACGCCCCTCTGGTGGGTCATGAGGATGTGGATATCGTCGCCGCAGTAGCCGACGTAATAGTCTATGAGCAGATTTTTGGCGTTCTTCTTGACGAACTCAGAGACGGCATTGACGACGCCGGGGCTGGGGCAGATGTGCCCAGCGATCGCCCCGATGTCGGCCTTGATCGCGCTGATGGTAACCTTCATACGAACCTCCTTCAAATCAATTTTATCTGGCTATTGTCCGCGAGCACGAAGCTGAGCGCCTCCGGGCGACGGTCTTTTCTATTAATAGCGACGTTGCGCCCGATGAGACTGTGATCAATCCGCCCAATGCCCTCAATCTGAGACCCCTCCATCACGATGCTGTACTCGATCTCGCTGTGACGGATGTTGACGCGCGGGCCGATGGCCGTAAACGGCCCGATGAACGAATCCTCGATCAGGGCGCCCTCGCCGATGACCAGCGGGCCGCGTAGCTCCGAATTCTTGATCTGTGCCCCCGGCGCGATCTGCACCCGCCCGGTGATCTGCGAATGGCTATCCAGCTCGCCCTCAATCTGGGTCGTGATGCGCTCGAGGAGCAATCGGTTGGCGTGGAGCATATCTTCGGGCTTGCCCACGTCCTTCCACCAGCCCTGTACCAAGTGGGGCGTGACGCGATAGCCCTTGTCTATGAGCTTTTGGATCGCGTCTGTAATTTCTAATTCGTCGCGCCAGCTGGGCTTGATCTCACGGATCGCCTCAAAGATCTTCTCGTCGAAGAGATAGACCCCGACGATCGCGAAGTTGCTGGGCGGGTCTTTGGGCTTCTCGATCACCCTGATGATCTGACCGTCTTGCAGTTGGGCGACCCCGAAGCTGCGCGGGTCTTCCACCTCAAAGAGCACGATCGAAGCATTGGCCTCGCCACGCTCGAACTCTCTCACAAAGTCGGTGACCCCGTTCTCTAAGAGATTATCTCCCAGATAGACCAAGAAGGGCTCGCGGCCCACAAACTCGTGAGCGCACGAGACCGCGTGGGCCAGCCCCTTGGGTTGATGCTGCAAGATATACGAGATCTTCAAGCCCCACTGAGAGCCATCGCCCAGCGTCAGTTTGAACTCCTCTTCGCGGTGGGGACTGACGACAATCCCAAGCTCTTTGATCCCCGCGCTCGCAATCGCTTCGATGCTGTAGAAGATCACGGGCTTATTGGCTACGGGGATCAAGTGCTTGGCGCCCGTGTAAGTTAGCGGGCGCATCCGCGTCCCCTCGCCGGCACAGAGAATGATCGCTTTCACGCCTTATCTTACTCAGAAGACACGTTCGCCCGCAAGATACGTCCGCTCGATGGCGATCTCATTGATCTGTGTTGGGGCTTGGAAAGGATCGCGCGAGAGCACGATGAAATCCGCGAACTTGCCCGGCTCCAGCGAGCCCAGCGCGTGCTCTTCAAATCCCGCATACGCCGCGCCCAGGGTGTACGCGTGGATGGACTCTGCAACGGAGAGCCTCTGGTCGGGATGTGGTGCGTTGACGGCCCAGTGGATGCCGTAGAGCGGGCCGAAGGGCATCCCGTCAGAGCCGAAAGCGAGCGCTACTCCTGCGTCTAGAACCTTGCGATGGGGATCAATCTGGGCGTCGCGCTCTGGGCCAAGCCGAGCTTCGTAGAGCCCGCCTGGACCGCTCCATTGGAGAAAATTGGGCTGCATGGAAGCGATAATCCCCAGCTCGCTCATACGAGCGATCTGCTCTGGGTGTAACAGCTCGGCGTGCTCGATGCGGTGTCGGCGTTCGGGGGTAGCCCCTGCGGACGAGAGTGCTTCGAGTGCGGCATCAATGGCTCGATCCCCGATAGCATGGATCATCACTTGGAAGCCATGATCGTGAGCGCGCTTCACCAAGCGATTGAGTTCGCTCTGCTCGTAGTTGAGCTTGCCCCAGACTTCGTCTGGGCTGTTCGCCTTCGCCAGCTGAAGCTGGCGAAGATGAACGTCAAGCGAAGCTTGTCCAGGCGAAGCCTGGTAGGGCTCTCTGAGCGCGGCGTTGCGCGCACCCAACGAGCCGTCTGCAAAGAGCTTGATCGCCCCCAGCTTGACGAATTCATCCCCAAAACCGGTGCGCAACCCCAGCGCTATGAGCTGATCGAGATAGTGCACCTCAACGTTGAGACGCACGCGAAGCCGAAGCTTCTGAGCTTGATGGAGCGCTATATACGCTCGGATATGATCGGGCTTAGCGATGTCGTGGATCGCTGTCACGCCCAGCTTATGGGCGAGCTTCACCCCAGCGAGGATTGCGTCGCGGATCTGTTCGTCGGAGGGCTGAAGCTGCTGCAAGAAGGCCCATGCGGTTTCCTCGCGCAGCAGCCCGGAAGGCTCGTCAAACTCCCCAGCGCGAGGCGTCACGGAAATTTTCTTTAGAGCTATGCTGTTCGCGCAGAGAATGTGCCCACAGACGCGCACGAGCACCACCGGATGCTCAGGAGCGATTCGGTCTAAGTCGGCTTTCGTGATATAGCGGCGTTCTGGCCAGCGGGACTCGTCCCAACCGCGTCCCAGCACCCACTGATCTCTTTCGGTTTGCTGCACGCGCGCGCGCACCAGGGCAAGCGTTTCGTCAAGAGAGCGTGCTTGGCTTACATCGAGATAATATCCTGACTCGCGCAGCCCCACGCTCACTAAGTGCATGTGAGCGTCTATGAAGCCGGGGAGCACGGTCTTGCCCCGCAGGTCTTCGATCTTGGTCGTCGGCCCGGCGAGCTTTTTGATCTTGTCAGCAGTTCCGACGGCGAGGACCTTCCCGTCGCGCACTGCCAGGGCTTGGGCATATCCCGATGAGACTGTGTAAATATTCGCGTTGATCACGATAAGATCAGCAGAGAGCATAGGGATTTCGATTATAATTAGGAGGTCTGTGCTTGGCAAGAAGATGCTCGTGCTCGCGCGGAAAGCAACGCGCAAGTTTTGGGCCATTTGACTTTTCCCACGCGCTTCTTATAATGAAGTACACTTGTGGTCTTTGATAACTGAACAGTCTTGTGCACACACCAAGGAGGTATTCGCTATGAATGGTCAACCAGAAACTGCCGTCTTTGTGGACTTGGAGAACATCTATATCGGTTTTCGGCATCAATATGGTCGCGACCTGACCGCCGATGAACTCGTGGAGAAGGCTCGGTCGTTTGGCGGCGTCAAGTTCATCAATGTCTACGCAGACTTCAGCGAGCTCACGTATCCTGAACACTTCAAGCTCGCCCTCGACAACGAGGGCGTCCAGGCGATCAACGTCCCCAAGGACCGAGACCGCGAGGGCCGACCGACAAAGAATAAAATAGACATGCGCATGGCCGTAGACGTCCTGCGCACGCTCGCCTTCAGGAAAGAGATCTCTCGCTACGTCCTGCTCACCGGAGATAAGATCTTCTTAGACGTCGTCAATTTAGCGCGCAACGACTTCGGCAAGGAAGTGATCGTCTGCGGGCTGGAGGGGACGGTCGCCCAGGTCCTCAAGGACGTAGCGATCTACGTGCCCTTCAGCGCAGACACAGCCGTAGATGAGCGCTTAGAGAGATTCATTAAACTCTTCGATCGTCTAGAACGCGAGCTGCTCGAAGGGACGTATCACTATATTGGGTGGAAGCTCGTCATTGACAAGCTGATGGAGGAGGCGGAGATGGGCTTTAGCACGTGGGCGGAGGCGCGCGACTTCTTCGAGCGCATCAAGCGCGACGGGCGGCTCATCCTCAAATACTATCCGGGGGAGAGCCGCGAGATCGAGGGGTATCGCTTAGATAGACGAAACCCGCTGGTGCGCAAGGTGTTGGGGCTAGAGCCCCGAGCGGCCGAACCCACAGCGACCCTGTAGACCGTAGATTTATGGCCATCTTTGGCAAGAAATATTTCAAGGTCAAGCTCGAGCAGCTAGAGCGCAAGGACGACGAGGCCTTGTGGATGAAGTGCAAGGCGTGCAACGAGCTCGTCTTCAAAAAGCGCGTCCGGGAGAACAATAATATCTGCCCCAAGTGCGGGGAATATTTCTTCCTCACCGCTCCAGAGCGCATCCAGATGCTGGCCGATCCCGGCTCGTTTGAGGACATCTCGCGGCCGATCGTCGCTGCCGATCCCTTGGGATTCCCCGGCTATGCGGACAAGCTCAAGCACGCCCAAGAGGAGACCGGCCTGGTCAACGAGATCATCGTCGGTCGGGTGCGGATTGGTGGGCGGCCCGTTATACTAGCCGTGATGGACTTTCGGTTCATCGGTGGGAGCATGGGCTCGGTGATGGGCGAGCAGATCTGTCACGGCATGGAGATCGCGGCCCGCGAGCGTCTCCCGTTCATCCTGATCTCTGCGACCGGAGGGGCGCGCATGCACGAGGGCATCCTCTCTCTCATGCAGATGGCCAAGACTGCCGCGTGCCGAAAGAAGCTCGCTGAATCAAAAGTCCCGTTCATCTCGATTATGACGTACCCCACGACCGCGGGAGTACAAGCGAGCATCGCCAGCTTAGGCGATATAGCGCTTGCCGAGAAGGGGGCGCTCATCGGGTTTACGGGGAGACGCGTTATCCAGCAGACCCTCAAGCAAGACCTGCCCGAGGATTTTCAAACGGACCGCTTCGCGTTCGAGCACGGCATTGTGGACAACGTCGTCAAACGCGAGAACTTGCGAGAAGAACTGATCCGACTATTAAAATTCTTTGTATGAGCGAAGAGGTCATCGCTGAGCTGCAGAAGCAGATTGAGCGGCTGAAAGAGCTAAGCCGCAACGGCCTCGATCTCGCGGAGGAGATCGCGCGGCTGGAAGCGAAGCTTTCTGCGCTGCAGCAAACACCGCCAGCTCCGGCGGAGTGGGATGACTGGGAGCGGGTCAAGCTTGCGCGCCATCCTCAACGCCCCTACGCTCTCGATTATATCAAGCTCATTATGGAAGATTTCTACGAGCTCCACGGCGACCGGCTCTACGGGGACGACGCGGCGATCGTCGCCGGCCTGGCTCGCTTCGACGGACAGACCGTGGTCGTCGTGGGGACGCAGAAGGGGCGCGACGCGGCGGAAAACGTCCGCAGGAACTTTGGGATGCCTCATCCAGAGGGCTATCGCAAAGCCCTCCGGGTGATGCAGCTTGCGGAACGCTTTGGGTTTCCGATCTTCACGCTCATTGACACCCCAGGGGCCTATCCGGGCATCGGCGCGGAGGAGCGCAACATCGGAGGCGCGCTCGCCCAGAATATTTACGAGATGTTTCATCTGCGTGTCCCCATCATCGTGACGATCATCGGGGAGGGGGGCAGCGGGGGCGCGATGGCCCTTGGGGTAGGAGATCGGATCTTAATGCTTGAGAACGCGATCTACTCCGTGATCACCCCTGAGGGCTGCGCGGCGATTCTCTTTCGCGACGCCCGACAAGCCCCTCAAGCGGCGCAGGCGCTGAAGCTCACGGCGCAGCACTTGCTCCAGCTGGGCATCATTGATGAGATCGTCCCTGAGCCCCCTGGCGGGGCGCATCTCGATTACCGTGGGGCGGCGCAAGCGCTCGCTGCGGCTCTCCGGCGCCATATGCGCGAGCTTTGTCACCTCCCCCTAGACCACTTGCTGGAGAGGCGCGCCGCGCGCTTCCGAGCCCTGGGCATCTTTGAGGAGGTAGGAGAGCCTTGAGATTTGTCAGAGAAAGTACTACACTGGGAGAGGAGGTGTCAGGCGATGACCCCGACAGGGCATCCAGCGGACTGTCGCGGCGAGTGCTCATGGATCTTCTCAGATCTCGATGAGAAGGGCGTCAAGGAGTTGCGGGCCATGGCTCGCCCAGTCTCTTATGATAAGAATGAGCTCATCTTTCAGGAGGGCGAGCCAGCTTTTGGTTTCTACGTCATCTGTACGGGGAAAGTGAAGCTCGCCAAGCACTCTCCCCACGGGAAGAAGCAGATCTTAAAGCTTCTTGGCCCAGGCGAGATGCTCGGCGAAAAGACGATGTTCGACCGCGAGGTCTACACGGCGTACGCCCAGACGCTCGAACCGACGAGAATGAACTTCTATCAGCGCGAGCCGTTCCTCGCGTTCTTAGAGAAGTATCCCAAAGTCGCCCTGAAGATCATTGAGAAGCTGTCGCGGGAGATCAAGGCCTTCCAAGATCGTCTCATCGAGACGAGCTACGGGGGAAGCGAGGAGCGCTTAGCACGATTGCTGCTGATGATGGCCCAAGTCTACGGGACCCCCGATGAGAAGGGGGTGTACGTGGGGGTGGATCTCTCCCGCTCAGAGTTGGCGGAGCTTGCAGGGATCTCCACCGAGACGGCGATCCGCACCCTGAGCGCCTTCAAAGAGCGCGGCTACGTCGAGCTGGAGGGCCACAAGATCTATCTCCGTGACCGAGAGAGCCTGAGCAAGATCGCCGAGCCCTTTGAGATCCACCTCAAAGAGAACCTCATCTGAGATCTATGGGGACATAATGGCCCAGCGGCGGGCCGACGTAGCGCGTCGTTGGCCGGAAGAGTTTATTATTTGAGAGATATTCGATGATATGGGCCATCCATCCCGCCACGCGACTGACCGCGAAGATCGGCGTCAGCAGCTCCAGCTCGATGCCCAAGGCATAGCAGACTGGCCCTGAATAGAAGTCAACGTTCGGGAAGATTCCCTTGCTGCCCAGCGCTTCGATGACCGTCTTCTCGATGATCTGCCCGATCTGGAAGAGCTGCGTCTCCCCGTGCTGCGCCGCAAGCTGGTGCAAGTAGCGCTTGAGGATGCGCGCGCGCGGATCGTACGTCTTATAAACCCGATGCCCAAACCCCATGATGCGCTCGTGACGAGCAAGCTTCTCCCGAATATACTGCTCGGCTCGAGCAGGCTCGCCAATCTCTAAGATCATGCGCACGACGTGCTCGCTGGCGCCGCCGTGCAGCGGGCCCTTGAGCGCCCCAAGTGCTGCTGAGATTGCCGAATAGACGTCGCTGAGCGTTGAAGCTACGACGAGGCTCGCAAACGTCGAAGCGGGAAACTCGTGATCAGCTTGTAAGATAAGGACGATATCGAAGACGCGCGCTGCAGATTCTGCGGGCTTCTTGCCCGTGAGCATGTAGAGGAAATTCGCGCTGTGGGAGAGCGGTAAGTCTGGCGGGACGATCTCTTGGTTGTGGCGCAACCGCCCGATGGCCGCGGTGAGCGTCGCCATCTGGGAGATCAGTTTGATCGCTTTCTCCCTCAACGCCGAGGGCGAGACGTCATCAGCGGTGGGCTCGAAGTGGCCCAAGGCCGAGACCGCTGTGCGCAGCAGCGCCATGGGAGCAGCTTGGCGGGGCAGGGCTTTTAAGATATTTATGACCGCCCCAGGTACGGGACGGTGACGGGCGAGCTCTTCTTGAAACTTTTGGAGCTCGGCACGTGTGGGCAGGCGCTGATGGAGCAACAAGAACGCCGTCTCCTCAAACGTCGAGTGCTCCGCGAGCTCTTCGATGGGGATGCCAACATACGCTAAGATCCCCTTCTGACCGTCAATATACGTCAGGGCGCTCTCAGCAGCGATGACCCCTTCCAAGCCGCGAGAGAACGTCATCTCCGTGCTCATGCCGAACCTCCTCGAGAATATTTCTTCAGTTGTTCATGGAAGAGTTGGGCGAGTTCTTGGGCTTTGGCTCTGTAGGCGTGCGGGTCTTTCCACGTCGCTTTGGGGTTGGTGACCAGAGCCGACAGCCCTGGGCAATGCGCAGGGAAGCGCAATCCAAAGTACGGATCTTCCTCGAAAGGGACGCGCTCGAGGGAGCCGTCGAGGGCCGCACGCACCAAGGCCCGCGTGTACGGCAGGGAGATCCTCTTGCCGACGCCATAGGGCCCGCCGATCGTGCCGGTGTTCAAAAGCCAGACTTTCGGTCTATATCGAGCGATCCGATCTTGCAACATCCGGGCATACGTCAGGGGGGGCAAGGGCCAGAACGGCTCGCCAAAGCACGGACTAAACGTTGCCTTCGGCTCGACCACGCCGCGCTCGGTGCCTGCCACTTTGGCCGTGTATCCCAACAGAAAATACGAGATCGCTTGATCTTCGTCTAAGAGCGCGATAGGGGGCAGCACGCCAAACGCATCATACGTCAAGAAGAAGATCGTGTGGGGATGGGGCCCGGTGCCCGTCGGGACGATGCGGGGCAAGAACTCGATGGGATAGGCCGCACGGGTGTTTTCTGTAATAGAAGCGTCATCGAAGCATATTCTTCGGGTCGGTTCCTCCAAGACGACGTTCTCCACGATCGTGCCAAACTGATTCACCGCGTGATAGATCTCCGGCTCGGTGTCGCGGCGCAGCCCGATGACTTTGGCGTAGCAGCCGCCCTCGAAATTAAAGACGCCCTCGTCGGTCCAGCCGTGCTCATCGTCGCCGATGAGCGGGCGGTCGGGATCGGTGGAGAGCGTGGTCTTGCCCGTGCCGGAGAGCCCAAAAAACAGCGCGGTCTGGCCGTCTTGGCCCTGATTGGCAGAGCAGTGCATAGGCAGGACGCCCTGCTGGGGCAATAGATAATTCAAGAGCGTGAAGACGGACTTTTTGATCTCCCCAGCGTAAGAGGTGCCGCCGATCAAGATAATTTTTTTGGCAAGATGCAGAATGATAAACGTCTCGGAGCGCGTGCCGTCGCGCTCGGGGACGGCGCGGAACGACGGGGCACAGATCACGGTGATCTGTGGAGTGCGATGCTCCCCCCGTGAGCGTATGAAGAGATTGCGTGCGAAGAGGCTGTGCCACGCATATTCGGTGATCACGCGGAGGGGGAGACGATAGCGCGGCGCGGCGCAGACTTCCAGGTCCTGCACGAAGACCTTCTTCGCTTTCAGATGGTCCCAGAGGCGCTCATAGAGCTGATCGAACTGTTCCGGGCTGATGGGGGTATTCACTGGGCCCCACCAGACTCTTTCGGCGCTGCTGGGATCTTTGACGATAAATTTATCGTTTGGAGAGCGGCCGGTGTGCGGGGCAGTGTAGGCGACGAGGGCTCCACTTGAGGCGAGGCGCGCTTCACGGCGTTGGATGGCCTCCTCATAGAGCGCTGGGGGCTCCAAATTCCAGTGAGCCTGGGAGAGCACCAGCTCAAGCTCTGTCGCTTCTCTCACGAACGCCTCCTACTCCACAAACTGTGCTATAGAATTTTTTGATTTTACAAAAAGCTGAGGGCGTGTGCATCTTGTCCCTGCGCTTGACATTTCTCCAAAAACTGTCAAAATAGCTCTCACGAGGTGAAGCTCTCTATGAAGCGAATTCTTCTTGGCATCGGTGTAGTCTTCTTGCTCTTCGGGGCACTAGGGACGGCAAGCGTTCTCTCTCAGCTCTCAACAGTGGAGGCTGCGCTCCAGCCGGCAGACCCGTTCGTCGCGCAGCTTATAGAGCAAGTGCAGGAGGCTCAGCTTCGCGAGCACATCTGTCACTTGCAGTCTGCCGAGGGCGGGGAGGCGTGCAACGCCCAGGGCTCACGCTGGTCGTGCGATGGCCCAGCCATTGACCGCGCCTTAGAGTACGGCCGCAAGTATTTCGAAAGTTTGGGACTGCAGACGAAGCTCGACCCATACTCGCTCTCGTGCCGCGCGGGGCTGTCGTACAATCTCGAAGCTGTTCTGCCGGGCACAGACTCAGAAAGCTCTGAGATCATTCTGATCACGGCGCACCTAGACAGCGTGGCACAGGGGGTGCGGTCGAGCCGGGTCGCCCCTGGGGCTGACGACAACGCCAGCGGCAGCGCCGGGGTGCTCGAGGCCGCGCGCGTTTTGAGTCAGTATAAATTTAAGCGTTCTATCTACTTTGTGCTCTTCACGGGAGAGGAGCAAGGGCTTGTGGGCAGTCGGGCCTATGCCGGGCGGCTCAAGCGCGAGGGCGCAAATATTGTAGGTGTCTTCAATATGGACATGATCGGCTACGACAGCGATGACAACGGGATCTTCGAGATTCAAGCCCCCGATGAAGACTCTTTTCAGCTTGCGGAGCTGCTCATGACCACGACCAATCACTATAATTTATCGTTAGTTCCGCAGGTGCCCGACCAAGCCCCGCCGTGGAGCGATCACGCGTCGTTTGCGCGTCAGGGCTACCCAGCGGTCTTAATTATAGAAGACACAGAGTTGGGCGAGACCGAAGACTTTAACCCGTACTATCACACGACGGGGGACACCCTAGAAGCGCTCAATCTCTCCTACGCGCGGCGGATCGTGCAAGCGATTGTGGGGACAGTAGCGCAGCTCGCCGAGCCGGTGCAGTAACAGCTTGGCAGCTCAACTGAAAAACTCGGAACTGAGAACTGTCACACTGTTTCTGCGGAGGGGGGGACTCGAACCCCCACGGGTTGCCCCACAGGATCCTAAGTCCTGCGCGTCTGCCAGTTCCGCCACCCCCGCCCAGGCTTCGCCTGGACCATTCATCTTGCCGCCTCCGGCGGCAAGGCGAACAGTCCAGACGGAGTCTGGCGCCGGCTTGCAGCCAGCGAAGGCTCTTTTTATTTTACACCAGACTCCCGCGTCGTTCCATAGGGACGCCCCTGACCGCTTGACGGCGAGAAGTCCTCGTGATAGATTGAAGTCACATCGTAACAGCTATGAAGCGTTATATTATCTGGTCTAAACGAACACTGGACCTCACTGACCCCTGGCAGCGCCGGTGGTGGATACGGCAAGTTCTCCTTCACGGGCGTGCCGAGGACGTAGCTGCACTCGACTGGGAAGAAGTGCGCCAGACTCTTCCCTTGCTCGAACTGCCCCATTCAGTCCGGCGGCTCTGGGAGGAGTATTTTGCTTATGCAAGCCAGGATACCCCAAAGTAGAGGACTCCTCACCCCAGCCCAGCAGCATATCCTCAAAACATTCCAAGCGCTGCCCGATGCCCAACACTTCTATCTGACTGGCGGCACGGCGCTCGCGGAGTTCTACCTTGGACATCGCCGCTCTTTTGACCTCGATCTCTTTACGACCGAGCAAGGGATCATCGTGCCCTTCTCGCGCCTCTTCGAGCACCACTTTGCTGCCCAACGCTTCGCGGTTCGCGTCATTCGCCGTCTAGAAAGCTTCGCGGAATTTGAGCTGACCTGGCAAGAAGAGGCTGTACGAGTTCAGTTGGCCTATGATTCTCCTTATCGGTTCGCTCCCCCTCACGAGACCCCTCTGGGACGAGTGAACGACTTTCAAGACTTGGTGGTGGACAAGCTGTTGGCCTTCTTTGGCCGGGCGGAGCCGCGCGATGCCGTAGATTTATTCGTGATCCTAGCTACAGAAGACCTTCAAGAACTCATGAGGCTCGCCCGTATGAAGGATCCTGGGTTCGACCCGTACTGGTTCGCTCAAGCCCTACAAAAGACGCAAGACTTCCCAGATGAGCTGGAACGCTGGCCCGTAGAAGTTATTCATCCCCTAGACCCTAAGCAACTCAAGAGGCGTTTTCGAGAGATTGCCTTGGAAATCATGGCCGGGCTGCAGCGCGGATAGACTGAGCGCGCCCGGAGGGACTTGAACCCCCAACCCGCGGCTCCGAAGGCCGCTGCTCTTCCAATTGAGCTACGGGCGCGAGCTTACTACTCATTTTACAAACTCACAAATTAACTAGCAAGAGGTTCCGTAAGCAAGCCAAAGAATTTTTGCTTTTTATCTCAGCATGGTCTAAAATGACACGCTGAGTTCAGGGGGCAAGACGATGCCTAGGAAGCTGAAGCAACTGAATATCAGCGATGAGCGCTATGACAATCTTATCCTGCAGCGGCTTGAGGCTGCTCGCAGAAATCTCCTAGACACCAGTTTACGCAATAAGCTAATTAACTATAAGACTCCTAAAGCATCAGGTGTTGAGGTCGTCGGCGAGGACCCTGTAGAAGTCTATAGACTGTTGGTCAAGGAAGGCAAATCAATGATTTTCATGGGTAAACCAGACTTGCAGGAAGAAGGTCTTATAGAAAAGGAAGGCAGCAGCAAGCTTGTGTCGATAGACACAACAGATACTAAATTAAGCACTAACGAAACTGAGAGTAAACTATATATACGGTTACTCAAAACATGGCGCAATGCTCGAGCTACTCTTGAAGAGCAAGGGGTAAATACATTGTTCCTAGCGCTTGGCATGCTTCACTGGTATGAATCGGAAGCAAGCCAAGAGCCAAAAAAAGCGCCACTGATCCTAATTCCTGTTCTCATCGAGCGTCATAGGAGCACGAGATTTCGAATTTCCTATGATGGCACTGAGGTCGGCAGTAACCTCTCATTAATAGCAATATTGCAGCAACAATTTGGAATTGATCTCCCTGAGATTGGCGAATCTGAAAGCTTAGATGTCGCTCAATATTTTCAAAGAGTTGCAGAGGCAGTCGCAGATCAGCCGCGCTGGTGGGTCGACGATAAAGCTATTGTATTGAGTTTTTTCAGTTATGCGAAATATCTCATGTTTAAGGACCTAGGAGGTGAAGTATGGCCTACAGGACAAAAGCCTTGGATGCATAGCGTCATAAGAGCATTGCTTGGTGATGGATTCGAAGGAGACGGTAACCCTAGCATTAGCGAAGAAGAAAATATTGACAAGTATCGCCCTGTTGAGCAAGCATGGGAAGTTTTCGATGCTGATTCCTCGCAACTACGTGCTATTTTGGAGGCAAAATCAGGACGCTCGATGATTATTGAAGGCCCTCCTGGAACTGGAAAATCCCAAACAATTGCTAACCTCATTGCTGAAGCAATCGCTGAGGGCAAAAAGACCCTTTTTGTTTCTGAAAAGCGTGCGGCTTTGGAGGTTGTCTGGCAGCGCCTTAAGGAAGCAGGCCTGCATGAAGCATGTTTAGAGTTGCACAGTAGCAAGGCCAACAAAAGGGGCTTCTATGAACAGCTTAAAAGAACCCTCTATCTGTCGCACCCTCAAAGAGATCAAAAGCAACAAGAGCTGAAGCGACTCAGTCAAATTCGTGATAGACTTAACGAATATTGCCAGGCGCTTCATACTCCATTGCCTCAACGAGGGATTTCTCCCTTTCTTGCTATGGGTCAACTTCTTCGACTAGGGAAAGAGCCCGAAGGCCTGAGAAAGCCCAGCTTTAGTATCATGCGCAGATGGACACAATCGGACTTTGAAAGCAAGCGAGAGCTAGTTCGAAAAATCCAAAGCGTTGTCAAAGAAACAGGCATACCTGCTCAAAATCCCTTTTGGGGTAGTGGCTTAATGCTTCTACTTCCAGAAGACCGTAACGTAATTGCTTCATTGATAAAGGAAACAATCAAGGTAGTGCAACATGCTTTTGATTGTACATGTCGCTTAGATCATGATTCTGCTGAATCAATCCGTGAAGAGATCATTGCCAAACAGCAGATATGGGAATTGGAGATTAATGGCATCCAACATAATATAGCTCAATACGGTGATAAGTGGTATCGAATCTTTGTGCCGTCATATTACGTTGCGCGTTGGAAGCTGCGTTCGCTTTGGGCTCGTCCTCTTCCAAAATCTCAAGAAGAAACAATATATCTCATACATGTAGTTCAATCAGTCTTAGCAGCATCCCGTCAGCTTAACGCCCTATTGAGGCGCTTAGAGGCAAAAGAGACGCTCAAGCAATTAGCAAAGCTTCCTTTCTCCAATCAGCTCGCGAGATTAAACATTTGGCTTACAGACCTTACCCCACTCCAGCACCTTGCCACTTTCAACCGCCTTTGTGAAGAAGCAAGACAACAAGGCCTTGAAGAAGTAGCCAAGATAGCTGCTTCTTGGGAGTTAGCAGGTGATCGGCTGGTCGAGGTATTCGATAGAGCATGGTACTCAGGGGTTGTACGAGAAGCCTTTGAATCACGTCCGGTCCTCGCTATGTTCGAAAGCAAGGAGCATGAGGATCTGATTCGAGAATTTAGGGATTTAGATACCCTGATGCTTAAGATCAATCGAGCTAGAGTAGCTCTCAAGCATTGGGAGCAAGTCCCGCGCTACACTGCTGGGGGGAGTCTCGGCCTATTGCTCAGAGAGATAGAAAAACAGAGGGGGCACAAACCAATTCGGAAAATCATGTTAGAAGCTGGTGAGGCGATTCAAGCAATTAAGCCTGTGTTTATGATGTCGCCTCTCTCTGTGGCCATGTACTTGCCGCCTGACGGGCCTCGGTTTGACCTAGTAATCTTTGATGAGGCCAGTCAAATTAAGCCTGAAGATGCTTTTGGGGCCATTATCCGAGCTAAACAAACTATCGTCGTGGGAGATAGCAAGCAGTTACCTCCAACTAGCTTCTTTGATAGATTGACGCAAGTGGATGATAGCGACGACGAAGGCGAAGAAGTCGCTGTGAACATTACACGTGGCATGGAGAGTATCCTTGCTTTGATGAATTCCAAGATTCCTCCTTATAGCCCACGGCGGCGGGATTTGCGTTGGCATTATAGAAGTAAACATGATTCCTTGATCGCTTGCTCCAACCGGCTCTTTTATAACGAGCGGCTTATTGTGCCTCCCAGTACAGAACAGAGACCCAAAGGCATGGGGCTAGTGTTTCACCATCTTCCTCACACAGTCTATGACCGTGGAGGATCAAAGAAGAATCTAAAAGAAGCACGAATCGTTGCAGAGTCGATAATAAGGCATGTAAAAGAAAAGCCCGATTTATCGCTTGGAGTAGCAGCCTTCAGCATTGCTCAACAAGAGGCAATTGAGGATGAGCTGGAGCGCCTACGTCATGAGAATACAGAAATTGACAGAATACTTATAGAGTTTGACCGCCGTCACGAAACTGAGCCTCTCTTTGTGAAGAATCTCGAAACTGTCCAAGGCGACGAGCGCGATGTCATCTTCATTAGTGTGGGTTATGGTAGAGATGCAAATGGATATATCTCCATGAACTTTGGCCCTCTCAATAAAGAGGGAGGAGAAAGACGATTAAATGTATTAATTACTCGTGCTCGAATAAGGTGCGAGGTATTCACCAACTTGCGCTATAGTGACATTCGCGTAGATGAGAACTCTCCACAAGGTGTAAAGGCCTTGCGAACCTTCCTTCATTTTGCAGAAACAGGTGAGATAGACGTACCAACCCCAACCAATCGTGAACCTATGTCGCCTTTTGAAGAAGATGTGATTGAGTCTTTACGTGCTCATGGCTATCAAGTAGTACCCCAAGTCGGATCTGTAGGGTTCTATATCGATATTGGGGTTTGCGACCCGTACAATCCAGGAAAATTCGTACTAGGTATCGAATGCGATGGCGCTCAGTATCATTCGTCCAAAAGCGCACGTGATCGTGATCGCCTTCGCCAAGCTGTTCTAGAAGCACGCGGTTGGCGCATCCATCGAATTTGGAGCACTGATTGGTACAAAAATCGAGAAGCTGAACTTCGTCGATTATTACAAGCAGTTGAGCAAGCCATCTCAACCCAATCAGAGTTGTCTGCAGTTCCTCCGCTGTCCCATGAGGGCGCTAGAGATCATGGCAATACTGATCAAGAGATTACCATCAAAGGAAGCGAAATCGCGATCAGATTACCAGCTATTAGTGTACCAGAATACACTTTCGCTCAATTGAAAATTAATCTTGGTTGGCGTCAGTTGCGTGAGATCTCGCCGGTAGAAATGTCAAATTGGGTAATACAAGTAGTGGAAGTTGAAAGCCCTGTTCACTTTGAAGAAGTCGTGCGGCGCATTCGCGAGGCAGCTGGTTTAGCACGAGCAGGGAATGCAATTCGCAAAGCTGTTTTGCAGGGCATTAAATACGCCTCAGCTAAGAGAAAGGTTATTTTTGACGAGCCCTTTGTGCTAAAAAATCCTCCGAATAGACCTATCCCTAGATCCCGGTCAAACTTCCCAGATCATATCAAGAAACTCGAATATATCCATCCTGACGAAATTAAGGCAGCCCTCATATTAGTGGTGGAACGCTCATTCGGCATTTCCCCTGAAGAAGCAAAAAATGAGGCTCTGAAACTTCTTGGATTTGAGAGAGTAACAGGTACTATGAGCGAATTCGTGAATTCCCTTATTCAAGAGCTTTGCAACAAATCTCAACTCCAATTACAAGGGAAGTTTCTAAGGAAAACCAAGTAAACGCTTTGTGTCCGACTTATGCCCGACAAAGGCCACGTCAGATGTATACACTGAATACACCAATCGAGGATAGCATCGTGTATCAATCAACACTTCTGCCTAAAGCTTTCATTAAGCCGTGCTTAGTTTATCCCACCCGCCTTGCCTCGTCAACCCTTGACGAATATCATATCGAGAACTGCTTGGCGTCATAGGAAGACCAGGGATAGATCGTGTAAAGTATATCGTGAGCTATGACGAGAACCTGGCTCTGGCTGAAGATCGCCGTCTTCATCGCGCTGGGCGTAGCCCTGGGGATCGGAATCTTTACGTTCATCTACGCCCGAGGCGGCTCCTATCTGTCCGATGACCCTCGAGCGTGCGTCAATTGCCATATCATGAACGACGTCTACAACAGCTGGTCACGCTCCAGCCATCACCCCGTGGCCACGTGCAACGCGTGTCATGTCCCCCACGATTTTGCCGGAAAGTGGCTGGCCAAAGCGCGCAACGGCTTCAAACACGCCGTCGCGTTCACGCTGCAAAATTTCCCCGAGCCGATCCGAATCACCGAAACGAACCGACATCTGCTTCAGCAAAACTGCGTGGAGTGCCATAGCGTCATCGTCAGCGAGATCGTCCAGCATGGGGATTTCGAGAGATACTGCTTCGAGTGCCATCGAGGAGTCGGTCATGGGCCGTAAAGATCAGCACAAATCTCAGCGAAGGAGGTCCCAATGAAGCGCATCGCGTTGTGGGGTCTGCTCTTGATCATTATCGTCGGTGTCACCGCGGGGATAACGGCGCTCTTAGTTAATATTATGGAGCGCAAGCGCGAAGCCGAAGAGGTCGCGCTCAAGCTCGTGGAGATCGCCAAGAACGAGCCCGACCCGGCCGTCTGGGGCCAGAACTGGCCGCGCCAATACGCAGGGTATTTGAGAACTCGTGAATCGAACGAGCGCACCAAGTATGGCGGCTCGGTGCCCTATCAGAAAGTCGAAGAGAACCCTCGACTCAAACGGCTCTTTGCTGGAAATCCCTTCTCTAAAGATTACAAAGAAGAGCGCGGGCACGCCTGGTCGCTGGTGGACGTGAAAGAGACGCTCCGTGAGCCCAAAGCCGGGACCTGCATGACCTGCAAGAGCGGCAACGTCCCAGGATTTCTCGAAGAAGCGGGAAGCCCCGCCCAGTTCTATGCGACGCCCTTCGCCGAGTGGGCCGCGAAAGCCCAACATGGCATCTCTTGCGTGGACTGCCACGACGCTAAGACCATGAATTTGCGCATCTCGCGTCCGGCGCTCTTAGAAGCCTTGCAGCGCCGAGGCGTAGATATCTCCAAAGCCACACGCCAAGAGATGCGGACGTATGTGTGCGCCCAATGCCACGTCGAGTACTACTTCCGGGGCGAGGGGAAATATTTGGTCTTTCCGTGGGACAAGGGCTTAACTATTGATGACATTGAGCGATTTTATGACGAGTATGGCTTCAAAGATTTCACGCACGCTGAGAGCGGCGCGCCGCTGCTGAAGATGCAGCATCCCGAATTTGAGCTCTTTACCACGGGGATTCACTACCAAGCGGGCGTCTCCTGTGCCGATTGCCACATGCCCTACAAGCGCGAGGGGGCTATCAAGATCAGCGATCACTGGGTGCGCAGCCCTCTGCTCAACATCGCCGGCTCGTGCATGACCTGCCATCGGGCCTCCGAGCAAGAATTGCGCGAGCGCGTCGAGCGCATCCAAGAGAGAACGTACAAGCTCATGGTGCGCGCCGAAGAGGCGATCATCGCGGCCATTGACGCGATCAAGGCCGCCAAAGAGGCTGGGGCTTCCGATGAGATGCTCCAAGAGGCCCGGCTCTTGCACAGGAAAGCTCAGCTGCGCTGGGACTTCATCTCGGCGGAGAACAGCATGGGCTTTCACAGCCCGCAGGAAGCTGCGCGCATCCTGGGCGAAGCGATAGACTACGCCCGCCAAGCAGAGCTCTCTGCCCTGAAAGCTAAGCTCGCGCTCAGCCCAACGCAGTAACCCGGCGGATGAATCCGCCGGCTCAGCAGATGCAAGCGTGCTGAAGCACGCTGACCTAACCCCTAGCCCCTTCCCTAAAGGGAAGGGGAACTCCCCTCCCTCTTTAGGGGAGGGGCCAGGGGTGAGGTTGCTTCAGCATCAGGCTCCCTTATCTACCCTCCCTTGAACCTCCCCCTTCCCTCCGACGACTCACGAGTGCTATAATCCCACGGGGAGTGCGCGAATGCACGATGAGATTGAGTGGATTCGTCAGGTCGCCCAGGGCGATGAGAGAGCGTTTGAGAGGCTCTTTCGTTGCTACGCCCCACGAATATTTCGATTTGCCATGAGCTATCTCAACGATCCGACACATGCCGAAGAGGTCGTGCAAGAGACGATGATCGCCGTGTGGAAGAACGCAAAAGATTACAAAGAGCAGAGCCAAGTCTCGACGTGGATCT
>Ga0197143_1001414_pt1 | contig 20235 bp, 22 predicted proteins | sample GBS70_MetaG_FD_148603 | JGI IMG/M metagenome (GOLD analysis project Ga0197143, IMG submission 148603) | Sediment microbial communities from Great Boiling Springs, Gerlach, Nevada, United States - GBS 70_MetaG | ecosystem: Environmental > Aquatic > Thermal springs > Hot (42-90C) > Sediment...
CTGAATGCTCTCCCCACGCCCCTCCTCGTGATGTGGAGAAATTGCGATAAGAGTGCTTTCAATGCGAGGAAGCGCGACAGGGATACAGGCGGCTGAAGAGGAAAGCGAGAGGGTGCACTTAATAGAGGTCCCGGATGAGGTCCCCGTAGGTACTAAGGTGTGGTGATCAGAGCAAGCCCGCTGACTTGAGGGCGTTCTTAACTTCTTCCCTCTCCCCCTCTGATAGAGGTTGAGATGGCATCCTAGCGAAACCTCCAGGAAGGCCCCTTAGCCTTAAAGCTTCTTTAGTGGCGCTTAACTGATTGTACTTCTTCACTATGACTTCATTCAACATAGTGAGGGTCAGCTGGATCTTAGAGGCTCTCTTCAGATCTCCAGCTATGAAAGAGTTGTAGAGCTCGACAGCGAGCTCAGGGGCGAATATAGATACAGCTACTATCCCACCATCCCCTCCTAAGACTAAGGTATCGAGGAGCACATCCCCAGTACCAGCTAGAACGGATTTCTTACCTCCAATCAACCTGATGAGCTCTGAAATTCTCCATATTAAGCCGCTGGACTCCTTTATGCCTACAAAGTTATCGAAATCAGAGAGCTTAGCTACGATATCTATAGGTATATCGTAACCGACGAACTTCGTCACATTGTACAGGATTATGGGGATGCTGAAGGAATTGAGGATGAGTTTGTAATGTTCTAAGAGCTCCCTAGGGCTCGGCTTGAAGTAGTAAGGAGGAGTCAAGAGGACGGCATCAGCCCCTATCCTCTCAGCCATTTGAATCTGCCTCATGAGAGCTCTAGTCGATGGGTTGCTCACACCAGCTATCACCGGTATCTGTCCCCCTACTTTATCTATGACGACCCTCAGGACTTCACCCCTCTCCTCCTCATCCAGGAGGGGCCCCTCTCCGTTGCTCGCGCACGTAGCTAATCCATGCACTTTAGCTTCGAGCCAGAAATCGAGGAGCTTGTCGAGAGATCTTAAATCTAGATCCCCCTCTTGAGTGAAGGGGGTGACATGAGGCGGTATTATACCGTGGAACCTCATAAAGAAACTCCTCCCCTGAAAAATAAAAAGTTGAGCTTCAGAGTGAGGACTTAATATGCTCTATGATGCTCTTGATCTCTCGAGGCATGTAGAACCTCCATAGAAACCTGCAAGCTAATCTCTTGAGAAAGGAGAGCTTAATTCTTCCTCCGCATGCGTATGGATGGCCTCCTCCACCGTAACTCTCGCATATGACCCTGAGATCGACTTCCTTCATTCTCCCAGCGTAAAGGGAGAACCTCTTACAATTGAAAACGAAGCAGAAATCCGCTCCTAGATCCTCGCTAGCTTTCCTAGCTATGAGGGAGCCCGGGCCTCCAGCTCTAATATCTATAACGCAGAACTTCCTGCCCTTGCGAGTTCCCTCTATCCTGACTCTCTTCAATGCCTCCCTGACTTGAGACTCTATAGAGAGGAGCTTCCTCCTACCGAATTCCTCTAACTCATCATCTATTAATGATCCTTCCACTAACCTCTTGATAAGCTTAACTTTCATTTTCTTATTCATCGAGATCGCGTTATATATCCTAGATATCTCCAGCGTGTATTTGCCCGTATCAGCATCATCAGCTATCTCGACGAGCTCCCTCTCGAAATCATCACCACCTAACCACTCTAGAACGAGCCTCGCATTGCTCTGAGATGGCTTGAGCCTCAGCTCTATGAGCTCAGATAACCTCGAGGAGCTCTCATCATCCCATCTGTGGTGATCGCACCAAGAGACCTCGCACCCAGATCCCGTTAGCCTCCTGAGCTCAGCTTCAACTCTCTCTAGCTTCGATTTATTCAGCCCTATATCGAGTATTAAGAGCCTATCGACTCCCTTTACCTTTGAGAGAGTTTTATCTATAGAACTAGGCCCGGAAAATTTCAATTCGGATCCTCCAAGTCTCCTGATCGCTATAACTGCGCTCAGGATCCCATCTACGTCTCCATGCGTTATTATCAAACGCTTCATCTTATCCCTCTATCCAGCTCACTTCAACTGAGCCCTCTAGCTCACTTATTAAGCTCTCATCTATCTTGCTAGGCCCTTCATAAAGCGTTGAAGCTGTAGCTGATGCTACGGAGAATCTAGCTATATCCTCAAGCTCTAGACCCCTGAATAGAGCTATGCTCAGGGCTGCGGAGAATACATCCCCAGCCCCTACATCATCCTTGACCTCAACTTCCGGGGCTTTAGCATATAAGATACCCTCTGAGAAGCTGAATAGAGCTCCATCCTTCCCTAATGTTATCGCTACTATCGGGAAATGCCTGGATAACTCCTTCAAAGCTTCTCTCACACTTTTCCCAGTCGCAGCAATAGCTTCGAGATCGTTCAAATGAACTACAACTTCTAAATCGAGGAATTCATCTAAAGATCCTCTGGAAAGCCTTATTCCGTCATCAAAAGACCTCAATATCCCCTGGAGATCTAATAAAACTATTTTAGAGATCTCAATAGATTCAAGAACTACCTCTCTGTTTATCTCATTAGCCACAGGGCCTAAATGTATGATATCAGCATCTAAAGAGCTTAGATCATCGACTGAAATGCTATCGCAACGAGAGGATAGGGAAAGGGGGTATGAGCCCTTGCTTATCGAGAACCTAGTGGTCCTCTCGCAAGATCTCCTGACTCTCGAAGTATCTATACCTTCCTCCTCTAACCTCTCGAGGAACTCCTCGGGCATGTCCTCCCCAACTCTAGATACTATAGAAGCCCTCATCCCGAGTCCAGTAGCGAATAGGGAGCCATAGACTACGCTACCACCGATCCTAACTCTATCCATCTCATCTATCGTTATATGGCCTATAGCGACGTAACTCATTCTACTCCCCTCTTCTCTATCAGTTCTGAGTACCACTTAGGGAATGAGGGGTTCCTGACGATCCTAGATAGTGTATAAGGCTTTATATCTAGGACTGGAGTCCCATCGTATGCATCCATATTAGAGATGTATATCCTCCCCTCGGAGATGCCCTTAACTCTCACTAAATGGAGCCCTATGGGGTTAGGCCTGTGAGGAGAGTCCGTCGCGAAGACACCGACTTCAGGGGCCTCGAGCCCCAGCCTCAAGAACCTCTTGGGCCTGACGATGAGAGTAGCTCTGCTCTCTTCAGGGACTTCGTGTAAGTACGATATGACGAAGATGTGTGAGAAACCGCTCAAACCGATTAGACCATCCCTATATTCCTCTAAAATCTCTATGTACCCTTCGACACCATCGAAGCTCTCCTTGACTTCCTCTCTCGATGCCTCGGTCTTGAAGAAGCCTATGGGTTTGAAGCATATCATAATCGGGGAGAGTATGTAGAAGCTAAAAGCATTCAGACTCACGCATTGATGTCGGAATGTAAATAATTAAAGAACATAATTTCTAATAAAGTACTTTTATGTGAGAAACATTTAAAAAGAATTTATTTTCCAATCGGGTTCCAAAAAATGAAATGTAGGATGGGAGCCGAGCTGGAGTTTTATTTATTGACTGATAGGCTGGAGGGGGTCTCATGAAAAAGGGAGGGATCATCGAGGTCTTCGGACAGGAGAGCATGGCGATGGTGATAGCCGGTAATATATCGGCTGTGCTAATAGGTGCGATGATCTGGATAGTGCTCGCAGGGATCCTTCCTGTGAGCGATTACGGTAGAGCTAATTACATACTCTCCTTAGGGGCCTTCCTCTCCACTTTCACATTACTCGGGTTCAACGTAACGTTAAGGACTTATCTCCCTAGGGGGAGGGATGAGATACTCCCTCCATCGATACTGCTCACCTCCCTATTCTCCATAATCCTCGGGATTCCTTTCGTCAACTTACATCCATCGATACCCCTGATAGTATTCAGCAACTCTGTCTTCATCTTACTGACATCCGAGAGGCTCGGCCATCTCAAATACAGGGACTTCTTCATACTCCAGAAAGTCACTAGGGTGCTCCAAATAATTCTGATAATGTTAGTAGTCCCGATATCCGGTCTGGATGGAGCCATCTACTCTATAACACTCCCTTTCACCCTATTCTCAATTCCTATGCTTCTCAAGGCCAGGGGCGGATTCAGAGGTATTAAGGGGCTCCTCAGTTACTTCCGCTTCTCCTTTATCTCCTACTTGAGTGGGATAGTGGGCGCTCTGGGCACTAGGTTCGATAAAGTGTTCATAGGTTCCCTCTATGGGGAGAGGGTCCTGGGGCACTATCAACTCGCTTTTCAGTTCTACTCAGCTATGCAAGCAGTTCCCACAGCGCTAGGCAGCTATATACTTCCGATGAGATCATCAGGTAGATCCACGAAGACCCAAGAGATAATGGGGTTCTCGCTCTCAGTCCTCACATCGATAGCTGGCTACTTTTTGATACCGATTTTCGTGAGGATAATATTCCCGAACTTCTATCCTGAGTCTGCTTTAGCTGGGAAGATCATCTCCCTAGCTATAATATTCGACTCCCTCTACTCTATATACTCATCCAAGAGGTTGAGCGAGGAGGATCCTAAAACCGTCTTAATAGCGAGCATAGCATCTATCCCGATCCTCTTCTCATCAATATATTTCCTAGGATCATCCTTAGGGATAGAGGGTCTCGCGATCTCCATGTTACTTTACAGGATCTCAGCGCTCGCCTTCATAATTCTAGCGACGTGGATCAATAGGCTGAGGGTAGCTTCATTAAATACTGAAGATTAAGTTAAGCTATTTCTATAAGAAAGTAAAGTTTATTAGGTAGCGCTTCCTCTAACCTAGGTGCTACCATGAGCGCGACGGAAAGCCTCGTATCCGCTCTCAAGGACCTGAAGCTCGGATCGATATTATCAATACTCTCTGACGCCTTAGGTATAATATCCGTTCTTCCAATATTACTGTCCCTCCCGAGGATGTTCATGAGGGCGGAAACTCCTAGGGAAATGTGGAGACAGATGATGCCCAGTATCGTCCCGACTATCTTACTATTTGCTGTTGCTCTCGTAATAGGGATAATATCGCTCTACTTCTGGTTCAGAGCATCCAACAACTTCAAGAGACACGATGAGAGGCTGGGAATAGGTAAGGTAGGGGCTATACTCTCCATAATAGGGACTGGTATACTCATAATTTCATTACTCGTCCTTTTCGCGATCCTCCCTCAGATAATATCTACGATCGGATCGATGATCGAGATGCCAGCTGGAGTGGATGAAGCTGCTGGGAGGCAACTTGCGATGAGATTCCTCAGTCTGATCCCTGTGGTGATGGCGATGCTCTTAGGCGGCCTGATCTACTTGATAGGCTGGATCCTCTACGGTGTGATGGTGATGAGGTTAGGTGAGATCCAGGGATTGAATCCAGATTTCAAGTACGCGGGTATACTTATGATAGCTGGGAGCTTGCTCTCCTTCATCGGATATTTGGCAATAATAGGTCTTGTATTGGAGCTAGTTTCACTCATAATGATCTTAGTCTACTCTGATATGTCGATAAAATCGCTCACATCTCCTCAAGCTCAATCCGCTTCAACTAGTTAATTTTTTTACTTAGTATGAGAGCATTCATAGATGCCAGAGCTCGTGAGAGCCCACTTGAGGATATACGGGAGAGTTCAAGGTGTTTTCTTCAGATCAACGATGAGAGAAGTCGCTTTAGAACTAGGAGTGAATGGTTGGGTTAGGAACATGCCTGATGGAAGCGTCGAGGCTGTCGTCGAGGGGGAGAGGGAGAGAGTGGAGGAGTTGATAAAGTGGGCCCATCGCGGTCCCCCTCTGGCTAAAGTCGAGAGAGTCGAGGTCAGATGGGAGAGTTACAGAGGGGATTGGGAGGGGTTCAGCATAGTAAGGTAAATAAGCGCATCTACCTCAATCATGGGTGGTGAGGGGAATGGCCGGGAGGGGTCTCTCGCTCCTCGGTCTGAGGCTCGATATGGTCTTCACGCTATCACTCATAATAGCGATATCTACCTTCGCCTTCACTCTAATCCTAGGCTCATCCATCGGTCTAATAGGCGGAGTACTAGCAGCATTGCTCTTCAATTTCTTCATGTGGATGATCTCGCCTTACTTACTAGTCTCTATGTACGGGTTGAGGCAACTGAGCAGAAGCGATATGCCATGGCTCTACGATTCTCTAGAATATCTAGCTAAAAAGAGCGGGCTGAAATCGACTCCTAAGCTTTACATAGCTCCGATGGGAGTTCCAAATGCATTCGCATTCGGGAGCCCGGTGTTCGGTTACGGGGTCGCTGTAACAGAGGGTTTGCTCAGGAACCTGAGCGAGGATGAAGTCGAAGCTGTCATAGGGCATGAGATAGGTCATATAAAGCACGGTGATATGCAAGTCATGATGATAGCTACAGCTCTGCCCTCGATATTCCTCCAGATAGGCAGGTGGGTCATGTTGAGCTCTATGTACTCTGGAGGGGGGAGGGATAGGGATAGTAGTGCTGGCGCATCCTTCTTAATAGGCACAGTTCTCATGCTGATAGGATGGCTCCTCTACTTATTAGCTCTTAGGTTGAGCAGGCTCAGGGAGTTCTACGCAGATGCCCACTCAGCGATGACCGTGGAGAGAGGGGCTGAGAAGCTTCAGAGAGCCTTAGTCAGGATAGTCAGGGCAGCTGATCCTAGGAAGGGTGAGCAGTTGGTAGCAGCGAAGGCCCTCATGATAGCGGATCCGACTCAGAGAGTGAGCTATAGTGAGATAAGGGAGTATATGGAGAGGGAACCATCGTTCTTCGAGAAGATCATGAACTTATTCTCAACGCACCCTAGGATAGAGGAGAGGCTCAGGAGATTGGAAGCTCTGAAGTCCCTCTACAGCTAATTTTTTAAACAAGGGTCCCGCCCGATATATTTAAAATTTAATACATTATTTTTATGAGGGGCTTGCGTACTTCGTAGGAGGTGCATCGCTTGGAGAAGATAGCGATACCAGCTAAAGGTCCCGAGGGGCTAGATGCCCTCACCTTCGGCCAGCCGATATACGCACCGTTCTTCACGATAGTCACGGTAGAGGAAGGGGAAGTGAAGGAAGTGGAAGTAATAAGGAACCCTGCATCAACCCTCCTACCTTACAGGGGCCCTAGCTTGGCTTCTTGGCTCAAGCACATGGGTGTGAGTGTCGTAATAGCTATCTCATTCCCTGAGGACGTTATATACAGCTTGACCTCCTGGGGCATAAGGCCCGTGTTCATAGTCGGTAAGAAAGTCAGAGAGCTGCTTGAAGCCTATCTCTCAGCTTTAAAATAAACATTTCAAGATTTTTGACCCTTAGATCTCCTCCTCTTCTTCTCTAATGGCTTACTATACTTCACCAGAAGGGATACGACGCTATCCACACAATCCTCATCATCGCAAAGCTTAGCTAACTCGAGGAATTCCCTGAAACCGAAATCTGAGAAGAGAGATGACCTCCCAGCTATATAATTGGCTAGTTTCTCGCTCTTACCACTCCTCTCCATGACTAGCTTCGTCACGATCTTCCTCCTCAATTCTTCATCCTCTATAGGCGGGAGGTGAAGAGTTATGAAATATGAGACGAGGTCCCTCGGGATCCCCCTCTCGCTCAAGGAAGACGCAGTTACAGTCGATCTATGCTGTACCACATCACCTACTTTCCTCACGAAGACCCTGTTTGAGGAGATGAAGTTCACTAGGGTCGATAGATCGACTGAAGACCTCATCTTATCTAAGTTAGGGATTATCAGTGGATTCGGCTTAACGCTCCATAGCACTTCATCTAAGGATGGATCAGCGCTCGGGACGTAGAAATAAGAGCCGGGTATCCTAGTCAGCTCCTCTATGATTAAGCTCTTCAGCGAGATCTTGGGCCCTAAGAGGAGGAAGTGAGCTGAGCCCCCGCTCTTCACGGACTTCAGAATCAAGTTAACGATGTTCCTGAAGTCCGATATAAGATTAAAGAACTCCTCTGATTCCAATTCACCTTCAAGCTCGGGCAATTCTATCTTAGGCATTTCCTCAATGAAGCCCTTATTCTCAAGGGCTCTCTTAACGAGCTCAGGTTTGACGAGCACATAGCTGATTCCCTTGCTCCCTCCGTGAGCTGCTTCTATGATGCCTAAGTTCACTAACTCCAGTACGTGAGAGAACGGGATGTTAGGTGAGAAATCGGATGGGGAGAATGAGGGATATATTAAAGTGGATCCGCACTGCTTGCATTTATACTGAAGCAAGGAGATCCTCTCTAAGTCCGAGGATCCGCACTTAGGGCACTTGAATACTCTCGAATGATAATCGTGTATGAGCTTCAACGTTTGGAGAAGCTTAAAATCCTTCTCCAGAGCCTTGCTTAATCTATCCAGTTCTTGCTCACTGTACGACATAGTTAAGTAATGTGAAGCGAACTTCTAGATAATCATTTCGGCCCCATAAAGATCTTTCCGAGTACGAGGGGCGATTGCCTGAGCTCGATGGGGAAAGCTTAAAATCATCTTGGAGGGGTTTTTCCCGGATCTTAAGGCTATACTTCAGCATTATGCTTCTGGTCGGCTGGAGCTAGTTTATCTCCCAAATAAAGGTCCTAAATGACCCCTGGTAGTGCTAAAATCTTATCTCATGACTCTGAGCCGGCATTCGCTGAATTTCAATCAGCTGATGTAACTTTAAGCCACGATAATCCCTCACCCCTGATAAATGACGTCGACGTGATTGAAGTTAATAGTATCGATTAATCCCCTATCTGTTATCCTCAGCTCAGGTAGGACATCTAGGGCTAGGAGGGACATCGTCATGAAAGGAGATACCCAACTGCATCCTCTCTCCCTCCAGATATCATAAGTCCTCTCCAACTCCTTAGCTACGCTCTCAGGTTCCTCCGTTGACATCAAACCAGCTAAGGGGAGCTTGACTAGGGAGATCACCCTCCCCTCATCTACAGTGACTATACCTCCTCCCACTTCAGCCAGCGTATTCGCAGCTATCGCCATATCCTCATCCCTCAACCCTAAGGCGAGTAAGTTATGGTTATCATGAGCTACAGTTGAAGCCACTGCCCCTAGCTTGAAGCCGAACCCCTTTACGAACCCTAAACCTATGTTTCCAGATGCTTTATGCCTCTCTAAAACAGCTACCTTATAGATACTCCTCTCAGCATCAGGGAGGACCTCCCAATCCTTCACATAGAGCTCCTCGATCATACACTTAGTGAGAACACTACCCTCGATCGCCTCTATCACCCTCACCTTCACCTTCCCATCCTTGAGAGGAGCTTTTATCGAGAAATCGCTGGCTTCTACTTTCCTCCGCAATCTGACGGTCCTCAAGTACTTCTCATCGTAGCTCGGTGCTCCTATCTCCGCTAATAATTTCCCTCCCTTCGCTATTATCTTACCATCCGCTATAACTGTATCCACATCCACCTTAGTTAAGTCCTTCAACAAGAGCATATCAGCATACCTGCTTGGAGCTACGCTCCCTATCTCCCTAGCTAACCCGTAATGCTCAGCTGGATTTATCGTAGCCATCTGTATCGCTCTAATTGGATCTACTCCCTCCTCTATAGCTCTCCTCACTACATGATCCATGTGGCCCTGCTTTATTATAGAATCGACTTCCCTATCATCGGTAACTAGACAAGCATGTCTCGAATCGAGCTTAGCCTCAGTTATCGCTCTTATAGTCTCCTTAACATCGAGCCAAGCGGAGCCCTCCCTCATGTATGCGTACATCCCGAGCCTGAGCCTCTCGATAGCATCTACTTTACGTGTCATCTCGTGAGATGATGATATGCCTGAAGCTGAGTAAGCTGCGAGCTCTATTCCGAGAAGCCCAGCATCGTGACCCTCGACTACTTTACCCATCCTATGGGCTACATTTATCTTACCCATGACCTCAGGATCCGTAGCTAGGACTCCCGGATAATTCATCATCTCTCCTAGGGCTATGACTCCCTCCCATCCGAGCATCTCCTCGACTTCCCTCACTCCTAAGTAAGCTCCTGATGTCTCGAACATAGGATTAGCTGGTACGCATGACGGGGCTGTCACGAATACCTTCAATGGGAGTCCCTTGGACTCCTCTATCATTAACCTAACTCCATCCAATCCCAAGACGTTAGCTATCTCATGGGGATCTATGAAGACAGTAGTAGTCCCTCTGGGAAGCACTACTTTAGCGAAGTTAGTCAAATTGAGCATACTGCTCTCAACGTGGACATGAGCATCTAAGAACCCGGGAACTAAGTACATTCCCCTAGCGTCAATTACTTCAGTATTTGGGCCTATCGTATGAGAAACCTGACCTATAGTAGCGACTCTATCCCTCTTTATGGCCACACCGAAATTCTCGAGGATTTCACCTGAGTTGACGTTGACGAACGTAGAGTTTAGTATCACTAGATCCGCTTTCTCCTTACCTAAAGCCACTCTGACGAGAGTATCGGAAATCTCCCATATATAGCTCCTCATGGGGGGTCAGTTCTGCTCACTCCACATCAATAAAAATATTTTTGGTTCGACTAGGACCGATAATGAGAGCTAAGTGAATTAGGAGATCGTAACACTAAAGAGGGCCTTATGACAATACCCTAATTTTTAAGACCTGAGATAAACCCTTAGCTGGAGGGACTTTTAAGATATAAGTTGCTAATTCTCCCTGAATGCGTCACTAACGTGATCTATAATGAAGCTCCAACTAAAAGGGATAAGTGGATGAGATTAGCTCTACTAAGGATCGAATCATCCTTAAGATGCGTAATAGAGCTCAACTAACTGGTTAAGGATATTTTTTGATCATGGAGAGTATCTATTAGACTGCTGTACATCCCCTCAATCTCCCTCTCCGGATCCTCGATACCGATGAATTTAGCGATGGAGAGATCGAGCTCATATCTGTAGTCCTCGCCTAATTGAGCGTAGAGGGGAGGGAGATACATGTCCATCATCTTACTTATGCTCTCAGTTATCTCATCAGTTTCTCTACTGGGGTTTATCACGGGGAGCTCAAGGTAATCGTTCTCCAGGAACCTGGTCCATGTATTAGATATCCTCCTGCCCAATAAGACGAGGGTCGAGATGAAGAACGTGCTATTTAGCCAACCGACGAGGGGCTTCGCTAAAACTTCATCCTTTACTATGTAAAAGTTTTTGGATGCCGCAACTCTCTCCTTAGCATAATTTGCAAATATCCCCCTCTTTCTGAAGAGCAAATCCACTTTATCTGGTATGAAAACTCGCCCAAAGGGATCTTTCTTCCTCACCTGCTCGTGGACGTGACTGTACCACCGTCTCCCATAAGCTTCGATAGCGGGCCTCGCTGCCCCTGACTCAGCCCCCCATCTTATATAGATACGCAGATCCTCCGGGAGCTCGCTGATATCGGTAGGCGGTACTGAGAGCATGAAAGTATCCACATTAACTTCTACTTTATTATTGTAAAGGCCCGGTCTTCTTAAAGTTTTTATAAGAAATTCTCTATCAATAGCCAACTCTATCTCATTATTTTTTATAACGAGGTGATCCCCTCTCTCACTAGAGATCTTCCAGAACTTATTGGGGATGAAGAAGAACTCAGGCCCGTACATCTCGATCCCCCTTATCATATTCTTCCCTAGAGCTTCCCTCCAGTAGCTGAGGGTCCCCTTCCTCAAACCGAGCTCGAATACCCTGACCAAGATATCCCTCAATCCGCTCTCGAAGAGAGCCAGCCAGTTGATCTCTAAGAACTTAGGGAGGGAATGTAGATCTACGCCGGGATGCACGATCTCGACGTCCGTAGCGTTCAACCTGAGGAGAGCGGTTGATCTCCTACCAGGGCCCTTAGATGCGACTATAATTACCTCTTTGAAACCGCTTCCCTCTGAGAAAGATGCCCTAGATCTCGATTCTATTATGGCATGTAAGCAATACTCGTCCTTCAAGAATGACCTATATCCCCTCCCGTATATAGTGTAGAACGTCGAGGCGGGAAGGACCGAGATCAGCAAGCCCCCTCTCCTCAGGGCTTGATCGCACAGGAACATCGATAGTATATGGAGATTGCTCTCCCCTCTCACGTACTTCCCATAACCTAAACTCTTCATTAAGGAGATGAGGGACTCCCTGTAATCTCTCTCCAAGTACTTCCAGCGGGTGAAGGGGGGGTTAGTTAAGATTATATCAGCCTTGAGTCCGCGAGAAGGGACTTCTCTGAAGGAATCTCCGACGATGACATTTATCGCCTCCCTTCTACCTCCCATCGAGTGGAGGAGTGAGGCATAAGCGAGTAAGGCTGGCAGAGGTAGGGGCTCGATCCCCCATACTTTGAGGACTCTCTCAGCCCCTATCTCATCAATAGCAGTTGTGAGTGTGACTCCGCTACCGAGGAAGGGATCGGCGATCACTACTCCCTCCTTATCGTAAAGATCCTTGACGATAGATGCCATGAGTTCAGCTCCTTGACGCATAGTGTAATAAGTCGAGAACCTCCTCCTCTCATTCCTCGGGATCACCCTCTGAACTCTCCCCTGATAATCTCTAACTGAGAGCTTTATTCTCTCAGCCTCCGATAAGATGAGCTTTATCTCATCGAGCTCTAATTCGTTCACGGGCAATATCGGGGAGACCCAATCCGATAGTGCATCGAGATCACTAGCGTACTCTAGTACAGTTTTCAAACTGACCGCAAGTATACGGAAACTCTCAACGTTCGCATTTATTCCTAACTTCTCCATTATCCTCCTTATCTTCATCTCCATAGCCCTTATCGGATCCTCGAGAGACCGCTCAATCCGTGACGACTATTTTAACCTTCAGCCCCCTCTTGGAGAAGCTCTCTACATTGAAACCGTTCATCTTAAGGAGAACTAAGAGATCCTCGATCCTCACGCCCTCCTTCATCCTCATCTTGACCTCTACGCAATTTATCCTCTCTCCATCCGCTGTCACAGCATCCGATATTATGAGGCTCTCGAGCGTCCCGAACTTCCTGAGGATATCGATTAACTTAGGTATAGCTGCCATCATGGGCTCTAGATGGTCAGCCTAAAAATCCAGTGCGCTCATAAGTACTCCAAGCTTAATACGGCATTCATAAGGCGTAACTTTTTTATGATGAATAGTGTAGTATCGAGGGACGATTTTGGTGACCCGTGATGAGCATTGAGGAGGGCCCAAGTTGGCTCATCTGGATGATAACGGCATCATGCAATCTGAATTGCCCCTACTGCTATTCAACTCACTATCTGAAGGAGAAGCCGTTAGGAAGGGAGGAGGTCGTGAAACTACTCAGGGAAGCGGCATCGAGCGGCATCAAGTACATCAACTATACTGGAGGCGATCCCTTGATTAGGAGAGATATCTCAGAGATATTAGAGGAGACAGTGGACCTCGGAATTGATGCCTCGATATTCACGAATCTCACCCTTTTGAACCGAGATACCGCTTCTAAAATCTCTAGATTAGGTATTGAAGTCATGACGAGTCTTGATGGCCCGCGTGAGATCTACGAGAGGGTGAAGGGCCAGGGGACGTGGGAAAAGTTCTTGAGGGGGATAGATGAGCTCAAGAGAAGGAATATACCGTTTCACGTGAATATAACAGTATCTAAAATGAATTACGAGAGAGTAGGGGATGCGATAATCCTAGCTAATGATTTAGGAGCTGATAGTATCTCTATAATACCATCGATGGCATTCGGAAGAGCATTAGAGACTAAGAGCTTCATAGGAAGGGAAGAGTTCCTCGAGAGCGTCATTCGAGCTGATAGAGTAGCTGAGGAGATAGGGATAAGAGTTAGCGTCTGGTGCTCCCCCTTCTTAAGGGCCCTGAGGGGATTGAGGAACCTCTACTATAGCGATTGCAGGAAGTTCAAGGAGCTAGATATATCGCCCGGAGGTAAAGCCTTGATATGCGATGTCATGGGCATAGAAGTAGCTGATCTCATGGAGGATGGGATAAAGGGAGCTTGGAGGAAGCTGAACGAGAACGAGCTTTACCTAAAGGCGAAGGAGCTACCGGTAGAGTGCTTAGGTTGTGGAGCTTGTAGAGGAGGATGTTACGCTAGGGCTTTCAATTATTGGGGGAGGCTTCCCTCGATAGACCCTCTATGCCCCTATATAATCAAGCTTCCTCCTCGGACTTAGCCTCCTCGACTTCGACTACTTTCAGCTGCTCCTTATACATCTCTATTATCTCCTCCTCAGTCGTCGCGTCCTGAGGCCCCTTATCCTCCCTCCAACCCATGAACCTGGGGAACCTTATCGCGAGGCCAGCGTTCTTCCTCACCTTATCCCATCCGCACGTATGAGTGGGGCTCAGCGTTATCTCATCCCCTAGGACTTGAGCTACTTTGACGGGGACGAAGTATACATCCGCCTCTATGTTAGATATGACGCTCGGGTGCTTATGGTCTATCTTGTAATCCTCGAGTAGTTTAGGTAGTCTCGCGAGCTCCTCATCAGTGAAACCGGATCCCATCTTGCATACAGTCTTGAAGGCATCCTCCTCGGGGGAGTAAGCTGCCATTAGGAGAGCTCCGTAAGTTCCAGCCCTTTTCCCCTTCCCCCAGAAAGCTCCTACGACGACTAGATCGACTGGCTCTATCATCTTGCTTATGTAACTCCTCTTCAACTTTATCCAAGACCATCCCCTGACTCCAGCTTGATATATCGATCTCGGGTCCTTCACGACTAGGCCCTCTGTCCCCATCTCAACAGCATGCTCGAAGAACCTCTCAAGCTCCTCAACGTTTCCATCTATCTCCTCATATTGGACTAACTTAGCTCTCTCATTCTCCCTCAATATCTCCTTCAATATCTTCCTCCTCTCATCGAGTTGCTCATCTAAGAGCTCCCTACCATCTAAGTAGAGTAAGTCGAATGCGTAAGTCACAGTAGGATAAGACCTCATCGCTTCCTCGACCCCGTACTTCCTCCTCCTGTGCATGAGCTCTTGGAAGGGGAGTATCTCACCGGTGTCAGGGTTTATAGCTACTGTCTCGCAATCTAGAACTACTTCATGTCCCTCAACAGCCTTAGAAACGTACTCCCTCACATCAGGATACGGTTCAGTTATGTCCTCCAACCTCCTTGAGAATATCTTGACCTTTCCATCCCTCCAGACGTGGATCTGCATCCTCTCCCCATCGTACTTGAACTCCGCGAATATCCTGGGGCCTATCTTCTCCATTATCTCCTCAGCGGACCTCAACCTCTGAGCGAGCATGGGCCTGACGGGGATCCCGAGAGTTATAGTTATCTCATCTAAACCCTTAATTCCCTTCTCTGCAACTACCTTAGCTATCTTCCCTATATCCGGGTATATATTGTACTTCCTCTCGAGCTTATCTCTGTAAGCCCTCCCCTTGAGGAAAGCCTCAGATAAAGCATCCAAGACAGTCATATCCCTCACTCCGAGCCTCAGCTTCTCCGTGACTATCCTAGCTATGTATCTAGCTTCCAAAGGCTTAGCATCGCTCAAGATACCGGCTATTAGCCTCACCTTCAGGTCCTGAGCCCCTTCTCCAGTAGCTCTCGCTACTCTACTGAGAGTGTCGAATACTCTCCCTACAGTGAGGTCCTCAGTGAAGAAGGATTGAGTCGCTTTCTTACTTACGGCCCACTCAGCTAGCTTCCCTATGTCCCCTAGCTTAGGATATTCCTCCTCAAGTCTCTCCAGCGGGATGCCAGTGGCTAAAGAGAGGGCCCTCAGGAAGAGCTTCTCCCCGACCCCCAGCTCGATGCCCTCGAAAGACGCAGCTATATTCCCTAAGGTGAGATAAACTATCTTATCCAATATCTCCGGTGGAGTACTGAGGAAAAGGTTCTTCAGATAATCTATCATCTCCAACCTTCCTGTAGTTGCCTCTATCTTCTCATAGATTTTCGCTACATCTATGAAATTCACTCCACCTTCACCCTCTTGAACGTTATCTCTTTAGGCGGGGCCCATATGTAGAGGATCCCATTGCTGAACTTCGCCTCTATCCTATCGGGATCTATTTGTATGGGCGTCCTTATCAACTTCTTGTACTTGACTCTTGCTCCACCTACGTAGGAGAGGGCTTCCACGTATATAGCTTCCTCACTCGCGTTGAGCACGAGATCCTCCTTCCTAACGCCAGGGAGGTCGACAGTTATGACTACACCATCTTTAGTGAGCCTCACATCGTAGAGGGGTTCCTCGACATCCCTAACGGCGAAGTAACCCCACCTTATCTCCTTATAGAACCAACCCATCATACCACCCCTAACCTATGTAAGCAGTCGTAGGCGTCTCTCTAACAGTTTGGAGAGTCTTAGCCATTAATTCCTTCATCTTGAGCCTTATTGTCTCGGATTCAGCCTCCAATTGAGCTATATCTATGCTGAACCCTAAGGCAGGCTCTATAGCTTTGAGGAGCTCAGCAGCAGCTCCGGGATCTGGATAGACATCGAAGCTCTGTACCATGACTGCAGCAGCTGGTATCCCCCTCCTTATGGCCTCCCTGAGGAAGTAAGCAGCGTAACCGGATAAATAACCGCCTTTCATGAGCTCCCCGCCCATGTTATTTGCGGTCGCTTTAGCTTCTTCACTGCTGAATACTATCATGACTTGCGGCCTCTCTACGTTCATCCTATTCTCATCAGGTATCCCCCCTATGACCATCACTAGCCTCGGCCTCTTCTTAGCTACCCAATCCAAGACGGCTTCAGTCATCCTGAGGAGGGGTTCCACGGGCAGAGGGACTTCTACCTTGACTATGTAGAGGCCTCTCCCACTGTATATCTTTATCGTATGGGATGCGACTCCCTCCTTAACCTCGACGACTGGCGGGAATATTGGAGAATCTATCTTCCCGACTTCCTCGAGGCCAGCTGTCCTTATTATGTGATCAGCGGAGATAGTCCCCACTAAACCGGCTCCAGGGACGGAGAGTATGAGCACAGGGTTCCTGACTTCAGGGGCGCTCTCTATTATATCAACGCTCATAAGCATCTAGCGATACTACATTACGAAGCTTTAACCTTAACCATCAAAACATTTCCAAATCGAGCTCGAGAGGGGGCTCTCTCAAGATGAATTCATCGATCTTATCTAAGAATTCCCTCCTCTTCCTCTCATGATCCTCAATTAGATTTATCAGAATCTCCTTCGCTCTCCTCTTAGCTTCCTCGCATCCACGAGCTCTGTCCTCGATGTAAGAGGCTAAGGCATCATCGTAACCTTGAATATCGAAGGCCCTCAAGTAATGGAGCGATGGCGGGAGTTCGATGCATGGGGATCTATCTATCTTCTCCGCTATAGAGTCAGCGGTATCCCTGAGGAATATAGCTGAACTCGGATTGCTGGTCCCCATCTTAGGTTCCCCATTCACCCCGGGGAGGAAGACTGAGTGTATTAACGCGGGCTCCTCGAGATCGAGCCTCCTAGCGGCTATTAAGGAGGGCATCATGAGGGGATGTTGATCTACAGCCATTGGGATGATGCACCTATACTTCCCCTTGAAGAGCTGAAATATCAGAGCTGGTAGGGACTGAAGTAACGCGTAATACAGTATAGCTGGATTAGAAGTATCATCTAACTTCGTGAAGCTCTTCAGTTCAGCTATCCTGAGCTTCTTAGCTATTATCAAACTCGCGGCGTAGAGCCAATTGGACTCGCTGTCCCATATTATCCGAACCTCTCCATCGAAGAAGGCCAATACATCAACTATATTCTCCCTAGCCCATCTCCTAGCTTCCCTGAAGCTGAGATCAGGCCTGAGGGAGTACTTCTCATCATCAGATACCTGGAAGTACAGAGGGGAGTTCAGCTTCCCCTGGATGAATTTAGCGAGCATGAGAGGGACTAGATTTCCTATATGCATAGGTCCTGAGGCTCCTCTTCCAGTGAATATGTAAGAAGGATCTCCTCCTTTGACCCCGAGGAGGAAGCTCTCCAAGTTCTTATGAGCGAAGAACACATCCCTAGTTATGAGGTGATGATCCCCCAGCACTCTCTTCATCAAGATCTTGAGGTTCGAATTTATCCTATCTATACCGAAATCGCATAAGAGCCTCTCATAATCTACTCTATCCCCCCTCACCTCCCAGGGCGTCACTCTGAAGCTCGGGAGCATATCAATCACCTATGAGCTTCATCAACTCCCTGAAGGAGAAGCAGTCCCCAGCTGGATGGAACCTGATGGTCTTTATCCTCGGGAACTTCGACCTCACTTTCTCGAGCATGTAGTCCCTATCGTCTACGAAGACCACTTCCTCCTCCCTCACCCCTAAGCTACTCAAGATCCTCTCCATCATGAGCTGCTTCTCCGGATGGGGCTCTATCATCAACAGATCGAAGTAGCGATCTAATTCGAAGGCTTTCAGGACCTCGAGGGCCTTATCGAAGTGGTTCCAACTGCATGTCGAGAGTTTAATACCTCTGCTCTTAACGAAAGAGAGGAACTCCCTCACATCATCCCTCAGCGTTACGATCTCACCCCGTCTATCCTCTATCATCCTCTCGCTTATCCTCCTGAACGGGGGAGTCAGATCGCTCACATTATGATGATCCCAGAGGACTTTATCCAGATCTAGCACTATCACTTTAGGCCTCAACTACCCCTCCCCTCTCCCTCAACTTATTCGATATGAATTCCGATGCCGCTCTGACGTTCCCCTCAGCCTCATCCTCATTGAGGGATGATGACGTCACGTTTATCCTCAAGACGGGCTTCATCACTTCGTGGCCTGAGGGATGGCTCTTGATATAGACATCGTACTTCCTCATGGCCTCCTCTAATATAGGAGCTGCATCTGACTCAGGGACTCCTCTGACGATGAGATCGATGCTGCTATAATAGAGTCTCGGGGCCCTGGATCTTATGAGTTCCTCTACCCTCTCGAATATATCCATCATCTCAGAGGGCACTCCAGGTAAGACCAGTATCAGAGCTTTTCCCTCTTCCAATAAGATCCCCGGAGCCGTCCCGACAGCGTTATAAATAGCTTTAGAACCTTCAGGCATCATAGCCATCTTAATCCTATGTTCAGTCAGAGGGAGGTTCCTCTCAGCGTACTTCCTCTCTATCATCCTTAGAGCTTCCTCATTAATCACATGCTCCCTTCCGAGAGCTTTAGAGAGGCACTCAGAGGTCATATCATCGAAAGTAGGCCCCAGACCTCCTGTGGAGACTATTAGCTCCGCTCCCCTATCTATAGCGAGCCTGAAGGCCCAAATTATATCTTCGCAATCGTCCCTAACGGTTATCGCGCATCTGACTAAGTAACCATCGATAGTGAGCTTCTTAGATAGCCAAGAGAGGTTGGAATTGACTATCCTCCCGTTCAGGAGCTCATTCCCTACAGAGATTATCCAAGCCTCTGGAAGCTTCATCCCTCAGCATCACCTCTAGCTTACTTATCCTCACTTTAGCTCTCCTCAGCATTTCGTTAGCGGTCCTCACTATTAAGCGGATCCCCTCCTCATCCACTATATCCTTACCCTCTAGCCTGAGGGGGATTTCGAGCCTCTCAGTCCCTCTAGCCTCTATAAAAGGCTTGGGTAAGTTCATTATGCATGCTCTCTTGAACCCAGCCCCCCTCATGATCTTGAGGAGGAAGATAGAGGTCTCTAAACTGCAAGTGAAAGCATGTACTATGGGTGGGAGGAGGGCTAGCCAGACGTCATTCCCTCTGATCCTACTCGAGATCTCATCCGGCTCCACTGGTGAGTGCCACTTCCCCAAATTGATCATATCGAATTTCTCCCCGGGTACTTTAGCTTGGTAGAGCTGTATCCTCCCGGAGCAACTGCTAGTAGTGTAAGCGAATGGGAGGGAGTTTATCGCATCCAAGAGGCTCAAGATATCAGGATCAACTCTCCCTTGAGCTATATGGAGCTTGAGCCTCTCTAGAGCTGCCCTCTTCCTCTCCTCCCATTCCAATCAGAGACCCCTAGCCGCTAACTCCAACGCCATCTTGAGTTGTGCTTCTACAGGCTTGGGGAGGCCCTCTATCTTGACCTCCATGAACCCCCTCACTAAGATACTCCTCGCTTCCTCCTCACTGAAGCCTTTCGTCATCAAGTAGTAGAGCTGCTCCTCACTGAGCTTACCTACAGCTGCCTCATGGGAGAGCTGGACGTCATCGACTCTAGCGTCGAGAGCCGGTAGCGTCAGTATCCTAGAGCTATCTGAGAGGAGGAGCCCATCGCACTCTATGTGCCCCCTAGCCCCCTTGCCCTCAGCTGATATGAGGGACCTCGTTATCACATCAGCCCTGTCCTTCGTTATCACCTTGGATATTATCTCAGCTGACGTACCCTCTGCCCTCAAGAAGAC
>Ga0197143_1001415_pt1 | contig 20232 bp, 26 predicted proteins | sample GBS70_MetaG_FD_148603 | JGI IMG/M metagenome (GOLD analysis project Ga0197143, IMG submission 148603) | Sediment microbial communities from Great Boiling Springs, Gerlach, Nevada, United States - GBS 70_MetaG | ecosystem: Environmental > Aquatic > Thermal springs > Hot (42-90C) > Sediment...
GGGAAAGAAGCAGAAATAATAGGAGAGGTAAAAGAAGGAGATGGTAAGGTTTTTTTAGAAACAAAAATAGGTTCAAAAAGAATAGTTGATATTCCAGTTGGTGAAATTTTACCAAGAATTTGTTAAAATTATGGAAAGGGAAAAAGCATTAAAAATTTTGAAAGAAAATTTAAAAAATGAGAACTTAATAAAGCATTCCTTAGCAGTTGAAGCAGTAATGAGGGAACTTGCAAAACATTTTAATGAAGATGAAGAAAAATGGGGTATAACAGGTCTTTTACACGATATTGATTATGAGAAAACAAAAGAAAATCCGCAGCTCCATTCAAAATTAGGTTCTGAAATTTTAAAAAGTTTAGGATTTGATGAAGAAATTTGTGAGGCAGTTTTAACACATAATGAAATACACAATATAATTCCAAAGACAAAAATGGCAAAAGCACTTTTTTGTATTGACCCATTAACAGGTCTAATAGTGGCAAGCACACTTGTTTTACCCTCTAAAAAAATAAAGGATTTAGAAGTTAAAAATGTTTTAAATAGATTTAAAGAAAAATCTTTTGCAAAGGGTGCAAATAGGGAAATTATAAAAAAATGCGAAGAATATCTTGGATTATCCTTAGAAGAATTCATAGAAATTGCTCTTAAAGGGATGAAAAAAATTTCTGATGAATTAGGACTTTAAATTAAAAAGGGGCAGAGGAAATTTCCTCCACCCCTATTTTTGATTTATTTTATATTTATAACTTTAAAGGTTCTTTCAGGTAATTTTAAGAAGTAAACGCCTTGAGAGGGTAAAAGAATTTTAAATGTATGATTTCCCTTATCAAAATATCTTTCATATTTTCCTATATTTTCACCAGAAGATGAAAAAATATCTATTTTTAAATTCTTCCCATAAGGTAAAGAGAATTTTAAAATAGCATACCCATCTTTAGAAATAATAGAATAATCAGGAAAACTTTTTTCTGAAAATTCTTTTACACCAACATTCCACCACCAATCAAACCATACATTTCCACCTGCAAATTGTCTATATGCAACTGTAGTTCCGCCAAGTGTTATGTTTAAATCTATTTTAGCAGGAAATTCACCTGTTGCATCATGGTCATTTATCACATACCTATCCTGCCAATTAGTTGGATTATTAGCACTTGCCCAAGCCGTTATAATTGAATCAAAGGATTGATAAGTTGTTGCCAATCCAACACATATATCAACAATGTAATCAAAGCATGTTTCTATCCATGGATATCTAACTTCTCCATGATTCATATTGTTTGTTGGTGGCCATTCAGCATAGGTCCAATTTTGACCTCCATTAGTTGTATATGCATAATGAATATCATAAGAATTTGTAGATGTGTGATAATGTCTATATAAAACCCATGCTGTTTGATTAGGAGGTGTTTGAAACCTTGATGCTGCTATTGATGTTTGATATTCTGGCTCTCCATCGGTGTCAATATCAACAAAGTTCCAGGTTCCACCTAAACCATTTGTATTTCTTCCAATCCTTACTATACTGTCATTTACAACATAAGAAATATAAAAGTAATTGCCTTTACCAATAGCAATCTCAGGGTCTTTCCTATTACCACTAGAGACCAAAACAGGTGTTTGCCATGTCATTCCTTGATCTGTTGACCTTGTAGCGTATAGATTCCAAGAAGTAGCACTTACTTGTTTTAAATAAGCAAGATAAAGAACCTCATTTTCATCCATATCAACTGCAAATCTTCCTATTGAATCTCCTGGTGTCGCAATCCATATCCAGCCCCCTGTGCTTCCGTCAGCCTTCCATCTTCTTAAAATTAATGCACCTGAATTTGGTACCCCTGCCTCTGTGCTTCTTACAAATGTGTAAATCCATGGATTTGTTCCTCTTCCAACGAGAATTTCAACCTGCCATATTTCATCTCCATCTGGATAATATATAGGAAGCCAAGGAGTCCAATTTATACCATCAGTTGAATAGTAATGGAATATCGTGTCATAATCTGAACCTGAAACATATCTTATAATTGCAACATAATTTGGTTTATTTGTCATATCTGCTGAATGAGAAAGGGAAAGCCACCTTAAATTATAATTTCCACTTCTTATAAGTCTATCTGTTCCCCATTTTATTTCACCACCATTTGAACCTCCATTTTCTTCAATTCTATCTTGTCTTGGAACTGATATTATTTCTGAAACATCAGGAATTGAATTATCTTTAAAAGAATTTCCATATGGAGATATTTCATCTTCTGGAATTTGGTTAAGTGGCATTTTACACTGTGCATCTTTTTTCCCTTCTGTATAGTGAGGACTTTCTGAGACAAGGTAGTTACTTGTCCCAAGCAGGATTATACCAACCATTAGGTATTTTAGTTTATACATGAAACCTCCTTTAACTGTATTTTAAATCTTACTCCCTTCCTAAAGAGTAAAACGAACTCTTTAAGAAAAGAGTAAAATCTTTTTAATGATTTAAAATTTAATAATACAGTTTTTTTTAAAAAAAGTCAAGTTTTCGCATTAGATCATAAAAATGTCCGTGAAATGTTATTGGATAGATCAAAATTAATGTCCGTAAAATTATAAAATGAAGGAGTTTGAAATGGAACTTATAAAAAGGTTTATTAAACGCTATGTAAAGGGAAGGAAAAAGGAAAAGACGGAAATACTTACGCAGTATTTAGCAATTGTTCCGGTTAAAAGGGATACTGCTCAAAAGAGATTCAGGCGCTACATTAAAAAGATGTTTAAGAATAATTCCAATGAAACTACCAGTAAAAATGCAAAAGGGCGGAGATGCAAATATAATGTACTTCATAAAAATATTATAAAGAAACGTTGGGAAGTTTCGGGTTTCATCTGTGCTGAAAGACTTTATCCAATACTAAAAATTTGTATTGAACATCTTAATGCAAAAGGAGAACTTAAAGATTACCCATTAGAAGCTATTGAAGGAGCAAGGCAAATTTCATTAGGAACTCTTAAAAGGATAATCAGGGAATTCCCTTCTCAAATACAAAAAAGAAAATATAAAGGAAATGCCTTTATTTATAAACAGATTCCGATAATAGCAGATTTTGGTAAAAATGCATATACAAGACCTGGATATATAGAAGTAGATCTTGTAGAACATAATGGAGGAAACTCAGTATGGAAAAAGTTCAATTTTTTAATTAAGGGATATAAAATACCAGAAGTTATTAAAAGTGAAAAAATAATAAATATTTCAAAATAAATCTTTTCATTTCAACTTAACTTTAAAAAGAAAATCACAAAATCCTATTTATTTAAAAATATTTTTTAAAAGGGGCAGAGGAAATTTCCTCCACCCCTATTTTTGATTTATTTTATATTTATAACTTTAAAGGTTCTTTCAGGTAATTTAAAGAAGTAAACGCCTTGAGAGGGTAAAAGAATTTTAAATGTATTTTTTCCTGCACCAAAGTATTTTTCATATCTTCCTATATTTTCACCAGAAGATGAATAAATATCTATTTTTAAATTTTTTCCATAAGGTAAAGAGAATTTTAAAATAGCATAACCATTTTTAGAAATAATGGAATAATCAGGAGAAATGTTTCCTGAAAATTCTTTTATATGAGTATTATTATAAAAGTCGAACCAAACATTTCCACTAAGATGTTCCAGGTATGCAATTGCTCTTCCAGCAAATTGCACATTCAAATCTATTCTATTAGGAAGAGATGGTGATGCATTATGGTCATTTATTACTAACCTTCCTGTCCAGTTAGTGGGAGTATTAGCCCCTGCAAATGCAGTTATAATTGAATCGTATGTTTGGGCAGTTGTCGCCAATCCACCACATATATCAGAAGGATAATCAAAGCATGTCTCTATCCATGGCCATCCAACATCTCCATGATTCATATTGTTTGTTGGTGGCCATTCAGCATAGGTCCAATTTTGACCTCCATTAGTTGTATAAGCATAATGAATATCATAGGTATTTGTAGATCTATGATGATGCCTATATAAAACCCATGCTGTTTGATTAGGTGGTGTTTGGAATCTTGATGCTGCTATTGATGGTTGATATTCTTCATCTCCATCAAGGTCAACCCCATAATAATTCCAATTACCACTTAAACCATTTGTATTTCTTGCAATCATTAAAATAGTATCATTTAGAACATAAGCAACATAAAAGTAATTATCTTTACCAATAGCAATTTCCGGCTCCCTTACATTCCCCTGGGCAAAGTTAAAAGGCGTCTCCCATGTCATCCCTTGATCCGTTGATCTTGTACAGTATATTCTACGGAAAGTGCCTAAGTCTTCTACATAAGCAAGATAAAGAATTTCATTTTCATCCATGTCAACTGCAAAACTCCATATTGGATTTGCCGGCTGCGCAATAGTTATCCAGTCAAATGCACCTCCTTGTGCTTTCATTCTTCTTAAAATTAATATATGTGAACCCGGTTCGTTATAATTTGAGGCAAGTACAAATGTATAAATCCATGGATTTGTACCTCTTCCAACACGAACCTCAACTTGCCATATTTCATTTCTAGCACCAGGGGCAAAAATAGGAAACCAAGAAGTCCAGTTTATCCCATTAGTTGAGTAATAATGGAATATGGTATCATAATCTGAACCTGAAACATATCTTATAATTGCAAAATAACTTGGTTTATTTGGCATATCTGCTGAATGAGAAAGTGAACGCCACCATAAAGCAGGACTCCCGGTTCTTATAAGTCTATCCGTTCCCCATTTTATTTCACCCCCACTTCCATTTCCATATGGAGATATTTTCTCTTCAGGAATCTGGTTAGATGGAATTACACACTGTGCACTCTTTTTTCCTTCTGTATAGTGAGGACTTTCTGAGACAAGGTAGTTACTTGTCCCAAGCAGGATTATACCAACCATTAGGTATTTTAGTTTATACATGAAACCTCCTTAATTTATATTTTAGACTTTATCCCCTCCTAAAGAGTAGGAACGAACTCTTTAAAAAAGGATAAAATCTTTTTAATATTTTAATAATATAGTTTTTTTTGAAAAAAGTCAAGTTTTAAATATAAAAATACTGAAACTTAAAAATAAAAGAATTAAATTTCTTATAATAAGTAAAATGCCTGTTTTAGTTTCTCCAATTATTTCAAAGCAACCACATTCAAAAGAAAAGCCTCTTATAGTAACATAAGATATTGCTATTGTAAATATTAAAAGGAGTAAAGAAATTGTAAGGGAAGAACCTTTAATAAAAATCCCTGATATAAGGAAAAAACCTGAAAACGCTTCAATAAAGGGAAGAATAACTGAAAAAATGTTTATTAATTTTTCAGGTAAAATGCCATATTTTGCAACTGTTAAAGAAAATTCAACAGGATTTAAAATCTTTAATATTCCTGAATATAAAAATAAAATTCCTATTAAAACGCTAAATATTCTAATAAATATTTTTTTCACAAGGAAACCCCTTTTTTTCCCATTCCGGATAACCATCTATATAAACAGAAATATTTTTAAATCCATTTTTTATCAAAAATTCAGCAACTATAAAACTTGCTTCACAATATCCACCATCACAATAAATTACTATTTCTTTATCTTTATTTAAAATTTTTAAAAAATCATAAGAATTAATCTTTATTTCATCATAAGGAATATTTATTGCTCCTTTAATATGCCCTTTTTCATAAAAAATTCTTTCCCTTGCATCAACAATTATTATATTTTTCATTTTTAAAATTTCATTTGTTTTTAAAAGTTTAATTTCAGGATATTTTTTTGAAAAAATATAAATTTTTGTATCATATGGAAAAATTTCAATTTTTTTAATAAAAGCATAAAAAATACCTGAAATTGTTGAAATTGAAAAAATTATGATTATTTCAAAAATTATTCTTTTCATTTTGCCTTAACTTTAATAGGAGCATCAAAAAAAATTCTATTTAAAAGTGTTTTTAAAATTGGTCTTTTTTCTTTAATATCTTCAATTATAAAAGAAACTCTTCTAAAAATTAAAAAGAGAAGAACAAAAATTGAAAATAAAAATAAGGAAAAATCTTTTTTAAAAAAATAAATAAATATTGGTAAAATAGAAAAAGACAAAATTACTCCAAGACCTACTTCTTTAAAAATAAAAAGGGGAGAAAAAATTAAAAAAGAAAGAAAGGTTTCTTTAAAAGATAAAAATAACATTATACCTAAACTTGTTGCAGCACTTCTTCCACCTTGAAAATTCAAAAATAAGGGAAATGAATGCCCTACTATTGAAAAAAAACCTGAAAAATAAATATAAGGAGAAGAAAGACCCGAAATTTTAATTAAAATTATAGAAAATATACCCTTTAAAATGTCTAAAATTGTTGCAATTACTCCAAATATAAAACCTACTTCCTTTGCCACATTTGAACCACCAACATTTCTTGTTCCCACTTTTCTTATATCCTTTTTGCCAAATATTTTTGCAATTAAGAAAGAAAAGGGAATAGAACCTATTAAATAACCTGTTAAGGAGGATAACAAGATTTTCATAATTAAATTATAATTTTCTTTACAAATTTAAATCAATTGCTTTATAATTAATCTTTAACTTTAAAGGAGAGAAAAAAATGGTAAAATTGCCAAAATGGTTGAAAATATCAATTGGAAGTGAACTTGCAATTGACCTTGGAACTGCTACTACTTTGATTTATATGAAAAATAAAGGCATTCTTCTTGATGAACCATCAGTAGTCGCAATTGATAAAACAACTGGAAAATCACTTGCAGTTGGAGATGAAGCAAAAAGAATGCTTGGAAAAACACCAGGAGATATAATAGCAAAAAGACCAATGAAAGATGGTGTAATTGCAGATTTTGAATTAGTTCAGGAAATGCTCCACTTTTTTATAAAAAAGGTAACAAAAAGGGCTCTTTTAACCCAACCAAAGGTTTTAATTGCTGTTCCATCTGGAATAACAGAAGTTGAAGCAAGGGCTGTTAAGGATTCTGCTGAAAGTGCAGGCGCAAGAGAAGTTCATCTTGTTTCAGAACCAATAGCAGCAGCAGTGGGAATTGGTCTTCCAATACATGAGGCAACAGGAAATATGGTAATAGACATAGGAGGAGGAACAACTGAAATTGCAGTAATTGCACTATTTGGTATAGTTACAAATGTATCAATAAGGGTGGCAGGTGATGAAATGGATGAAGCAATAATAGATTATGTAAGAAGAAAATATAAACTTTTAATAGGAGAGATAGCAGCTGAAAGAGTGAAAATTGAAATTGGAACAGCAATTCCCTTAAAGGAACAAAAAGAAATGGAAATAAAGGGAAGAGATTTAATAACAGGTATTCCAAAAACATTAAGAATAACAAGTGAAGAAGTCACAGAAGCATTAAAGGAACCCTTATCACAGATAATTGATGCAATAAAGAAGGCACTTGAAAAAACACCACCAGAACTTTCTGCTGATATAATTGAAAACGGAATATATTTAACAGGAGGGGGGGCACTTTTAAAAGGAATTGATAAATTAATAGAAAAGGAAACAGGACTTAATGTTAAAATTGCTGAAGAGCCAAGAAAATGTGTTGTAATTGGAGCAGGAAAAATACTTGAAGATTTAGAAAAATATAGAAAGGTTTTGAGAAGACCAAAAAAACCATATGAGGAATGAAAAATTTCTTCTTCTTTTATTCCTTTTTTTGAGTTCCTTATCTTTTTTAAAATCCTTTAAAAAAATCTTAAACTCAATTTTTGTTGATTATATTTATTCACCTGTAATTTTATTAAAAGAAAAAACTGATGAACTCCGAAGCTTTAAACTTGAAAAAAAAATTATTTTAGAAAATTTAAGGAAACAAAATAAAAGTAATCTTTTAACAACCTATAAAATTTATTATGAACCAATTTTTCCACCATATTTTATAACCCTTTATAATACGGAAAATTTTGATTCAAATATAAAATGTGCTCTTCAAGATGAAAATTTTGTTGGAATAATAAAAGAGATAAAAAAAGATAAAATTATAGTTGAGACAATATTTTCACCAAATTTTAAAATTGATGTAATGGATAAAAGGAGCAAAGTTTTTGGTGTTTTAAAAGGTAAAGGTGAATTTTTTTTAGATTTATACTATATTCCATATTGGGCTGATATTAAAGAAGGGGATACTCTTTTAACAGGCGGAATCGGGAAATTCCCTTATAATGGCATTCCTATCGGAATAGTTGAAAAAATAGAAAAAAGGGAAGGCGAAACCTTTCTTGAAATAAAGGTGAAACCCCTTTTTGATCCATCAAAATTTTCCATCTTTATTTTAAAATGAATAAAATTCTTTTATTATTTATAATTTTTTTAATCATACCCTTTGAAAAAATTTTTTTACCAAACATAAAACATACATTTTCATTTTTTTTATTATTAATTTTAAATTGGGAACTTACACCCCCTTTTATTTTTCTTTCCTCTTTTATTTACTCCCTCTCTATTGAAAGTTTTAATCCCTATAAAATATGGCTTATGCCCTTTTACTTTTCAATTCTTTCTTTCATTTTAATCTGGTTCAAAAAAAACATAAATTATAGAATTTCTATCATTTTCTTTACTTTTTTCTTTTTTTTATCGTTCATTTTTTTTAGTTTAATATCAGCGTCAATCTCAAATTTTTTAAATTCCTTAATAGTTTCAATCTTTTTATTGGGCTTATTTAAATTATGGAAAAAATAATAAAATATATTTTAATTACAATTTTTATCATCTTTATTTTAAGAATTTTTTATCTTCAAGTAATAAAATTTGAGGAATATAAGGAAAAATCTATAAAAAATATAATTAAGGAAATAAAAATACCTGCTTTAAGGGGAAGAATTTTTGATAGAAATGGTAAAATTCTTGCCTCCTCAAGAATTGGATATGAGGCAATTGTTGAAGATACAATTGTTAGAGATGATATTGATATAAGAGAAATAATAAATTTAGAAGAAGCGGGTAAAAAATTTTATATAATAGGAAGACCTTATAGATTTTATCCATATAAAGAAATATATTCACATATAATTGGATACATAGGTAAGGTTTCAAAAGAAGAAATGTTAGATAAAATTTATTCCTTAGGAGATAGAATAGGAAGAAGTGGAATTGAAAAAATTTATGAGGGAATTTTAAAGGGAAAGGATGGGATTTCTTTTAAATTAGTAGATGCAAAAGGAAATATTTTAGGAGATGAAATAAGACCACCAATTTTACCAATAAAAGGAAAAGATATAATGCTTACACTTGATGTTCTTCTTGGAATATATATAGATTCACTTTTTTTACCCTATAAAAAAGGTGGGGCAATAGTTATTAATTTGAAAAATGGTGAAATTTTATCAATTTATAATAAACCGGGGTTTGATTTAAACATTTTTTCAGGAAAAGTTAAAGAAAAGGAATGGAAAAAAATAAAAAATGATACTTTAAATCCAATATTAAATAGATGCGCAAGTGGTCTTTATTCTCCTGGAAGTATTTTTAAAATATTTACAGCGCTTCTTGGACTTGAACTTGGAGTAATTGACACAAATGAAATTATTAATTGTAAAGGTGAATATAAATTTGGAAATAGATATTTTAAGGATTGGAAAAAAGAAGGACACGGGAAAGTTAATTTTAAAAAGGCAATTGAAGTTTCATGTGATGTTTATTTTTATGAAGTTGCAAAAAGGATAGGGTTAAAAAGATTCCTTAAAAAATTAAAAGAAATAAAAATAGAAGAGAAAAGGTGTATTGATTTGTTTGAAGAAAAAGAAGGATTTTTACCCGATATTTATTTTTATTATAAAACTTATGGTCCTTATGGTTTTTCTGAAGGAAATGTTTTGAATTTAGCAATTGGACAAGGAGAAATAATTTTAACTCCTATTCAAATAGCAGTATTTGTAGGTTTAATTGCAAATGAAGGAAAAATTTTAAAACCCCATTTAATTAAAAAAATTGAAAATGAAGAAATAATTGTAAAAGATACAATCTATTTACCATTTGATAAAGAAATTATAAAAATAGTTAAAAATGCGCTTTTATATGTATGCAATGGTGAAAATGGAACAGGAAGAAGAGCAAAATTAGAGGAATGGAAGATTGCAGGTAAAACAGGAACAAGCCAAAACCCTTCTGGAAAGGACCATGCTTTTTTTGCTGGTTTTGCTCCTTTTGAAGACCCAACCTTCTTAGTTTTAGTATTTGTTGAAAATGCGGGAATGGGTGGAGAAATAGCAGCACCTATCGCAGGAAAAATATTTAAATACCTTTATAAAAGATGGAAAAAAGGCACAATTTAATATTATTAAATGTTCTTGTTATTCTTTCAATAGGTCTTTTAACAATCTTTTCAATTTCAAAAAATAAAAGTTTTCTTTTTGAAAAACATTTAACAAATATAATTTTTTCAATCCTTTTTTATTTTTTCTTTTTAAAATTGAAGATACCAAGGAAATTTTTTCTATTTTACTATTTCATAACAATTTTTCTTCTTTTATTACCTCTTTTTATCTCCCCTTTTCCAAAAAGATGGATAAAACTTGGGGTTATCTCCTTTCAGCCATCCGAAATTGCAAAAGTGCCTTTTTTTATTTCACTCTCAATTTTTTTGGAAAATAAATTAAAAATAAATTTTAAAGAAAGTTTCTTTCTTTTTATAATTTGCCTTTTCCCTTTTATTTTAGTTCTTTTAGAACCTGATTTTGGTTCTTCATTATTTTACCTTTTTTCCTTTTATTTATTAATTTTATTTAAAAAAACTGAATTAGATATAAAATTTTTTTATACTCTTCCACCTTTATTTTTAATCTCTTCTTTTAACCCGATTTCCTTTTTCCTTTTATTAATAATTTCTTTAATTTTTTTAATTTTCTACGATATTAAAATTTTAAACAAAATAATTATATTCTCAATCTCAATAACAATAGGTCTTTTTGCACCATTTTCCTGGAATAAAATTTTAAAAGATTATCAAAAAGAAAGAATAAAATTATTTTTAAATATTTCAAGGGATCCAAAAGGAAGTGGATGGCAAATAAATCAGGGATTAATAGCAATAGGTTCAGGTGGTATAAAAGGAAAGGGATTTTTAAAGGGCTCGCAAAAGGGACTTGCCTTTTTACCTTCTGCACATTCAGATTTTATATTTGCTTCATTTGCAGAAGAATTTGGTTTTTTAGGAAGCATTTTTTTACTTTTTCTTTATTTTCTCTTCTTCAACAATTTACTTTTTATAATTAAAGAAAAAGAACCCTTTTTAGAAACTTTTTCACTCCTTACTTTTTTTGCATTTTTTTATCCTTTTGTTTTGAATATAGGAGGCGAAATTGGGATTTTACCTTTAACAGGAATACCTCTTCCTTTTCTAAGTTATGGTGGAACAAACCTTTTAACAAATTTTTTATTACTTTCCCTTCTTAGAAACTTTCAAAGAAGTATTTTTTACAAATGGTAAGGATGTAATTTCAAATTCTTTTATTTTTCCTCTTATATCAACATAAATTTTATTTCCTTCAAAATCTGATTTTACATATCCCATCCCTATTGGAAAATTTAAGTTTGGTGAAAATGTTCCAGATGTTACATATCCAATTTCTTCTCCATTATAAAGTATCTTCATCTTTTCTCTTGGAATAGCACCTTTATCATATGTAAAAAAAGCAATTAACTTTTTACTTACGCCTTTTTCAATCTCTTTTATTATCCTTTCTTTACCAAGAAAATCATCTTTTATTTTAACAAATCTTTTTAAACCTGCTTCTAATGGAGAAGTATCATCATTAAGTTCATGACCATAAAGAGGATAACCCATTTCAAGTCTTAAAGTATCCCTTGCACCAAGTCCAGCAGGTTTTATTTCACCTTTAAAAACTTCATTCCATAAAAACTCTGCATATTCTTTTTTAACATATATTTCAAAACCATCCTCACCTGTATAACCTGTTCTTGATATTAAAATTTTTATACCCTTATACTCTGTTTCAAGAGAATGATAAAACTTAAGTTCTCTTAAATCTAATCCCATTGTATCAAATATATGCTTTTCTGAAAGAGGACCCTGAATTGCAATTTGAGCAATTTCATCACTCAAATTCCTTATTTCAACACCGTCAAATTTATACTGCATAAGAAATTCATAATCTTTTTGGATATTAATAGCATTTACAACAAGAAAATATCTGTCAGGTAATTTATATATTAGAAGGTCATCAACGGAGCCACCCTTTTCATTTAACAAAACTGCATATTGAACTTGATAATTTTCTAAAATAGATGGATCATTAGAAACCAAAAAAGATAAGAAAGAAAGAGCATTTTTTCCCTTCACTTCTATTTCACCCATATGGGATACATCAAATATAACTATTTTTTGCCTTGCATATAAAGTTTCTTTTATTATTCCCTCATATTGAACAGGCATTTCAAAACCAGCAAAAGGAATAATTTTTGCCTTTAACTCTAAATGCTTATTATAAAAAGGTGTTCTTTTTAACATCATTTCCCTCCCATATATTTAAAAGTATCGTTTTCGCATGCATAAAGAATTAAACCTTTTGAAGGAGCATAAACTTCATAACTTTTTTTGTTCTCTTCTTGAACTTTTTCTAAGAATTTAATTTTTATATAAAATTCTCTTTTAACTTCAAAAGTATTTTCAAATTCAACATCACCTATGCGAAAAGTAAAAGGACCTTTAATTTTAATTAAAATTTTTCTTAAATAATTTAATGTATCTCCTTCTATTAAAAAATTTTTTCTTAAACTATCAATTATAATTTCTCCATTTATAAAAATAGAAGGAATGAAAGGTAAAAAATTTTCTTCAATTAAGTATTCATTTTCTCCAGAATAAAAAATTTTTTTAAAATATTTTTTTAAAAAAGCATCCTTTTTTAAAAAATAATTTCTTTCTCCAAAAAAAGAAATTTCCTTTGAATTTTCCCCTAAAATTAAAGTGTCACGAGTAACTTCTATATAATATATTTCTCCATCACTTGTGTTTAAAAATTTACTTTTAAATCCATAATGAAGGGGAAAATAATCTTCTAAAATTCTATCAATTAATGAATTTTTAAAGCAAGAAAAAAATAAAATTAATATAAAAGATAAAAATTTTTTATTCAATTTTAAAACCCCTTAAACTTGTTTTTAGTTCCTCACTTACATGAGCAAGTTCTTGTGTGCTTGCAGATATTTCCTGTAAGGAAGCTAATTGCTCCTCCATACTTGCTGCAATTTCTTCAGAAGCAACACTAACTTCTTCAACTGCTTGACCAACTTTATCCATAAAAAGAGCCAATTTCTCTATCTCTTCCTTTTGAACATTTGTAAGTTTTGTAATCTTTTCTATCTTTTCAATTGCTTCTTCTGACTGATCTGCAATCTTTTTAAGTTGATTTGCAGCTTTTAAAACTACTTCCTTTGCATTTTCTATTATTTTTTGATTTTCAACTAAGTTCTTTGTATGTTCCTCAAGTAAAACTTTTATCCTTTCAACAACTTCTTGTATTTTTTCAGCATAAATTGAGGAATCCTCTGCAAGTTTCCTTATTTCATTTGCAACAATTGAAAAACCTTTTCCATAAAATCCTGCTCTTGCTGCTTCAATTGAAGCATTTAAGGAAAGTAAATTTGTTCTCCTCATAAATATTGTGATTGTATTTGATATTTCAAGTATGTCTTTTAAAAGAATACCAAGATTATCAACACTTTCTCTCAGCTTATCAAATGCATTTGTAACTTTTCCCAATTCTTCACTTACATTTTCCGAAATATTTCTCCCTTCAGTTGCAAGTGTGTAAGAGTAGTTTTCAATTTTATGCATTTCTTTTGCTTCTTCATTTGTCGTAAGTGCTAAATCCAAAAGTTCTTTAACAGATCTTGAAGCTTCAAGAACATTTTTGGCACTTTCAGTAGCCATATGGGCAACTCTCTGAACAGTTTCGGTCACCTCGTTACTTGAAGCAGTAATCTCTTCTATTGCGCTTGAAACATTTTCAGAAAATTCAATTGACTTAGAAGCAGTGGCTTTTGTAATAAATATTCTTTTTGATAAACTCTCAACAAAACTATTAAAGGAATTAGCAATTTCTTTAAATTCAGTATCCTCTTTTATTTCCATTCTTTTTGTTAGGTCTGCTTCACCTTTTGCTATTTCTATTAAACTTATTTTTATCTTTTCAATTATTTTAAAGAAAAAGTTTGTAACTAAAAATGAGAAAATAAACCCAAAGATTATTATTATTATTCCTAATATAAAAGATAAAAATATCCCTTTGTTTCTTTCTTTTATTATTCCATATGCACTTATATAAATTTCCATCTTACCTAAAAGAATATTTTTTTCTTGAATCTCAGCAAAAACAGGATAAGAAAAAAACAAACTTTTCTCTTTAAAAAAGGATTCCTTAGAAAAATTCAAAATTTCATTATTTAAGGAATCTTTTATAGCAATTTTTAGAATTAATGGATCCTTTAAAAGACTTCTTATTATAGGTGAAATAAATGTAGAATCTCCTGTAAAAATAAACATTTCAATTTCCTTAGAAAGAACACTTTTTGCGACTCCTGCAATTTTTTCAGAATTTTCCTTTAAAAGTTTATTTGTATTTTTTATATAAAAATATGAATAAATAAAAATTATAAGAATAGAAAATAAGAAAATAACTATGAAGATTTTTAACCTAAGACCACTAAAATATTTGAGTATTTTTTTCATTTAAAAATTTATTATAAAGTTTTAATTAAAATATTTGCAAATAAATTTTTTTTCCTTTATAATAAAAAACTTTTTTAGGAAACAAAAATGGTAAAAATAAGACTTTTAAGAATGGGTAAAAATAAAAGACCTTTTTATAGGATCGTAATAACCGATTCGCAAAATAAAAGAGATGGAAAATTCTGTGACATAATTGGTTTTTATGACCCTCTTAAAAAGGAGGGATTTAAATTAGATTTAGAAAAGTATGAAGAGTGGATTAAAAAGGGAGCACAACCTACGGAGAGGGTAAAATCTCTTTTAAAACTTTATAAGAAATTATATGGAGCGACGCCCACAAAAAATCTCTAAAAGGAGGTGAGTGACATGAAAGAATTACTTGAATTTGTTGTTAAACATATAGTGGACAATCCTGAACAAGTTTCTGTGAAGGAGATCCCGGGGGAAAGAGTTGTCGTTTACGAACTTAAGGTCTCCTCTGCTGATCTTGGAAAAGTTATAGGAAAAGAAGGAAAAACAGCAAAAGCACTCAGAACTTTACTTTCTGCAGCTGCTTCAAGAAAAGGTAAAAGGGCAATGCTTGAAATATTAGAGTGAGATATAGAGGCCTTGTTTGTGTAGGAAGAGTAAAAAAAACTTTTGGAAAAAAGGGAGAGGTAATTGTAATTCCAGAAACTCCTTATTTAAAAAGTTTAAAAAAATACAAATATTTTTATATAGAATACAAAGGTGAAAAAAGGAAACTGAAAATTCAAAAGGTAAAACCTTGTGGGCGTCGCTTCATTTTTAAATTTGAAAATATAGAGGATATAGAAAAAGCAAGAGCAATTGAAGGACACTATTTATTTGTTGAAAGGGAAAAATTGATAGATTTTGAAAAGGAAGGTTATTATATATTTGACCTTGAGGGTATTAATGTATTTAATGAAAATGATGAAGAGATAGGGATTTTAGAAACAGTGGTAAAGGGAAAAGTTTATGATTATTTTATTATAAAATTAAAAAATGGAAAGGAAATATTTTTGCCAGGTGTTAAAAAATATATTAAAAAAATAGACCTCCAAAAAGAAAAAATAATTGCAAGTTTGCCGGAAGGATTATGAAAATAGATATTGTTACACTTTTCCCTGAATTTTTTGAGGTTGCCTTTTCTTTTGGACCCATAAAAAGATGCATAGAGTTAAAAAATCTGGAGATAAATATACATAATTTAAGGGATTTTGCAGATGGTCCAAAAGAGGTTGATGATTACCAGTATGGTGGTGGAGCAGGAATGGTTTTAAAGATAGAACCACTTGTAAGAAGTTTGAGAAAATTAAAAAAAGAAAAAAGTATAGTAATACTATTTGAGGCATCTGGTATAAGGTTAAATCAAAAAATTGTAAATGAACTTTCAAAAAAGGAACATTTAATCCTCTACTCCGGAAGATATAAAGGGGTTGATGAAAGATTTAAAAACTATATTGATATGGAAATATCTATTGGTGATTATGTTCTATCAGGTGGGGAAGGTGCTTGTTTTGTATTTGTAGATGCAATATCAAGACTTTTGCCGGGTGCTCTTTCTGATTTTGATTCAGCAGAAGGTGATTCATTTTTTTCAGAAATACTTGGCTATCCTGTTTATACAAGACCAAGAGAATTTGAAGGTTACAAAGTTCCTGATGTTTTACTTTCAGGAAATCACAAAGAAATAGAAAGGTTTAGAAAAAAAGAAGCGCTAAAAAAAACCCTTTTAAGAAGACCTGAGCTTCTAAAGAACTTAAATTTGAATGAAGAAGAAATTAAAATTCTTGAAGAAATAAAAAAGGAGGTTGAAAGTGGTCCATCAAAAAATATTTGAAATTGAAAAAGAATATTTAAAAAAGGATATTCCACAGTTCGGTCCGGGAGACCTTGTAAGGGTTTATATGAGAATAACAGAACTAAAAGAAGATACTAAAACAAAAAAACTTGTAGAAAAAGTAAGAGTTCAACCATTTGAAGGAATTGTAATAAGAAGAAGGGGAAGAGGTGTTAATGAAACATTTACTTTAAGAAAAATAACACAGGGAATAGGAATTGAAAAAACTTTCCCACTTCATTCACCACTTATTGAAAAAATAGAGGTTAAAAGAAAAGGTAAGGTAAGAAGAGCAAAACTTTATTATTTAAGGGAAAAAATTGGTAAAAAGGCAAAAATAAAGGAAAAAAAGGATTAAAAAGTGTTTAAGGCAAAAGAATTTATTGAAAGATATTTTGGAATTTCCTCAAAATTTCCTGTTGGTGTTGATGAGGCAGGAAGGGGATGCATAGCAGGACCTATTGTTGCATGTGCTTCTTATATTCCTGATAATGTAAAAATAAGAGGGCTTGCAGATTCAAAAAAACTTTCTCCACTTGAAAGGGAAAAAATATATGAAAAGGTTAAAAAAATAAAAGGAATAAAATTTTCTTTTGGAATAGTATCTCCTTCTAAAATTGATAGAATAAATATAAGAAATGCTACTTTCCTTGCAATGAAGATTGCTTTAAAGAAATTAAAGGTTCCCTTTGACTTTATTCTTGTTGATGGATTTGAAATAAAAGGGTTAAATTTTAAACAAAGGGGAATTATAAAAGGAGATACAAAAATAGATGTTATTGCACTTGCAGGAATTTTAGCAAAGGTAAAAAGAGACAAAATAATGGAAAAATATGCAAAAATTTATCCTGAATATGGATTTGAGAGGCATAAAGGATATCCAACAAAAGAACATATTGAAAGAATTAAAATTTATGGGATATCAAAAATACATAGAAAAAGTTTTAAACCTTTAAAAAATTTAAAATGAGGAAAATACTTCTTGCAGGTAACTGGAAAATGAATAAAGGGATTAAAGAAACAGAAAAATTTTTAAAGGAATTAAAAAATGAGATAGAAGAGGAAATTTTTGAAAAAATTGATGTTGCAGTATTTCCCCCATTTACATCCCTTTACATTGCTTCAATTTTATTAAAAAATACAAAAATTTATCTTGGTGCACAAAATGTTTTTTATGAAAAGGAAGGTGCTTATACAGGTGAAATATCTCCTACAATGCTTAAAGAAATTGGTGTTAAATATGTGATTGTTGGACATTCTGAAAGAAGAATTATAACTCGTGAAAATGATGAAATGATAGCAAAAAAATTAAAAGCAGCAATAGAAGAAAAGATTGTTCCAATTTTATGTGTTGGTGAAACAATAGAAGAAAGGGAAAGAAATATTCATAAGGAAGTTGTTGAAAGACAAGTTCAAGAAGGATTGAAATTTTTAAAAGAAGATGATGAATTTATAATTGCTTATGAACCTGTATGGGCGATAGGAACAGGAAAAACAGCAACTCCTGAAATTGCAGGAGAAATGCAAGGATTTATAAGGGGAAAGATAAAAGAGATTTTTGGAAAAGAAAAAGGAGAGAAAGTAAGAATTCTATATGGAGGAAGTATAAATTCAAAAAATATAGAAGAACTAATTTCGCATCCTGAAATTGATGGTGGTCTTATTGGTGGTGCATCATTGAAAAAAGAAGAATTTTTAAGTATAATTAAAAACTCAATAAGGAGTTTAAAATGATAAAACCATTGCTTTTAATAATTCATATAATTTGTGCAATTTTACTTATAATGGTTGTTCTTGTTCAGCAAACAAAAGGAGCAGGACTTTCATCAGTTTTTGGAGGAGGTGCTGCTGAAGATATACTTGGTGTAAGAGGTGCTCCAACCTTCTTTCAAAAATTAACATGGACACTTGTAGGAATATTTATGCTAACAGCCCTTTTATCTGCAATAATTTCTCCAAGAAAAGTAATAGTTAAAAAACCTGTAATTCAATCAAAAATTGAAGAAGTGATAAAATTGAAACCTTTACAAGAAGAAAAAGAAGAAATTCCTTTGGAAACACCCTTTGAAGAAAAAGGAGGAAAATAATGTGGGCACTTGTTGAATATAAGGGATCTCAATTATATGTAAAAGAAGGTGAAAATGTAATAGTTCCACTTACAGATGAAGAAGAAGGAAAAGAAATTGAAATTGATAAAGTTCTTTTGATAAAAAAGAATGGTGACATAAGAATTGGAACACCTTATATAGAAGGAGCAAAGGTTATAGGTCAAATAATTGAACATACAAAATTAAAAAAGATAATTGTTTTTAAATATAAACCAAAGAAAAATTATAGAAGAAAAAAGGGATTTAGAGCAAAGGCAACAAAGATAAAAATATTAAAAATTATCTTTTAATCCTCTCTTTAATTTCTTTTTCTCTTTGCTCCTCATATTTTCTTTTCTCATTTTGAAATTCCTTTTCTAAATTATCTATATTTTTATCGGATGGAACATTTGAATCCATTGGAATTTCAAGGAAATATTTTATTTTAAATTTCCCATTTATATATTTGAAGAAAAGAACTGGGAAATAAAGTCCATATCTTGCAGGTGTTATATAAATAAATTTATAATTTAATGTATCAATAATTGTTTCAAATTTATGATAAGATGCATAAATATATAAAAGGTTTGAGGGCAAGTTTGAAAAATTTTCAGGTGCCATATTGCAGGATGCAAAAACATAAAGGGTTTTATCTCCTATTGCATTTTCAAAATATTCATTAACAGGAGTAGATTCTTTTTCATACAAAGGAGAATATGAGGTAAATATTATTTTAAAATCTTTAATTTTAAAAATTTTTTCTTTTGGAATAAATGAAAGTTTTGGAATTAAAGTTGCAAATGGAAATTTATCTGCCCATTTTTTCAAATATATTTCCCCCCCAAAATTCTCATAATATCCAACCCCCATTGCATCAATCTTCATTTCCTTTGCAATTTTTGAAAAAACAGGAGGAACATAAGGTTCATAAGGAGTTATTTTTACAAAATTTCCTGCATCAAAGTATAAAATTTTATCCTTATATATTTTTTTGAGTTCCTTAATACATGTTGTTCTTCTTGCAATATCTCCTCCTCTAAATGGTGGATTTCCGCATTTACAGGGATGAAATTCCATATTTACTTGAACAGATATTGCAATTGCAAAATCAAAGGAATCAGGAGAAGGCAAATTCTTAGGTAAAAAGAAAATTATAAATGAAAGTAGATTTATCATATAAAAATTATAAAGTTTTTTAAATCATTTTTTCAACCAAGGTGAAATTGTCTTTTTGACCCTTTCAAACCATTCAGGGGAGTCCTCTTTTAAAATTTGTAAGTTTTGAGCAATTGTGTAAATTTCATCGTCAAATTCATGTATTTTTTCACGATTTTTTGGACCTTTACCCTTTAAAAGCCAATCTAATGATATATTGAATTCCTCAGAAATTTTTAAAAGAATTTCAATTGGAACTTTTACCTTTCCATTTTCATATTTACTCAATTTATCCTGCGTTATTCCTAAAATTTTAGAAAATTCAATTTGAGTAAGTCCCTTTCCCTTCCTTATTTCTCTTATTCTCTCACCAATTTTCTTATGATTTTTTTTCATTTTATTTGACAAAATATGTTCATTTTTCATATAATTTAATCTCCT
>Ga0197143_1001417_pt1 | contig 20209 bp, 17 predicted proteins | sample GBS70_MetaG_FD_148603 | JGI IMG/M metagenome (GOLD analysis project Ga0197143, IMG submission 148603) | Sediment microbial communities from Great Boiling Springs, Gerlach, Nevada, United States - GBS 70_MetaG | ecosystem: Environmental > Aquatic > Thermal springs > Hot (42-90C) > Sediment...
AAATCTCTTTGAAAGTTCAAAAGCGTGGGACCTCGCCTATCTCCTTCACCTTAAGAACCTCTGGGACCTTTCCGAATCAACAACCCTTGAACTGGGTATCTCCGGAACATATGGAAGGATTCATGGCGAAGAGGGGTGGAAGGGATGGGCTTCTGTTTTCGGTGGAGACCTCACTTTAAAATGGAAACCTCCGGAAAGGGCAATTTTTCGTTCCTTTATGATGCAGATGGAATTTCTTGAGAGCATTAAAAAGGTGGAGGAGGGTAAGGAAAAGTCCTTCGGTCTCACAACCTGTGCCCTTTACCAGTTTTCAAGGAGGTGGTGGGCTGGAGGGCGATATGACTTTTTCAAAAACGAGGAGAATCCACAAAAACTCTCTTTTCTGCTCGCATTTGTGCCCTCTGAATTCGCTGCTGTGCGTTTCCAGTATAATCTTAACTTCAATGAAGAGGTAATCCATGAGGGAATGGTTCAGTTGAACTTCACAATCGGTTCCCATCCCGCACATAAGTATTAAAAGGAGGTGAAAAAATGAAGAAATTTTTAATACCTTTCGCACTTTTTACACAAATTTTATTTTCCTCTTCCACATTTAAGGAGAAGATAAATGTTGTAACAACCCTTGAAGACTTTGCTTCAATTACAAGAGAAATAGGAAGGGATAGGGTTGAAGTTAGTGCTATTGCGAAGGGCTACCAGAATCCCCACTATTTAGAGGGAAAACCTTCTTACATGAAAAAACTCAACAGGGCAGACCTGCTTATTTATAATGGACTTCAACTGGAGATAGGCTGGCTCCCTCTCATAGTTCAGGGAGCGAGGAATCCAAAAATTGTTTATGGAGCGAAAGGAAATCTTGACTGCTCAAGGGGTATCCGTATCCTGGAGGTTCCACAGGGAGAGGTTGATAGAAGCATGGGTGATGTCCATCCGGAGGGAAATCCCCATTATACCCTTGACCCCAGAAACGGAATTATCATTGCGAATAGAATCTTTGAGAAACTCTGCGAGTTATCTCCTGATGACGAGGAATATTTCAAAAACAATCTTGACGGTTTCCTTCATAGATTGAGGAAAAAAATTGAAGAGTGGGAAAGGAGGATGGAACCATATTGCGGGACAAAGGTCGTCACTTATCACAAACAATGGGAATACCTCGCAGAGTGGTTGAGATTCAAAATCGTGGGACAGATAGAGGATAAACCCGGAATACCGCCTTCACCAAGGCATCTCTCATGGCTCATATCTTTTATTAAGGACGAGAAAATACCCCTTATTATAGCCGCTAACTTTGATGACATAGGGACTGCGAGAAAAGTAGCTCAAAAGACAGGTGCAACGCTTCTGGTCCTTCCTGCATTCGTTGGAGGAGAAGAGGGAATAGAAACATATTTAGACCTCTTTGAAACAATTATTTCAAAAATAGAGAAGGAATTAAAAAAATGAAAGAATTCCTGGATGTTATGACATGTCCGTTTTTAGCCTGCCTCGTCCTTGTTGGCATTCATGTTTATCTCGGGCTTCATATCCTCGCAAGGGTTGTGATTTTTGTGGACCTTTCCATTGCCCAGCTCGCCGCTCTCGGGACAACTACAGGCTTCCTTTTGGGATTTGCCTTTGAGAGCTTTGAAACATATCTTTTCTCCCTCGGATTCACCCTTTTGGGTGCAGTTGCTTTTTCTTTGACAAGATTCCGGAAACAAACCATCCCTCAGGAGGCAATAGTGGGGATCATCTATGTGGTTGCCTCTTCTTTAATGATTCTTCTTATGGATAGAGCCCCTCATGGAGCGGAGCACATAAAGGCATTGCTTGTTGGGCAGATCCTCTGGGCAACCGGAAGAAATGTTTTAGAAACTGCAATAATTTATGGAATAATGGGCATCCTTTTCTTCATATTCCACAGGAGATTTCAGACGATTTCTGAATCTCCTGAACTGGCAATGGAAAAAGGCTGGTCCATTCTCTTCTGGGATTTCCTCTTCTACAGCCTCTTCGGATTCATCGTCACCCATTCTGTGAGGATAGCAGGCGTCCTCCTTGTATTTTCATTTCTCATAGTTCCCGGAGTATTTTCAAGTCTTTTTTCTTCACAGTGGAAAACCCGTCTTTTCATAGGATGGGGTATGGGAACATTTGTATCCATGCTCGGGATTTCCATCTCATACATTTTTGACCTTCCCACTGGCGCAACTGTTGTCACAACTTTTGGTTTCGTCCTTCTCCTTTCGGGGATCATCTATGCGTTAGTGAGGAGAATTTCCTGAAGGTTTAAAGTTTTTATCAAGCCGCAAAGGAATGAAATTTTGAAAAAGTGAGGAAATTTAAACAAAGGTATAACAAACTTCTTTCCATCCTTTCACTCACTTCCGTCTTGTCCCTTTCTCTCTTCTCGTATACACCGTTCAGTCTTAAATCCACAGTATTCCACCTCATTTCCAGGATATTGAACCTTTCATCAATATGAACGAATTTTTCCTTTAATACTTCTCCGTAGATTATTTCCAACCTTTCCATCCTTTTCTCAATTTCTTCCAGGGAGATGTTGATGAATAAATTATCTCACAGAAATTTTTAAAGTCAAGCATTTGGAAAAATTAAGGTTTAACATAAACTGGACGAGATTATTTAGAAAAGAGAGCAAAGGGATGCTCTTCGTTCCCTTTTATAAAAGAAAAAGAAATGTCTCCCAAATTCTATCGCTTGACTTTTGAAATCGGGTTTTATACCTTTTAAAGATGAGAAAAATTGTACCATTTTTACTTTTAATTTTCCCCATAAAAGTGGCTTCCCATGAAGTTGACAGGGTTGAGCATATGTTCGGGGCTACTAACATAAATGCCTTTACGGGCAATGGAGGGCTCACAGCGGGGTTTTCAGAGAAGGGAGAAATAACTGTTTTGAGATGGCCATCTCCTGGATTTTATGATCATTTAAACTACTTCACTCCAATTATCCCTGTTGATGCAGGATATCACGCATACGACTTAGCCTACATGGGAGCGAAACCCAACATGGGAATCTTTTCAGGGATAAAACTCGGTAATGAGGTTAAATGGCTCAGAGAGCTTCCTTCCCGGCAGTGTTATGTTGATGATACACCAATCATCTTGAACAGGTTTCATCTGGAGGAAAAGGAAATAAGCCAGAAGGCATTTGTCTCACCATTTACAGATGTTCTCATTATTCACTACGAAGGACCTGAAGAAATAAGTTCCTTAATTTTTTATGAAAACCTTGCTCCCTGTAACAGAAAGGCTCCGTACCTGCCACTCCTTGACTGGTATGACGACGAAAACAACGATTTTTTATCCTTCTATGAAGACGGAATCATCTTTCATATGATTCCTGAAGAAAGGGACATTTCTTTACTTGAGAATATTTTCAGCGTTCCGGAAATTGAAAGAAAGGAGAGGTTCTTTGAATTCATCGAACCCTTTAAAAAGATGACCGGTATATGGTTCGGGATCAAGGGTTCCAGGACTCCCTCCTCATATCAGGTGGGGCACGACCGTATGACAAAATGTCCATATTCCGGGATGTGGTTTGATGAACCCCTTGATGCCTTCATTGATGCAAGGGATGGAACCTTAAGCGGTTATATCATAGGTGGATGTCAGACGAATTCAGCCCTTGAGTTTCCATTTAACGGTGAACTGACAATAATTATTGCAGTTTCAGATTCCTATTATGGAGTTAAAAGACTTCTCGAGGAGATAGGGTCCAGAGGATATGAGGAACTTGAAAGGGAAACGGAGGAATTCTGGAAGGACTGGCTTTCAAGGGCTAAAAATTTTGATAAGTTTTCTAAGAGAACGCTCATAAGCATAAAACTTGCGCAGGATAGGAATACAGGTGCAATTGTTGCCTCCGTAAGCACTCAGCCTCCTTATGGACAGGACTGGCCGAGAGACGGAGCATTTATAAATCTGGCACTTGATGTGGCAGGATATCACGAGATGGTTACAAAGCACAACCTGTTTTACAGGGAAGTACAGAGAAAATCGGGAATTTATCCCTTCGGAAGAGGCACATATGAGATGTGTTATTATCCAGACGGGATGCCCGGCGGCCCGATTCCCTTTGAAATAGACGAAACCGCATTGATAATATGGACGCTATGGACGCATGCAAAGTTCTTGAAGGATGGAAGGGATGAATACATAAAAGAAATAAGAGGCACAATAGAGTTAGCGGCGGAGGCGCTCTATAACTGTTATGATGAAAATAAGAGACTTCAGTGTGTTGCAAACGAAGACGACAATCCACTTTTTACGCAGGGACTTCAGGGAGCAGTTACATACTACCTTGCCATGAAGAGCGCTTACGAATTCTTCTCCTACACAGGTGAAGAAGACAGAGCAGAGAAGTTTTTGAGAAGGGCAGAGGAGATAAAAAACGGGATAATGGAGAATTTTTATACAGAAAAAGGCTTCAAGGGTTCTTATGGTGAAATAGCGTGGCTCTTATGGCCAGCAGAAATAAGAGATGGATATGATGAAAAAAAGATTGCAGAGTATCTCCTTTCAGAGGCTGAAAGGTGTTTGAAAAAGGAATGTGAGGGTTTCGCTTATATATCAAAAGGGCTTCTTGCTCTCGCACTTACCCACAGGGACGAATACCTTTCAAAACTCAATGAACTAAAGGACATACTCATAAACGAAGTTCCTACACAGGGGACTATGCACATGGGAGAAGTTGTGGTCATCAGAAACGGAGAGTTCTTCAACAGGGTTGCAATTCCTCATATATGGGAGGCTTCTCTTTCTTTTCTATTTTCTACTGCAGTGAGTGCTCCAGAAGCTTTTTCACCACTTAAAAAACCACTGGTATGGGAAGAGGGATGCGGATGTGCTGAATCACCCTATCCATCATTTCCTGTTCTGCTTGCATTTCTCATTTTTATTCTCAGAAACTCATGGAAGAAAAAGAACTCGTAGAAAGGCTGAAAAGGGGGGAGGATTTAGCATACCGAGAGGTTATAAAGAGATACGGAAGGAAGATGTTCGGGCTGATATTCAGCATGACAAAAAAGAGAGACGAGACCGAGGAAATCATGCAGGAGGTTTTTTTAAAGGTGATAAAATACATAAAGGACTTCCGCGAAGATTCCCTTTTTTCAACATGGCTCTTCAGGATCACAGTTAATACAGCCCTTTCCTACATAAAGAAGAAAAAGAGGAAGAGAGAGAGCCTGATTTCGGAGCTCAAAAAGGAGGAAAAGGACAGGATAGATTTTGAAGATAAAGAAATAAAGGGAAGCGAAGAGTTCCTTGAAAGTGAAGAAAGGAGAAAAATTGTCCAAAGGGCAATTGAATCTCTTCCGCAATCTTATAAAATTGCTATTATACTCAAGGACATAGAAGGAATGCCATTGACAGAGGTTGCAAAGGTTTTAAAATTATCAGAGGGTGGAGCAAAGGTGAGGTTGCACAGAGCAAGGCTCATGTTGAAGGAAAAGCTTCAACCCCTTGTGGAAAAGGGAAAGTTATGAGCAGAAAAAGAGAATGTAAAAGAATGTTGACTTTTCTCATTGATTATTTTGAAGGAACGCTTGATGAACAGGTTTCAAGAAGGTTTGAACTTCATATCGTTGATTGTGAAGAATGCAAAAGATTTGTTGAAACATATAGGAAGTGCGTTGAGGTGGTTAGAAATTTTGAGGTTGAGATACCTGAGGAACTGGAGGAGAGGCTTTATACCTTCATAAAAAATATCCTCAAAAAATAGCCATGGAATGGGATATATGTAAACTGAGGGTTGAAGGGTTTAGAATAGAAAGAGACCGCTATTTTTTGAATTCTACAGGGTTTGGAGAAAACTGGACATCCAGCAGGGGATATTTAAAAGGCAAGTTTGGTTTCGTATCCTTTCCCGGTGTGGTGGACGAAGCTTTTTCCTTCAAATTCTTGAGGGAGAGCATGATAAGTGAGGTTCCCGAAGACCCAATTCCTGAAGGTTATGAAGGGAGCTTTTCCTGCAGCGAGATAAAGATTAGCGAGAAAGAAGGAAAAGATATCCTTTTGCAATTAAAAGATGAGATTGAAAATGAGGAGGGCGCGAGAATTGAAAAAATTTTTATAACCTTTGAAAGGAGAAATCTCTCCATAAAGAATTCAAAAGGAATGAATCTGGAAGGGGAGACATGGGGCATAAAGATCGGCGGAGCTGTAATAGTTGAAAAAGAGGGAGAAGCCCAGATAAATTACGACATCTTCCATTTCGACAGACTGGATTTTGATTTGAAAGAAATCGCACACTTCCTCAAAGAACCTGCTAAGATGCTTTTGAAGAGCAAACCACCGCCCACAGGAAGGTTCAGGTGCATTCTCAAAAACAGGGTGGTTTGCGAACTTTTTGAAGTTTTCCTTCAATCCTTTACTGCCGAATCCCTTTTTAAAAACAGGACACGGCTTAAAGATAAGGAGGGGGAAAGAGTTTTTTCGGAGTTCCTTACGGTTGAGGAAAACAATCCGTCCTTTAAAGAGCCATTTTATATGCCCTTTGATGGGGAGGGTGTGAAGAAGGAAAGGGTGTTTATTGTAAGAAATGGCAGGTTTGAAAATTTTCTATACAACACCATGTATGGAAGGCTTTATGGCAAAAAGCCCTGTGGAAGTTCCAGAGTGAATCCTGCAAGCCCTCCCTCATTGACGGGTTCATCCATTTTCATAAATGGAGACACTCCCTATGAGAGACTTGTGGAAGAGATGGGGAGAGGATGCATAGTAACGGGCATTATAGGAGGGCACACGGCGAATCCATTAACTGGCGAGTTTTCTGTGGGAGGGTGCGGAATTTTGATAGAAAATGGGAAAAAGCCCTTTGTGGGCGGTGTCATTTCTGGAAACTTCTTTGAGATTTTCAACAAAATAGAAGGCACAGGAGATGATTTCAGAACAATAAACAATATCACCTCTCCTTCTATATTGATTTCTGAAATAAACCTTGGGGGGTAAAAATGGGAAAGGATGAGAAACCAACGGTTTATAAGCCAGCCCCTGATTCCTTTTTATATGACTTCAAGGCAACAGGGATGAACGTTCTTTTGACTGTGATCAAAGGAGTAGACAAAGGCAAAACTGTAAAGGTTGAAGACACACCATTCATAATAGGAAGGGATGAGGATGTTGATTTTTCTCTTTCAGACGAAGCTGTTTCAAGGGCACATTTGATAATAACATATGAGAATGGAAAGCTCTATGTCCGGGACATGGACAGTAAGAACGGGACATATCTTAATGGCAAGAGGATTACAAAGGAAGAATTACGAAACGGCGATATATTGAGAATAGGAGATACAACCATAAAGGTGGAGATATTTTAAAGATGATAGTCAGCCTCGTTTTGATTTTTGGATTTCTGGTAACGGGAATTACTCTTTTCCTCATCTTCAAAAAAAGGAAGAAGAGAATTTCATCAATTATTTATTCCGGAACAACAAGGGCTATGAAAGAGATTTTAAAAGAGGTGAGGGGGGAGGAAGATATGCTTGGAGCTATAGAAAGGGCGCTGATTGCGGCAGATACAGGGGTTGAGGAGAGCAGAAAGATGATTGACAGGGCGCTGAAAATAAAAAAAGAGAAGAACATGACCCTTATCGATTCCATAAAAGAGAGCATGAAGGAAGCGCTGAGGATATGTGAGGGGAGTGAAAAATTTTTAAGGAAAAACGGAATAAAATACATACTGGTGATAGGAGTTAACGGAGTTGGGAAGACGCTTTTTTGCGTGAAGATGGCAAAATATGCTAAAAAACTTGGTTTTAATCCCTGTCTTGTGGCTGGGGACAGGTTCAGAGCAGGAGCCATTTCCCAGTTAAAAATCATGGGCGAAAGGTTTAAAATTCCTGTGTTTTCACCGCCGGAGCAGGTTCCGGCTGATGGCGTCCTTTATGATTCATATTTCTTTGCTAAGAAGCACGGGTTTGACCTTTTAATCGTGGACACCGCCGGCAGGACCCATGTAAACGAAGCCCTTATAAGGGAGTTGAAGAAGTTGTGCAGGGTGGTCGAAAAGGTAAAAGGAACTCCTCCGGACGAAATTTTTGTAGTTATAGATGCCAACACGGGGCAGAATTCCATCAGTCAGGTTTCAGCCTTTTCTGAGGTAGGAAAGATCACGGGGGTCGTCCTTTCAAAGGCAGACAGTTCTGCTAAAGGAGGGGTTATATTTGGAATATGCTCAAGGGGATTTCCCGTGCGATTCGTTTCCGCAGGAGAGGATGAAAATTCATTATATCCCTTTAATCCAGATGATTTTATAAATGCTATAACGGAGGGTATAAAATGATAGAAGAGGTCACTCTAAAAACAAAAGAAAGAATTGAATTTATTGAGATCACAAGGGAGATAGAAAGAGTCCTTTCAAAGAGCGGAAAAAGGAAGGGAATAGTGTCGGTTTATGTGCCACATACCACTGCTGGAATTACGATAAATGAAAATGCTGATCCCGATGTGGTTCGTGATATAATCTCAACCCTTGAAAAACTTGTTCCAAGGGAAGGACTTTACAGGCATAGAGAGGGAAATGCCGATTCCCATGTGAAAGCGTCAATTGTGGGTTCTTCCGTTACTGTGCCTTTTCTGGAGAACCGCCTCCTTCTCGGGACATGGCAGGGAATATTTTTTTGTGAGTTTGATGGTCCACGGACGAGAAGGATGATTGTTTCAGTAATTGGAGAATGAAGGGAAATCAACAAAAGATCTCAATTTTCATTAAAACTGTTTGAACAAAACGCTCACAGATTTTTCTTCATGAATCCTCTTTATAGCCTCTGCAAGAAGTTCTCCAACGCTTATCACCTTTATTTTTGGTGATTCCCTTACGAGGGGAATTGTGTCAGTTACAACAAGCTCCTTTATATTGGAGGATTCTATGTTTGTGTAAGCGTTTCCTGAGAGAACAGGGTGGGTGCAGAAGGCATAAACTTCTTTTGCTCCGTTTTCAAGAAGGGATTGGACAGCCTGTTTTATCGTTCCCGCTGTATCAACGATATCGTCAATGATGATGGCGGTTTTCCCCTTTACATCTCCTACCAGATATATTGCTTCGGAAACATTCGGAGCGGGTCTTCTCTTGACCACAATTGCTATCTGTTTGTTTAACCTTTCCGCATACTCGTTTACCCTCTTTACACCACCTACATCGGGCGATACTATTATTAGATCATCTTTTATGTTTTCCCTTATGTATTTCATGAAAACAAGAAGTGCTGAAAGATTATCAACAGGAATGTTGAAAAAACCCTGAATCTGGTCTGAATGGAGGTCAATTGTCAGGATTCTGTTCGCCCCTGCAGTGGTGAGAAGGTCTGCAACGAGCTTCGCGGAAATCGGAGTCCTCGGTTTTGATTTTCTGTCCTGTCTCGCATATCCATAGTAAGGGATAACCGCTGTGATCCTTCTGGGAGAGGCTCTTTTCAGAGCGTCCATCATGATAAGGAGTTCCATAAGGTTTTCATTCGCTGGATAACATATTGATTGTAAAACGAAAACATCCTTTCCTCTTACATTTTCCTCTATCTCTACCCATATTTCTCCGTCGCTGAACCTCTTTACCTCTGCATGCCCCGGTTCTATTCCGAGCACCTCACATATCTTTTTCGCAAGAGCAGGATTTGAATTTCCATAAAAAATCTTCATTTCAACCTCTATATAAACAAAAAATTCTTAACTTTCAAGCAACTTCTAAAACATTCTTCTTACTCTACAATGAGTTTGTCATATTTTGGAATTTCATATAAAAATTATCTATGATAAAATTAAATATCATGAAATTGGATTTTAGAAAGAGACTGGAGGGAGATGTCATCCTTGCAGATGGGGCAATGGGAACCGAACTGTACAAAAGGGGGATATTCATAAATCAATGCTACGACCATCTAAACATTACTAAACAGGAACTGGTGAAAAAAATTCACAGAGAATATGTAGAGGCAGGGGCCGAGATAATAGAAACGAATACATTTGGAGCAAATCGGATAAAATTGCTTCCTTTCGGGCTTGAGGAAGAGGTGAGGAGTATAAATATTGCAGGTGCAAGAATAGCAAGGGAAGTTGCAGGAGACAGGGTTTATGTGGCAGGGTCAATGGGACCACTGGGAAAAGAGATAGAGCCTGTGGGATTGATTTCGGAAGAGGAGGCATTTGATGCATTCCTGGAGCAGGCAAAGGCTCTTGTAGAAGGAGGGGTTGACCTCATAATCCTTGAAACTTTTGCCTCCCTCAAAGAACTTGAGATAGCCTGCAGGGCAGTGAGAAGTTTTTCTGATATACCCCTCATTGTCCAGGTTTCCTTTCGATACTACGGAGAGGGAAAGTTTTCAGGAATCACGCCTGAGGAATTCGCGGAACAGGCTTCAAAATGGGATGTTGATGCTATCGGGACAAACTGCGGGAATGGACCGAGAGGGGTTTATGAGTGTATTGAGAAGCTCATTCCTTTTGCAAAAAACAAGCCCGTTTCAGCGATGCCAAATGCAGGGCTTCCTGAAATAGTGAAGGGGAGGACTATATATCTTACAACCCCGGAATACTTTGCAGAGTATGGAAGGAGGATGATTCAGAAAGGAGTGAAAATCGTAGGAGGATGTTGTGGAACAACTCCTGAGCACATAAAGGAGTTGAGGAAGTTCATCAAATCCATTCAGCCGAGAATCTGGCAAATAGAAGCGAGGGAGGTTTCAGAAAAGAAAGAAATACCTCCTCAGCCAATTGAGAAGAGGAGCAGATTTGGGGCACTTCTCAAGAAAAAGGATCACTTCATAATTTCTGTGGAAATTGACCCACCCTTTGGTATTTCCCACGAAAAGGAATTAAAAGCGGTAACTCAACTTTTAAAAGGAAAAATAGATGCAGTGAATATTGCGGACGGACCAAGGGCTATGGCGAGGATGAGTCCTATTGCTCTGGGAAAGCTCATTATGGAAAAAAGCGATGTGGAGGTGATAATCCACTACACATGCAGGGACAGAAATCTTCTCGGAATTCAGATGGACCTTATAGGAGCCAATGCTCTCGGTTTAAGAAACATACTTGCCATAACAGGAGATCCGCCAAAAATGGGAGATTATCCCGATGCTACGGCAGTTTTCGATATAGATTCCATCGGTCTCATCCATCTCATTCAGAATCTAAACAGGGGACTTGATTTCACTGGAAAATTCATAGGAGAGGCAACGAGTTTTGTGGTCGGAGCAGGTTGTAATCCCGGGGCAGTCAACTTTGATTATGAGATAGAGAGGTTTAAAAAGAAGATACAGGCGGGAGCAGAGTTTATTTTTACTCAACCGGTTTATGAACCCTCTCTTCTGGAAAAGTTTCTGGACGCCACGAAAGAGTTTTCCCATATTCCGATAATTGTGGGAATTCTTCCTCTTGCAAGTTATAGAAACGCGGAATTTCTTCACAATGAAGTTCCCGGGATGCAGATTCCTCCTCAAATAATGGAAAGAATGGCAAAAGCCACCTCAAAGGAGGCTCAAAGGGAAGAAGGCATAAAAATAGCGAGAGAAATGCTTTCATATTTAAGAAAAGTTGAAAGAGTAAAAGGAGTTTATATATTTCCTCCCTTTGGAAGGTATGAAAGTGTTTTAAGAGTTTTGGAATGAAAACCTTTTTCAAACCATGGTTTATGGGCTCTGTCCTTCTCTCACGGGATATTACGAAATTTAAAAATCACATAGTAAAAATACAGGTTGAAGAAGGAAGAGACTTATATCCTGAACTGGAAAAAGAAAAATGTTACATCCTCCTTTCGGGAGAGATTTCCTTTTCGTCTTCAATATCTCCTGGCGAAAATTTCACGCTCTGCAGGTTGATGAACAGTGGAGTTTTTGGGCTATCAGGAATATCTTCTCCGAGAGCCTATCACATTACTGCCTTTTATCCTTCTACAATAGGGGTATGTGAAATTGAGAAAGTAAGATCATGGTTATCCAGAAATAAACATGTGATACCGTTCAGGAAGGGGTTGCTGGGAAAAAAAATTTATATCCCTTCTGCACCCCTCTTGGGGCTGGAGCCCGTGGAGGCTGTATTTTACATAATTTCTTTCATTGCGAACCAGGACAGCAAGGAAAGGATAAAAGTCGTAAAAATTTCCCCGCAGGAAATTGCAAGGATTCTCGGAATAAAAAGGGAAATAGTTACACTGGCTATGGTAAGGCTGGAGAAGAGGGGCTGGATTGATATAATAAAAGGCAATATAATTCTTAAAAGATGAAAGCGCTTCTCATTTTTATATTGCTCCTTGGAGCAAAGAATGAATGCAGATTTTCCTATGAAGATACAAGGAGGACCTATTACCGATGGCGAGAGGTCCTTCCCCATAAGAGGGCAGTTGATAATCTCCTTGAGTGTGCTAGGAGGTTTTTGAGACTTTCCAGAGAATTTCCGGATTGTGAGTTCGCCGATAAGGCTCTTTTTAATGCAGGAAAGATATATCTGGAGCTTTACGCTTCCTCTTCTGAAAGGAGATTTGCAGAAAATGCCCTCAATGCGTTTGAAGAGTTAGACGCCCGTTATCCAGAAAGCCCGCTGTCAGATGATGCACTTGTAAAGGCAGGAGATATAATGAGGCTGATATTGATGGAACCCGAAAAGTCCACAAGGTTCTACAGGAAAGCCATTGAGAAGAACGGAGATATGAAAAACCTTGCAATGAAAATTCTCTCTTCCCTTGAGGGCAAAGAGGTTCTTCAAAAAGCAGCCCTTCAAGACATAATGTGGTGGATCTCTGAAAGGTATGCAAGGATAAACATACTTTTTTCCGGAAAGGTCGCTTACCGTTACGAACTTATTAGAGAAAAAAATTTGATAAAGGGGATGAAAATTTTTGTATCCAATTCCGTTTTGGAAAATGAACTTGAAAAGAAGTTTCCCCCCGGAATTCTTCAGTCAATAAGGATTCAAAAGGGAGAAGAGGGATTGCTCATTCAGCTCGTTTTCGGAGAAATAGGAGGTTACCAGATTTTTCACATTCCCTTTCCCTTTACCATAGTGGTTGACCTTTTTGGAAAGGATTACGCCCGGAAAGACTTAATAGGAGATCTCATAGAAAAATATGAAGAGGGTACAAAGAAGCAGAGGAGGCAGCTTACAATAGTGATCGACCCCGGTCATGGTGGTGAGGATTGTGGCGCAAAGGGTAGGGTTTTAAAAGAAAAAGATGTGACATTAAAGATAGCAAAAAAACTCAAAAGAAAGCTTGAAGAGGATGGATTTAATGTTCAGATGACAAGGGAAGACGACAGGTTCATTCCTCTTTCAGGGAGGACGGCTTTTGCTAACTCCCTTTCTGCTGATTTATTTATATCCATCCACATAAATTCATCAAGGAACAGAAAGGCAAGAGGAGTAGAAGTTTATTATTTTGACAAGACTTTTGATAGGACAATTGCTGAGGTCCTTTCCGCAGAGAATCAGATTCCGGAGTTCGAATCTGTGAAGTCAGAACTTGATTTTATCCTCAACGATCTCATGCTGAGTTCAAAGAATGCAGAGTCAGCCACCCTTGCGAAGGACATAAAAAACGGGATTGTGAATGAACTGAATTACAGAAATTACAGGGCAAAGGAGGTTAAAGGGGGTCCATTTTATGTTCTGATGAATGCGAAGATGCCCGCTGTTCTTGTGGAGGCACTTTTTATAAGCAACCCGGAAGACGAAAAACTCCTCCTGAAAGAGGAGGTAATAGAGAAGATTGCTCAAGGAATATATTCGGGAATAAGGACGTACATGTTAAGAACCGGAGAGATATAAAATTGTCCGTAAAGGAAAAGATAAAAAGTTTTTACACGAATCTCACCTCCTCCCCTCTTTCTTCTCCTTCTACCCTTTCAACGAAGATAGTTCAGTTCTGGGATGCACTTTTAAAGAGCCTTTACGAACAGCATCTCTCTGAGAAAGAAATAACCCTTCTCGCAACCGGTGGATATGGAAGAAAGGAAATGAGCCTCTACTCCGATGCAGACATCACATTCCTCGTTGAAAAGGAAAAGGTGGAAATTGAGGACTTTCTCTATCCATTGTGGGATTCGGGAGTGGAGCTCAGTTACAGCATGAGAACCTTTGAAGAGTGTATGGAGATCGCAAAGAGGGACATAAGGGTCAAACTTTCCCTTTTTGACAGCAGGTTTTTATGCGGTTCACGCTCTCTTTACAGACGTTTTGTGAAGGGGCTGAATGATTTGATATACTCCAGAAGGGAAGGATTCGTTCAGGACATTATCGAACTCAAAAACGAAAGGCATAGAAAATGGGGAGGCACTCTCTACCTGATTGAGCCCCACATAAGGGATGCTCCCGGAGGATTGAGGGATTTCCAGACGATTCTGTGGTGTGTGAAAGCGCTTTATAAGGAAGGTAATATAAACTCAATGGTCAAACACGGAATCCTCTCTAAAACAGATGCCATCCTTTTGAGGAAAAGTATAAATTTCCTCAAAAAAGTAAGAAATCTCCTCCATCTGGTTCATTCGAGAAAATACGACATTCTGGATTTCGAGTCCCAGGACAGATTAGCACAGCTTATGGGATATAAGGACACAAAAGGTGAAAGTGCAGGAGAGCGTCTTATGAGGGAATACTTTTTAAGGACAAAATCTATACACAATATCCTCGGATTCGTGGAAAGGGAATTTCTTCCAGAAACCTTTAAAAAGGCAGAATGGCGTGAGATCGGGGTTTTCTATAGAATAGGGGGAGGAAAACTCGCATTGAAAAATCCCCATCTTTTGAAGGACGAGCCGCACAGGGTGCTTGAGATTATAAGACTCGCGCAGGAATATGAAACTCCCCTGGGCGAGAGGACGAAGGAGGTGATAATGAATGTGCTAAAGGAAACGAAGAATTTCTGGGAGAGTGCCAGTGCAAAAAGGCTTTTTAAAGAGATACTGAATTCAAGGAATGCATGGTTTGCAATTAATGAAATGAATGAATCAGGAATTCTGCATCACCTTTTTCCACCATTTAAGAAAATTTACAGAAAGGTTCAGAGGGACCTCCATCACATATATACTGTGGATGTTCACACTGTTTTTGCCATAAGGGAGTTTGAAATCTTAAGAAGTGGAGTTCTTGAAAAAAAACTTCCGCTTGCCACAAAAATTGCAAGGTCAATCGATAAGCCTTATATAATTGTGTTCTCCCTTCTCTTTCATGACATAGGTAAGGGGGTCGGAACTCCTCATGCTGAGAAGAGCGCAAAGGTTGCTAAAAAGTTCGCAAAGATTTTAGAATTAGAAGAAGTTGATGTAATTGAAAAGGTTATAAAAAACCACATGCTATTTCCAGAACTGGCTTTCAAAAGGGATATATACGACATGGAATTCATAAAGAAGATTTCGGAGAAAATATCCTCTCCCTTTATACTCGATATTCTTTATCTCCATTCAGTATGTGATTTAAGAGCGGTTCACCCTGAAGCATGGACGGAGTGGAAACATAGTATTATGAATGAATTCTATTACCGTCTTAAAGAAGCATTAACTATTGGAGATTTCTACATCCACCTTCAATCTTCCAGGGCAAAGGAGACAAAAGAAAAGGTTATCAAACTTATAAAAGAAGGGGAGGGCCCAGAACTTTTGGAATTCGTGAATGACTTTGAAGACGAATACTTCATAACTTTTTCTCCGGAAGAAATTCTTAATCATTTGAAAATTCTTCGTTCGTCTGAGGGGAAAGGAATTTTTTATGAAAAGAGGGACGTTCCTGAAAAGGGATATTCCGAAATAATTATCACAGGACCCGATGAGCACGGGATATTTGCAAAGTTGGCAGGAGCAATATCCATTTCAGGACTTAACATACTGAGCGCCCTTATATTCTCAAGAAAGGACGGAAGAATTCTGGATATTTTCAGAGTCACAGAAAAAGGGAGCTTTGACCTCCCGCGTTTTTTTGAGTGGGATCGGTTTGGAAGAATTCTTGAGAAGGTTATAAATAACGAGATTAACATCAAAGAATATATAAAATCGGCCGAAAAACCTTATGCAAAGGTAAACCCCTTCCACGAAAAGATTATGGTAAACAATGACCTTTCGACTAAATGGACTGTGATTGAGGTTGATACCGCGGACAGAGCGGGTCTCCTTTATACGATTGCTTCCACGATTTCTGAACTCGGATACAACATATATAAAGCCAAAATTGCGACCTTCGGAAATCTGGCATCCGATGTTTTCTACATCGCTACAAAAACTGGTGAAAAAATAGAAAAAGAGGAGGAAATCAACCTCCTCTATGATAGATTAAAAAGGGCTGTCCTTTTAAAGTCCTAATTTCTTAGCAAGCCTGGAGAGTTCCTTAGGATAATTTTCCTCAATTATCTTTTTCTTCACTACTTCGTCAGGCAGTTTGAAGAGATTCTCAACTCTTTTTCTGTATGCGGGTCCTCCGTTGTAAGCACAGAATGGATAGAGTCTTCCTTTTGGGTCAACATAATGGATTACACACCTCATTACCCTTTCTACGCTGAAGTTATACGAATCCATGAAGTGCATTCCAGCAGCAAAGAAATGGGGATAGCCATGTTCCCTTCCCTTTTCGGACGTCCTTCTCAGTTCCGTATTTTCATATCCGTCAAGGGTTTTTAAGAGGTCGAAAAATGTCATATCTGATGGTGCCTTTTCTGGTTTGAAGCAATCTTGAAGTTCTTTCCAGTCATCAATATTTGATACAAAGTCAAACGTCTTAGTGGAAGCCTTTTTGTATAGGTCTGCAACTTTTTTAAGGAACCTGTCCATATCCAAAAATTCACTCACAGGCTTTACTTCCCTGGTCTTTTTATCCACAAAGAAGAATGTTCCCTGTGAGCAGTGGGGATGGGTTGAAACTGCAAATGGGATTCTTCCTTTTATCTTTCCCACAAACCTTGAAAGGATTGCTGTGCAGGCGAGGGGATACCAGTCCCTTCTCGCTTTCATATAACCGGTCTGTTTTTCTATGTCAAATGCCAGGTCTGCCATTGTGTATCTTCTTTCTATTCGGTAACTGTGGCTGTACCTTCCCACAAATGCAACAGGTTGAAACGCTATTCCTGCCACAATGTCTACGTTTTTTGCTGCGAGTTTAACTATTTCTCCGACCTGATGATCGTTGAACCCCTTAACCACTGTAGGAACGAACACGATACTTATTCCAACCTTTCTGCAGTTTTCGATGGTTTTCATCTTGTACTCAAGAAGGGGGAGGTTTCTTGTTTTGTAATATACATCTTCAGTAACGCCATCAAACTGAAGATAAAGAGTGTCAACTCCTGCTTCTTTAACCGCCTGCGCATACTCAAGGTCCGCCATCTTTATTCCATTTGTGTTGAGTTGAATATAATAAAATCCCATTTCTTTTGCCTTCCGGACAATTTTTAAAAAGTCAGGTCTTAGTGTTGGTTCACCGCCTGAAAACTGCACCCTCATAGCGGGAACAGGTTTCTGGTTTGCAAGGGCATCAAGCATCCTCACCACATCATCATATGATGGCTCATAAAGATAACCAGTGGCATTTGCATTGGCAAAGCATACAGGGCAGGAGAGATTGCATCTGTTTGTAAGGTCAATTACAGGAAGGGCAGAGCAACTTAAGTGCATGTTACACAGCCCGCACTGGAGAGGACATGTTGTTGCATTTGGAATCTGGGGATTTTCAACTCCTCTGCTGTCTCCAAACCAGAACTCTTCACACTTGTAATAAAGCTCCTCATCACCGTAGAAAATGTCAGAAAATTCGCCATGTTCTTCACATCTCTTTTTTATCCATACCTTTCCTCCTTCTGGATAGAGGAGAGCCTTAATAATCTTTCCGCATTCTGGGCAGAGGGAATCAATCTCTTTTGGAAGCCCGAATTTTACAGGGGTAATGGGATAGCCTGTATATGTGGTTTCTGGTTCTTCAACCCATTCAGGAAGCTCAATGTTCCATTTTTCGTGCATCTTCTACCTCCTTTTCTTTTTTGAAAAGAAAAGGCAATTTTTATGCCAATTAAAATTGTTGTGAGCCTTATCCCTGAACCTGTAGGTGCAAATTGATGTACAAAAATGTGCAAAATTTTATGGATTGGAAAGTGTAGAAAAGTTTTAAAAGCAAAATTAAGAGAAGGGATTTTTTACAGAAGAAATTTTTAAGAACTCACAAAGGTATTATTTATTTTATTTATTTCTTCCTTAGCCTGTAAAGAGTAATAAACAGGAGTGGAATGACGAGGAGAGGTGAAAGTCCATGAGCATTTCTGCCGGTGTAAACGCATCCACCACCTCCGCCACTTCCACCCGGACCCATTCCTGGAAGCACTACATTGAATGGGAATTTTATACTTTCTACTTCCCCGTCACCGGGCAGGGGTTTGGCAATTGTAAACTCATAGCTTCCAGCAGCGAGTGGTGGAATATAACAAGTGATAAATGTATCAAGCCATATTGTTATCAAATCAGGACCGATCTCTGCCACCTTCTCGTTGGAATTGGGTAGGTAGATGTTTATCTTTCCTTTAGCTTCTCCAAAGGATGAGCCCCATACAGATAGTGTCTTTCCAGTTACTACATAATTGGGTTTTATGAATGATATAAGCGGGGGTCCTGAATCGGTAATCGCACAGTTCAATGCCCAGTATCTGACCTCCTCCGGAGCATCTATAAAATCATAGAAGAAGGGAATTGTCTGGGTTGTGAGGTTATAAACCTTTATGGCTATTCCAGCTATATCCCCTATTACACCCAGTGCTGCGCTCAAGAAGCTATCCGAAACATCCTGCCCAAATGAACTGAAGAGATAATCCTTTATCGGGTCTTTGAATGTGCTTATCAGGCTTATCACAGCAGATATTATGTCCCATATATCATAACTCTTTATTGCCTCCATAAGATTTTCATAAGCACTCTGGGCATTCGGGTTTAAAATATAATCAAGCCCTAAAACCACGAGATGACCATCAGGAAGGATGCTTACACTTGTTACAAGTGCGAGAACATACTTTATCCCCTGCCATGTATTTGCAAGGAGTGCCCTTCTTTCTGCATTGATTGGACCGTTGAACATGTTGAGGTCAAGATACCCCCTGAACCCTTTATACATACTGATGAGCTTGAAGGACCCCTCACAGGGGAAAGTATCCCATATTGTTTCCTTCGGGTCTGCTAACAGCTCAAACCTTAAGAGGTTTTCAATGGAGAGGTCTATTATTCTCAACTTCGGAAGGAGCCAGTGGTGATCTATTTCCTCTCCGTTCTGCTGCTCCCTTACACCAGCCCAGTAATAGACCATTTTTGGATTAAAGAATTTTATTCCACTTCTAACCCCGTTGTTATAATATGTCTCAAACCATGGAGCATTGTAGTCAATAGTTACCGCTCCCTTTATCTCTCCTATTTCAGAGGTATCAACAACATTTTTCACTATCTCTGCTGAAAGCACATAAATTTCCTCATGTTTTGAAAGGGATATTGAACCATCCTTTCTTATAGCATCCTCTATCTTCCTGACAAGTTTCTCAAAATCCGAAGTTTTCACAATCCTCTTCAACACCTCTATCTTTACCCAGTCTTCAACACCCAGAAAGAGAGGATTCATAACAATGAGCGCCGCTGCGGTTGACCTCGGTCCTATAACCCTCTTGCTGGAATAGGCAAACTCCTCAAGTCCATCCTTTGCGAGATGGTCTGGAATGGTGTAACCAAGAAGGACAACCTCTCCATCTGCATTCTTAACTATTGAAACGCTCGGAATAGATTCCGGGACCTCTGTCACAAACCTGAGGCTGCTATCCACCTCCGCCTCTGTAAAGAGAGTAAGCACTACAAGGTTTGTCGGAAGGGATGTCTTTCCGGCAAGGTCAATAGTCCCCTTTTCTCCGCAGGAAGCAAACAAAAATATCAACCCCATGCTTACTAACACCTTCTTCATTTTACCCTCCACTTTTTCATTTTTTATATTTTATAAAACTGAATTTTAAATGTCAAGAGTTTTTTGTAGAAACACATAGACATCCTTACCAGGGGGAGGGGGGTTGGAGATTTGAACCAAAAGGGGTAAAATTGGACAGAGAAAGAGCCTTGTTAGTTATAGAGAGTGCCTTGAGGTCAATGGGGATAAGAGGTTTTGAGGAATTAAAGAAGAAGGTAAGGAGTAAAAGATGATAAAGGAGGTGAGCGGTATGGTTAAGGAGAGAGCACCCATCCCCTTGCTCCTTTCGGCACTCAATGTGAGGATGACAA
>Ga0197143_1001418_pt1 | contig 20204 bp, 18 predicted proteins | sample GBS70_MetaG_FD_148603 | JGI IMG/M metagenome (GOLD analysis project Ga0197143, IMG submission 148603) | Sediment microbial communities from Great Boiling Springs, Gerlach, Nevada, United States - GBS 70_MetaG | ecosystem: Environmental > Aquatic > Thermal springs > Hot (42-90C) > Sediment...
GCGCTCGCATAATCAGCGAGTTCAAAGGTGTCGAGGTTGAGTTAGATTTGATGCCGACAACTGGCATGGGACAGATGGGCATGGGACCTGGTGGCATGTATGGTGGCGCACCGGGGATGCCGGGAGCAATGATGGGCGGGCAGATGATGCCTGGTGCACCGGGAATTGGCGCTCCACCAAGTGGGATGCCGGGGGCTCCCGCAGGTCCGAGCGGACAACCCCCACAGCCTCAATATAAGTTGACAGGCAAGGCAGAAGGCACCCGAACCCTGCTCTTTGACATTGAGAACGGACAAGTGGTTTATGTCAAGGTGACGGTGAAAGCGACATTTAACACTGACTTAGCCACTGTCTTCCCATTCGTTCAAGCCCAACAGCAAATTGCGGGTGCGCCCGGAATGGTAGGTGCTCCAGGTGCACCGACAGCACCTGGCGGAATGATGGGTGGCATGCCTGGCTTCATGGGCGGAATGCCCGGCGGAATGTGGGGAGGCGGGATGTTGGGCGGTTTTGGCATGCCTGGTGGTGAAGGCGGATTCTATGGTGGAGCACCTTTTGGAGGTGCACCTTTCGGTGGAGCGCCGTTCGGAGGTTTTGGTGGTGCACCTTATGGTGGAGCACCGTTCGGTGGGCTCGGTGGAATTGGAGGCGCAGCCTACGGGGGCGGAGCACCTACAACCCCGAGCATCTTCGGAAGGTTCGGAATGGGGACTTTCGGTCCGACTGGAGGCTTAGGGATGGCAGGAACACCAGGCTGGGGCGGCATGCCCGGAACGCCTCAACAAACGATGACTTTCCGAAACCACCCAGCAAAGTTATTCTACTCACTCACTTTGGAAAATACCCTCACCCACTCAGGAAGGCTTGACCAACAGTTGAAGGAGCTAACTGGTGGTTAGCGACAGTTTGATGCCGTCGCTGTCAAGTCCGGTTTGTTTAGGCTAAATCAAACTCGGTCGCCTGCAAAGGGCGACCGATTTTCCTTTTAGGGCAGGAACATCCATCAAAACAGGAAGAAGCGGTGACCGACTTTGTTGAAGGCGTAATCAAGCACCAACCATAAACCCGCAGTCAAATACTCGCCGATGAGCAAACCGAGGAAGAAAGGACGCCAACGACGGAAAGCACCCAAGCCACCGTAATGTAGCAATAACGCTTTCATCACCCAACCGAGCATCGTTGAAAACCAAAGTTGAATCATCGGCCAACTCGGTCCCATCGCGTAACCGATGGGGTGGAATGGGAACCAGACAAACAGTTGGCGCAACCGATAGAGCAGCAATGCCACTACAAAACCAATCACAAAGCAACTTCTGCTTAAAGGTGTGGGTTGGCGTGGCTGCTCAATGTATGCGACGGTAAAGTCAAGGACTTGACGGGGACTGTGTTGCAAAAACCAAGCACCTGCCCCTTGCATCATCGTGTTAGCGCCTTTTCGGTAAACCAGCCTCAAAAACGACCAAGAAGACGCCACCAAAGAAGCCAACACCGAAAGCCACATCGCTCCCGTCAGCGGTCGCAGAGGTATGCCTGTGACTTTGGCGATTCGGAAACTGTCCATGAAGAAGGGCATAAGAAATGTCCGCAGGTCAAACATGAAGACCTTCTCTACGAAAGCCATTACCGTCAAATGGCGTGGGGTGAAAGGTCGGGTGCCGACGAAAGCGATGAAAAGGTCTGATGGGCGGAAGGCTTGGATAAACAGCAATCCTCCTTCACTCACAAACCTTGTAAGAGCGATGGAGATGACAAATAGAACAAGCCAACTCAAAAGAGCAACGCTTGGCGATGCCCCTGCAACCGAACACCACAGGATCGCAAAACCGACACAAAGAAGAAACCCAAACAGAGCGGTGCGATATGAAATTGGTTCGTCCAAAGGAGTTTCGTTGATAAGGACTTGTTGCCAGTGTTTACGACCGACCAAAATCAAGTGGGTCACGATGGCGAAGAAAGCACCGAGCATTTGCAACCCTGCATGAGCAGGGGTTGCGTAGCCTGGAAAGTTAGGAAGTTGCCAACCCAAATAGGTCAGTAGCACCGATTGCCCCATGAAGACAAAAAAGAAGAACCAAAGGCTGAACGCTAAATCGGACGGCAGAAGGAAGGCAACGCCGATGACGGAAAAATGGATGATGGCAATGAATGGTCCAATCTGGCTGAACAGGTAACTTGTCAAGTATTGGTTGAGAGGGAAGGAGAGCCGAATTTCAGGCACGGCAGGGAAGTAAAAATGCAGCCCATTAACGCTATGGATGACGAACGGGATGAGAGCGCCAAGCCAAATTAGCCTCTGCCTCAAAAGCCAAGCGAAAATTGTCCTCGGTTCATCAACGCCTTCCGTCATCTCCAAAGGTGGTTGGGTGAGTGGGAAGGTCAATCGGTCATAGTCCAACCACTGACGACGCAGTAAAACGCTGACACAAAAGATGGCGAAGAAAAAAGCCAACGCCAAAAGACTCCAAGCGAAGGTGGGGACAACCCAGTGAGATAACGGGAGAGGCGTCCCTGTTGGCGTTCCTTCGTAAAAGAGGCGAACAACTTCACGACCACTGGGACGAAAGGCTTCGGGAAGCAAACTGTAAAGTGCGCTCCACCAACCAATTTCAGGTGCAGCCCCTCCTAACGACCTCGCCGCTTCCGCAACATCCCAAGGCACAAACCATTGCGGGATGTAGCGAAAGGTCAACTCAGCCCAACGATTTTCTGGGCGAGCGTAATAAAGCGTCCCTGCAAGCGTCGGGAACAAGTATTCGGTGAAGCCAAAGGAAGGTAAACCCGAACCCACCAACATCGTGCAGTAAGCCACCAATAATTCGCGCCTTGTGAGCGACCATTGGGGCTTGAAAGTTTTGAGCAGTGCGTTCCCGACCAGCAAGAGCATGAAAAAATTGAAAACGCCGATAGGCAGGTGGCAGGAAGCAATCCAAGTCCCTTGGACCAGCAAGTCAAAAATCGGAACCAACCAAGCCAAGACGAATGTGCCAATTAGCCCCAATAAAATCGCCCTTAACGAAAATCCCGTCTCCCCCACATGCACCTTCGTTTCAACTTCCAAACTTGCCATTCCAATTCACCCAACCGAGTTTATAGTTTGCGACAAAGTTTTTCAAGCGCCCGATTCTGTAGCGAAGTTTGCAGTTGGCAGGCACAAAGGGGCTACAACGAAACTTCGCAATGGCTCTTTCCATTTTGCCCTTTCCGTCGCAAAGTTTAACCTGACTGCACCAAGCAAGGCAAATCGTGGCATCCTTTTTGAGCGGCAGCGCCGCTGGGTTCGCTATAAAGGCACAGCATAAACTTGCTTTGGTGTTTAGGGAAAGGAGGGTGGTAAATTTGAGGTTGGCGGTAATCACCGACGAAGTGTCGCAAGATTTGGCAAAGGTTATGCCTTTGGCGAAAGAGTTTGGGTTGAGCGGTGTTGAGATTCGCTCGGTTTGGAACAAAGCACCGCACGAATTGGACAAATCGGACATCGCCCTAATCAAAAAACTCCTTGCCGATTACGAGATGGAAGTTTGCTCCATTGCTTCGCCCTTTTTCAAGTGCGATTACGGTGACGAGGCTCAGTTTCGTGAACACATGGAAATTCTGCGCAAGTGCATTGACTTGGCGGGGGAACTTGGTTCTCCCATCATTCGCATCTTCACCTTCTGGCTCAAGCCACCCTTCCCTTCGTGGGACGAAATCGTTGAGAAACTTCAGCATGCGGTGAGACTTGTTGAGGGGACGAACTTGATTTTGGGCGTTGAAAACGAGCCGTCAACGATGGCTACGAACGCAAGAAAAGTCGTTGAAGTCCTCACACGCCTCAATCACCCGCAAGTCAAGGCAGTTTGGGACCCAGGCAACGATGTTTTTGACCCGGACAGGGAAGTCCCTTATCCTGATGGCTACCGAAGCATCAAACCTTGGGTCGTGCACATCCACATTAAGGACGGAAATTGGAATGCTGATGAAAAGCGATTTGAACCAACACCAATTGGTGAGGGTGAAGTTGACTACATTGGTCAATTTCGTGAGTTAGTTGAAGACGGCTACAAGGGCTACCTGTCTTTGGAAACCCACTGGCGCCCGACCGCTCAACTCCCCGAAGACATCGTCCAAATGCCGAAGGGCGAGCAGTTCTCTTACATGGGCGATGTCGCGACCAGAGAATGCTTGACAAGATTAATTGCGCTGTTGAAGCAAGCAGGCGCAATGTGAGTGGATGTCGGTTTGAGCGTCTAACAAAATGCATTCGTTGAAACTCACAGTGTTGGAGGTGGCAGTCTTTGGCAGGGCAAGTGAGTTTGCCGATTGTTGATTGCAACACATGGGTCGGGTTCTATCCGAGGCAGGCGATAGATTTGTCGCCGCAAGTTTTGCTGTCGTTAATGCGCCGATACGGGGTGGCGAGGGCATTGTTTGTCCACACAACCGCTGTTTTTTATGACGCGAAGACGGGAAACGATTTAGCCGTGCAAGTGGCGAGAGAAAGCGGTGGGCTTTTGCTGCCCGTTGCAACTTTAAACCCACTTCAATATCGTGGGATGATTGAAGAGGTTGAACGAAGGCTGCAACAGGGTTTCCGTCTATTTCGCTTCTTCCCACATTGGCAAGGGTGGCAACCTAAAATTGCACCTTTTCGTGAGTTAGCAGTTTTTTTGAACGAGCGAAATGTCCCCTTTTTAATTGATTGCCCAAAAGTCGGCTGGGCGACGGAAATTGCCGAGTTGGTTCGCGAAATGCAAATTCCAGTCACTTTGTGCGATGTGCTTGAGGACAACTTGGGCGAGGCATTGTGCGTTGTGAAATCTACTTCTAACCTACACCTTGAAACGAGTTGCATAACTCAGCCTGAGGGGTATGAGTTAGTTGCTGCTGAAATTGGTGTTGACAAACTTGTTTTCGGGAGTGGTGCGCCACTTCATTACTTTGCCAGTGCCCTTTTCCCGCTGTTGCACTCAAGTTTGTCTGAAGAAGACAAACGAAAGGTTCTCGTTGAGAACCTGAGGCGCATCGTTCAAGCGTGAGAGGGGGGAAAAAATTCATGCCACTTTTAGATGTCTACGCTGAACTGGGTTGGTGGGCAATTCAAAATCGGGATGGGGACGAAGTTACAGTGGTGGAAAAATTCGCAGAGCGTTACGACATCGCAGCCATTTGTGTTGCGTCAGCCGAAGCAATGAGAGGGGATTTGACACTGGGCAACAGGAAAATCGCCGAACTGGTGGCACAGAACTCAAGATTTCGCGGTTATGTCGTTGTCAACCCAAATCATCTGGAAGCCTCTGCAGAGGATATGAAGCGCTATTTGACGCGTTCAAATTTCCTCGGCATCGTTTTGCCTCCGCCGAGCCTCGCTCACCCCTTAAATTCGTGGCGAACTTTGGAATTGGTCAAAATGGCTCGGCGCTATGATTGTCCTTTCGTGGCTTTCGTAGAAACTTCCGAGGATGCCCAAGCCCTTATCTCGTTGACGAAATCTTTCCCTGGCATCCGCTTCCTCATGGTCCCAACGCAAGGGAGCGATTGGTGGGCAGCATTGAAAATCGTTGAGGATGTCACCAACATATCGGTAGTTGTGTCAGGATTATTGACGGAAAGAGGGATAATTGAGCAAGCGATAGGTTTGCTCGGTGAAAGGCGTGTCCTTTGGGGCAGTGTAATGACCAGAGTCCACCCAACTCGCAGTTTGGGGATGATTCAAGAGGCAGAATTGACGGAAAGGCAACGAAACATGCTGGTTGAAATCAACGCCCGCCATTGGCTTAGCCTTTGAAGGTGAGTGGTCTGGAAGACAGGAGGGCGAAAGGTCATGTTTGGACAACAGGGAGAACAGTTAAGCCTTGCGGAACTTTTGAGCCGAGCGGATGCGTTGCGATATAACGGGCACTATGATGAAGCGGAAAAACTTTACCTACAAATTTTGGAACAAGACCCAAATAACGCTGCCGCCCACCACGGCTTGGGTTTAGTCTATTACCTTCACGGCGGTGATTTTGAAAAGAGTTTGGCTGAGTTCAAAAAAGCCATTGAACTTGAGCCAGAAAACATCACCTACAGGCTTGACTGGGCTAAAGCATTGACGACCGTAGCGCCGCTTGAAGAAGACCCAGAGAAGATGATGGAGTTGCTGAGGGAAGCGAAAGTGGAGTTTGAAAAGGTTTTGGAAATTGACCCTGAAAACCAAGAAGCCATAAAGCAACTCACTTATTTGGCTGAATGGGGCGTTTAAAAGACGCAAAAGCCAAAAGGGCGAAAGGAGGTTTCAACTATGCGGCTTGTTTGGCGTTGGAGCGTTTTCGTTTTGTTTGTCGCTTTGGTGTCTACGGTTCGCAGCGACATCTCGTCATACAAAGCAATCTCCTCAATCGCAATCACAGCAGCCGAATTGAAAGAGCATGTGCGTTACCTCGCTTCCGACGAAATGGAAGGGCGAGGGGCAGGGACGAAAGGGGCGGGAATCGCCCGCGAATATATAGCAGCGTTGTTCGCCGAATGGGGATTGCGCCCTGTCGGTGGCAATGGAACTTACTTTCAACGCTTCTCCTTTCCGGGAAGGCTTCGGTTGGGCGAAGGGAACTTGCTGGAACTGACGCTGCCTGATGGACAGAAACGGACATTTGCGCCTGAGAAAGAGTTTTTGCCCTTAGCCCTTTCCGCAAACGGAGAGATTGAAGGTGAAATCGTATTCGTGGGTTACGGGATAAGTGCGCCAGACAAAAACTACGACGATTATGCTGGCATTGATGTGAACGGGAAAATTGTTCTGGCTCTGCGTGGGATGCCCGCTAACGACACCAAGTTCGCTCAGGAAGCCACATTCCCCGCAAAGTTGAGGACTGCCAGAGAGAAAGGTGCGAAAGCGCTAATTTTGGTGAGCGGTCCTCTGAGCCCCTTTGACGATGAACCTGTTCCTTTCTGGACCGAACCTGTCATGAGGGACGCCGGAATTTTGGGGGTGAGTGTGAAGAGAGCGTTCGCTGAAGCCCTCTTCTACCTTGAGTCTGTCCAGCGACAAATTGATGAAACCCTGAAGCCTTTCTCTTTTACCATTGACAAAGTTGGGGTGCGACTCAAGGTCAACCTTCAGCGAGAGCGACTGGAGGACGCCAATGTCATCGGACTGATTGAAGGCAGTGACCCGAAGTTGAAAGAGGAGATTGTCGTCATCGGCGCTCACTACGACCATGTTGGCGTATCGGTTACCCGTGACGGTCAAAGGCAGATTTTCAACGGTGCCGATGACAACGCTTCTGGGACATCTGGGCTTCTTGAACTTGCTCAACACTTCGCCGTCAATAGGGACAGGACAAAGCGGAGTTTGCTTTTCATCGCTTTCGGTGCAGAAGAGCGCGGGCTTATCGGTTCGCGCCATTTCGTTGACAACCCGACAGTTCCTTTGGAGAAGGTTGTCGCGATGGTCAACTTGGACATGATAGGGCGGTTGCGAAACAACACTCTCTTTGTGCTCGGTGTCGCCAGTTCGCCAGTTTGGAAAGGGTTGCTGGATGAAGTGAACTCTCAGTTCAACTTCACGCTTCGGGATTCTCCAGGCATGTTTGGGGCAAGCGACCACTTTGCCTTCTACAACAAAGGCATCCCAGTGCTCTTCTTCTTCACGGGCATGCACGAAAACTATCACCGACCCACTGATGATTGGGACACTCTCAACTATGAGGGCATGGAGAAACTCGTGCAAATGGTCGCTGTAGTTGTTGAACGCATCGCCAATATGCCTCAACGACCTCAATTCCAAAAAGCGCCTCAACCCGCTGAGAGACCTGTAGCGCCGATGCGTGTCTCTACCGGCATTGTTCCCGACTACTCGTGGGAAGGTGAAGGCGTGAAATTGATAGGAGTTCGTCCCGGTAGCCCGGCGGAAAAGGCAGGGCTTAAGGCTGGAGATGTAATCGTTGAAGTTGCGGGTAAGCAAATTCGCAACCTTTATGACTACATGGACGCCCTAAGTAAGGTTGAGCCGAACAAGCCTATCAATTTTGTTGTCTTGAGAGACGGGCAGAAAATCACGGTTACTGTTGTCCCAGAGCCGATGAGGCGCCAAGCCGAGTGAAAACTTGAAGGGGGGAGTTCAAAAATGGCGCGAATTGTAAGATATGACCGAAGCCGTCCTTACCTCATTCAAATTGGTGGGCAAAATGTCGCCATTTGCGCCTGTGGCTTGTCCAAAAACAAACCTTATTGCGATGGGACGCACAAGATAACCCGCGATGAGGAAGCCAGCAAACTTTACGCATATGACGAGCAGCGAAACCGAATTGTCGTCCAAGTGACAGACGAAGGCGGGAACGCCCTTAACCCGCCACCAGAAACCGTTGACGAGTGAACCTTGGTAGCATCTCTTAACCATGCAGCCAACTTCACAAAAATGCGCCACACTTATCGTCGGTGGTGGCAGATGCCTTACCTTTTGTTTCCACAAGAAGCCCAATTTTTCCGAAATGTCAGGCGAGCGCTAACTCAACTTTACCAGTCCGCTCGCTACGGCGATTTGAAGCCTCAGGTCGTCGTGGTATTTGGCGATGACGAATTTCTGGTGCAACGAGTTATTCAGAGGCTAACCGATTTGCTCTTGCCATCAGAAGAGCGACATGTGGCTTTGACTGTCCTTGAAGGCAGGGAAGCCACTGAGCCAGAACTGGCACAAGCGCTATTTGAACCGACCTTCGGTTTCCAGTTAACTCGTCGTCGCGTCGTCCTTTTCAAATCGCCAGCGTTTTTGAAGGAACAGGTGAAGCAGAGGCGAGACAATGTAACATGGTATCGCTTTCTGCAACGAGTCCCTGAAGGCACATATGTTCTCATCGCTCTCACTGAACCGCCTACCAACACCCAACTTAACTTGCTTAACGAAATCGCTTTGCTTGTCCCGCTAAGCAAATTGAGGCAGCAAGACCTGCCAGAGTTCGTTCAGATGCTTGCAGAACAATCTTCAATCCGCATGGAAAAGGCTGCAGTTCAAGAGTTGATAGAACGAGTTGGCAACGACGCTCGGCAACTGGCGACAGAAATTGAGAAATTGGCGCTTTACATCGGCGTTGACGGAAGGGTGACCGTTGACATTGTCCGTGAACTTGTCCCGTCATTGGCAATGGATGTTTTCGCTTTGATGAACGCTGTCGTTGAAGGCGATGCCGCAAAGGCTTTGAGAATGCTTGACAGTTTGCTTCAACGACGGGAAAGTCCGATGCTTATTCTTTACCTTCTTGCCCGTCAATTTCGTTTCCTACTTCAAGCAAGGTTGCTGCTTGATTACAAGTTGATTTCGCCAGCACTATTGCATGCCAGAGCCGATGCTTTCAGGCAGCAACTTGAAAAGATCCCCGAAGAAGTTAGGCAGCGTTTGCCCGAAGACAGTCGCTTGAACCTGCTCAAACAGTCACCGGCGGTCATCAGGAACTTCTTGCTTCAAGCCCGAAACTTTTCGCGGGATCAGATAGTGGAAGCCCTTCGCCTCATCCTTGACACCGATGTCGGTTTCAAGACAGGTGTTGACCAAGGTCAGCAGTTGGCGCTCCTCATATTCAATTTGTGTCGGCTGAAGGAAGCAGCACAGCAAGTTGCAGCGTCCCCTGTAGGGCAATGAAACTTGCTGGCTAAAGTGAGGGGTGATTGAAGTGTTTGTGGGATTTGCTCAAACCGACATAACTCCCGAAGTGGGCGCCGTTATCCCAGGTCACTTCAGGAAGCGCATCTCCACAGGCGTCCATGACCCACTCCACGCGACCGCTTGCGTCATCTCCAACGGACAGACAACAGTTGCTATCGTTTCTGTTGATGCCTTGTCGTTGAGAAGGTCAGTTTTGGAGTCAGCCCGAGGGTTAGCCCAATCCCGGAGCGGAATCCCAGCCCAGAACATCATGATTTCCGCAACTCACACCCACTGTGGTGGTCCAATCGCTAACGCCTTTGAGTGCGAAGCCGATGACAGTTATTGCCGTTTCGTGGCTGAACAGATTGCTGAAGCGATTGTCAAGGCTAACGAGGGTAAGAGGAAAGCCAAAATAGGCGTGGCTGTTGGGCATGAAAACCGCATTGCTTTTAACCGAAGGTTCGTCATGAAAGACGGTCGCCATCAAACCCACCCGGGAAAGGGCAATCCCGACATAGTTCGCCCAGCAGGTCCAACTGATCCAGATGTAGGCGTCATCGCAGCCCAAGACGAAAATGGGCGTATGTTGGGTTTCATCGTCAACTTCGCTTGCCATTGCACCGTCATGGGTGGCACCGAGTTTAGTGCCGACTACCCCTTCTATCTGGCTGAAACCTTGCGCAAGGAGTTTGGGGAACAATGTTTGACGCTCTTTTTGCAAGGTGCCTCTGGCGATGTCACTCAAGTCGCCAGCACCTTGCCTCGCGAACTTGAATTCGGTGAAAAGTGGGCTTGGAAAATTGGCACGAGGCTGGGAGGTGAAGTCGTGAAAACGGTGGCTTTGATGGACTTTGTTGAAACTGTCCCTTTGCAAGTCGCGCGCTCCGTAATAAGGCTCGCCAGACGGCAAGTGCCTGAAAAGATGCTTGAGAATGCAAAGCGGATTTTGAGCGAAGACGGCGATTGGAGCGTTGAAAGGGTTTACGCCCGTGAACTCGTTCTGCTTGCCGAGGAGGTGAAGAAACAGCCGTTCGTAGATGCGGAAGTCCAAACCATAGCCGTCGGGCGCGCAGCCCTTGTTGCCATTCCCGGCGAACTTTTCTGCCAATTCGGATTAGACATCAAAAGGGCTTCGCCCTTCCCGACGACATTTGTCGCCACATGCGCAAACGGCATGGTCGGATATTTGCCGACGCCTGAAGCGTTTAAAGGTGGCGGATACGAAGTTCGTTTGGCTCGCTCATCTCAACTTATGCCTGATGCTGGCAACCAACTGGTCGGGGAAGCATTGCAATTGCTTCACTCCCTGTCGGTTCCACCTGCCCCACCATCTCCACAAATCAAAACTCCTGCCTGGGATGTGGGAGCGTCACCGCCCGAATTGACGGGTTTGGTTCCGTGAAAGGGGTGAAGGGCGATGAAACTGAGTTGTCCAAACTGTCAAGGGATGCTAACGGAGAAGTTGCCCTCCCGTTGTCCCTACTGTGACACAGATTTGTCAAAACTTTTAACGCCCCTTGAAACAGGGGTAATGACGGATTTCGGTTTGGCTTTGCTTGCTGGAGCGACAGGTTTGCTTTTCGGCATTGCACTTGCCACTTACGCTAAAGATTTTCGCTCGCCCTTTGTGCTCATCGTTGTTGTTATAGGAAGCAGCCTGATGGCTTGGGGGAGGGCAAAGTCGCTGTCGTCAAGCGAAAGGTTTTCGTGGGAACGGTTTTGGATTGTTGCCTTCTGTGGCAGCATAGGGGCTTTCTGGGCTGTGCTTGTAGGATTAAGTTGGATATGGGCTCTTTCGCTCGCACTTTCAGGAGCGCTCATCGGTAACATACTCTGTTGTTTCGCCAGAGAGCAATGGCGAAAGGAGAGGGAGAACCAGTGAGAGCGATGCGGGTTCTATTGCAACCGATAGGCGAAAACGATTGGCAACTTTTGGTAAGGGTCGCTGTCCGATTGCCACAGTTTTTGCCTTTCGTTGAGTGTCAAGTTTCGCCCAAAGCCCTTCCATTGCCGCTTGGGGCAATTACACCACGAAGACAGTGGTTGGCAAATGCTTTGTTGGCTCAATTGATTGTCCCATCAGGTTTTGACCGTGTTGTTGGCGTCACTAATGTTGACTTAGTTGTCCCACCTTTCAACTTCGTCTTCGGCATCGCTGAAATTGACGGCAAGCGAGCGGTAATATCAACGGCAAGGCTGGTAGACCACAATGCGGATGTCACTGAACTGAGGACAATAAAAGAGGTCTTGCATGAACTTGGACACACTTTCGGTTTGCCCCATTGTCCGGACCCAACTTGCGTCGCTGCTTTCAGTAATACCTTGGCTGACACCGACCGCAAGGGACCGCAGTTTTGCCTGAAATGCTATCAAAGGCTTTTGGTCACTTGGCAGCAACAATGTTATTGCGAAAGTGATGTAAACACGGAGGCGAAATAGGAAAATGTCGGCATCAGGCTTTGCTTCTGGCAGTGCAAAAAGTCAAAAACGGAGCGCAAGGAAGTTTAGACTTAAGGCAAAGTGGCAGCAAGATTTGCAAAGGTTGTGGCAAAGGTTGAAAGCGAAATGGCTATTTCATCTCGGAGCACTCTCGCTCCGAAATGGAAAATACCAAAGGGCTGCTCAACTTTTAGAACAAGCGTCTCAGATTTTAGACGAAGACCCGTTCGTTCAAGTTCACTTGGGTTGGGCTCACTGGCACTTGGGGCATCCCGTGACTGCACGGAGACATCTTTTAAGGGCAACGGAATTGAGACCAGATAACCCAGCCTTTTGGACGATGGCGGGCAAATTGACGGCGTTGAGAGGCAAGTGGGACGAGGCTGAACACTTGCTCCGTCAAGCCATTAACCTCTCCCCACAAAATTTGGTCGCTCAAAGTTGGTTGGCTTTCGTTTTGTTCCAAACAGGACAAGTTGACGAAGCCCTTGATATTTTGAGCAAAACATCTATCGCTGATGACCCATATCTGCAGGCTCGCTTAGTTCTCCACCTTGAGCGACTGGCAATGCAGCGAGGCGAGCGGAAAGGTGCTCTGTTGCCTTTCGTCCCCAAATGGCTCAAAGCACCATTACTCAGAACAATTGCGAGTTTTTTGCTTCGTTGGCGAGGGGAAAGGTTGCTTGAGGATGGAGCATGGGAAGCAGCGGCAAAGTATTTTGGGTTGGCTGTTCAACTTAGACCAAAGGATTTTTGGTCAAAACTGCTTTGGGCTATCGCTTTGCTGGAAGGTGGGTTTTGGACTCAAGCGGAGCAGGTTTTGAACGATGTGCCCGAAAATGCCCTTGAAAAAGCATGGGTTCAAGGTGCGCTGTTGGTGAGGCAACAAAGGGTTAGGGAAGCCGTCCCTTGGCTTGCTAAAGGCGACACCCAGCACCCTTTCGTCCGTTACTACATGGCTTTGGCTCTTGATTGGGTAGGTGATGCCGAATACGCTTGCGCCGTTCACCTTGAACCCCTTTACCGGGAAGACCCATCTGCTCTCCGTCAAAGGATTCGCGAGTTGCTGAAATGGCTCCGCTCCGAATGAACTTTGTGAGCACTTGGGCTTCATTCCGTGAGGGAGTGAATACAAATGCGTATTTCAGTCGTTATCCCAGCAAGGAACGAGGCTGACAGAATCGCCTTGACACTTCAAGCGCTGCTGAAAAGCAAGCCCGAGGAATTTGGTGATGTGGAAATTGTCGTCGTTGACGACGCTTCTGAGGACGAAACGAGTAAGATGGCAAAAGAGGCGGGGGCTACGAAAGTCATTCGGCTGAACCGACATGGCGGGAAGGGGACTGCGCTGAGGAAAGGTGTTGAAGAGTCCGAAGGTGATTTGGTCTTGTTCGTTGACGCCGATTTGGGTGAAACGGCAATTAACATGTGGCAACTTCTTACGCCAGTTTTCAAAGGTGAAGCGGATATGGCAATCGCAGCCCCTCCACCCGACCCTTCTGGAGGCGGTTTCGGTTTGGTCAAAAAATTTTCTGCTTGGGCAATCAGGAAAACTACGGGTTTTGAACCTTCTGCTCCCCTTTCTGGGCAGCGAGCAATTAGGCGAGAGGTTTTGGAACGGGTTTCCATCGCAAACGGTTATGCCGTTGAGACGGCACTGACAATTGACGCAATCAAAGCAGGTTTTAGGGTCGTTGAAATTCCCATAACTTTTGGGCACAGGGCTTTGGGTAAAAGTTGGCGCGGCTTCTTGCACCGAGCAAAACAACTTTGGGACATCTTCTTAGCAGTGCTCCCTCGCCTGTTGAGACGGTGATTTCTGTTTGCTAACCTCTTCGCCCTAACGGTAGCGATTCCGTTGAAGTTGAGGGCGGTGTGTGGTATGGTATCGCCTTTCTTGGTGCTCCTGTCGCAAGAACCTGCGAATGTTTTCAGGAGCGATGACGACACCGACAGCGAAGCCCAAACCAGCACTGACGAATTCGTCCCAAGGCAATTCCGCAAGGAGCGCCCGTTTCATCTTTTGAAGCCAAAGGGCAATCAACCTTAGTGGGTCTGCGACGAAAATGAAAGGGTAGCCTTGCTCGCTTTTATTGACATTGCTGAACAAACGCTCGGCTTCCTGGGTCACTTGTATGCGGCGCTTCTCCAACAAAATGTCAATGGCATCGGGTTGCAAGTCGCCATGAAGGTAGTCCATGATGGTGTGGAAAGCCTCCCTCGCCATCGGAAACCATTGAGCCCCGGCATCTCTAGACAAGTTCAAAATCCGTAAGGTTTCGGGTTCGTCAGGGAGTCTTGCGACCCTCCTCACCCAAAGCGTATGTGGCGATAATCTTTCCCAACTTTCGTCGCCCAAAACGACTAAAGGTGCAATGTAGCAACTTGAGAGGACGATGGCATCCCGGACCTCCGCAGGGACATCGGGCGAAAGTTCCGTGAAAACCCTTGCTGTGCTGGCTTGGGGGTAGTTGACAATAATTCCGAAATCCGACATGTTGTTGGGCAGGACACCCACTTGGCTGGGCTGAAAGTGGTTTCTCAACCATCGCTGCCCTAATTCTACAGATATGCTGTCGCTTTCGGAAGCGAAGAGAAGAATGTGGACTCTCTTGAGCAGTGACAGGTAGTTATGCAGCATTGAACTGCTCACCTCCGTTGGGCTGGAGGGAAAGTGGTTGTGGTGCTTCAAGTGGGGAAGTGTCAACGGACACCCGCCGCTCGGAGAGCCGCTTCTAATTCCTTTAAGCCACTTGGCAAACCTTCAATCGCTCGGACAATAATCCCTTTCCCGTTGACCACATAAATTGTCGGCAACCCCTCAACCTTGAAGCGATTGGCAATTTCCGATCTCGGGTCTAAAGCCACCAAGTAAGGTGTCTTTTCCTCCTTAACGAACGGGACAACAGATGCTCGCCCATCCTCATCAATGCTGATAGCGAGGATGAGCATCCCTTTCTTGTGATATTTTTGGTGCAGTTGGCTTAGCCACTTACTTGTGACTTGGCAAGGCGGGCACCATGTCGCCCAGAAGTCCAAGACGAGCGCTTTGGGCATCAAATTCTGGTTGCCTTTCTTGTCCTTGATTTGGACTTTCAACTTTCCTTTGTCCACTTGCACCACAGCCACTTTCCCGTCAAGCAAATTCACTTGAAAGGATGGGATAGGCTTACCCTCCTTCAGAGTTGCTAAGGCAACTGCTGTAACGAGCAGCGCGCCGATTCCGATAGTCATCAAAATTCGCACCACTGATTAGCCCTCCTTTTCCTTATGCTTAATTGTGTCAGTAGATTTGAGCAAAGTCAAGGGTAACGGAGAGTGTTCTAAAACTAACCATGCCACTGGCTTCAGCCAGTGGTTGATGACGAGTTTTCCCTGAGCGCTGAATTCATTCGGCGTCAATTCGGAGGGCACATTTCCTGCCGTGCCTAAAAATCTTTAAGCGGTCGGGCAGGAGCCCGACCCCCCAAAAACTCACCATTCGCTACTCGCTGTCAGCCATTCGCGCCATTTTTGGCTTGGCAGGGATCTCGCCCTCCCAAATTTTTCGTCTCCCGTCCCACGACCCTCGTCCCGTTTCTGGGTCGGCGCTCAGTTTTCTGCGTCATCAACTACGGGTTAAAACCCGTAGCATGAAATTTCATGTTTTTCGTCATCAACTAAGGGTTAAAGCCCGTAGCATGAACGGCTTCGGTTGCGTCACCGACTATGGGCTAAAGCCCGTAGCATGGGGATGAAACTTTTGACTTTTAGAACACACTCAGGGTGGCAAGTAACACTTGGGTGCTCTATAGTTTTCAGTGGCGAAAGTTTGGCAACGGAGGCGATTGTTGTGAGACTGTGGTGTCTCTCCGAGGTTACTTTGAAAAAGGTTCGCGAGATGGGCGTTCCTGAAGTGGCAGTTTTGCCCATAGGTGCTTGTGAACCGCACGGGCTTCATCTACCGTATGGGTCAGATACCTATGAAGCCGTCGCTATCGCCGAGAGGGCTTGTGCTATTGCCTATGAGCGTGGTGCAAAAGTCATACTTCTGCCCGCTATCCCTTATGGCGTAAATTCCAACCTGCTTTCCTTCCCCATGACCATCCATGTCCAACAGGAGACGCTAAACCGAATAGTGCGTGATATTGTTTTCTCGTTGGAGATGCATGGAGTTTACAAACTGGTCTTGCTCAACGGGCATGGTGGGAACGATTTCGTCGGAGGTCTGCGTGACCTTTACGGGCAAACGAAGGTGTGGATTTTTCTCGTGAACTGGTGGCAAGTCGGCAGCGATAAATTGAGGGAAATTTTTGATGAAGTTGGAGACCATTCGGGTGAAATGGAGACGAGTGTATGTATGGCGATTATCCCAAATTTAGTGCACCTTGAAGACGCCGATGAAGGGGCTGTTAGACCTTTTCGGATGGAAGCGCTCTCTAAGGGATGGGCTTGGACGACCCGACCTTGGGAAAGGCTCACAAAAAATTCAGGTCATGGCAACCCAAGAAAAGCAACCGCAGAAAAAGGCGAGCGTTACTTGAACTTAATTGCGGAACGAATCGCTAACTTCTTGGTTGAACTCGCCCAAACGCCGATAGACGAGTGGTTTCCTTTTGAGCCGCCGAGGTAGCCGCAGTAGTAGCAATTTGAGGCATAGCGTTTTAAAATCACAAGTCAGCGGGGCATAAAGAGAGTGGTGCCCCGCACCCACAAAAAGCGTGGGAGGTGTTGGCGATGCAAGCGCCAACGATGCGCCGAACTGTGTTGGATGTGTTGAAGGAGCAAGGGAAGTTGACCGATGAGCAAATTCAGGCTGTCCTTCAAGCCCAGCAGCAAGCCGTTGGGCAACCTCTGGAGCGCATCATTGTTGACTTGGGGTTTGCTTCCGAAACAGATGTTCTTGCTGCTCAAGCACGACTGCTCGGCGTTCAATATGTTGACCTGAACAAGGTCAGACCAGATGAAAGCGCAATCAGCGTCGTTTTAAGCAAAGTCCCCGCCAATTACTTGCGTGAGAAGAGATGCATCCCCATCCGCATTGAACAAAACCGCCTTTGGGTTGCAATGATGAACCCTCGCGACATCGTCACCATTGACGAGTTAAGGATGCGGACTGGTCTTGTCATTGTCCCGCTATTAGCCAGCCAATCACAAATTGAGGCTGCTTTGGATGAATTACCGATGCAAGGTCCGATCCCTGCCACTACTGCCCCACCTCCGGGTCGCGGAACTGGTTTGGGTTTTAGCGTTGACGATTTGTTGAAGCAGATTGACGCTGACAGATATGGCGGGGAAGTTGCTGCTGGTCCCTTGGCAGGTCAAATTGCTCGCGTTGACGCAACGGATGTTGAAGCAGCGCAAGAAGCACCAATCATTCGCTTGGTTGACACGATTTTGAGGGAAGCGATTCGCAACGAGGCAACCGACATCCATGTTGAGCCGATGCAAAACAGCGTCCGAATTCGTTACCGAATTGACGGGATTTTGCACGAAGTCCTCCGCTTGCCAAAATGGCTTTCTGCCCCTTTGATCGCCCGTATCAAAATCTTGGGCGATATGGATGTCGCTGAAAAGCGTGTCCCTCAGGACGGAAGAATGCGCATTGAAATGCAAAAGAAGAGGTTTGATGTGCGCATCTCCACCATCCCGACCGTCAACGGCGAAAAGGCTGTCCTTCGGTTGCTTGACCAGACATCTCCTTTGATGGGTCTTGAGAAACTCGGCTTGTGGGAGGACGATTTGGCGAAGGTTGAATACTTGATGAGCCAACCCTACGGCATGATTTTGAGCACAGGTCCAACTGGTTCTGGCAAAACTACAACCCAATACTCCATCCTTCACCGCCTCAACACCAACGAGGTCAACATCCTAACGATTGAGGAACCTGTTGAGTATGAAGTTCAGGGCATCAACCAAGTCCATGTGAACCGAAAAGCGGGAGTGACATTTGCAACGGCACTGCGTTCCTTCCTGCGCCAAGACCCTGACATCATCTTGGTTGGAGAGATTCGTGACCTTGAGACTGCCGATGTCGCCTTCCAAGCAGCGTTGACTGGTCACTTGGTCCTTTCAACTTTGCACACTAACGACGCACCGACGGCTGCTACCCGATTGATTGAAATGGGTGTTGAGCCGTTCCTGATTTCTGCTGCTGTCATCGGCGTTATCGCACAGCGCCTTGCACGGCGCATTTGCCCCAACTGCAAAGAGCCCTACAAGTATCCTGAAGAATTGCTGACGCGCTTTGGGGTAGATTTGAGCGAGTTAAACGGCAAGGAACTCTATCGCGGGCGAGGATGTGAAACCTGCCGCTACACCGGTTACAAAGGACGAATTGGCATCTTTGAGGTTTTCGTTATGAACACTGAGATTGCGGACTTGATTTTGAGGCGCGCTCCCATTTCCGAAATTCGTGACGCAGCCGTCGCTTCAGGCATGACCACCTTGCTGCGAGATGGGTGGCGCAAGGTAGCAGCAGGAATTACCACCCCGCAAGAGGTCTTGCGCGTCGTCACAACTGTCGGATACTAATGGCGAAGTCTCCTGAGTTTCAAGGTTGAAAAGTCAAAGGGGGTATGTGCAGTGGAGATAGAACTGACGCCTATGGATCAACAACAAAGACCTCAGGTTGGGGCAGGTGCAGTTGGAGTTCGCCCAGCAGCACCCACTCGTGAATTGCCTTCCTTGGACGATGTCCACATTGATGACCTTCTGAGGGAAGTTGTGAGGCGAAACGCCTCCGACTTGCACCTTTGCGTTGGTGTCCCACCAATCTTGAGGATTGACGGTCAACTTTACCGAACTAACTTCCAGCCTGCCACACCGAAACAAACCCAAAGGCTAATCTACGAAATTCTGACCGACGAGCAAATTCAGAGGTTTGAAAACAGCCTTGAACTTGACTTTTCTTACTCCTTGCAGGATGTCGCTCGCTTTCGCGTCAATATTTACAAAGAGCGAGGTTGCATCGCTGCCGCCTTCAGGTTGATTCCCCGACGAATTCCGACAGTTCGTGAACTTGAGTTGCCACCTATTTTGGAGGAACTGGCAACCCGACCTCGCGGTCTCATTCTGGTCACAGGTCCAACAGGACACGGAAAGTCAACAACTTTGGCGGCAATGATTGACTACATCAATCGCACGAAAAGTGTTCACATCATCACCATTGAAGACCCCATTGAATACTTGCACACCCATAAAAAGTCCGTCATCAACCAAAGGGAACTGGGCGAAGACACGAGGAGTTTCCCCAATGCATTGAGGGCAGCCCTACGACAAGACCCAGATGTGATTCTGGTTGGAGAGATGCGAGACCCAGAAACAATGGCAATTGCTATCACCGCAGCCGAAACGGGTCACTTGGTCTTGTCAACTGTTCACACAAACAGTGCTGCTGAAACCATTGACCGAATTATTGATGTTTTCCCACCGAACCAGCAACCCCAAATCCGCATTCAGTTGTCCATGAACTTGATCGCTGTCCTTTCCCAACAGTTGCTCCCCCGTGCCCCAGGTGCTCCACGAAACCCCTATGGTGGTGGACGAATCGCAGCGGTTGAAATCATGATTGCTAATCCAGCAATCCGTAACCTCATTCGCGAAGGCAAAACTTACCAAATCCCGTCTATGATTCAAACAGGTGCATCTGAGGGCATGCAGACAATGGACCAAGCCCTTCGCGATTTATATGTGAAAGGCATGATCACTTACGAGACGGCTATGGAAAGGGCTCATAACCCAGAAGAACTCAAGAAACTCATTGCAGGCGCAGTTGGTCCTTCAACGGGTGCTCGTTAAAAACTGACAGGCAAAATGGCATAAATGAAAAGGCAGTCGGGCACGGTCGGTAATTAATGGGGGTGAAAAATATGCCGACTTTTGCCTATGTCGCCAGAACGCCACAAGGGCAGGTAAACCAAGGGACAATTGATGCACCAGACGAGCGAACAGCCCTTCAACAACTCAGGCAACAAGGGCTTGTAGTTACATCGCTTCGCCAACAAGGCGGTGCAGCAGTCCGAGCCGCTCAACCTCAACGGATGTCCCTCGGAGCGACCCTAAGCCGAGTGAAACTGAGAGACATGGCTTTGTTCTGCAGGCAGTTAGCGACCCTGATCAACGCAGGTGTCTCCCTCGTTCGCGCTTTGGCTGTCTTGGAGCGACAGACACAAAACCCTCGCTTGAA
>Ga0197143_1001419_pt1 | contig 20196 bp, 16 predicted proteins | sample GBS70_MetaG_FD_148603 | JGI IMG/M metagenome (GOLD analysis project Ga0197143, IMG submission 148603) | Sediment microbial communities from Great Boiling Springs, Gerlach, Nevada, United States - GBS 70_MetaG | ecosystem: Environmental > Aquatic > Thermal springs > Hot (42-90C) > Sediment...
CTTTTTAAAGGTTTCTTTTAATATCGAGTGTTCGAGAGGTGGGTCCGTAGAAAAGGTTAAATAGGAGCCATCAGCTGTTATCTAGATTGTTAGAGTATATGTCTCGATGAAAAGAGGATTGAAAGTTTTATGCTAGTTATACTAGTATTACTTACAATATTTGCGTCTCGATGAAAAGAGGATTGAAAGTAAAAGCCGCCGCAGGGAGCCCCATTTTGTCTCCGGTTAGTCTCGATGAAAAGAGGATTGAAAGTCAACCCCACCCCTCGATGGGGGCTCACTTATTGATTCTTGTCTCGATGAAAAGAGGATTGAAAGTTCAAGGAATGTGAAAGATCTAAACGCTGATGATCCTCTGTGTCTCGATGAAAAGAGGATTGAAAGTTTACGTGGTCAACGACGAACTCTACATCCAAACCTCCTAGTCTCGATGAAAAGAGGATTGAAAGATCCACAGCCCTTCATTTTCGCCCGGGATCGGCAAAGTCTGTCTCGATGAAAAGAGGATTGAAAGTTAATAGCGTGGGAGGAATGCCAACAGTATGCATCTAGTCTCGATGAAAAGAGGATTGAAAGGTAATCTCGCCAACGCCACAGCCAAGGCCCTCTTCCACGTCTCGATGAAAAGAGGATTGAAAGTACACTACATGCGTGTCATAGCAGATGTAGAAATTGAACGTCTCGATGAAAAGAGGATTGAAAGCATAATTGCCCACCGCCCCTTGGGGCGGGGAAGACATAGTCTCGATGAAAAGAGGATTGAAAGAAAACCCAGCTGCTCTAGCTCCTCCTGAGCAAGTATCTTCCCGTCTCGATGAAAAGAGGATTGAAAGTCGCCCTTCTTGATCAAGCAAGGCACAGTATTCATCCCGTCTCGATGAAAAGAGGATTGAAAGCACTCGCCGGCATAAAGTGGGGTAAGTTAGCGAATAATGAGTCTCGATGAAAAGAGGATTGAAAGGTATTGTCTACCTGGAAGTAATCGGCCGCCGAGGTACGCGTCTCGATGAAAAGAGGATTGAAAGGGCTTCATCCCAAAAACATCAGTCAAATCGTTGACTATTGTGTCTCGATGAAAAGAGGATTGAAAGAGCCGTGAGGGGTCTCGATATCGAATCGCGATATCGATGTCTCGATGAAAAGAGGATTGAAAGTGTAGTAAGCGTCTACAACGTACTCTCCATTGCACCCAGTCTCGATGAAAAGAGGATTGAAAGACGTGACTTCGCCAGTTCAAGGGCAAATGGTCATCGCGAGTCTCGATGAAAAGAGGATTGAAAGGGCAATCCCTAACGTGAGGGTGGTGCTCAGCGAGGTCACGGGTCTCGATGAAAAGAGGATTGAAAGCCAAGACAAGTACTACTTTCTTGCTCCTTGACATTAAAGTCTCGATGAAAAGAGGATTGAAAGTTTTACCGGTCATAACGGTGAGGACATCTACTCCTGCGTCTCGATGAAAAGAGGATTGAAAGGCAGCAGGGTGGTCCGATTTGCGACAGAAAGTAGAGCTAAGTCTCGATGAAAAGAGGATTGAAAGCGAGGGGGTCAGGAGAGGGCTTATCTTGACCAAAAAAGCAAGTCTCGATGAAAAGAGGATTGAAAGCTTGCTTCGCTGAGTTTTAGCTTCTCTCCGCCCGGGCCGACGTCTCGATGAAAAGAGGATTGAAAGTGAGGGAGGAAATAGTCCCACCGTTCATTGAGACATTAAGTCTCGATGAAAAGAGGATTGAAAGAGAGACTATTATGGCCGGGATAAGCGAGAATACTATCGAGTCTCGATGAAAAGAGGATTGAAAGATGCCTTTCTCACGTCCCCCTCCTCATAACTGAACCTCCCGTCTCGATGAAAAGAGGATTGAAAGTCATAACTGTCGGTAGCGATGGTTGTGCCTCCTTCCCAGGGTCTCGATGAAAAGAGGATTGAAAGGTATGGAAGCTGAATTAGTAGTACCTCGGGTCACTCTAGTCTCGATGAAAAGAGGATTGAAAGTTTCTTCTCGGCAGCTGCTGCCTCCTCCTCATATGTCGGTCTCGATGAAAAGAGGATTGAAAGAAGTACATACTGTCTTGGAAAACTACTAGCCTGCGACCATGTCTCGATGAAAAGAGGATTGAAAGGTATTGTTATCACCCCGGTACCGAGCCACGATATTGATAGTCTCGATGAAAAGAGGATTGAAAGATCATATCAAACCTGGTCTGCCCAATTAGTACGTAACGCTGTGTCTCGATGAAAAGAGGATTGAAAGTCGTACACTATATTCAACCATAGCTCGTAGTCTTGTGGGGTCTCGATGAAAAGAGGATTGAAAGGTGGAGAGGGCTAAGGCCCTCGCTTTCTCTATTTTGTCTCGATGAAAAGAGGATTGAAAGGTGCCCGTTATCTTACGAATCCACCTCCTGACACTCACCAAGTCTCGATGAAAAGAGGATTGAAAGGGAGGAGTGGGGCCAAGCTAGTCATTTTAGACTCATGTCTCGATGAAAAGAGGATTGAAAGACTTTCCCATCGTACACGAGAGGATCGGCTAGTCTCGAGTCTCGATGAAAAGAGGATTGAAAGAATTTGTATGGGATATTATATTTGTTAGTAATAGCATCAGTCTCGATGAAAAGAGGATTGAAAGTAACCGTTGCAACCGTTTCAACCGTTAAGTATATATATGTCTCGATGAAAAGAGGATTGAAAGCGCATTCCCGCTTGTATATCCACCCGGAGTTCCTCCATTCGTCTCGATGAAAAGAGGATTGAAAGGGCTGTTGATCTTGGGCTCACTCATCCTCATCTTCCTCCACCGTCTCGATGAAAAGAGGATTGAAAGGTACGTGGTTAGTCTACGTACGTAACTTAGGCCTCATATGTCTCGATGAAAAGAGGATTGAAAGTGGATGCCAAGGGTACGTACTTCACTATTCACTGTTATGTCTCGATGAAAAGAGGATTGAAAGCCTTAAACGGGTTCCAAATGTATGACATCCCCTGGCCAAGTCTCGATGAAAAGAGGATTGAAAGGGGAAGATCGTGTCTACTGGGTTTATGTTCATACTTGGCGTCTCGATGAAAAGAGGATTGAAAGTCCACCCCATATTCGGGAAGCTCATCGAGCATCACCTCACGTCTCGATGAAAAGAGGATTGAAAGACCTCGTATATGTATACTCCCTCCCTCAGGTAGGTCTCCTCGACGTCTCGATGAAAAGAGGATTGAAAGATCTCCACCGCGGCGGTCCGCGGCGGGTGAGGAAGCGTAGTCTCGATGAAAAGAGGATTGAAAGAGGATCCCCTTAATACGCTCGATGACCCATTGTTGCTTCGTCTCGATGAAAAGAGGATTGAAAGAAAATCTGGACCTCACTCATCCAAATCACCCCTCACTAAATGTCTCGATGAAAAGAGGATTGAAAGCCCTCTCAGGTACCACAAATTTGTGGTGCAATACTGCATCACGTCTCGATGAAAAGAGGATTGAAAGATTCGTCGCGGCAGGCTTCAGCCAAACCGTAAGGCCTGAGTCTCGATGAAAAGAGGATTGAAAGTCACTTCCGCTTCATCTATCCTGAAAGGAGTATTCTCTAAGTCTCGATGAAAAGAGGATTGAAAGCATAAACCGACCGCTTTCTGACGCTAACTCCTGGAGGTCTCGATGAAAAGAGGATTGAAAGTTCCCTACAAAGTCGTAACAATAGATAGTGAAATACTTAGTCTCGATGAAAAGAGGATTGAAAGAGGATCTCCTTCAGTCCACTCAAACCCTGAACTTCCTCAGTCTCGATGAAAAGAGGATTGAAAGTTTCGTTTAATTTATATTTTCTGTGTCTCATTTTTCTTAGTCTCGATGAAAAGAGGATTGAAAGTGACCGCCAGCAACAGCAAGTCCCCAGCCCCCGGCACGGGGTCTCGATGAAAAGAGGATTGAAAGAACCTGGAGGAAACAGAATCCGGATTTACCACCTCATAAGTCTCGATGAAAAGAGGATTGAAAGATTACTTTCTCAATGCTCATCACTTGCTCGAGTAGATAGGTCTCGATGAAAAGAGGATTGAAAGGTTAAACCTGTAAAATCTTCATAAACTTCCAAAATTTTTGTCTCGATGAAAAGAGGATTGAAAGCCTTGACCCTAGCTTCCTTCAGCAGCTTAAGTAAGCTCTCGGTCTCGATGAAAAGAGGATTGAAAGATGGGGGGAGTTGAGGCGGGAAAGCGGCTCACTCATTTCGTCTCGATGAAAAGAGGATTGAAAGAAGAGTTCGAGAGGAGGAAGAGCGGCTATTTACCGTTCAGTCTCGATGAAAAGAGGATTGAAAGATGTTTCCATTGATCAATGTCATCTTACCGTCCATGTAGGTCTCGATGAAAAGAGGATTGAAAGATAAGTACAAGAGGGGCGAGAGGCCTAGAGCTTTCATCAGGTCTCGATGAAAAGAGGATTGAAAGAACTGCGTGGTCGGGCCCGGGAATTATGAGGTGAGGCAAGTCTCGATGAAAAGAGGATTGAAAGGGAGAAAGGCGGGAGGCATGGCGTTTTTTGTTTTTTATGTCTCGATGAAAAGAGGATTGAAAGCTTTTTGTAGGCTCTAATAACGCAGAAACTGGAGTCTGTGTCTCGATGAAAAGAGGATTGAAAGACCTTCCCATACAAAAAACGAATCAAGGGGGGATTGGGGAGCGTCTCGATGAAAAGAGGATTGAAAGTCAATTAGCTTTATGTCGTTATCACTCAAACTTAAAGAGTCTCGATGAAAAGAGGATTGAAAGTCAGTTCCCAATACGGGAACCCCCGGCGTCGTCGGAGGGGCGTCTCGATGAAAAGAGGATTGAAAGTATGTATGGGTGGTCACCTGCCTGAGTACGATTATGTCCGCGTCTCGATGAAAAGAGGATTGAAAGACCTGATACACATAGACTCCCTCCTTAAGGGAGTCTGGGTCTCGATGAAAAGAGGATTGAAAGATCAGCTGGTAGAAGAGCTCAAGGGGGAAGAGGAGTAAAGTCTCGATGAAAAGAGGATTGAAAGAACTCTGGTAATGAAAGTATCCTCCCCTCCGGGGGGCGTGCGTCTCGATGAAAAGAGGATTGAAAGATGGGTACACATGGGAAGCAAAAATCGGGCAATATAGACAGAAAGAGTCTCGATGAAAAGAGGATTGAAAGATGGGTACACATACTCCCTCCTCCAGACCTCGCATCCGTCTCGATGAAAAGAGGATTGAAAGTGATAAACCCATTCAGACAAATTCGCAGACTTAAGGTACCGTCTCGATGAAAAGAGGATTGAAAGCCAACATTAACGCTTGGCTCCGGTCTCGAGTATTTCCTGTCTCGATGAAAAGAGGATTGAAAGGCCCTTCGGGAAGCTCATCCAGCATCACCATCCCGGTCTGTCTCGATGAAAAGAGGATTGAAAGTAAAAGGATGGCCCGTCATGATTTTCTGCAAAGCGGAAAGTCTCGATGAAAAGAGGATTGAAAGTTGACCTCGAGGAGCTGGACGAGTTAGTCCAGCTCCTCGGTCTCGATGAAAAGAGGATTGAAAGTTAAGTGATGCTATCCGTAAAGCAACTGATGAGGAAATGTCTCGATGAAAAGAGGATTGAAAGTGATGATGTGTGGGGGGTAAGCTGTTGCAGGAGGGGTAAGTCTCGATGAAAAGAGGATTGAAAGATAGGTATAGTCAACACCTGACCATCACCTTTTATATAAGTCTCGATGAAAAGAGGATTGAAAGTTATAATACACAGGAGTACGGATCTCTCAACTTCCCGGGGGTCTCGATGAAAAGAGGATTGAAAGGCGCCGTCGGGGGGACTTCCGGCGCCGAGAGTACGAGTCCGTCTCGATGAAAAGAGGATTGAAAGCCACGGAGATTAGCGTATCTGTGGCGATTGGCCCGGTCTCGATGAAAAGAGGATTGAAAGAAGTCAACGTCAGGGAGGGAGTGATAGCCCGGGCGCATCCCGTCTCGATGAAAAGAGGATTGAAAGATCAATCCCACGACCATGGGCTCCCATTTAGCTCCCTTGGTCTCGATGAAAAGAGGATTGAAAGAGCATTAACGGGACTCGCGACATCGATGTACTATGAGGGAAGTCTCGATGAAAAGAGGATTGAAAGCCCCCGTGGGCTCTTCAGACTTCCTCTTGGGTGGACTCAGTCTCGATGAAAAGAGGATTGAAAGGTCTTTACCTCGTACACCTCTGACTCTGTGATGTCCATAGTCTCGATGAAAAGAGGATTGAAAGATAAGAACGCGTAAGGCTGGCGTATCACCCGGATTGTACGTCTCGATGAAAAGAGGATTGAAAGGCCACATCAACACACCATCGATAGCTAGCGAGCCATGTCTCGATGAAAAGAGGATTGAAAGGCGCAGGGGGTGAAGGAAGCTCCGCCAACGCTCTCAAGTACGTCTCGATGAAAAGAGGATTGAAAGACTACAGCGTAACCTTCGCTTTCAGCTATCTGCCGCCAAGTCTCGATGAAAAGAGGATTGAAAGTCCCCCTTCTTTGCCCTGTCCTTTCTCACGCTACTACTGTCTCGATGAAAAGAGGATTGAAAGGTTCGGAGCGGAGTTGTTCCCACGTTGTTCCTTATTTGTTCCGTCTCGATGAAAAGAGGATTGAAAGAACATAACTTGATACGCTTGATAGGCCACATCACCAATTGCGTCTCGATGAAAAGAGGATTGAAAGGTGTCAGGGTCACGTATTATGTCTAGTAAAGATCTACCAGTCTCGATGAAAAGAGGATTGAAAGTTCAAGAACTCTGCGGGGCTCGTACTGGCACCGGGGGAAGGTCTCGATGAAAAGAGGATTGAAAGTAGTTCACCGGGCCCTTTACCTCATAATCTACCTCTAAGTCTCGATGAAAAGAGGATTGAAAGATAATAACCCCTCCCCGACCTCTCATACTTTTTAGGTTCGTCTCGATGAAAAGAGGATTGAAAGCCAAGTGGAAGGATGGCTTGCTCGTTTACGACCCGAACGCGTCTCGATGAAAAGAGGATTGAAAGAAACACTTGTGCGGTCCGGCAAAAAGGCACAAAAAGGGCAGTCTCGATGAAAAGAGGATTGAAAGTACATCTAACCCCCCTCTTTTCGGCCAATCTTTCAGTCTCGATGAAAAGAGGATTGAAAGTTTTCGCATCACCACGCTCTGTACCCCCTCACTAGCTGGTCTCGATGAAAAGAGGATTGAAAGCAGGTCCTAAACAGACCACACCGAAATTTGGAGCTGCGTCTCGATGAAAAGAGGATTGAAAGCTGGCTATCCTCAGCCCTGACTCGCCAGTACCATAATGCGTCTCGATGAAAAGAGGATTGAAAGCATGCTTCGAGCACTTTCGTCAACGCCCTATTTCTCTTTAGTCTCGATGAAAAGAGGATTGAAAGCTAACCCTCTAGCTTTTGTATAATAGAGATGTGTCCCTAGTCTCGATGAAAAGAGGATTGAAAGCTACATCAGCAGTCTTGCATGTCACCTCGATGGTCTTCTCTGGTCTCGATGAAAAGAGGATTGAAAGTTTTCTTCAAATATCACCTCACCTCTCTTAGCCATTTCGTCTCGATGAAAAGAGGATTGAAAGAGTTACGATACCTCTCAATACTTCTCTCGTCGAGGATATGTCTCGATGAAAAGAGGATTGAAAGCGGTTATTTGTGGAGCGTTATTTAGCAGTTGGAATGCGTTGTCTCGATGAAAAGAGGATTGAAAGCTTTCTTTCCCAAAACCTTGAATATGTAACCATTCTCGTCTCGATGAAAAGAGGATTGAAAGAGTTTATTACGTTTTTGCTTTAGATGGTGATAATGTTTATGGTCTCGATGAAAAGAGGATTGAAAGAGTTTAGCATCAGGGCCACCAGCTGAATAATATGCATCGGTCTCGATGAAAAGAGGATTGAAAGGTAGACCTCCCAACCATTTAGAGTATCCTCCCTCTTATCGTCTCGATGAAAAGAGGATTGAAAGTTCCCTACAAAGTCATAACAATAGACAGTGAGATACTTACGTCTCGATGAAAAGAGGATTGAAAGACACTACTAGTTACCTTCGCGAAAGGCATTTGAGATGTGTCTCGATGAAAAGAGGATTGAAAGTATTCTCCAGACTATCTATACCAAAATCACACACTAAAGTCTCGATGAAAAGAGGATTGAAAGCTTAAAGGATACTTCTGGGCCTCATCAAACATCAATAACGTCTCGATGAAAAGAGGATTGAAAGATCCATGTCCTTCCCTGATAAAAACCTGAATATGGTGGGTCTCGATGAAAAGAGGATTGAAAGATCAAGCTCTCTAACAACTCTCAAAACACCATCCTCCGTGTCTCGATGAAAAGAGGATTGAAAGAGCTTCTTCTCTAAACTCCCAAGCACTATGATATTCTCCTGTCTCGATGAAAAGAGGATTGAAAGTTCTTTGACGTAGTTTGCATGTTCATCCCTCCGGCTCTATGTCTCGATGAAAAGAGGATTGAAAGACGAAGATAGTATGTGGTGGAGGGAGCTGGTAAAAGAAAGTCTCGATGAAAAGAGGATTGAAAGCTAACTTCCTTGGCTCTATTAGTATCGACTCCATAAAGGTCTCGATGAAAAGAGGATTGAAAGGAAGTGATCATCATACTAGCACAAACACTTTCTCTAAGCGTCTCGATGAAAAGAGGATTGAAAGGCAAATACCCCCTCAACCCTTCTATCCCTTCCACCATATAGTCTCGATGAAAAGAGGATTGAAAGTTAACGGTGTAGGATTATGAAGATTTGTACACCTTTTTGTCTCGATGAAAAGAGGATTGAAAGAAAACTGGTTATTTCGATCTCACCGACGTCAGTATAGCTCAGTCTCGATGAAAAGAGGATTGAAAGGGAACTTATCCTGCAACATGCCCTCCCCCTTTTCTTCAGTCTCGATGAAAAGAGGATTGAAAGTTATTTCCTTGAACTGATAACGGGAAATGACGGACTGGAAGTCTCGATGAAAAGAGGATTGAAAGCGGGGTACAGTGTGTATCAGAGCATTGAGTTAGTCAAGGTCTCGATGAAAAGAGGATTGAAAGGGTTGACGATCAGGGCTTCAGCCACACACACATCTGGGTCGTCTCGATGAAAAGAGGATTGAAAGATGGATTACCGTTTCCGTCACTTACTAATATCCTCTCAAGTCTCGATGAAAAGAGGATTGAAAGCTCACGATCACCATACTACCATCCCCCTAAACATAAATTAGTCTCGATGAAAAGAGGATTGAAAGTTTGGGATGTGTTAGAGAGGTGAGAGAATGTCGCAACAAGTCTCGATGAAAAGAGGATTGAAAGTGATGACGTTGATGGGCTGCAACTCACAGGAGTGGTAAGTCTCGATGAAAAGAGGATTGAAAGTAAGAGAAAGGGGGTAGGTATGTTGCAAGATAAGTTTCGTCTCGATGAAAAGAGGATTGAAAGTAATATCGGCGATCCGATAGACGATAGTGACGTAGCAAGGTCTCGATGAAAAGAGGATTGAAAGGCCTTTATAACTAACAAACCCCTTCTCTCATCCTTATCGTCTCGATGAAAAGAGGATTGAAAGTAGATACGCTAGAAGTGAACTACGATAAACACCGCGGCTGTCTCGATGAAAAGAGGATTGAAAGTCAAAGCCGCGAAGAGCTCTTCTAGAGTGTAGACACGCAGTCTCGATGAAAAGAGGATTGAAAGTGTTGTCCGCATCTCCAAGTCTGATATCCCCGGTCCTTGTCTCGATGAAAAGAGGATTGAAAGAAGCAGTCAAAGCAGTGCCATAGTGAGCAAAGCCAGTCAGTCTCGATGAAAAGAGGATTGAAAGATGAGCTTCCCGAATAAGGCAGGGCTGGAAGTAGACTAAGTCTCGATGAAAAGAGGATTGAAAGAACCTGGACCTCCAGCAGGGGACTACGCCTACCTGGGTTGTCTCGATGAAAAGAGGATTGAAAGGACTTGCTAAGAGTAGTAATGAGTGTGAGAGGTGAGAGAAAGTCTCGATGAAAAGAGGATTGAAAGTAGAGGCCGACTTCGGCATCTAGCGACATAGTGAAATTGTCTCGATGAAAAGAGGATTGAAAGTACCTTGAATACGGGCGCGGAAACCGTATCTGTGTAGTTTAGTCTCGATGAAAAGAGGATTGAAAGATAACTGTATCTGCACCATCATAATCACCAACGTATAGTCTCGATGAAAAGAGGATTGAAAGTATATTACATCCGACCTCTGTTGGACAAATATAAGGCGGGTCTCGATGAAAAGAGGATTGAAAGTTGACACCAGGCTGCCCCAAGCTCCGGAATTGCTTTCTCCGTCTCGATGAAAAGAGGATTGAAAGTGAGCCCCAGCCGGGTGACGTAGCGGCATCATCGATAGTCAGTCTCGATGAAAAGAGGATTGAAAGTATTCGTTGATCAACGTACGACAGTTGATGTATCACTACTTGTCTCGATGAAAAGAGGATTGAAAGCTTCACTATGAACTCATTGAGTAGTGCTTTCTCATTCCGTCTCGATGAAAAGAGGATTGAAAGCAGGCAGAATTGCAAGAGTGATTGAGTCGGTGGCGGGAAGGTCGTCTCGATGAAAAGAGGATTGAAAGAGTAGTAGTGCGTCAGCACTGGGTCTTGTTTTGTCAAATTCGTCGTCTCGATGAAAAGAGGATTGAAAGCGTTGTTCCCATGAGGGAAAGATGTTCCCGAGATGTTCCCGTCGTCTCGATGAAAAGAGGATTGAAAGATCGTTACCGAGGTGCTAGAAATGGTGAGGAATAAGTTCGTCGTCTCGATGAAAAGAGGATTGAAAGACAACGACTATGTACCCGACGCGGGGATCGTTCACGGGTCGTCTCGATGAAAAGAGGATTGAAAGATGAGGGGAGTTGAGCCGCTTCCCCGCCTCACTCATTTGTCGTCTCGATGAAAAGAGGATTGAAAGCCTGAAACATCATAGACCTCTAAAAAACATAGAGCTTGATGTCTCGATGAAAAGAGGATTGAAAGATGTACTTCAAAAGAATGTCCCCTTCCGAGTCCTCCTCCACGAACTCCATCATATCCGAACCAAACTCCTCCGACAAGACCTCAAGATAACACTTATCCATAATACCACCTCTCAATATACTCTTCATTAAAAAGAGAGGGGAGATCCGACAGATCAAATCTTTGCAAGCTCTCTCTCCTCTACAAGACCATTCCCATTGACATCTCTCCACAGAACTATGTATGTAACCCCATCACGTAACTCTTTCATATGTGAAACTGCCCACATCAATCCAGCTCTCGTACCATATCTCGTGACACCTGCTACCCTAAGAACATCACCATCTTTCTTAACTAACGCATAATCTATCTCCCCATACTTGATCCTGTACTTATCCCCTTTTATGATCAAACCATTGTACCCCTTCTCTCTCAAGAATTTGTACTCCCAAGAGTAGTTATGCACTGCAGGACCTCCCAAAATTATAGAACCGTTCCATCCCTTGTGCACTATATCCGCTATCAGGTCCTTATTCATCTCTAAATCCACACCACTACCCTTAGCAATATCTCTGATATTCTTGAAAATAGCTGTTACATTGATTGAACTCCTCACATCCACCCTATACATCAACTCCCTATGGAACTCACCATTTATGTCCCAACCATAGAAGATCGATCCACTACTCAAATTATCTTCAGCCTTCAAAAGCAAGACCGATCCTCCTTTGTAGATGTACCTCCCAGGAATAGGTGATACTTTCCCATCCCCTATGACTTTGATATTGACATTGTAAATTTTATCATCCCCATACTCCTCTATCTTGTAACCCTTCCAAACTAACACTAACTCTATAATGTACTCCCTAGCATTACCGACGTGAACAGTCTTGACAAACTGTGAAAGCCACTCACAATGCTTTTTCAGATCATACAAATACATACCCAACATCGGCGTCAATTCAACGCACTGACTCCTCTCCTTGTACAACTTCCCATTCAAATACCATCCTTCAGTCTCATTAACCAATGTCTCATTCTTCAGACAGATCTTGTAATTCAAATATATAGATGTCAAAATATCACCGAAGAAATCCTCATAAGAATAAACCTCGAACGTCTCATTGACCCACATCTTATGTCTCGCCGTAAAATCGTATCTCTCCACAACTAACGTCTCATTCTTCTGTGGTAACTGTCTCACAATTAAATGAATTTGCTTCACGAGTAAATGAGCTTCCATACAAGGAGCTGATTTACCTGACTTCTCCATACATATCTTGTAGTACTCCTCATCAGCTGTAACAAATAGAGTCCCCCATAGTAGCACTGCAAGAAACAACACTAACAATACCCTCATAACACCACCCACTAAAATAAGTTGATAATAATAATATATTTAAAAAAGACGTGTCTATAAGGGGTGATAATTGGGATAAAAGATACTCGCGAGCTAATGGTATGACACATCTCTACAAATATTTAGCAATTCTTTCAACTTCCTGGGTTGAAAGGATACGCAACTCCCCTCAACCCTCTCGGGTTCTTCAATATAAGTTACTTATATTATACACATATCTATACATAAATACATAAGAATTATCTTATACAATCCTGCGCATATAAACTTTTCGGTTGAACAAAAAGACACCAAAAATCATCTTTAAACTTATCATAAGTATGTAAATCGATGAAAAGATTCTATCATATCCATCTAGATCCCTTCCATGACCCCTCCTGATCTTCTTTCAACTCCCTTTACGGGATTCCGATGCTCTCCTTCCCTCTCTACTCTCTCATCTCCCCTCCTATAGGTGATATTTTTTATGCCCCTTCGCTGCTATATCACTTGCGCATGAGTATATAAAGAGCAGCGGGGGTATCGCTAACCTTATTATTTGAACTCTCATCGGGGGGAGTGATGCAGAGATTCGTTATAGGGCTATCAGCACCAACTAACTTCAAGATAAAGGGGTTCCCCGGCTTCGTATCTTACTCTATCATCATGGACGTCTTGGAGTCTATCGATCCAGATATAATAGCCCTCAGGAGATCTGGGAAGATCCCGACGGATTTCGTCGTCAGGCCCCTGAGGTCTGAGGGCGGGACTTGGATCTTGGACGTCACCACTTTGAGCTGGGGGTTGACGGAAGCTCTCACTAAAGCGGCCCTGGAGGGCGTTCTAGAGACTAAGCTGGGGGTTTTCGATGTAAAGAACGTGAGAGTCGAAGCTATCGACCCTAAGCAAATAATATCTTCTAGCGTAGCCGTCAAGAAGTTCTCCGTGAGGTTCAAGACACCCACTTTCTTCAGGGCTCCCCGAAGATTCAGTAATCGAGGTAGAGGGAATTATATCAATCTGAGCCCGTATCTCACTAACCTCTCGTAGTGAGCTCTATTCCCCGTCTTCAGAGGGATATCGAGCGCGATAGCAGTAGCTCCTATGAGGAGATCCCTCTCATCCATCAATTCTCCGCCAGATTTGAGGTCTCTGTAGATCTCTGTGGCTTTGATCAACACATCATTCGATGGATATACTACGGTGAACGCTCTCTCGAGCTCCTCCTTTAGGCTCGCGTAATCGCTCCTACCTCTAATGGACTCGTAGAGAGTGATCCAAGATATCAATATTTGAGCCCTGGGAAGCTCAGCCCTTCCCCTCTCCACTTCTATGAGGAAGTCCGTATCAATAAGTATACGCTTCACTCCCATCCCTCAACTTGAGCTCTAGTCTCTCGAGGGGGATGTCCCTCCTATCAGCGGTCTCCCTCAAGTAGCTCTCTACTCTCCTCGCCCTCGCTTCTATCACCGCATCCAACAGTTCCGTCAGGAATTCATCCCATGTCCTCTCCCCCCTGAGGGCATCGAGCCTCCTCTTGAGTTCGATGCTTATCGATATCGTTCCCCTCCTCATATGTTCATGAGTTCATGAACGCATATATAAAGTCGCGAGTCGGAGCCGCGACTCCCTGAGCTCAGTCGAGCGCGACACTCGAGCCAAAGGGGAGATAACTCTCACTCGAGTGAGAGTTCTAAATCACAGAGCTCGAGAGGAGTCCTAGAGGAGGGTATGCTAAAGAGAGACTAGAGGTAGATCCGAGAGCTCCTGATGACGCCCGGGAGCGTTTCGCTGAAGCGTGTTGAGAGTCATAAGGGGCCTATCGATCTCATGAGGCTCGAGATGCACAACCCCTGGTAAGTTGTTCAGTTCTTATATCAGCTGAGTCGATCTTATCGAGGGGTTACCCATGCCCGGGCCTCTCTGGGTCCTCCTGATGGCTCTGATGATGTAGCTACCTTGCCCATTATGACGAATTCCCTCACGGATTTCATCGGAAACTCCTTCTTCTCCCCTTTCGATATTATGAGGGTCCTCCCTCTTCTTCCTGAGGGAGATCCCGAAACCATCTCCTATTGACCGTACTCGTATCCACGGGACCTCAACTCAGTTCCGACTTAAAAACATACTTTGAGTGGGGAGAGGGGGATATTCCTTAAAAGTATCGGGAGAATAGTATAACAATTTATCGTGAAAATATTGGGAAGCACCTCGATGAGAGGAAGGCTTGAAATTTTCCCCCTCATGAAGCTTACTTAAGTAAGCGGAAAATAGAGGTTAAGATGAAAATCATATACAACATTGTGGATTCCTCTTAAAAATGAACTATTCTAACCTTTACCCCTAATCCTATCTATACTTTACCTAATTGATAAAATCCGGGTATTTAGCTAACAGAATTGTCGACCAGAGGATGTGCTTACTTGAGATTGAGCAATTTCTGGGGTCTGTGAAGAAGTCTGGAGGGGCTACTTGCTGACTAGCGTCCAGCAACTTCTGAGATATCTATGAGGCCTATTATATACTTAGGAGGCACTTCTCTCACGAGATAAACCTTTCCTGCTTTCCTTATCTCGAATCCATCGTTTAGCATAGCTCTAGCATCTACTTCGAGCACTATCACATCTTTACCGTGCCTCCTAGCCACGATCGCAGCTTCTTCTACTGATGAGGATAAGTGCACGTACTTCCTCCTCCCCGGTTTTATCCCTTCCTCCCTTATCCTCCTCCAAGCCCTGAGGGTGGTGCCGTGGTATAAAGTAGCTAAATCGCTGACGGGGACTCCTGCTTCAACCTCGACGCTGTGGCCATAAGCAGCCCTCACTCTCCCATCCCTCACCTCGAACCTACCTTTCTCATCTACCTCGATGACTCTGAGGATGTGCTCGGGCTTGACCCATTCATACCCTCTCTTCTCAGAAATCCTCCTGGCGATCTCCTCCACAGTGACGTTAGAGAATCCCATGTCATCGAGAGAGATCCCTATGTAAGAGGGGTTATGCCTCAATATGTAGGAGAGGAGCTTGCTCAATTTCACCATCCTGGGTTCCAAGGTCCCCCCCTAAGGTGGGCCTAAGAGATCTCAAAAATATTAGATCGAAGCAAAGCGTCGGGGAAAGGTTATATTGACGTTCACTTCAGATATCATGTGTTAGATGAGGAAGTACTCAAGGTGATCAGAGGCTCAGGAAGAGAGCCCCGAAGAAGAAGAGGATAGGATACATGGTGAAGAGGAGGGTCTTCTCGTGGCGTGCAGAGTCAGAGTCAAGTTGAGCACCCGATCGAGGGCAGTTGAGACGAGTGCCTTAGTTAACAGCGGTTTCGAGAGCGATGATCCTGATGTAGTGATCCAGTGGAGTTAGCGAGGAAGCTCGATTTATGGCCTCCACATCCTGATACTGAGCTAACTGAACTTGGGACAGGAGGTGGAGATATCATAGCCCCGTACTACGCAGCTGCAGCTAGACTCGAGCTGATAGCAGAGGGGAAGACCCTAAAGGAACTTAGGGTGAACATAATCGTCAATACTCATGTAGATGAAGTGATCTTGAGCGATACCGTAACTGGAGAGCTGGGAATAGTCCTACTAGAAGAGAGGTCTCTGGAGGTTGAATTATGAGGCACCTGATGTAATTAGGCTGAGTTCAGAGAGAGAGGAATGGAGATAGCGACTCTAAGATTATGAATAGCTACTTCTTTCATTGAACTTTATCGAGGGACCTCAAGTCTCCTGCATCATTATTTATGTACTGTTCTTCAGTACGTTCTCTCGCTCCCAGACCAGCTATGGAGCCATCCTCAGATATCTCAACGAAGAGATCTTCAGCTATCTCTAAAGTGTCCTTTAAGGGGCCTTCTTTGATAATATGTACAGTTATCATCCTTCGGATCGAAGCGTGCATTCATCTCATTTACCCATCCCCTACTGAGGATCCTTCTAGAAAGGTCATCTACTTGAATGCTTCGTATATGAACTCTAGCCCGAAGAAGATTAATATAAGACTCAGGATTCCCATTATCGCTTTAAGGAGGGATTCGTTCAATCTGCTCCCCTTGTAAAATGCGTAAGCTATGAGAGTGAGCCATGCGAAATCCATCCAGACGTGAAGGATGTACATGAACAGAACGCCCATAGGGAACTGCATCGAGTCCATCACTAACTTCGTCCCCACTGTCAACCACCAAATTATGAAGTAAGGGTTGAGTGCTGTCAGCATGATGCCCGTGAGGAAAGCGTTTTCCCCTCCCTCAGAGGTATTTATTCTGACTTCCCTCAATGATATGATCTGAGTGGAAGCGAAGTAGAGGAGGAATACCCCTCCTATCAGTGAGAGGATTGATTTGAAGCTCTGAGAAACGATTGAGAGGCCTCCAGCTATCAAAAGAACTAAGGGAAGCTCGAAAGCCATGTGACCGAGCGATATCAGAAACCCAGCTCTCTTCCCGCTCTTGATCCCGAGGCTCGCTGCAGATACAGTTAGAGGTCCTGGAGATAGAGCTCCAGATATTGTTATCGCTTCTACCTCTATTATGAACGCGAGGACATCCATAAGACCCCCGAGCTCCCTCCCACAAAAAAATTGTTGTGCTGACCTCCTCATACTACATACAGCATCAGTAATTAGGGGCTCAATCCCTCGGAGCTCCCCTAATCAGATCGTTCGAATCGCATCTCAACTCCCTCGCTTAAAATCCTAACTTTAGCTTACGGTGAACCAAGGAAAAGTCCATGAGACCCAGAGGTGTTGGAAGAGTTAATCCCCGCTGAGGCATGAGCGATTTCCCTTAGAGGGGTCAAGGGAAGGGAGGAACTCGAACTGAATTCTCCTTCAGCTGATCTAGCTAAATAACTCGATGCTAACTCTTTCCATGAGTGAAAAGAGCGATCCTCCCACCTTCCTCTTCCGTAAGGAGTGTATGAATGGCCCATCCGTCATCAGCTAGCTTTCAGATATCGAGATCATGAAAATTCCGTTAAAGGAGCGATTCATCAAAGGAGATAAGCGAATACCAGGAATATCTTAAATGTGAAAAGCTGTAAAGTACTTAATCCTGCCATAGGTCCGTTCTGCAGCTTTGCTGCGAAGACTCATACGCTAGTTACGCTAGATCCTCCCTCACTAGCATTCCGGAACGTTCCGGTTCTTAGAGCTCTGATGCGTAATTATGGGCATCTTAGCTACTAGCTAGAGGAACCATGATATAGAAATTTCTCCAAAATCGCGATTAAACTCAAAATTATAGGGGTATTGACGAACGTGCTCACCGCGAGGGATTCGATATTACTAGAGGACGGTAAGTTTAATAAAAATTGATATTATCGTGAGAGTGAAAGAGTGTTACCACGGGTATCCGGACTCCGAGCAGTAGCGTAGCCTGAGAAGGTGAGTTTATGATGGAGAGATGCAGCACCCTTCCGTTCACTGCGATAGTCGGTCAGGAGAGGGCTAAATTAGCCCTCTTAATAGCTGCAGTGAATCCAACAGTCGGAGGGGTTCTCCTCAGCGGGGATAAGGGGACGGGGAAGACGACCCTCGTGAGAGCTTTAGCGGATCTACTCCCCGAGATAGAGGTCGTTGCGGACTGCCCATTCGGGTGCAATCCGAGGAATCCGTTGGAGATGTGTGATAGTTGCTACGAGAAAGTTGTGAAAGGCGAGGGCTTGAAAGTAACGAGGAGAGGGATGAGAGTCGTTGACTTACCCCTCAGCATAACAGTCGATAGGCTCGTCGGGACCCTCGACATAAAGAGAGCCCTGAAAGAGGGGATAAGGGCCCTTCAACCTGGGCTCCTAGCGGAAGCCAATAGAAACATACTGTACATAGATGAAGTGAACCTCCTAGAAGATTACGTAGCTGACGTCCTCCTTGATGCTGCCGCCATGGGGTGGAACATAGTGGAGAGGGAAGGGATATCCGTCAGGCATCCAGCGAGGTTCATACTCGTCGGGAGCATGAACCCAGAGGAAGGGGAGCTACGTCCCCAGATACTAGATAGGTTCGGCTTATTCGTCAATGTAGAAGCACCCTTAGATCCTGAAACGAGGGTAGAAGTTGTGAAAAGGGTTGAGGAATTTCAATCAGATCCCATTTCATTCATTGAGAAGTACAGGCCTTTTCAAGAGGAGTTGAGGGAGAAGATCATTAGGGCTAGGGAGATATTGAATGAAGTCATTGTCCCAGATGAGCTCCTCCGTTTATTAGCGAATTACGTCGTGGAGATGGGAATAAGGACTCATAGAGCTGAGATAGTGACTGTGAAAGCTGCTAAAGCGATAGCTGCTCTAGATAGCAGGAAGATAGTTAATATCGAGGATTTAGAGGTAGCGATAGAGCTCGCATTACCTCACAGAATCAGATCGAGACCTTTTGAGGAGCCCCGTCAACTCAAGCTCCTTAGGGATCTTAAGCCTCGGGAAGTTGAGAGTGAGGGAAGTGATCAGAGCAGAAGTAAGAGGGAGGAAGCTGCAAGCAGTTATGAAGCCCCTCCTACACTTGGAAGTAAGGAGAAGAAGTTCAGAGCTGAGGAAGTGGAATTGGGAAGTGAGAGGACACTCAAACTCAAGGATATGTCTCAGCTGAAGAGGGGTTCGAGAGGTGTGAAGACGACTGTCGTAGATGACCCACGCGGAGTTGCTGTTTCCTACATAACGCCGAGGCAAGATCCTCGCGATATAGATATCACGGCGACTATCGTCAGTGCGTCCTTGAGGGGTAGCCGGGTCATAGAGGAGGAGGACGTGAGGGTGAGGGTTAGGAAAGCTAGAACCAAGAGGCTCTGCGCTATATTGCTTGACTCGAGCGGTAGCATGGCTGCGATGAAGAGGGTAGGGATAGCTAAGGGGATAGCGATGGACTTCATAAAAAATGCTTACGTGAAGAGGGATGAGCTCGCGCTCATATGCTTCAAGGGCGCTAAGAGCGATGTACTGGCCCATCCGACTAGGAGGTACAGCGAGGTCCTGAGGATCTTGGATGATGTTAGTACTGGTGGAAGGACGCCGCTCTCCTCAGCTCTAAAGGATCTAGTTGTTATGGCTAAGACTTTCAAGGGAAAGTACAAGAACGCTGCTGTAACTGGGATTCTGGTGACCGATGGAAGGGCGAATGTGCCGCTTAAAGGGGATATAAAGGAGGAAATAGAGATTCTCTGCAGGAAGCTGAAGAGGATGGATGTAAAGCTCGAGATATATGACACGAGACCCCCCGAAGTTATGGATCCGGCCCCTTCCTTCATCGATCTCATAGCCGAATTAACCGGTGCTGAAGTTCACAGGATCTGAGGTGTCTCGACTATGGAATCATCGGAGTTTTGGGTCCCTTATTTCGGTGAAGAAGTCGCTTCATTTAGTTTTGAGTGTCATGAGGGGGTCTCATGAGCGGGCAGAAAATCACTATGGTCGGTTATCAATTCAGGCCGTGCCTCTTTGATGCTGTTAGAAGGGTCAATGAAGCCATCGGGGGGACCCTCGACTTCAGATTCTACAACACTTACGACGTAGACGAGGGGCTTGTAGATACCGAGAAATTCTTAGAGGACTTGAGGAGTTCCCAAGTGGTTCTACTAGATGTCAGAGGAGGAGATAGAGTAAGTAAGATAGTTTACGAAACGCTCTCCCCTCTAAAGAACGCAGTCGTCGTTTTCGTCGGAGGATCCCCTGATATTATTAGTCTCACGAGACTCGGGAGCTTCTCCTTCAAGAGCTTCACGAAATTAAGAGAGAAGCCGCTTATCGGGAAACTCTTCAGGAGGAGCAGAGTGGATTATGGAGCTATCTTGAAGATTCGTGAGAGGTTTGAGGAGCTAGGTAGTAAGATTCCCATTGGGCTGCTTAAACATGCTAGGAATTACTCTCTACTGCTGAAATATTACGATACGC
>Ga0197143_1001420_pt1 | contig 20189 bp, 15 predicted proteins | sample GBS70_MetaG_FD_148603 | JGI IMG/M metagenome (GOLD analysis project Ga0197143, IMG submission 148603) | Sediment microbial communities from Great Boiling Springs, Gerlach, Nevada, United States - GBS 70_MetaG | ecosystem: Environmental > Aquatic > Thermal springs > Hot (42-90C) > Sediment...
AAATATTAAAAAGCTGGGTAAATTCATCAAGCCTTGTTTTTCTCAAAAGTTTTCCAATTCTCGTTATCCTTGGGTCATCTTTTTTAGCCCAAACTGCCCCGTTTTTTTCTGCATCTTCTATCATTGTTCTTATTTTATATATTTTAAAAGGTTTACCATTTCTTCCTGTCCTTTTCTGGACATAAAATACAGGACCTTTTGAATCAATTTTTACTCCTAAAATAATTAATGGAAGAAATAAAGCATAAATTACTCCACCTATTCCTCCTCCTATTAAATCAAAAATTCTTTTATAAATTTCATAAATTTTGCTTTTTTTGCTTTTCCTTAAAAATTCTTTTAAATATTCTTCATTCTCCAAAAATTCAAGAGAAATTCTTCCTGTTAATTTTTCATAAATATCCTCAAAATATTTTATCTTAAATTTTTTAGTCCCCTTTTTATCAGGAACCTTTTCACCATAACTTATGATTATTTCATCAACAAAATTTTTGTCCCCCTCCACATTAACAATTTCATATTCAGGATAATTCTTAAAAAAAGCAGAAATCTTTTCATAATTGGAAGACAAAATTAAAATTTTCCTTTTAAACCTATTAAATATTTTTGATTTAGTAAGTATAAACTTTAAAAGAGAAAGAAAAATTAGGGAAAAAATATAATGGAGAAAAAGAAATATTTTAACCCTGCTTTTAAAAATAATATAAATAAATGCATAAAGAAAAATCATAAAAAAGGCTGATAAAAGCAGAATAACAAAAGAATTTTTAAAATTTTTAAGCTTTTCAAATTCATAAATCCCACCCAAGTCAAAAAAAAGAACCCATGAAAATGCTAAAAAAATTGATAAAAAATAAAAAACTATATCTTTTCTAAAATTTAATACACACCAAAAAATAAGAAAACCAATTATAAAAACACAAATAAAATCTAAAATCCTATAAATTTTTTGCCTCTCAAAAATCATTATCACACTCCCGAGGTGTGCATGTGATGACGAGCGGCAGTAGAAGTGAAAATTTTTTTATATTTTTCTAATATTTTATTTTTTTTAAAATATGTGTTGTAGGTTTCATTTGCTCTTTTACTTTTTTCCTTAATTTCTTCAGGATAATTATATATTCTATAAATAAGATTAAAAAGGGTCTTCTCATCATTAACAATCCATCCACATTCAGTTTTATTTATCAATTTTGCAAGGTCCGCATCGTTACTCATAATTCCTATAATGGGTTTACCTGCAGATAAAAATGTGAATGTCTTAGAAGGAAAGGCGAGTTTTTCTGCCTCTGGATTTATCACAACCAAACATGCATCAGACGATAATAGCAAATTAACATATTTATCCTCTGGTTGATAAGGTAAAAACTTTACATTATTTTCAAGTCCTTCTTCCATTACTCTTGAAATTAAATGTTTTCTCTTTATTCCATCTCCCACAAAAACAAATTTAATATTAAGATTACGAACCATACATGCTACATCAATTATTAAATCAAGATTATAAATAGTCCCCATGTTTCCTGAATATAAAAATAACAATTCATTAGTATCTATCCCGAGTTCTTTTTTTATTGAAAAATTTGGAGTTGTTTTTTCAATTTCTGGTTGTGCCCATAAAGGAATTACTTCAATTTTCTCTGGTGGCACTTTTTTCTTTTCTAAAAGTACATTTTTCATTCCCTCAGAAATTACAATAATTTTTTTACTATTAGAAAAAATGTAACTATTAATTTTATTCCATAACCATATTAAAAATGAAGGTAATCTCCAACCAGTTACTTGAAGAATATCAGGATGAATATCATAAGGAATGTAAAAAAAACTAATTTTGTATTTTTTTGCAAAGTAAGCACCTAAAATACCCACAAATGGAGGATTATGAAAAGTTAATATATAATGAAATTTTTTAGATTTTAGTAATTTTTTGCATAGGGACCAAGCACCAAATAAAAAACGAAGATATGTTTTTATTCTTATCTTAAAATTCTCTCTACCTTTATTTTTCCCCATTGGAACTCTATAAATATGTAAACCTTCCAGAATTTCGTAAGGTAATGCATCTGGTGACGATGAAGTATAACTTGGTTGTCCAGTTACTACATGAACTTCAATACCTTCTTGAGCAATACTTTTACAGATTTCAAATGCGTATTGTCCTGTTGATGCAAAATCAGGATAAAAATATTGATTAATAACCAAAAGTCTTTTCATGATTTTCTTAACTTAATAATTTTTTACGCCATTAAGGTTTTTCTTATTCATTAGGGAATTCTGCCTGCTTTCCGGAGTTCACTTTCAATCCAGCGGTATGTCTTTTCAAGGCCCTCTTCCAGGGAGACTTTAGGCTCCCAGCCTAAAACTTCACGAACCCGGGTATTATCGCTGTTACGTCCCCGGACTCCTTGGGGTTTAGAAAGATCGTAACGTTTCCGAATTTTTTTTCCAGCAATTTTAGCTATGATATCTATTAATTCATTAATTGTAACTAAACGATCTGAACCTATATTTATGGGATGCGGATAATCAGACTGTGTAAGACAGTAAATTCCTTCCAGGCAGTCATCAATATAAAGAAAAGAACGAGTTTGGTTTCCATCGCCCCAAACCTCAATTTCGTCGCTATCCTTAGCAAGCGCAATTTTGCGGCATAAAGCAGCAGGAGCCTTTTCTCGACCTCCTTCATAAGTTCCTAAAGGACCATATACATTATGAAAGCGAGCAACACGCGTTTCAATACCATACTCTTCTCGATAATACTGACAAAGCTTCTCCATAAAGAGTTTTTCCAATCCATAACCTTCTTCAGGATCTGCAGGCCAGGCATCTTCCTCTTTAAGAGGAGTAACATCTGCGCTCTTCTGTTTATATTGTGGATAGACACAAGCCGAAGAAGAGAAGAAGAACCGCCCTGCACCATTAATCCGGCAGGCCTCCAGCATGTTCACATTAATGAGTACATTATTACGAGTAATCTCAGCATGGATGGCAGTTATATACCCAATACCCCCCATATCCGCAGCCAAATGATAAACTTCTTGAAAACCACCTCTTGTTGCAATAAGACAATTTTCAAATTTCCTCAAATCCAAAAGTTCAAATTCATCTGCTTGGGTTGGTTCAAATTCAGGATATTTAATATCCACCCCGCGAACCCAGTAGCCTCGCTTTTTTAAAAACTTCACCAAATGATGACCTATAAAACCACCAGCCCCAGTTACTAATGCTTTTTTTACCATAATACTCTTCCTTTTAAGAAAAACTATTTTTATTTTTCATTTTTATTTTTCACATTTATCACACTCCCGAGGTGTGATTATTGTTGCGGGACTCCCGGTCGGGCCAAGGCCTTGCCGAACAGGGACTTCCGGGCCAGTTCCAGCATATACTTCTCCGTGCCCACGCTGACCGGGGAGGCGAGGGTGCGTATCAATAAAGTATCCCTTTTAACTTGCGATGCGGGCACTGTAGCCAAGTTCAATTTACCCATTCGATAAGACTGGATAACTTGTTTCATTGAACTCTACTAAAAGGACCTTGCCTAATTTTAACTGGAAGCTGTTACCAAGGTATAGATTTAAGAAAACTTATCATCGAAGTCTTTTCTTTTTTCAGAACTTCTAAATCGAGATAAGTCGGCTTACAGGTGACTGATTCACCACCCAACCTTTCAATTACTAAAGCCCTTTTAGTTTTGGAGAACAACATGGCGGGCTTCCCATAAGTCATAGTAACCAGTGCCGCATGGACGCGGTCAGTTAAAGTTAATTCTGATTGAGCATATATGTTGCAGTAAGTGTAAGGGATATCTCCTGCATAAGCATTCGGACCGCGAAAAATTCTCCGAATCATGACTGGATTTAATTGATGATCTGTGCGAATTAGAAGATAGCGACCTATTCTCTTTTGAGAAGTTCCATAAAGACCCAAAGGACCAAGTACAAAACCGGTCCCTTTGCCTAAGATACGGGATACAATTAAACGTATTCGTGGAAACCGCACTTCCCAATATTCACCCTTGAACTCAAACTTATAAGACAAGTTTTTACATGAAGTACGAGCATGCAGTGGTTTATCATAAATATAAATCCAAGGCTCAGGTGTTTTATCAAAGTTTAAGACGATGTATGGGGGCAAATTTGTTTTTATTGGCTTGAAAATTTCGGGGATAAAGCATGCGCCGTCAATCCCATCATAGGAATAAGACGCCAAATCTCCAAAGTTTCGATAAGTTTCTCTGTCCCTTGATATAAATACATATGGAGGGTATTTTTCAAGTAATTTGCGACAGCAGGAGATTTCATCTTGGTCATAATCATATCCTCCTACACTAATAAAAAGCACCTTTACACCAGCTTTATGCAATGCTTCAAGTGTAATTTGCCAGATTTTAGGAAACTGCTTTGTTAAGACGCTTCCGCTCAAAACAATATAATCCGGACGAATGTGATCTAAATAGCGCAGACTGTTACGAGGTTCATCACGATAATGGCGGCCTGGAAACATATTTAGGTACGCAGCTTGATCGCTGAAGAGGGCTACTTGGGCTTTGGGAATAGCCTGCTCTAACACGTATTTTATGCCCAATGCAAAAAAGGCGTTTCCTATATTTGGTGACCATCCAGTAGGTATTACAAACGTTTTTAAATGATCTGACATTTTAGTATCCTCGTATCTTATTTGTTTTGTAAAACTTGTAAGAAAACCCTTTTTAGTGCATTGAGACAAACGTCTTCAGTATAATGATGAAGATATAGCGAGCGACTGGCCTCTCCCATTCTAAATCTTAAGTCTGGATCATTACGCAACATTTCTAGCCGATTCGCAATAGATACAGCATCCCTTTGTGGCACAATAAATCCATTTACACCATCTTGGACCATTTCGGTAATACACCCCTGGTCAGTTGCAATGATTGGTAACCCTGCTGCCATAGCTTCAATTATAGAAAGTGGCTGACCTTCATACTGGTAGTAGGTAGGAAGAACAAACACATCTGAACCTAAGAGAAGCTGGAATTTGTCCTTACCCGAAATCACTCCCGGGAAATACACATGATTAGCTATCAAGTTTTGTTGTACAAAAGCCTGCCATTTGCACTGCACTGCCTTGCTTTCCCAGGCTCCCGCTAATACAAAGCAGTAATGGTTAAGAAGACCTCTTTTAGCTAAGATAACAGCAGCTTCCAGAAGATAACCAAAACCTTTAGCCTCAAACAGATTGCTTAAAAAAACCACCTTCAGAGGTCCAAGTGGGTTCGTTTTTCTCCTTTCCATAGCAAGTTGGAAATCTTGATGTGAAATAGTCCGTTCACTAATTCCGTTTGGGACAACGAAAATTCTTTCTTCAGGAATCAATCCTGAAAACATTGAGCGAAACTGATCCGACAACACGATACAAGCATCCACCTGGGAAAGGGCCTGACGTATCAAAATACGAACTAAAGGGTTCACAGAATTGTACAGAATGCGAAAATAAGAACCATGTAAATGGACTATACACCGAGAAAATCTCTTCGCGAGCAAGATCCACAAACTATTTCTGATTAGGCCAAGGTAAGTTTGTGAAAGCGATATATAAACTATTTGAGGATTTTCTTTTCGCAAGATTTTTATTAATTTATAAGTTCTTTTAAGATTCTTCAACATCTTATTAAATGACCATTCCCCTCCAGGGCTACTTTTAGAACTACCATAAGACATATCAAAAGGTAATAGATTAAATTCTAAATTTAGTGAAGATTCAAGGATCGTTTGAAATATAAGGGTTACTCCCTGATAAGGAGGAGGAAAAGGCCCTACTAATAATATGCAAGGGCGCATCTTATCAGCTGATTCGCTTGAGGCAGCAATCTGTATATTCTTTTTCATAATTGCCTTTTTCTGACTACATAAAGAGTTGCGTCTATAAAAGCTTGAGCATACCGCTCAAGACCAAGGTTTGGAATGAATTGCATTATTGCCTCCCTGTTAAACACAGAGTTTTGAACAATCTCAAGTGCTGTCCGAATTCCTTCTCGTAGGGAAATGACATCAGCCGGATCTACTATGAGCCCGTTCCTTTTCTCCTCAATTAAATCCCAGGCCGCGCCATCATATCTTGAAGCCACAACAAATAGTCCACTTGCCAATGCCTCGCTTATCACAATCGCATAAGGTTCACGCAAAGATGGGAGTATAAAGATATCAGAAATAGCATAGAATTTTGCCAATTCTTCTTTTTCTTTAAACCCAGTAAGAATTACCCTCTCACTAAGACCCTCTGTTTCAATTTTCTTTTTAATCTCACCTAGTAGAGGACCACTCCCTACGAGCAAAAGAGACCAACTTTCGTTCTTCATACCAGACAAAGCCTCGATTAGTTGAACGAGGCCTTTTCTACGAATAAATTGACCTACATAGAGAAGAACAGGTTTCTTAAAATTATTTCTAAGGTCCAGGAATTCAGCTGTTTTGCGAAATTTAGAGGTGGCTTCCCTGTAGAAGTTCACATCTCCTAAATTGCACCCTGTAAAAACTCTCTCTTGTGGTATTCCAAAATCTAATAAGTATTCAGTTGCTCTTTTACCATAAGTAACAAAAGCATCTGCTTGCCTTATAAAAAAGGCACGTAGAGCATGCCGTAGAATGTCACGACCCTTAACGCTTTCTTTTGTCGTACTGGTCCAGAGAATGAAGGGTTTTGCAAAGTGCTTACAATAGGCAAGAGCTATCCAATTAGCGGGCTGAGAATATCCACCCGAGATTAATACATCGGGATTTTCTCGGTTTAAAAATTTCCATACCCCCCAATTTAAATGAAGAGGAAACTCAAAGCGCCAGAAAAACTTGTGCCATCCTGGGAGCACTATTGCTTCAGTTTTAAGTTCTGACCTGCGTATTTGCCAGGCACGGTTTTCTTCGTTTTCAGCCATAAAGACAATTTTGAACTTATAGCCTTCTTTTTTAAACTTTTCACTAAGCAGGTTGTAGAGCCGAATTCGGTAAGGGGCAAGAATGTTGGTTAATAAGACTATACTTTTCATAATTCACGCCTTTGTCCTAATCCTTTCATGATTAGTTCTCGTAAATTGATTTCATCAAGGACTCTCCTATACTCAATATAACGTCTTATTAGTTCAAAGTCGTAGCATTCCACTTGCCTGATTCTTTCTCGTAAACACTTCTCATCTTCATATATCCGAGCGATACAGTTATATAAACCAAGGGTTTTCAGAACAGCCAATATCCTGCCATCTGTATCCAAACCCAAAACAGGGGTGCCAACTAACAGGCTCATGATGACTCCGTGTAATCTCATACTAATTACAAGCCTCGCATGCTGATAAATCCCAGCAAGATCCTCTGGGGTTTGCTCTGTGCAATCTAAAACTAAGATTTTATTGTCAAAAGACTTCATCCCCATTTCCCAAAAGGTTTTGATCGCACCTGTATCTTCAACAAGATTATGCTGGACTAAAAGAATTTTCTGGTCTTCATCTTGCCTCACAGAACTAATAGCGATAAGTATATTCTTATATAATAACTTATCCAACTCAATGTTACCCGTTGACTTAGGTATAACCACTACAAATTTTTTATCCTCCAGACCCATTTCCCGTGACATGTAATAATACCTGGAGTCGGAAGGTTCAATCCAAAAAGCATGGTCTAAACCCAGAATCGGTTCAAGACCCATTTTACTCAGTTCATTAAATGAATAAATATCACGCACCATGACAAAACTTGCTTTTTGATAAAGATTCTTGATTATGCTTTGTGCTTGTAACCCGTTAACAGGCCAAAATGTTTGGGGTGCCAAACCATATGGAACACCAAATCTTTGCGCTACAAACAATGGTATAGAGGCACGAGCTGCAGAATAATTAAAAAACTTAGAGCGGGAACGAAAAAGCGGTGAACTCCTAGCAATTACAAAATCAGATTCCTTTATGGCTTCAATAGCTGGATGTTGAGGAAGGGGTACAGCACCAATTGCTACTCGCAAACATTCTAAAATCTTTTGAGAGCCAGTGGTAAATAGGGGTCGCAAATTATTAACCACTTTTACTTCAGGAAAAACGTGTTTTAAGAGTGTATCCCCCGAGAGGGTATCATAGAGAGAAATACAAGTTATGCTAGATTCTGGAAACAATTTTTTGAGAAGGCGTATAGTACCTAACGTTATGGCAGCAGTGCCCTTATTACTCTCGCTGCCTATATTAACCACAGTAATTTTGTACATTACCACCACCTCTTGCTAAGGATAAATTTTGCATGCTGTTCAGAAGCGTCCTGCTGTATTCTTTTTCCTACGGTTCTCTCAATAATACTCTTTCGAAAATCATGATTATTAATCAAGCGAAATATGGCATCCGCTAATGCATTAATATCGCCTGGACGAACTAATATTACATCTCCTTCTAAAAACTGCCGTCGTATACTTTCAAGATCTGACGCAATAACAGGTGTCCCATGTAAGAGTGCTTCATCAATAACTCGCGGCACAGCTTCCGGATAAGTTGTAGAAGGTACTACTAAAACATCGGCATCAGCATAAAGAGCACTGAGTTTTTGTTCATCATCCACAAAGCCCATAAATTCAACTTTTTCAGACACACCTAATACACAGCCCATCATTTTAAGTTTATGCTCGTCAGGTCCAGTCCCTACAATGATTAGAGAAAGATCCTTGCTGGAAACCTCATTGCACAATTTGGAAAAGGCTTGAAGCAAAACATCTACTCCCTTTCCTTCCATCAACTTGCCTACATACAGAATTTTTATAGAATTTCCTGAAAACGGCTCCTTAGTCCGTTTGCAATGAACAGTATTTAAACCAATAGGTATTGTTTCAATAACATTTGAATTTAATTTCAATGCTCGTTCAAAATTAAGTTTTCCTCGAGCGATTACTCCATCAGCCAAACGGATGGGTAACTCATGAATAAACCTATATGACCAACTATAGAGCCATCCACGGGATTGCCTTGATACTTTACTGTGTTGAATATAATCGTTGGCGATATAAACGAAAAATCCCTTAGCTCTTCTTTTAAGAAGAAGGATAAGTGGAGTAAGCCATGGATTTGGTAAATGAAGAAATATCACGGTATGTTGATCAATAAGCTGGCGCAGAGTTCTATAAGCACCCAACCATCCTTGAGGCCTCGTGTTCAATATACAAGGTCTTACAAGTTCTGTATTTATCACTGCATGAGTATGAGCTTTTCCTTTGAAAAGAGATGTGGCCCAAATGACTTGATCGAACCACTTGGCAAATCCCTGAACGTAATTCACCACTAAACGTTTACTAGTCAGCCTCCCACATTCATCTTGCTGGAATACACTTGCTCCAATGAGTAGGAGTTTTAAGCCGTTCATAACTTTTCTCCTGTTAAAACATCTATTTCTTTATTATGTCTTCAAATAATTTCTGAGACAACCATATAGTGAGAAGGCATATCAAAACCACAAACATCTCAAACCATCTTCCCCATTTTTCAAGATAAATACGAAGCCAATACACAGTACAAAGTCCATATAAGCTCGCTATCCAGGGATGATTATAACTCTTTGGCTTTAAAGAATAAATTAATTTGCCAATTACTCCAAAGATCACACATATAATTGCCACCCACAAAACGCCCGCCGCTAAATATATATCGCCAACGGCACTAACAAGTGCCCCCCAGGGTTTTTGGCCAGCATGCCCGTAGATTTGCACCAAGAATACACCTCCGCTTTGGCTCTCTAGAGACGACCCTACTAATCCTTTCAAAGGACCTGCTGGGATCAAGCTAAATGGACCCAGTATTCCCTCCGGTAGCATAGTTATAGCTGACAATATATGATCGTGGCCAATTTCTTTCCATATAAGATATTCCGCATTCTCTCCTATAAATTGTGCAAAATCTTTAAATGTAATTCTTAAGCCCCATCCCCCACGATACATTAACCCAAAAAAGAGATAAATAAGAATAACGAAAGCTATAACCAACACCATTAAGATTTCTTTGGCTCTGATACGGATAGCTCTTCTCCTTGCCACTGCTACGGCTATTAATACTGCGAATATAGGAGTCAAAGCTCTTGCACGCCCTCCCAATGTCATATATAAAAGAAAGGTTATAATAAGCGAGCCAAAAGCAATGATCTTTAAGCGCAAGTTTCTCTTCCAATTTATAGTAAGAGTAACCAAATATACAGATGAGGTAAGAGCGAAAAAACCCATGTAAAAAAAGAAGCCTGTACCTTCTTTTATGTCAATACTCCGGAAAAAACCGGCTTCTAAACTTTCGAGTAACCTCCAGTTTGTATTAGCTCCTATATAGGATGCTAAAAACAAGCAACCTATTAACCACCAAAATACTGCAGCAAAAAAAGAGGATAATACATAGTCTCTTCCTGAATATTTCTGAACTGGATTCCTGCTTGTTTTTATCCAATTCCATCCAAGTATAATACTAAGTACACCCATTAACCCTAATAAATATCCACGAATTTGGGATTCTTTAGTAAAGGAACCAAATATTGGATAAACCGGATATTTCCCGAAAGCGATTTTTAAAAAACCTGTGGTAAGCCATCGAATCAGCGCAAATAAAAGTAGGAGAGACAAAAGGCTAACGGGGTCACGCTTCAAACATCGCCAAGTGTATAATACGAGAATAAAATAGCTCACACAAACGATAATCTCAGAAAATATAGACACATGGTAATATGCAAAGTATGTCAATAATAAAAGTAATGAGACTAATATTATTCTTATCATCCTAATCACAATTTTTTCTCTCGATTACTGCATAAAAGCCAGCCGCCACTACATTTGGCATAAACCGAGATAAAATAATTTCAACTTTGTTTAGGAAACGCCCTATTAGAGATTTATACTTAAAGAATCCATATCCTTGACTCACAACCTTGAAACCCGCCTTTTTACACGATATCATCAGCCATTCACGCGCTTCATTAAGTGAAAAAAGCCATCTGTGACGATCTTTGGGTGGATCCAGAGGAAGTCCATACTTTTCTGATATCTTCCTTCCAAGTAAGAACCTTAAAGCCAGCGCCAGTAATACATATTAGGAAGCCCTATTATTACATAGTGTTTTGCTACACGACATAATTCATTAAACAAGAAATGGAAATGATCGATGTGTTCCAGAACCTCTAAACAAATAACAGTATCAAAAGCTCTATCTAAAAATGGTAAGCCATCCTCTAGGTCTACTCTAATATCAGGCTTTCCATACAAATCAATGCCTATGTAATAATCGCATATGGCATATTTAAAAATATACCTTTCATCACATCCTACATCCAAAACCTTACCCTGAATATATCGATGAAATATTTTGCAAACACAACGATTTCTTTCCTCTCTATCAGCGAAACTAAAACAGGAATACATTTGTTACCCCCTTGATTTATACAATATTCCTTATCATTGAAATGAAGCCCCTTTTTTCAACAGTGTTAAATACATTTTTCCAAATCAAAATTCCAAATACAATCATGCCAACAGCCAAAATAGTCCACATTAACGAGTCTGGACGGATAGTCCAAGATGCCATCGCAACAAAGAAAGCAAAAGCAATCATTATAATAAGAGCACGAATGAACCCATTGGCAATGAGTGCTTGAATATTCTGCGGCTCTATTTTTTGTAAAAGTAAAAAGACATACCCCGCTTCTAATATTCTCCTTAGCATCCAGCCTAGCGCCATTCCTTGGACGCCTAACGTAGCCGTGAGCCCAAAAGCTACCCCTGTATACAACGGTAGCTCTATAAGGTGAAATTTAGCAATGGCATGAGGATAACCAAGTGCCAAAACGTAATTATGCACGATATTTCCTAAGGTTCCGATTAGAAATCCTAAGGCAAGAATTTTAAGTGCTGGTGCCATTTTGAAGGCTAGATCTACTCCAACATATAATTTTAAAAAGTGCTCTCCAAGAAATACCAACAAAAATGATATGGGAGCAACAATAATCATCATAAATTTCATTGTACGGGCATAAAGCAAGATTGCTCGTTCATCCTTCTTTAATGCGCTCAAAGAAGGAAACAGAGCCCTATTAACAGATTGAGAAAGCATCCCAAGGCGATTCACAATTTCAACCGGCGCTGCATAATAGGTCAAATAACCTATAGGAAGCAGCAATCCCACAACAAAACGGTCCAAATAATGTATTGCTGTCCCCACAATTTGGGATACTGAGAGCCAGCCTCCAAACCAGATAAGGGGCTTCAGTTCCTTAAGGTCTAAACTCATAGATTTAATTGCTGGCGATACTTTAAGACAAAGGAGGAAGTAAATTAAAAACTGTAAAACTTGTATAACCAAAAACGCTAAGACTATGATATCCAGATGATAGCCAGCCTTAGCTAATATGAGAGCAATTAAATACCTCAAAGAACCGCCTGCTCCGTAGACAAGATTAACCAAATCAAATCTTTGGAATGCCTGCAGGAGAGCTCTAAATCCTATACTGGTAATCTTAAAAAAAACTAATAAAGCGGTAATTAACAATGCAGCCCTGGCTTCATTCCCTAATTGTGGGGGGATATGAAAAATTTTATTAAATGCAAACAAAGCAAATACACCTAATGAAAAAGCACCGAAACTGCTCAGGATTCCCAAGAGTACAGTTGTAGTCCATGTAAGATGAGTTAAACGTCTTACTTCACCTTTAATAATGGCTTCAGAAGCAAATTTTACTAAGGCTATCCCTAACCTTAAACTAAGGAACTCCATATAGCCTCGGATGGCCCAAATAAGCATAAGCAGGCCAAATCGCTCATCCCCAAGCCAATGAATTAGAAAAGGAAACACAACGATACCTACTAAAGAGGGCAAACCTTGTCCCGCAAGATTAAATATGGAATTTTTAATTATAAGTTTCGTAGTAATTTTCATCTGTGGCAGAGCACTCTCTCCTTTTTCATGGAAGCTCTATCTCCTTCGCCCAACTCCTGTTTTGCAGGTACCACTCCGCGGCCCGGCTCAGGCCTTCATTCAGGGGGGTGCGGGGCGCCCAGCCCAGCAGCATTCTGGCCTTGGAGATGTCCGCCCAGGTGGCCGGAACATCCGCTGGGTGTCGCTCCCTCTGCACGATCTGAGCTTTGCGCCCCAATAGTTCTTCAATCCGCGCGATTAACTCATGTAGCGAAATAGGGTGATCACTACCCAGGTTGATAATCTCATAGCCCAGGGGTTTAAGCGCTCGGAAGGTGCCCTCGGCGATGTCGTCGACATAGGTGAAGTCACGCGACTGAGACCCATCACCATAAAGATAAAGTGGCTCTCCCTCCGCAATCCATCGAATGAAGCGGAAGGGGCTCATGTCGGGCCGGCCAGCTGGGCCGTAGACGGTAAAGTAGCGCAGCACAGTGACATCCAGGCCGTAGAGATAGTGGTAAGTATAGCACAATGCCTCTGCCGCCTTCTTGGAGGCCGCGTAGGGGGAAAGTGGCCCATCGGTGTTAGCATCCTCACGGAAGGGCCGAGGGTTGTTCGCTCCATATAGGCTGGAAGTGGATGCCAGCACAAACTTCTTCACCCCATACTTCCGGCAAAGCTCCAGTAAGTTCAGCGTGCCAGTAACATTGGTCTCAATGTAGACCCATGGATTCTCCACACTCTGGCGCACACCAACCCGGGCAGCCAGGTTGATCACTGCGTCAAAAAGGCCATCATCCCGGAATACCTCCTCCATAACCGGGCGGTCACAGATATCCAGCGGGTAGAACGTAAATCCCTGCCGTCCCTCCAATTGCGCCAAGCGCCACCTTTTGAGGCGCACATCATAGGCATCATTAAGATTATCTACACCCATTACTTCATAACCTAAGGAAAGTAGATATTCGCAGACCTTCCATCCAATAAAGCCAGCACAACCAGTGATTAATACACGCATTATTTAACCTTAATATCTTTTCTTAACCCAACTGAAGGAAATTTTTGTAAATCACCAAATATCTTTATTTTTTATTCAAAGATTTGTTTGTTTTTTAATAGTGACCAATAAATCTATCTGTATAATAAAGAAGTCTTTTTCATCATATCTTCTTCATTTTTTATAATATTTACTATAATAATATTTATAATAATAGTAATAATGTCCTCTTTCTTTTAAAACACCATTTACTACTGCACCTATTACATTTGCTCCACAACTAAGGAGTATGTCTTTTGCATCTTCAATTTCTTTAAAGGTTGTTTTGCCATATTTTACTACTATTATTACTCCATCACTACTTGCTGCAAGATAAGGAGCATCTGCAAATAGTAAAACAGGAACGCCATCTATTATTACATAATCGTAATCTTTTTTTAATATCTCTAATATTTCTTTCATTTTATCTGATTGAAGGAAAACAAAGGGGTCTGGTGGTATTTTTCCAACAGGTAAAGCATAAATAGATGCTTTTATATCATCTTCTTCTTTTTTTATTTCTATTATTGCTTCTTTTAAAAGTATTTCACCTTTTAAAACTTCAAAAAGTCCTTCTTCTTTCTCTAATTTTGTTATATCTGTTAAATGCCATTTTTTCTTTCTAAAATCAGTATCTATTGCAATTACTTTTTTACCAACTTTGGAAAGGATAAAGGAAAGGTTTAAAGTGATAAAGGTTTTTCCTTCTTCAGGTCCTGGAGAAGTGATATAAATCATCTTATATTTTTTTTCAGGATGGGCAAATTCAAGGTTTATAAATAGTTTTCTGAAAGATTCAAGGTCTTCTGAATCAATTGAAATTTTTAATTCTCTTTCTGATTTTTTTCTTTTTAAATAATCTTTTATATTCTTTTTTTCTTTATCAAGAAGGGGAATTAAACCAAAAATAGGTAATCCTGTTTTTAATTTTAGTGTTTCAACATCTTTTACTGTATTATCAAGATATTCTACTATAAATACTGCTGCTAATCCTATTAATCCACTTATTATGAGGGCAATTAGGATTATTAAAAATGGTTTTTTTGCATTTACTGGATTTGGAAAAACTATTGGTGGATTTACTATTTTTAAATCACTTGTTACACCTGCTTCTTTAACTCTTGTTTCTTCATATTTTTCTGCAAAAAAGGTATATAGTTTTTCTGCTGTTTCTTTATCTCTTTCAAGTTCTGCAAGTTGAATTTCATCATGAGGGATTTTTTCAAGTTTTTTATATAAAGTAGATATTTGACTTTCAACACTCTGTATTTCTGTTTTGATTGAGGAAATTCTCTTATTTATTTCTTCTCTTACCTGTTCCTTCAAGCCATTTAATTTTGCCTTTGCTTCAAGAATTTTTGGATGATAAGAGGAGTATTCCTTTAGAAATCCTTTTATTTCTGCTTCAACCTGTAAAAGTTGAGAATAAAGATTTTGAAGGACAGGGTCTGAAACAAGTGTAACTGCAAAGTTGAAAATTGTATCTTTTTGGCCTTCTTTTGTAAGGTATTCACCAAGTTCTTTTAATATCTTTTCTTCTATTTCCAGTTGATTTTTTCTTGTTTCAAGGTGGGTTGCCTGCGATATTATTGCCTGGGCTCTTGCTCCTAAATTTACTATTTTCTTATTTTCTTTAAAATTTTTTATTTTTTGTTCAAGTTCTGTTAATTTTTCTTTATAAAAGGAAAGTTGATTTTCTATAAATTTTCTTGATTGTATAAATTGAATTGATTTTTCTCTTATGTCTTCCTTTATTATTTCTTCACAAAGAATTTGTGCTATTTTAAAAACATCCTGAGGATTACTCCAATAAACATTTACTCTTAAAATTCCTATTAGATTAAGACCGGGAAATATTGTTTTTGCAGTTACAAGTTTTTTTGATGCTCCTTCACCTGAAAATGGAACACCACCAAAACTTCCTTCCTTTTCTATTTTATCAGCCTCAAGAACTTTTATTGAAAGTGAGTTTCTTAATGAAAAGGCAACTTTTTTCTTTGGATAAAAAATTATTTTAAAATTGAATTTTTTTCTTTCTTTTTGAAGAGGAACTATTTTAAATTCAAGAGGACCAATGTTTATATATTCTTCTAATAAGCCCTCTTTTATCTTTTTTCCATTTTTTTCAAAAACTTCAACATTTTTTTCATTTATTTTTATTTTTAAAGGTCCTATCGGTTCATTGAATTCATGAAATATCTTTGTATAAATTTTAAAATCTTTATTTCCATTTTTTATGTATGCATAAAGGGAAAGGGTATCAACAATTTTTTCTGCAAGTTCAGTTGATAAAAGAGTTGAAATTACTCTTTGAGTAACTGTTCCAATTTGAGTAACTGGTTCTTGTGAAGTGATTGAAAAAAAGGTCTCAACAGGTTTTTTCTCAGAAATTCCTATGTCAAAGGTGGCAAGATAAATTGGGGTATGGGGTTTTAAAAACTGATAAATAATTATTGAAAGGAAAATTGAAATTGAAAATAAAAGGAAAATTTTTCTTCTTCTAAAAAATATGTTTATTAAATCTCTTAAATTTATTTCCTTTTCTTCATAACTTTGTTTAAAATTTTCCATTTTTTTCTCCTTTTAATATTTAAAAAATAAAAAGGCTCCGCCCATCTTATGATTTTTATTAAATAATTTTAACACAATTTTAAATTTATAACCACTTTAAAAATTCTTCTCTATTTACCTCTAATGCTCCTCCTGCAAATATTTCCTTTATCCATGCTATTATAAGGTTTCTTTTTTCATCATTTTTTTTAACAATTGCATTACATCCTCTAAAAGGTCCATTTTTAAAATTTACTTCTTTTCCTTCTTTTATTTCATATACAGGAAATATTTTGTCCTTTGAATTTTCAATTAATTTTTTTAAACAAAGAATTTCCTTTTCATCAATTATTGCAGGTAGATTGTTAAATTTTACATATCCAGTGCAACCTTTAATGTCCATTGCCATATAAAAAGGAGGTGTTCTTGGAATAACTTTTAAAAAAACATAGGACCTAAAAAGGGGAACTTCTAATTCTTTTAAATTTTTTGCCCTTATTATGCGAGTTGGCAAAAATGATTCTATTTTAAAGGTTTTTAAAATTTTATCAACTTTTTTCTCATGATTTGGTTTTGTATAAAGGGCAAACCAAACAGGATAATCTATTCTATAAAAATTTTCAAACTCCATTATTTTATTTACCGAGGAGTTTGAGCCTTCTCTCTGTTTTTTCTAAATACTCCTTTGCCTTTGCATTTTGAGGGTCATCAGCCAGAACCTTCTTTAAAAGTTCTTTCGCTTTTTCATAATTTGCCTTTTCATATTCTTTTATCGCCTGTTCAAGCATTTTTTGAATATCTGCTTTTGAAAGTTTCGGCTTTTCTGGCTTTTTTTCCTCTTTTGGTTTTACTGGAACAACTTTTTTACGAGCAAGTTCTTCAGAAAGTGTCTTTATTTTTGAACTTGCTTCCTCATTTTGAGGGTCAAGTCGCAAAACTTCGCCCCAACTATTTATTGCTCCCTGTAAATCTCCTTTTGACTCATATTCAAGAGCGGCACTACGAGCACTATTTAATTTATTTTCATAAAAACTTAGAAATTTTGAAAATTCTTCTGAAAGACCAGGATATGCGGGGAATATCTTATTTGCTTCTTCATAATCTTTTTTTGCTCTATAAAGTTCGCCCTTTTTTACATTTTCCCTTGCAGAATTTATATAATTAAATGCTCTTTCCTTTCTTGTTATTTTAAGAGATAAAGGAGCATTTACTTCTATTTTTCTTTTTTCTTTAGAAATATTTAATTTTATTTTAAGAGTTTTATATTCAGGCAAACTTATTTCTACAAGATAAATGCCTGGCATAAGTTCATGAGAAACTTCACCATTTTCATTTGTTTTTAAAGGAGGAAGATTGGTTTCTGGAAATGTAATTGTTGCATCTTTTAAAGGAGTTTTTATTTCCTTATCATAGACCTTAAAAATTACATAAGTAGGAAGAGGTTTTACAGGAATTACATATGAATTTATATTTATAGCACCTGTAAATCTATGAAAAGGGTGTTCTTTTTCTTTTACGAAAACAAAACCCTCAAGTTTTGTAAAGGCAAAGGAAATGGTAAAAATATTTTGAGAAAATTTCATCCCTATATTTAAGTCCCTTCCATCTATTTCTCCAAAAAGGATTAAAGATGGAAAAATGTTTATTTTTATTCCACCAAATAGTCCTAATGAAAGTTCATTATAAGAGTTTAAATAATAATCTATATTTAGATATTTACTTCTTGGACCATATCCAATAAATTCGCCCCTTCCTATTCCCAAATTCATTTCAATTCTATCAGAGAGTGTTTTAGTGGCAGTAAGATAAATAGAAAAAATTTCAGGATTTCTTCTAAATTCACCCCTATAATTTTCGTCTCTATAACCTCCTTCTGGGGGTGTGCTTCCTGCAGGGTTTATATATCTTTTATAAGTTATATTTCTAATACCACAAGCAAGAGCAGGATAGTAAGCCCTTTCTTTCATTATTAGATAAGCAAAATCTGCTCCTATATCCTTTAATGTATAAATTTTCAAGCCAAAAAGATATTTTTCAGAATAGGTGAAGTATCCATAAAAGTCTATATTTGAAGGATGGGGTTCAATATCTTTTTCATAACCCCTCATTGCAAAGGAAAAGGTTGTGCCTATTTCCCAAAAAGTGCCTCCTGGGGAAAACTTTGCAGTGGGAATTTCAAAAAGGGTATTAGAAGTTATTATCTGGGAGAAAAGAAAAGAAGGTAAAGATATCAATATTATATATTTTTTTATTCCTTTCATTTTTCCCCCTATTGTTAACATAATTTTTCATTTTTAAATAATAATTATAAGAAAAAAAAAATAATTTGTCAAATAAGTTTTCATAAATTATTATTTTTATTTTCCCATTTTCTCACTTGTTCTTCAATCCATTTATATGTTATTTCAAGACCTTTTTTAATTGTATATTCTGGTTTAAAGCCAAGAGAATAAATTTTTTCATGACTAAAATTTCTTGATTGAACTCCTACAGGTCCTGGAACCCATTTTATATTTAAATTTACTCCTGCTATTTCAAAAACTAAATCAACAAGTTCCTTTACTGAAATGTATTCTTCTGTTCCAATATTAACTGGTTCTTGAATATCAGATTGCATTAAAATATAAACTGCATTTACAAGGTCATCAATATAAATGTAATTTCTTATTGCACTTCCATCTCCCCATACTTCTATAAAATCTTCTCCTTTTAATTTTGCTGTTGCAACTTTTCTACAAAGTGCAGCAGGTGCTTTTTCCCTTCCTCCTTTCCATGTTCCCTCTGGACCAAAGCAATTTTCAAATCTTGCTATCCTTACCTTCATTCCATATCTTCTTCCATAGGCAAGAAGAACTCTTTCTGAATATAGTTTTTCCCATCCATATTCATTATCTGGAAGTGCTGGATAAGCATCTTCTTCATAAAGTTTTGGTTCTCCTGGTTTCATATCTCTATAAACACATACTGATGAAGAAAAGAAATATTTTCCAACTCCTATTTCTGCTGATGCTTTTGTCATATTTAGATTTATTAATACATTATTTGTTAAAACTTCACATTCTGCCCAGGAAATAAATCCCATTCCTCCCATATCAGCAGCAAGTTGATAAACCTCATCAAAGAAAGAATTTCTTAATATAAGGGCTTTATAACAATTTTCAGGAATCCTTAAATCTAAAATTAAAAATTCATCTGCTTCTGTTTTTGAAAATTCTGGATATTTTATATCAACACCCCTTACCCAGTATCCTTCCTTTTTTAATTTTTTTACTAAATGATGACCAATAAATCCACCTGCACCACACACTAATGCTTTTTTCATAATTTTTTATTATAAAGAAAGAAATTAGAAATTAGCAAAATAAATCATAAATTATTTTATCTCTTTTAATTTCTTTAAATGCAAAATATCCTGTTCCCTTTTTAAAAGTTTTTTATTTTTTATTAAATCTTCTTTACCTATAACCCATACCTTTTCTTTTCCATATTTAAAAAATTTTTTATTTTTCCATGCCTCTTTAAAATTTATTCCTTTTATTTTGTTTAAAATGTCTATTCTGTTTGGAGAAATACCTATTTGATAAATTATTCCTGGTTTTACAAAATCATGTTTTGACAAATCTTTAATAGTAACACCAAAAAATTCCCTTATACTTTTATAAACCCTTTCAGAATTTCTTTTGGTGGGATTTATAAATATATCAATATCTTTTGTTGCAA